>Ga0265297_10010316_pt1 | contig 11776 bp, 11 predicted proteins | sample Munlanlwell13791_FD_192502 | JGI IMG/M metagenome (GOLD analysis project Ga0265297, IMG submission 192502) | Leachate microbial communities from a municipal landfill in Southern Ontario, Canada - Leachate well 137-91 | ecosystem: Engineered > Solid waste > Landfill > Unclassified | place...
TAAAGCAGTAGCTTTTGCTTTGACAGGGGCTGGAACTGCAGGAACTTTTGCCCAAAGATTACGAGCATTAACTGCTCCAGCTTTGCATAGTCTGACGATTTCTTCTCTCGCGCGATTCATATAGCTATTTTTAACCGGAGCAGCACCAGCAAATGCGTTAACAGAAACCAATAATGTTGCGGTTAATAAGACCTTATTCATGTTCATGAACGACTCCTATATAAAACAATACACTATACCTCGATTCCTAAACTATACATGTGCTTCTTTACATATCCTTTTAAGACTTTAAAAGTAAGCCAAACTGTATTTGACTCTTATACTTTTAACATACTCTTTTATATGTTATGAAAATATGATAACTGAAATAGGCGCAAAGTCAATCTACCCCCCCAGGATTGTCAACTTTTATTGCTTTTAGAGTTATTTTTTAAATTATAGCAATTTTAGAAACTTATAAGATTATTCTTAATGTAAAGCATTAATCAGTAAGTTTTGGAGAATTTTATTGAAAAATAATATTCAATTTGGATAATATTGATTATAGGGAGAGTATGTTTTAAGCAAGGAAGGCTTTTAAGAATGAATATAAAAGTGACTATAGGATTATTTATATGCTTGTCTGGTATGTATATATCCGGTTATTTATGTGCAGCCGCGGCAAAATCCCAAAAACCTGAAACTGAGCAGCAAGTTTCTAAAAGGTTCAAAGAGCGGCTTATTCTGTTGCAAAAGCGCATGGCAAGTATGTTGCAAGAGCAGGATGAGACAAAAAAGAAGATTGTTGATATCGATAAAACGATTGCCGATACTATGCGGAGACAAAAAGAGCTTGAGAGTATTGGAATAACTGAAGAAGAGATTCAGGTAAGCATTTTACTTGAAGTTTCTCGCCTTGAAGCAGAATTTAAAAAGCTTGAGGGTACGAGAACGGGCCTTGTAGAAAAGCTTGAAACAAGTAAAAAGCAGGTTGCAGGTATCATTAAAGAAATCGATGATGTTGTGGCTCAAGAAAAAGATAGTGATATTATTGCAATAGCTCAGCAGCATGAACTTCCAGTGCCGTGGGATGGTAAATTACTTGAAATAGGTGTCGATAAGATTTCTTATAAGGATGTAGATCTTATACCTAAGCCATTCAAAGATGGCAAAGCCGAGATAGTGCAACTACCGGCTCTTGGCCAAGCGCGCACTGTCGATGAACATACAAATTATTGTGGGTATTATACGGTATACAATACGGTATGCTTGTTACGAGCAGACAACATAGTTGATGCATTAGTAGCGCGAGCAGAGTTTAATAAGATGTTTTTTGCCATGTTACGTGATGTTAAAAGCAAACGAAAAGCACCTCCTTATGATAATTTGGCAGAAGATGAAATTGAAGATTTGTTGCGCATGCAAAAAGTATCTGACACAGAATACGTATATATTGAGCAGAAAACATTAGGTGGTTCTTGTGAATATACTGATATTTCAAAAGGTATAGAAGCTTCGGGTCAGGTGTCTGCAGCGCGTAAAACTATTGAAGCTTTTAAAGCGAAGCGCAGTAATAGTCTTGTTGTTATTTTTAACGTGGGTGGCAAAGGGGCTCATTGGGTAGCAATAAAAGTACAGCGTCATGATGATGGGGTCATTCGTTTTATGGTTGTAGATTCGCTTAATACGGTGAATTGGACAGAGGACAGAATTACTGAAGAGCGGTTGATCCCCTTGTATAACTTTGTGCAATGAATTATTGAAAAGTGAGTTGAGAGTATTAAAAAAAAAGGAGAGTAGTATGAATATGCGTATAGTTTTAGTTGGATCTGTTGCATTGCTTATGGTCTCGCTGTGTGCAAAATCACCAAAAACAGAATGGGTTAGATCTGATGAGCCTTCAGTAGTCAAAGCTATGGATATTAAGAATTCTATTCTTGTTCCATTGGATATTCTTGAAGAGAAGTACGAGAACAATGAATTAGTTGATGATCTTGAAGATATTGCGGAAGATATTTTTAAACTTTCACATAATAAAGTTGCGGTAAAATATAGTACCTTTATTCAAGCGCGTAACTCATTTGAGCAAGGACTTGAAGCAAGCGAATTTAAATTTGCTTATTTAAAGTCATGGATTGAATTGGTAGACAAGAGATTGCGCAAAGTTGATGAATATAAGGATCGTTTAGATGCTATTACAGAGCGTTTGGATACGTTTGATAATCATGTCAAAGCGATAAAGGATATTGATGAACAATTGCGTACGTATCTTATGGATTATTCTGCTAAGATTAGACAACAAATTGAAATGACTAATACTTGGCTTAACAAATCTCGCACGGTATTTAAATATGAACTTAATAGGTTAAAGAGTCGTGAAAAAAGATTTGAAAAGGCTAAAGCATTTTAGGATAACCTTTTCATCACAAAATCTTGTAGTACTACCCAACTTAAACGTTGGGTAGTATTTTTTGTTTTATTTCAGTCGTCGCCTACGGGCTATGCCGGACAGGCTTCGTTTATTTTTCTTTAAGTGTTTTATGATCGACCTTAGTAGTTGGCGTGCCAGGCGTAGCCTTTATGGCGAAGCCTGGTGTGCCCGGCAGGATTTGAACCTGCGACCTACGGATTAGAAGTCCGTCGCTCTATCCAACTGAGCTACGGGCACAAGATTGATACTAATAGTATAGCAAAGAGCTCAATGATCTCAATAATTTACACATTTTTTGTTGAATTACCATCAAAAGGTTAATTAAAATTAACTGCGAGCTCGTATAGCAGCATACTCAAAAAGCCTTAAAGGTAGGTCATGATATGAAAAAGTTGCTTGGTCTGTGCTGTGCGGTAATTTTTTATGGGCAAATAGCCCACGCTTATAAATATGATCTTGCCGTATGTAGTATGTTTCAGAATGAAGCTCGATTTTTGAAGGAATGGATAGATTTTTATAGGGTTCTTGGGGTACAACATTTTTATCTTTATAATCATAAAAGTACCGATGAATGGGAGTCTGTTTTGGCTCCTTATATGAAGGAGGGCGTTGTTGAAGTTACGAACTGGAACTATTCAAACGAAAATCTTTATGCGCAAAACATGGCGTATAATGACGCACTTGCAAAAACACGTGGAGTTACCTGTTGGGCTGCATTTTTAGATCTTGATGAATATCTCTTTCCTTGTAATGATGACAGCTTGGTTCATTTTTTAGGCAACTATAAAGATTTTGGTGGTGTTTGTGCAAATTGGGTTATGTTCGGTACATCAGGAGTCAAAAAGATCCCTGATGGTGGATTTATGATTGAATATCTTACATTGTGTGACAAGTGTGGCAATAAGCATATTAAAAGTATAGTCAGGCCGGAATGTGTAGATAGGTTTATTAATCCACATTATGCACTCTATAAAAAGGGCTTTTTTCAGGTAAATACCGATAAAGTCCGCTTTCAAGGTCCTTACTCTCCTTATATACAACTTAATGCATTAAGGATTAACCATTATTGGACGCGTGATGAATACCATCTTTATAATGTGAAGCTTCCACGCGCTGAAACCTTAAAAACGAACTTGATGGTTCTCGATGATGATAGTTGGTACATTCCTAAAGATATAGGTATATCAATGTCGGCAGCAGAATGGACCCTTGCTGTAAGTGATATGATTAATACACATACCGATACGGCTATTCAAAAATTTTTACCATCATTAAAAGCGACTTCCGGCCTCTTTGTTGCTAACGAATAACAAACTAAATTCTTTTGCTATTTCACGCGTCTTGTTTTTATCTTCGTCGGTTAAATCACCGGTTTTAGCTATAGTTGAATAGACATCTTGGTACACTGATTTTACATAACTTGCGAATTGAATTGCGAAATTACGTACTTGTGTAAGTTCAACCTTATCGAGGAAGTTTTCATTAAGCAAAAACAATATCAATGCTTGATCAGCAAGAGAATAAACGGCTGATTGCTCTTGTTTGAGTATCTCAATAACAACTGCACCACGTTGAAGTCTTTGTTGTGAAATCTCGTCAAGTTCAGTTCCAAATTGAGCGAAATTTTGCAACTCATGGTATTGAGCAAGGTCGAGTCTCATGCCCTTGGTCAATTTTTTTATAGCAGGAGCTTGAGCTGCGTTGCCAACACGTGATACAGAAAGTTCTACGTTTACTGCAGGCCTAATACCCTGATTAAATAAGCGCGTATCAAGAAATATTTGGCCATCAGTGATGGAAATGAGATTTGTAGGAACATATGCTGTAATATCATCGCCTTGAATTGTGACGATTGGCAAAGCTGTGAGTGATCCTCCGCGCGCTAGTTTACCGGCACGTTCAAGTAACCGTGAGTGCAAATAAAAGATGTCGCCAGGGTATGCTTCACGGCCTGGGGCGCGGCGTAATAATAACGACATTTCTCGAAATGCAACAGCATGGTTCGACAAGTCATCATATATGATTAATGAATCATATCCATTATCACGGAAATATTCTCCGATTGTGCAGCCTACGTAAGGAGCAAGGTATTGATTAAGAACCGCTTCGCCCGCGTCGGCACTGACTACAATGGTATAGTCCATTGCGCCATGAGCCTGTAAGAAGTTAACAATGCGAGCTAAATTTGCTTGACGCTGTCCGATTGATACATAGATGCAAATAACATTTTTGCCTTTTTGATTCAAAATGGTATCAAGAGCGATAGCTGTTTTTCCTGTATTTCTGTTGCCGATAATAAGTTCTCGTTGGCCTCGTCCGATTGGTACTAACGCGTCGATAGCCATGATGCCGGTTTCTAAGGGTTTATTAACGGGGCTTCTTTCAAAGATAGAGGGAATAACTGCTTCTATAGGACGAAATTCAGTCGTGTTGATTGTTCCAAGACCATCGAGCGGATTGCCGCAAGCATTAATAACGCGACCTATGAGTTCTTTACACACACCGGCTTTAAAAACGCTTCCTGTCCTGCGTGCGACTTCAAGCTCGGCTACCGCAATAGAACTATGAAGCAAGAATATATCAACAAAATCTTCTCCGAGGTTCATTATGATGCCGCTGTTGCCGCCTTCAAACTCAACGAGTTCCCCCTGGGAGGCGTTGTCGAGACCATGGACCTTGCAGATCGTGTCACCAACTTGAACAACGATACCTATTTCCTCAAGTTTTTCTTGCTCAAGATTCTTGAGTGACTTTTCAAGCAATGATACAAGATCTGTACTTTTAATCTCCATGGCTTCCTCTATTAGTATTCTTTAGCAATCGACTGAGTCAATTTTTTTAGTTGTTTATTAATTGAATATTCCCACAAAAATGTCTCGCTTTGTAAGCGAAGTCCAGCTATTAGTTGTTTGTTAATATGGTGTGTGCTTGTAATTTGTTTATGTGTTTTATGACTAAGAAACTGCTGGATAAGTGTGATCTCTTGTGTATCTAGTGTATGTGATGTTTGTATGTCAAACATCATGATATTTTTACGTTTTCTGTATAGTTTACATATCATGTCTACAACATGTGGACATAATGCGACGCGGTTATGCTTAATCAGTAGCTCAAATAATTTTTTGATGAAATCGGATGGCTTAATGCGTGTCTCAATTTTTTCAAATAATCTCAATTTTTCTTCTACTGAAATGTGATGTAGTCCGAAAAAAACAAGAGCATTTTTATGAGATCTTAGATAAGCGGATAGCTCTTCAAGCTGAGCAATCGTGTCGTCTGTAATTGAATCCATATAAAGATTCAAAAAAGCTTCTGCGTATTTTCGTGATAATATGGTTAATTTGATATCCATTACGAACTCTTTTTCATGAAGCCTATAATACTATCAACAAAAAGCTTATTGTGCTTTCGGTCTGCATAGAGGTCTTCAAGTCTCTTGGTTGTTTGTTCAATAACCATGGGGCCTACGGCTTTGATGATACGTTCGCTTGCAATGTTTTCAGCCTGCTTTTCAGTTCTTAATTGTGCTAGAAAAGCTAATTTTTTTTGCTCTTCAAGCTGATCCTGTGTTTGTTGATCAAAGGCTTGGTGCCATTGCGTTGTTCGGTCAATTAGATATTCGCACAATTGTTCTTGTCGTACGATTTCTTCGCTTAAATTTTTGCTGCGCTGGTCAAGTTCCCGTATTTGGTTGCCGACGTTTATTTCTTCAAGCTGTTTCTGTTTAATAGCGTCTTCAATTGATTTACGGAAATATTTTTTGAAGATATAAGCAGAAAGAGCTATGAGAATAACAAAATTTAAAAGCCTAAAGAATATTGTTACAAAAGTTTCACTCAACATGGCTTATCCTTTCTACAAGGTCATTGGTAATGTCTTTAGCCATGTCCGTGATTTCTTTAGAATCGACATCATGTAATCCTGGAAATTCAGCCTCGGATATATGGCGCAATTCCTTTTCCGTTTGGATTACCTCTGGTGACGTTGCAGCAAAAACATGCTTGCATGCAACCCATTTGCTTTCTAGTGTTTGCTCTTTTGCTTTATTCGTTTTTATTGTATTGTCGACTGCTTCTTGTAAGCGGGCCTGATGTTCTTCTTCCTGCAGTATTTCTGATACTGCAGGTTTGAGCAATAATGTGCGAATAATAACATAAGCAATGATAAAATTAATGATCTGAATAAATAAAGCTATGCTAACTGTCATAATAGCTCCATTTTATATGCTTAATGCTAGGCAAATATCCAGCCGGCTAAGTAAAGAAGGAACCCGGAAATGAGCAACGCGTAAATTGCGGCACCTTCCACAAATCCCATGGCAATTAACATAGTGGTTCTTATTTGGCTGGAGCTTTCCGGGTATTTACCGATATTTTCACAGGCCTTCATACCGATGATGCCCTGACCTAAAGAAGGTCCTACAGCCCCAAGTCCCATAGTGATTGCTGCACCTATGCATGCTGCTGCTTTAGCGGCGACGATTCCTTCCATAAGACATCCTTTCGTATGTTAACAGTTACCACAAAAGTTACTTCTCATATGCTTCTTTAATGAAACAATATGTAAAACATACCCTCTATACCAGAAGAATTATGTTCCTAATACCTAATAATACTCTCTTTTTTTAAAAAACAAATAGCCTTTTCTGCTGCCCCCAAATTCTCCCTTTGCATAGAGGTTTTTAGGCTAAAGCGTCTTTGATAGGCAAGCGGTTCTTTTCCAGTCCAGATCGGTATGGGCATCAATAAATTCAATGATGGTATCCATATGCTTTTTTTGCTGAGTTATTGAATGCTGAAAGTCTTCGTTGCAATTAAGGGTAAGAACCGGAATATCTTTAACGTAAGGGGCGACTCCTTTTTTATGGATAAGCCAATCTTCATGCTTTTGATGAAGGCCGGTTAGATAATCTAAGGAGATACCCTGTTCTTCTGACCTATTACGAAGGTTAATTCTTTTGTAGCATATTTGTGGGTCAACTTGTAGATAGATAAATCCATTAGGACGAATAACATAATTGTCGACAAGCCATGAGAACCAGTCTTTATACAGTTGCCATTCCAGATCAGACATGAGGCCAAGTTCATGGCAATTTTGAGCGAAACAATAACGATCAGAGAAAACGGAGCGTTCTAAGATATGGACAGGTTCGGCATACTGTAGGGCATGTGTCTCCTGTTCCATAATTCTTGTTATAAAAGCATATGATTGGAATGTATAAGCCCAGCGTGGTGTATCATTATAAAATTTTTCCAGTAAATTATCCTGGCCAATAATTTTTTGCCATTTTGCTGTGGGTTCATAAACGACGTGCGCTTGAATATATTCTGTGAGGATACGAAGAAAAGTCGTTTTGCCGGCGCCAATGTTGCCATCAACTACAAAAAAAGCTTTATTTTTTATATGGGATACTGCCATGATACTCCTTGAGCAATGTGGTTATCGTTTCTTGTATAAGTGTACTACGGTGGTACCAAAATGCTACTGCGATTCGATACTCTTTTTCTTTTTTATAATGAATTATGTGAGTGCATTTTGTCAGTATGTTTAAAATTGTTTATACTACAACTGATTTATCACGATACGCATACATTCGTTATTATGCATTATCACTGTAAAAAGACTGGAATAGGATATATGAAACATATGAAAAATTTGAAATTAAGATGTTTTTTTCTTCTCATGCTTACTTGTGGTTGTTGTGTATTTTTTATTAAAGCTTCTGAAGATGCAGGCAATTTTGATTTTTTAAATAATCTTAATGATCCTGATACAGAAGCTTTTCTTGATAATACACATTTTCAAAATAGAGCTGTGAATCCTGATGATATTTTGCAACTTCTTGTTTTTACGCTTAAAGCAAATTGTTTGCTCCAAGATAATCTTTATGTTAATACCTACCCATTAAATAAAAAGAACATAATTGATGTTCCCGCGTTTTTCCCATATCGAGAGTATGGTCGTAACAGAATATTCGGGTTAAGCTTATTTTTTAATCAAACAAGCCGCATGTATTTTTCGGAGCATTGTGATGGCATACAATCGTATATTGCCGTGTGTAGCCCGACATTGATGCAACGGTTAGCAGATTGTATTGAATGTGCTCGAGCAATTTATCCACAATTTGATATTGACCCATTAACCATTTTCCCTTTATTTGCCAACATTGCCGTGCAAGAAAGGCAAGTGGGATTGATGTTCCGCGGAGATAAGAAGTTTGATGGGGGCTCACTTCATATACATATTCCCTTGTTTTATCAAGAGCGCAACTATTATATGACGCAACAAGAACGTGATCGTATAGAAGAGGCTTTTGATGATGTATTAGAGCCGGCGTCTCAATGTGATACCTCACAAGAAGTATCAGATGCCGAAAACAGTTCGTGTACTGATACAAGTGAAAATGTTGGCATGCATGTAAATAAATCAAATCCTGTTGATATGGCATTTGTACAAAGCCATTTAATTGGAGATAGTTTTGGTATTGGTGACGCGCGCATACACTGTTATTTTGATTTGATAAAGCGTCAATATTATAAGATGTCTCTTGGATTGGTTGCTACTATTCCTACTGCGTTTGCGTTTAAAAAAGGGTTATTGGGATCATGGTATGAAAACAGCTGTACCCCTAGAGATTTTAGTATAGCGAATGTAATAGATCAGGCGCGGTCAGGAAAGGCCGAGGCTGCTACGGCTCTTGGGCAAGCATTTGCTTTGGGAGCGTTGGATCAAATCTCCCGCAATTTGCTTGATACGGGGTTAGGGTATGGCAATCATCTTGGTATTGGTGCTTCATACAAAACTATGGGACGCTTGAGTTTTATCATCAAGCGTCCTTGGGCACATTATGTTAAAATGAAGAGCAGAATGATACTTCAGTATTATACACCTGGAACTGAGATGAGAGCTTTTGTTGAAAATAAAAATCCTGCTGATTATGCGGAAGACCAATTTGATTTAGACCGAAGCGCGCAAGATCCTGTTTACGCTCAAGAACGATTGGATTTTATCAATAGGAAAATGATTGAAGAGTTATATCCCTTTAGATTGAGAACCATGGTACGTCCGGGATTTATTTTTCAGTCGACATCAGGCTACTATTTTGAAGCGAAAAATTGGAAGGTGCAATTGGTAAGTGATTTTTGGGCGCGCTCAGAAGAGTCTTTTGGCTCTATATGTACGCTGCCAGATACGCCGCCATTAGCTGTTTCTTGTGCCAAGCGGCCGGCAGCAATTCAAAGTCGTCTTGGGGCTTGCGTTGCGTATTCTTTTACAAGACCTACGCATTCGTGGACCGTATCGTTATATGGAGATACAACATATTGGGCTCAAGGTATCGGAAAAGATTTTAATATTGTCTTTAATATGGAATGTAATTTTTAATTTTTAATATAAAGGATTGTGTATGTGCCGTACTATACCTGCAATGATGGTAGCATTATTAAGTTGTCCGTTAATGTATTCTAATGAGGCTCCTAAGGTAATTACCTTATGTCCTGATATTATTGCAATTATTGATGGTAAATCATTTGGTATACATGGCGAACTTGTAGGGGCCGTGTATAAAATTGCTCGTGATATTCAGTCAATGCAACTTGGCAAAAGAACTACCTCTGGCCGTGTAGGCATGTATAAATTTCAAGGAAATGCACATTGCATAAAGTCTTTGGCAGCTCTTGAGCAGGCTAATATACAAGCATTAAAAACGGCTACTGACGGTCAACGAAGCGCATGCGAAAAATGTGCGGCAGAGCTTGATACCTTGTTGAAGAAAATGAAGCAGGATTTTAATACAATCGTATCTCCATTTTTAGGACAAGCTCGTGGAGCTAAAGAGCCTATGTTTATGCTTATTTCAGAGTCGGTTACCAAACGCAATCATCCTAAGAGCATGTTGTTAGATTGGGCTCATAGCAGTGATGATGAAATGGCTTCATTTGATAGATCGGTAACAAGCTTTACGCTATTTGATGAATTTTGCACAGATTTAGTAAATTTCTTAGGTGATCTTGTAAGCAGTTGCTCAAAAGCTCGTGCTCAATTTGAACAGCTCAAAGAAGATTACATGCGCAAACAGGCTGCCAATAAGAATTAGGCTTTATAAGGGTTTCTTAACTGTCTTGATTCTTGCTAAAAATGTGTAGGTTCATGTACAAAAAATTAGTTGTTTGCTACAATAATTACGTATCTTGCGTAATCATGTTGTTGTTCCATTTTAATAACTAAAAATTTGTATGGCATACGAAGAACTTACCGGTACGATAGAAAAATGCATTTATCAGCATCCTGAGAATGGCTTTACGGTCATGGTTATGGTACTCCATAACAAACAATCAACTATTGTGACCGGCCATTTAGCTCATGTGCAACCTGGACAAGAGGTAACTCTGCAGGGTGATTGGAAAATGCACCCTAAATTCGGCAAACAGTTCGAAGTTGCTCAATGTATTGCTCATACACCTAATACTCTTATTGGACTTAAAAAATATTTAGGCTCAGGGCTTATTAAAGGAATCGGTCCTGTGTATGCCGAAAAACTTGTTGCGCGATTTGGCCTTGAGGTACTTCATATTATTGAGCATGAACCTCACAGGTTAGAATCTGTGCCCGGTGTTGGACCAAAACGTGTAGAACGCATTGCTGCCGGTTGGCGAGATCAAAAAGAGATTTCGACTATCATGATTTTTTTGCAAGAGCGTGGAGTCTCAACCGCGTTTGCCACTAAAATTTATAAAACCTACGGTCAGCAATCGCTTGATGTGCTTAAAGAAAATCCTTATAGACTTGTGGATGACATTTGGGGCGTTGGTTTTAAAACTGCTGATAAAATTGCCCAACAATTAGGTATTGCTCCATGTTCTATCGAGCGTGTACGTGCAGGTATTGCTCATGCCATAAGTGTGACAGTGCAAGAAGGACATTTGTATGCTGAGCTTGAAGCATTAAAAAAGAAAACATTCGAACTTCTTGAGCTTGAACAAGCGACTGTTGAACCTATTGCAAAGCAGGCGTTGCAAGATCTTTATTATCAAGGGAAAATCAAGCTCATAAGTGTTGATAATGAACATTATGTAACATTATCACAGTATTACTTTTCTGAAAAAGGGATAGCTCATAAGGTACAGAGACTGTTGCAATCACCATGCTCAGGGAAAGAATTTGATGCTGATCAGGTCTATGCCAGTTTACGAGCTCCTGCTCAAGGCGATATAGCGCTTAATGACGATCAACAGCGTGGTATTATGTCCTGTGTGCAGAATCGTATTTCAATTATTACCGGTGGCCCCGGAACAGGTAAAACGACACTTATTAAAAAGCTATTATCAATTCTTGATGAGTATAAAACTACCTATAAGTTGGCTGCTC
>Ga0265297_10010317_pt1 | contig 11776 bp, 11 predicted proteins | sample Munlanlwell13791_FD_192502 | JGI IMG/M metagenome (GOLD analysis project Ga0265297, IMG submission 192502) | Leachate microbial communities from a municipal landfill in Southern Ontario, Canada - Leachate well 137-91 | ecosystem: Engineered > Solid waste > Landfill > Unclassified | place...
CCCTTGTGAACAAACCTATTTTGTTCACAGCAATTTTTATATTCATATGGAAAATAATGAATCAATCGAACATGTTCTGGAGAACATGGGTGAAAATTTAGTTTATAAGACTAAAAGTCCTGCTTACCTATCAATTTTATTAATCGTTGCCGGTGTAATTTCGTTTGTTGTTTATGCTTCGACTGAATGGGAAGAAACAAATACCCTTCCCCATTTACTTTTTATGGCAGGTTTCTTCGGTATAATATCCGGGGTTTTGTTGTTCTTTTTCAGGAAAAGTTACTTTGTGGCTGCGAAAAATAATCAAAAGATCAAAAGCCACGAAGTATATTTTCAAACAAATGAACGTGACCGATTAGTCAAACTGATTGAAAACGGGAACTTAAACGTACTGAAGGAATTGAAGCCATCTGTAAGCAACGGGCTTATACTTCGGGTTATGTCCTGCAAGGATGGAGCGATATGTCTTTCGCAGGTAATTGCTTACGAAATTCATGACCGTATTAACGTTAATGCAGTCAGGAAACATTCAATAGAAGAGGCAATTTTCTTTGCTGATTATTTTCGTGAAAACAAGCGATAACAGATCAGACTTTTCATAACTGTTTTTTTTTAAGGAGGTGGCTGATATTAGTCACCTCTTTTTTTAATGCTTTTGATTTAATAAGTCAGTTAAAAGATAAATTCTACAGCTACTTCATTTATCCCCTTGCTGCCGCATGTCCCCCGATAGATATAGGGGATGCCGGAACGCACAGCCTGCCAACGACCGAGAAGTGTTTTATGTGGTCGTTTTTTTTGTCATTTTGTTACGATTTTCGCTGTTTCGGGAGCGATTCCAATTGTCGCAATAGAACCACTATTAAATTTCAGGAAGTCTGTTTCAATTCCGTCACTGAAAATTACGCCATTAGTCGGCATTAATGATTCAATTGTCAAAACGTTTTGGTTTTTTATTACTCCCGCTGATATTCCTGTTTGCGTTCTCATACTTTGAAAAGGTTCTCTAACCGCAAAAAGTAATTCATTGTCTTTTAATTTTGGTCTTTTTGGTTTTAAATCTTTCTCAAACATACTTGTCACACCATATGCCATGTTGAATATTGAACTTAGCCAACCTGTCGAACCTGCTGGAGTCGAAACAATGAGTCCACTTGAAGATTGCTCTTCATGGCTATTGTTGTATGTTATTTTGTATCTGGCAGAAACATGTGAAGAAGCTCCAATAAACAAATCATTAAATGCTAAGATCCTTTGTCCATCATTTAGTTTTGCTTCAGCAAACCGCATGGTTTTCGATTGGTAATTATTCGAAATAACGCTTTCAACACCACCAATGAAGTTAGACGTGTCAAATGGCAATAAAACTCCGTCATACCTTTTTTTGTCAGGATTTACTGCCACCATTGGAATTCCTTTTGAGTATTTTGCCGTATTTGCAACTAATCCATCTTGCCCAATAACAACTATTAAATTGTTTTCGGAAAAAAGAAATGAAGGCATAAAAGCTCTTTCAAGTGTTTTGTGCTTAATTACATTTGAAAGTTGAGTTTGAAGAGAGTTTAATGAATCTTGAAAAGTTTCGTGCTCTTCTACATAATCTTCAAAATTTCCACCAAGTCTTTCAATGTAAAATTTGGCTTGTGCCTTTGTATTGAAACGTTCAATCAAAGACTCAAGCCTTGTTTTGTTTTTTACAATGATTGCATATTCTACACTCATTACTTACTCTCTTTTTTGTCGCTTAAAATTGAATCCAATAAATCTGGGCTAATATTGAGATTGCCTATTTTTCCTGCATTTTCTGCAAGTTCTCTAAATGCCAAGGAGATATTGAATTTTGGGTCAGGATTGTTATTCAAGGCTGTCAATGTCTTCCAGTCAATGTCTTTGTATGGTTTCAGTGTGGTTTCAATAACGTAACCTTGTGTTTCAGCTTCTTTTTTGTCGTTAGCCGTCTTCTGTTCAATAAGTTGTTTTCTCTGATTTTCAACAGCAATATCGGCTTCCAATTTCATTTCACGGAGTTTGCGGTCGTTCTCAGCTTTTTGAACATTCGATTCCATCTTCTTTTCGGCAATTTGTTTTTGCTTTTCTTCAACTGCAATTTCAGTATTCAATTCTGTCTCTTTGATTTTCCGTTCTTGTTCTACTGCAAAGTTTCTGCGCTCATAAATTGCCTGGTCAGCTTCTTGTTGTAATTTCTCTCTCGTTTCCGTTTCCAAAGCTCTTGCCATTTCAGGCGTTGCCTGAATTGCTAAGATATTTGCACCTAAAATCTCAATCCCTAACATCCCGATTGCCTGAGAAGCTTTAAGTCCTTCCAAAATCTTTTCTTCTATGGCTTTTGCGGAACGAATAGCATCTTTTAGTTTGATACTATGAATGTAAGACGAAGTCGTTGTTTGAGCTTCATTTACAATTCTTTGGTTTAGTTTCTCAATATCGTTTTTCTTGTATTGTCCGTTGTCGTTTACCGTAAAGTCAAGAACATCAGCAAGTGTTTTTGGATTACTGATTTTATAACTAATCTGTCCCTGAATTGCGACTGTCTGATAGTCGTAAGTTGACTCGTTAAAGATAAACGGCAAGTCGTTACTTCCCATTGGAATTGCTGCAATTGAGCTACTTGGGGCAAAATAAAAGAATGAAAGCCCACGTCCTTCTCTTTTTATGTTTCCATTCGTGAAATGAAGAACATAAGTCATAGAATCAAATTTAATGTGTTGTATTCCGAACATATTTTCAAATTTTTAATTAGTTGTCTATTTCTGCTTCTGTTTTTTTTTCTAAATGCACAGCTTACCCCGATCTATCCGGGTCAGCCAGCCAAAGCGCGAGGCGTATTAGCGGTTTGTTGTTTATTTCATGTTTAATGAATTTGTTTTTTCGAGAAAATCAATCTTTTTCTGTTCGTCCCATTTGTCAGTATAGACCAAGTAGTTTGTCAACAAGTTAGATTTAATTCCATATAAGAATACATTGTCAATCATCTTTTCGGTAAATTTCCAAACGATATAATTGTCTGTTGTATTTTCCTTTATTTTTGAAGATTTAAATCCGGCACCAACTCGATAATCAAATTCCCATTTGAAAAACTCAGAAATGATTTCAGATTTAGTCTTGGAGGGAGAATAAAATGGATAAAGTTTCATAGGAGTCAAAGCAACCCCGATAATAACACCTTCATCGTTTTTAAGAAAATGTTGTCTACTTTCTTTTTCGTAGCTAAACTTTACCCACAGTCCAGGAATCCTTACAATTCCATAATCAGTTTTCAATACAGTAGTTGTGTTCGAACTATTTGGGCCAGTCGTTTTTGTGCTGTCAGATAATTGGATAGCACTAGCAAAGCTTGAGAATAATAGTGCAACAAAAATAGTTGTCAATTTAAAGTTTCTCATTTTTATTTCTTTGTCGGGTCAAAACCATAATTAAATTCATTTAGCTGTCCGTTTGAACCTTCAAGTCCAACAATATCCATAAGTTCTTCAAAATAATGACAAACTCTTTCTCTGTCTTCCGTGTCAAGATCAAGATATACGTCATAAAACCGTCGAAGTCCGATTCTAATCTTTTCTTGATAATCCTTGTCAGTTGCTTTTCCAGTTAGAGCTAAAACTTTAAAGTCGTCTGCTGCCAAATTTATTTTAGCTGTTAGAATAGGTCTCAATGCAGGATTCGCAATACCTGGATAAAAAATAGTGGTGTCCTCTACGAATTTTTCTTTGGCTTTGAATTCTTCAAATTTGTCCAAATTATCAATTGAAGTTTTGATTTTTCCTTGTCCACAAGCTGTCAGAAATAACATTGTCAATCCGATAAATATGTAAGTTATTCGTTTCATTTTTCTGTATTCATTTTTTTCTAAAATGCCCCTAACGAGAGTCTGCTCAAAAACTTCAAACTGTTGGACAAAGTTAATGAAGTTTTATTATGTTAAGCATTTTTGCTGTATTTTCTTGCCTGTATTTTAGGTTGCCATTTTTGGCTTCGGATTCGTGTTGCCTAAACATATTGTAAGCGGGAATACGGTTCAACCGACGCTTCCTTGCTGGGTCGTTCCGACCGCAGGAAGCATAAGTATTACCTGCTGGGCTTTTATGATTATCTATTTCCCTTTTGTTTCTATTTTCTGTAGTCCTTTTAAAATCAGGAATACAATTTCATGAATGTTTGTACTCTCAAATAAAACTTCATTCTCTTCCATGCTCAAACCATTTTGGTTTGATATAGACTCATTAGAATGTTGTCTGAAAAAATCAACGATATAATCATAGTCTAGCTTCACTACAGATTTAGCATGAGCGAAATCTCGAAATTCTTTTAAAAATTCTGAGTCAAACTGAAAGTCGTTAGATAATTTCGGTGAGTTACCACCTAAAATTATATCAATTATTGATTTTGTTGCACCTCCAAACCCTCCCAATAAATATATCGGTTTCTCTGCCTTAAATGAGTGATAGGCTTCTTCAACTATTCCAGGAAAATATCCACTATAGTTTTTTTGTTTACCTCCTAGAAGTATTCTTGCATCGCTTTCATTTGCCATTCTAATTCTCATGTCAGAAAAGCATTCAGAAAGAATAAATCGGTCTTCAACGCTTTCTAAAGGCTTAAAAACTTTTTCTTTATCAATGTCTCCAATTTTTTTAGGTATTTCTAAAATTTTCACTTCAACTTGTTTCTTTAAAAATACAGCCCGAATATCAGTTGTAATACCTTTTGAGTTAGGAAATGGGAAATAATTTATGAACCGTCTCTCTTTATCACTAAGAATTTTGTATTGGTAAGAAAGGTCTGAAAATAGCTCAGTAAAGCCACCAAATCTCAAATCACCACCATAAATCATTTTCGCTCCATTGACAATTAAATATCTGGCAATTTCAATTGATATATCTTTCAGGTGGTTATCCGACAAGCCTAATTGCTCTAATTCTTCACTCTCTGAAACAGATATTGCTATTCGTTTGCCTTGTAGAACCGATTTTGTTTGCTGTTTCCCGATAAGTTCATTTTGTTCAACAATTGATTCTGCCAAGTTTTCAGAGATTCCAGATATATTTACTTCAGTTTCCATATTCATACATTAAGGGATGGTAAAAGTATAGGTGTTATGAATTTGATATCTTTGTCAATTTCATTCAATATTTTTAATTCTTCAGCTCCGAGTGGAGGTTCTGGATATAGAACTATCAGCTGATTTAAGGATTTATCTTTGCTTTTATAAATATCTATATAATTGAATAATTCGGGAGGAGAAGTGATAGAAATATATTCTGTATTATCAAATTGGAAAAGTTCTTGAAATGATTTTAACAGCTCTTGCTGAAATAAATTATTTAGCACCTGAGATAATGTTAGATTGACTATTTCATAAAAATTTTCAGCTTCATTTTCAGTTATCGTAATAGTAGGGGTATTTCCTAAATAAGGGAATGCCCTTTTCTCACCTTTCTTTAAATCATGTGCGACTACTATTGAACACTTATTCCTTTTCGCAATTAATACCTCTATTCTGCACCATTCTCTTGAAGAATATTCATCTGTATGAAAAACGACCAAAGCTGAATTTGAAATGTTGTCTACAAATTGTTGTTCAAACTCATACCCATCTGCAATGTCTACAGCATCAAAGAATACATCTAGTTTAGTTTTAGATTCAACAAACAATTTAAATGTCTTAGTGGTCTCTTCGCCATCTTTTTTAGCATGACTCAGAAATAATTTCACTGGAGAGCTTGCTTTTACTCCAACTTTATCCATATAAGTCGGCTGAAAATTCATTAGTAATCTTGCACAATCATGAAGCAATTCTGTTTTAATTTTCTTCATCGAAAGCTCAAAATTATCATCAATATTCAGGTCACCATTATATGCTCGAATGAACTGATATGAACTTATTCCACATCCAATTTCATGAGCTTGTTCACATAGTGCTACTGGGTATATTCTAGTATTCTCATCAATCAGTTTGTATAAATCTTCTGTATATGCTCTGAAATCATCATCGACAAAATACTCAATATCAACTAGTAATATAATTGCATTTCGATTCGCATGAATCGTATTAATTGGAATAGGTACTTTATCAAATGACTCTGAACGATAATATACTGGAATACCAAGTCCTCTTGAGAGAGGTTCTTTTATATCTCGACAAAAAATACTATATAAATTATTTGCGATTGTCTTGCCTTTTGTAAATTTGGGATGCCAAACAATAAAAAGTGAAAGTGGGTATTTTAAACGATTTTTCATTCGCAAGTATTTTTTTGCATTTGTGGAATTCCTTTATTAATAATCTTGCTCGTTTCACCTCTTGAATTAAAAGCAATCTCAATCCAATTTTGAACTTCTACTCTATCTACTGACCAATCATACAATTTTGCATATCCAGTTTCAATATTTTTTGCTAATCGCTCAGGTAAATTTTCAGACAAATACTTTCCTTTTCCATAGTCCGGATGAGTAGGTAGTAATATCCCAATTAACCCAGAGTTTCCACCGATTCTTGTCGATATTGCTCCCGATATCTCCCAGTCTACATGCTTTCTACACTTAGTTTTTGCTCCTACTAATACAACTAAAACAGTCGTGTCTTTTAAATAATCACTTTGAATTAGCTGTTTAATATATTCATCGCTATTTTCTGAATCTATATCTCCATTATCGACTGATTTACTTACAACCAAGTCCCTAAATAACCTTTCAAATTTTTCTCTATATTGCTGGTCATCTTTGTGATAATAACTTACAAATGTTTTATGCTTAGTGGAATTTAAAGGTAAACCGACACCCCAAGTAAACCGATCATTTTCATATTTAAATGTATTTCCTCTTTTCCAATTTTCCTCTTTTTCAGGATTAGGATACATTGTAGATATTTGGTAACCAGCATTAATCTTATTTACCATCCAGTTTCTATCCATAGTACCATTCTCAGAAAGATTTTGACCATCATATTCATAAACACAAACATCTTTTATTAGTCTTTCTGTGTCTCTGAACGTGAGTTTATTTATAAAATATTCTTTACCTGCCATATTTGTATGTTTTAATTATTGATTCCAATCTAGATAGTTGTCTAAGGGATGAGAAATTGCATGATTCATTAAACGTTTACTTGACTCTAAGAGAGGAACAGAAATGTTCGCGATAGTTGAAATATAAACATTTAATGATTTTGTTCCACGAATTATTGGTACTGTTTTTAAATAATCTTCTAAATGATTATCTTGAATTCCTTTTAAAGTGAGAACACTCAATACTGTATTATCGTAAGCATATCCAACTTCCCATGGGACCCATTTTGAATCTAAGGTATTTGGCGAGACAACTATTAACATGTGGCTGCTTTTATTTATACCTTCTTTTATACTGTCAACAACTCCAGCTGGTCTATTAGATTGTCTGTAGGATTTCAAGCTTTCGTCATACTCATCAAAATAAACATCAATATCAGCTGCTAATAAATAATCAGCAATTTTTTTACATATTTCTTTATCACTTTTTTGATGACTAATAAAGACGCATTTTACTCCAATATATTTTCTTGTTTCTGATAAATTTAAATTACCCTTCAAAGACCTGTTTATTCCTGCCATTTTTTATCTATTTTAAATTCGGTAGCCTAAAATACTTAAATAATTTCTATCAATTTTTTCTCGTTTATTTTTAATTTTCGATTTTGAATTATTTCGATTTGAATAAGCCAAATTTACATTCTGTTGAAATTCAGTTTCAATATCTTTCCAATCCATACAAACTGCATAGCCCGAATCAATATTGTCTTGCAGTCTGTCTGGAATTGAATAAGATTCACATGGTAGGAAAACAGCAAGTAATCCATTGGGCTTAAATGTTTTTTGAGGGTCATATGGATGTTTATAGCTTCGAAGAGAAGCCCATATTTCCCAATCAATCCATTTTCGGTGTCCTGTTTTTTCTCCAACTAGAATAACTGTGACAGAACAGTTATACATTTTATTTCTAATCTTCTTGTATATTGTCTCGTCTGTAAGATGTCCAATATCAGCCTTTAAAGAGTAGTCTGAGACTTTCATCTTCTGTACAATTTTGCGTAACTTCGCAATATATTCATGATCGTAATCGTGGTGATAACTAACAAAGCAATTTCGTATTTTTTTTTCTACTGTCATATTTAAGAATGTTGTTCAGTACGATGTCTTTTTTTTTAGCCTTGCAGGTAACGACCGAGCCTATGAACAGTGGCGGTTTGCGGGAGTATCACTTTCATACTTCTACAAAGTGAAAGCGGGAACAAAACCAACTGATTGCGATTCCGCCGCCATTGTTTCATAGGCGTGTGTTATGGGGTCGTAGTTTTATTAGTCATTTTTTTCTGTTTTTTGTAATCAATTGTCAACTTCAACGCATTGTCACCACACATTTTTGTTTTTACTTGTTGATTTGTGCACTTTACTTGCGCTTTTCAATAGCTTCATTTCAAATTTTGTTGGGCAAAATTGGAACATAAAATTTGACTTCAAATATCTCAACCTGGTTAAAAGTGAATTCTGTCTTTCTAAAAGAACTTTAGCTTCTTTATTTGTAAGAATTTTATATATTTTGTTCTCGTAGTCAATTTTAATTAGTGGAAATTTCGGGTCATTTTCTCCTGTTAAACAAACTTGTTTTCTCAACACTTTGCTTATTGCAGACATAAATTTTTCAAGTCTTTCAAAGTCACTAAATGACTTAATCTCGCTCGGTTTAATGTCAAATTCAATTTCGTCTTGAAGAAAGAAGTAACAATGTACAACAATTCCATCTAAGTCGATTCTAAGTGTTTTAGATTCTATTTCACCAGTGTTGTCGGTTAGGTAGTTAACCACATATTCTTTGTCAATCTGTTTTGAATCTTCCTCTCCAAATTTTAGGTTATAAGTAAGATTTAGAAAGTCAATGAGTTGTTCCCAGTCCATAAGAGATACGTCTTGGATATAAATGTCCCTGAGTAGCCAGCCGTCTGGTTCAAAAATCCATTTTATGTTGTCCCAATTTTGTGTCATTTTTTTCCTTTAGCTACAAACTCTTTTTCTTTTTTTACTATGCCCCATAACACGTGAATATACTTAGTTGAAAAATGGATATGCCCAGTTAACTGGGTATATATCACTTATATGTGTAGATTCGTAATTATTTAATATTTTGATATATAAGCAAATATAAAAACTACTTTATTTTAGTCTACTGGGTATATTCAACTTGTTAAAGTTTTTTATTAATGATGCTGTTCTGGTTATATTTTTAAAATCCAAAGATAGAAAGTATTATTCAATTAACCTAATTTATGCCAGGTAATTATAGCATACCTTAGAATCAATTCCATCTATACAGAAAATTCCCCCGACTTGAACATTGCCGGGGGAATAATCGGGAAAAAACATAGTAATTGTGAACCGTACTATCTGTTTTGTCAGAGTCTGTCGATTGCCGCATCCAGCGTGCACAATTGGTCCGGAGTGACGTTGATAACTACGGTTTTCGTTTGATAGCCTGTTTTACTAATGCTTACCTGGTAAGTGCCTTCGGTTAACGATTTAATCATAAAGCCGCCTTTGGCTGCCGTGTGTTTTTCCAATACTACTTTCGGTTGCCCGTTAAGCCGGAAAAGCAGGGTAGCATCTATTATGGACAGTCCGGTGCCGGCATCGGTTATTTTGCCACTCACTTGTAGTGAACCGTTTCCCTGTTCCACTATTTTACGTGTATTTTTGTAACCGGCATAAAAAACAGGTTCACTCAGGCGCAGAATTTCCACTCCCAGATCAATATTGTCTATCGCTTTATCCCCCATGACATAACCCTGATCTTCCAACAAGGTGTTTCCCTTTTTCTCCAGCTGGCTTTGGCGTGGTTGAGGAATAGCCGTGTCGAAGGCGTCTATGGAGGTCAGATATGCAGTCTGGCTATCCACGGTTAATCCATAAAGGGTCAGCCCACTTAAATGCTGATTAATCCGTTCGTAAAGTCCTCTCGAGATGTCTGTCAATTGAAGTTCGGAGGCTCTCTTCAAAAAGCTTTCGGTAAATTTGGTTTCGGCCAAAAGTACCGTGTCATTTACATAACTGGCGTAAGCCTGCATTTTGCGTGAGGCATCCGCTGTTAGAGTGATCAAAGATTCTCTCAACTGCTTTTTATTACCCGTCACACCTTTGATGCTCAACTGGCGCTGTTCGCTGTTGGTTTGAATCTGCAGGATGGCTGCATCGAGTGCTGCCATAAACTCGGAAAAGTTTGGAATTTTTGCTGTAATTGTAGGTTCCGACAACAGAAAAATCCGCACTGTCAGATACATTTTCAGCTTCGATTGCTGTTTTGACGTCATAATATTGTTTTTTCGTTTTTAATATATTGAGATTATCTAATTCAAAAACCTAAATACTCATCACAACAAAATCGTTCACAAGAATATAACGCGTCAAATGTAGTTAATTGTATTTTAATCTGCAAACATTTATTCGAAAATAATTAATATTATTTTTTGAATAAACCCGATCTTTACGTAAATATACGCTAAAAGTACCGTAGATACGCTAATTACAGGATAATGCATTTTAAAATATTATTGTAGTAGATTATTGTTATAACTGTAATATGTCATTGTTAGAGCTGCATTATATTATTGTTATAGCAGTAATATATCATTGTCAGAGCTTTACTATACCATTGTAACAGGTGCATTCTGTCATTGTTACAGCTTTATTATATCATTGTAACAGCTGCATTCTGTCATTGTTAGAGCTGCATTATACCATGTCAGAGCTTTACTATACAATTGTAACAGCTGCATTCTATCATTGTCAGAGCTGCATTATATCGTTGTAACAGCTGCATTATGTCATTGTCAGAGCTGCATTATATCGTTGTAACAGGTGCATTCTGTCATTGTTATAGCTGTAATATACTATTGTAAGCGGATTTATCTGTCATTGTAACAGGTGACATATATCATTGTCAGAAGTGTAATATGGCAATGTGTTGATAGTAATCTTCCGTTAGGTGGGATTGATAGTTCATTTGGTGGGATGAAACCGGTCGTTGGGATGAAAATCAGAAATCATTCGGATAGATGCAATTTGTCTATTGGAGAAGTGTAATTTGTTATTCGGATAAGTGTAATTCTAAAACAACCGGTCGGCAAAGGGGATAAGCAGGGCGGTCATAATGCCCATAATGCCAATGGCGAGTCCGCTGATGGCTCCTTCCAGCGCACCCATTTCCATGGCACGTGCCGTGCCTAAGGCATGCGATGACGATCCCATGGCCAGTCCTTTGGCAATTTTACTTTGAATATTCAGGCGGCGAAGTATAACAGGGCCTACCAGTCCGCCAAAGATCCCGCAGATAACCACAAATGCGGCTGTCAGTGCCGGTGCACCGCCGTTTTGCTCCGAAAGGCTGATGGCTATGGGTGTTGTAACCGATTTGGGGGCTAAGGATGCAATCAGTATATGATCGGCTCCAAATGCTTTGGCTATAAATATCACACTGACTATTCCCACCAGACTTCCGGTAAATACCGCCGTTAGAATGGAAACAACATTGCCCTTCACGCTTCCGATTTGTTCATAGAGCACATAACCCAGCGCCACCACACTTGGGCCGAGCATAAAATTCAGTATGCGCGTCTGGTGGTAGAAGGTGGTATATTCGATGCCCGTGATTTTGAGGAAAGGAATAATGATGATCATGGTAATGAGTAAGGGTTGCAGCAGGGAGATTTTGGTCCGTCTGTACAGGTATATTC
>Ga0265297_10010318_pt1 | contig 11775 bp, 7 predicted proteins | sample Munlanlwell13791_FD_192502 | JGI IMG/M metagenome (GOLD analysis project Ga0265297, IMG submission 192502) | Leachate microbial communities from a municipal landfill in Southern Ontario, Canada - Leachate well 137-91 | ecosystem: Engineered > Solid waste > Landfill > Unclassified | place...
GCTTCGCCAAGTTTTGCGGCAGCGGGCGACTCGATCTTCACGCCGGCAATCGCCTGGTCCGTGACCATGAACACGCGGCCCTCGCACGGGCCAAGCGCTGCCGGTATGCGAAGCTGGCCGCGCGAGGCAGTGGTGGGGACGGCCTGGCCTGCCACGAGGTCATAGACAAAACCCGATTTGCGGGCGAGCGAGAGCGTTGTCTCCGAGGGAAGTCCATCTTCCATTACCAGCCCATGCTGGCCGACGTAGGTGCCGAACTCGCGCTTGTCGTTGATCGCAAACAAATAATCGGCCTTGCCGAACGCGCGGCAACGCGTGACGACGTCGGGGTTGGATGAATCACCGTAGCGACGGTAACGCTTGTCGAGTGTCTTGCGCAACTCGGCGGCTTTCGCGACCAACGCCGTGCGGTCTTCGTCCGCCTTGCGGGTGCGCGTGTAACTCTTGATGACGATGTCGGCCTTGATGGCGGGGCAGAGCCGCTCGTCACCGACGATGATGCCGCCCTTCTTCTGGAACTCCTTCACCTTCGCCGCGACCGTCGCGGTCAGCACATCGCAGTCGAACATCACCAGCACGCGGAAGCCATCGAGGCCGCGTTCAACGACTGTCTCGTCATAGACGATCTCTGGCTGCAAGCGAGCCCACATCATTACCTGATACCCGTCGCCGGACCAGCCGTTGCCCCAGCCGTAGGTGCCGCGCCGCGCGAACATCTGCGACGCGAAGCTCTCCAGATAGGCCACGTCACTCTTGCGGTCGGGCACTTGCATTAGCGCCGGACCAAGCGGTTCGACGACCTCCTTTACCAGCCGCCGCAGTTCATGCTGCGTCTGCGGGTTCGTGTAGCGATAGCCGGTGGAACCTTCGCATGGCACCAGCGCCTGCCAGCCGTGATACATGATGCCTTGGACCGGCCGGGCCATCTTCGTCCAGAACGCCTCGCGCAAGTGCATCGGCGCGATGGTTGGGAATGCCGCGTCGGGATCGGTGTCCTCCCATGGCGATTTGGTTGCCTTGGTGACCTCATCGCCTTTTTTCATCGGCGCGGTCTGCGAGCGATACCAGATGATCTGCGTCATCTTCATCACTTGTTGCGGATGTTTCGCACCGCGCGCCATCGCGAAGAGTTCATCCGTCGCCACGCCGATACGGATCGGGTCGGGATAGGAGTAGGTCCATTGCGAGATCGCATCCACCGCGCCGCCGCTGCCATAGACGCTCGCGACACGCACGGCGGGATCGTGGAAGGTCCAGAGGTCGTTGCGGCCGGTGGATTTCAACCCGCGATGCAACTCTGTGTTCAACCCGTTCCACCCGTCGCCTGTCTTCCAATACCACTGGCAATAGCGATAGACGGAGTCGTCGTCGCGGATGACACAGTCCGCGGGGAAGCTTGGCAGCTTTGTGCGATCCACACCCCACTTGCCGCCGATCTCAGCGGGGATGTCGTTGCCGGTAGCTTTGCGGCAGGCGTCGCGGTCGTGGTCGTGGTAACACAGTCCCGCTCCGTCGCGCACCTCGGTGTGCAGCAACGCGGAGTTCCATGCCGGGAACGAACCGTAGGTCTGCGCCACGGATGCGCCGACGTTATAGCAAAGCTTCTGCATCTCGGGGAACAAACCGCAAATGCTGGGTCGCTGGTCGTTGCTCTTTCCTTTGCGGTCAATGCGCCGGAACTCCTTCCTGGCGTCCGCCGCCCAATGTCCCGGCGAGAGGCTGATGCAGATGCCGAGGTCGTTGGCCAGCGCGATATCCAGCATTCGCTTGGTATCGGCGACTGTTTCCGGTTTTGATGCCACGGTCGGTTTGCCAGTATCCCAAATTGTGGAGAAATCCGCTCCCATGCCCAGACAATGCGTGAAGCCAATGTGCTTCAAGCGCGGCAGTTCCTTGATGACGTTGTCGATGCCGCCGACGCCCCACATCACCACCGGCATCCGCTGCGGCAACGGTCGCGAGACGATGACGATCGGGAAACCTTCCTCGCTGACATAGGGCTTGTCGCCGGGAATCTGGATTCTGGCCCGCAGGCTGTATTCGCCGGGCCGCAGCGACGTGTCGAGCGCGTAATCCACTATATGGCGGGCGCCGCCATCCAGTTCCGGCAACGCAAAAGTCTTCTCGCCAAGACCTTCCAATGAAACACAGGCGGTGGCGCCTTTGAGTTTCGTCCGCTGAAGGTTTGTGATCGCGAATCGCAGCAGCGGCGCTTTCTCCATGCGCACGAAGCTGGTCCGGTCCGAGACGACGGCGAACGCAGCCGGGCGGAACTCCAGCACGCCGTTGCAGAGCCGCACCTGCGCAATGAAGCCGGGGAAACCGTGATAGTAGCTGCCGATGCGGTCGCCGATGGAGAGCGGATGCTTGCCGGGCGTGATTGCCGCGCGGCCCGGCTTCTTCACGCCGCCGAGCGCGGTGCCGTCGCGCCAGAACCGTCCATCGCCCGCGCCGTCGTAGGTGAATGCGACGTGATACCACGTTCCCGTTTCATACTTCGCCGGTTCGGAGGCCCATCGTTCCGATTCATCGCCGAAGCCGAGATTGGCCACGAGCCGCCGCAAGCCGCCCTTGTCGGCAGCCGAGAGCGTCACCTGATAGTCGCTGTGGGCGACATACTTCTTGTCGAGCAGGAACGCTTCCGGATAGTTGGCCAGTTCCTTCTTCGGTTTGATCCACATCTCGATGGTAAACGCGCCCTTGGGAGAGAGTGCCGGTTTGCTGGCGGCCACCGCCGCATGTCTTTTGTCTTCGACCGGATGGCCGCAGAACGATTCGAGGCACGGGCCAAACCTGCCGTCCTTGGCGATGGCTGCGCCCTGCAACTTCACATCCAGCTTGTTCGCTGATGAATCATTCATCTCCGTGCCAGCTGCGAATTGCCAGCAGGCAATGACGTGTTTGCCGGTGGCGTCGTTGCCGGCGTAAACGGCCTTCCAAGGTTCGCAGGAGCGTTGAACAGGCTGTTGCGCGAATGCGCAAACGCTCAGGAAAAGGCCTGTAAAGCAGAGTGTGGTGAGTTTCATGTTCAGTTCTTTCAATCGCTGGATTTCCTGTAAACGATCAACGTCGCGCCTGGCCGCTGCGGCAAATGGACGGGCAGGCCATCATCCATCAGTTCCCGGCCGGTCATGCGCTGCGACTTGCGCGAGTCCAAGTCGGTCACGACATAATGCGCCACGGATTGCAGTTCGCGCAATCGAAACCGTGCTGCCACATCAGGGCTCTCCGCGCGACGAAACGCTTGAACGACACCACCACCGATCTCAGGCCGGTCAAACTGCCACGCCATCCAGACGTTGTTCGCACGGCTATAGGGAGTCAGCGGGTAGAAGTCGCCGATGAGATACGGCTCGATCTGACGAAACTCGCTCACCATCCGGCGCAGGAACGCGCAGTCGAGGTCGAGTTTTTGCGCATTCCAGGCGATGCGAGACATTGGGCAGATGGAACTGCGGATCATATAGGGATCGCGGGCGCCGGTGCCCGACCCGTAGACCGGCATCCACAGCGAGAGGCCGTGGGTCTGGCACTGTTGGCCAATGGGTTCGCTGAAATAATCGCTCCGGAGCAATGGCACCGAGCGACGCATCGTTTCCAAGTCGTTGCGCCGGCCACCGCTGGCACAGGTGTCTATCCAGAGGTTTGGATGCCGGCGCAGCAACTCGTCCCAATAAGCAAGGTAGCCGCAGACGTAAGCGTTCTCGGTGATGCCTTGCCGATCCGGGGCGTCGTTGGCCCGCCAGTAGGCCAAGGGGTCGATGTTGAAATCCTGCCGATACACGTCAATGCCCTCGTCGGCCAGCATCTTGCTGACGTGGTCGGTGACCCATCGCCGTGCGTCGGGGTTGCCAAGGTTGAGCAGGCGGTTGGCGAACTTTCCCAACTGTGGCGTCTGGGAGGATTCTTTGGGACAGCCCAACAACCACTCCGGGTGGTTTTCATACAACCACGAACCGGGCATAACTCGTTCTGGCTCAAACCACACGACCGTCTTCATGCCATGGGCGTGCGCGCAGTCGTTGACCTCGCGAAGTCCGCGGGGGAAACGCTTGCGGTCCACTTCCCACGTGCCGGTGTAAAACCATTTGCCCGGATGAGGATACCAGCCGGCATCCATGATCCAGTAGTCGAGCTTGATCCCTTCGCGCACATAACCGTTTATCAATGCCATCTCCCTCCCGGCATCGGTGAGGTTCCCACTTGTGGATGCAAAATGCGTGGACACTGGCTTGCCGGCGACGCGAGGTGTGTTGTGCGCCAGCATCCAGCGGCGCCAGATGTTCTGCGAGCGGATCCAATCGCCTTGCCAAAACTGCATCAAGACCAGCGGACTGCGGATTTCCTCGCCGGGACGCAGCTTGAGGTGCGTCAACTCCTGCCCCGTCTGGAGGCGCAGGCCGCGTGATTCGTCACGGGTGAATCGGGCGGCCCATTGACCGGGCCAGCCGATGACGACGATCACGCCTTGCTGTGACCATTCGAAGTTGAAATAGGACAGATCGCTGTTGGTGGGCCGCCCGCCCGCCGCGCTGATCCGCTTTTCGGCTTTGGGCCCAAGCGCTGTTTCAAGCGGCTCAAAATCGTTTTGCTGGCACGGGCTGCCGACGTTGTGGTGCAGAAGGAATTCGCCCGACGGCTTGCGCTCCAGCCGCGTATCCAGCGCAAGAATGTCCGCGAGGATCGGCGTATCGGCTGCGCCCGTGTTCTTGAAGTACAGCGTCCATTCGATGGTCGGAAAATCGGAGTAGGCGACCACCACGCAACGCAGTTCGAGGCCGGTCTTCGAATCGGTCCAAACAATCGCGTGCTGAGTGCGGTTGGCGTCAAGCTGGGTGGAGGATCGCCTCGCCTGCCACGTCGGCAGCAGTTCCGCCGAGCGACGTCCGTCGTAGCTGAACGAGAACGGGAGACTCTGTGCCGTCGGACCCAGGTTGGCCTCGGTCCACACGCGGGCCACAGTCATCTCGTTGGCGCTGGGAGTGACAGCCAGAGCCCAGGACTCAACGACGAGGACAACGGCGCAAAGCGTTGCGAGTTTCATGGCAGGCTCTTGCGGTTGATTTGAGCTTGAGACTTAGACCGGCCCGCGTGGTTTGACAACTCCCAAGTTACGGCGTGAACTGACGTCGTTGCTCACGCCGGATTGCCGCAACGCTCGTCACAGTTCCCACCCACTACGATACGGTGGGTTGAGGAATGAATTGGCCTCCGGGCAGTTCGTGAACCGCATCTTCTCCGCGTCCCACTCCAGCTTCTGGCCGCCCATCTTGATCGAGATGATTCCCAGCAGCGCCAGTTCCGTCAGCGGGCCGCCATAGGAGAAGTCCGACCCGGCTTTGCGACCGGCGCGGATCGCATCGAGCCAGTCCTGATGATGCTCTTTCACACGCGGGAGCGTTTTCTCCGGCCGCTTGTACGCCTGCATCTTGGTCTCCGGCACGATGCGCACACCGCCCGCGCCGTGCGAGCCGTAGGTGATGGTGCCTTTATCGCCGTATACCGCCGCGCCGGTTTCGATATCCTGGCGCTCTGACTCCAACTCCGGTGGTCTCGGAATATGTTTGGCACCACTGTGCCAGACCAGTTTGACCGGTCCACGCTTGCCCTTGGCAGGAAACTCGTAGGTGATGATGTCGCTGGGCGGATAGGCATCACCCTGCGTCTTAAAATCATAGTCTTTCGTCGTCGCCTGGATCGTGGCCGGCGCGCCGAGGTCGAGCGCCCAGAAGACCGGGTCCACGACGTGGCAAATCCAGTCGCCGACGGTGCCATTGCCGAACGGCACCCAACCGCGCCAACGGCCCGGCAGGAAATTCGGATTGTAGGGCCGTTGCTTTGTCGGACCGAGCCAGAGATCCCAATTGAGCGTACCCGGCACCTCGTGCGTCTCCTTCAAGCTCGGCAGCACGGGCACCGCGGAATTCACGGCTTTGCAGCCGGCGTGGATGGTATGGACCGTGCCGATCGCGCCGGCCCAGATCCATTCGCAGAAGATGCGGATGGACTCGGAGGAATGCCCCTGGTTGCCAAGCTGCGTCACGACGTTATGTTCGCGCGCCGCCGCCATCAACTGGCGGATTTCGTGGACGGAGTGTGCGAGCGGCTTCTGGCAATAAACGTGTTTGCCGCGTTTGATTGCCGCCATCGCGGCCACAGCGTGCGTATGGTCCGGCGTGGACACGGTAACCGCGTCGATTTGCTTCTCGATCGCGTCGAACATCTTCCGGAAGTCCTGAAACCGTCTCACGTTGGGGAGCTTCTGGAAAGTCTTGGCAGCGCGTGTTTCGTCCACGTCGCAGAAAGCGACGAGGTTCTCCCGGGAAACACTCATGACATCGCCATGGCCCATGCCGCCGACGCCAATGCTGGCGATGTTGATCTTCTCGCTTGGCGGAGTCTGGCCGCTGGCAGCGATGACATGGCGCGGCACGATCATCGGCGCGCCAAGCAGCGCGCCTGCGGTGCAACTCCGGAGAAAATTCCGGCGTGAAAGGTTGAACATCGGATCAAGAGGTTTGTTCGTTGCGTGTTTCATGTGCGTTTTCAGGCGGCGGATTGGACTTGAGACTTAGACCGGCCCGCGATATTTGACAACCACCAAATTCTCTCACTATGAAATACTCACTCGCAGTCCTGGCCTTTGCTCTCACCATCACTTCGTCGTTCGCCGCCGACGGCAAAGCTGTTTCAATCTTCGACGGCAAGACATTCGCCGGTTGGGAGGGCGACACGAACAAATCGTTTCGCATCGAAGAGGGCGCCATCGTGGGCGGCTCCCTGAAGGAGAAGGTGCCGCGCAACGAATTCCTCTGCACAACGCGGAGTTACACCAACTTCGTGCTGCGCGTGAAATTCAAGCTGCTGGGCCGCGGCGTCAACGCCGGCGTCCAGATTCGCTCCGCGCGAATTCCGAACCACCACGAGGTCAGCGGCTATCAAGCCGACATGGCCGACCCGTCATGGTGGGGCTGCCTCTACGACGAATCGCGCCGCCGCAAGACACTCGCCAAATCAGACATGAACGAACTGAACAAGGTGCTCAAGCGCGACGATTGGAATCAATACGAGATTCGCTGCGAGGGCAAACGCATCCGGCTTTCCATCAACGGGTTGCAAACGGTGGACTACAGCGAGCCGGACGGTGCGATTTCACAGCAAGGCATCATCGGCCTGCAAATCCACGGCGGCCCGCCCAGCGAAGCGTGGTACAAGGACATCACCATCGAAGAATTGCCATGAAAACGATCGTCGTTCTCGCTGTGCTGCTGGCGGCAGCAACGCTGGCTGATGCTGCGCGCAAACCAAACGTCATCGTCATCCTTGCCGACGATATGGGTTACGCCGATGTGGGCTTCAACGGCTGCAAGGACATCCCGACACCCCATATTGACTCGCTGGCGGCGCACGGCGTGCGCTGTTCCAGCGGTTACGTGTCGCACTCGTTTTGCAGTCCAACGCGCGCGGGGTTGATGACCGGGCGCTACCAACAGCGGTTTGGACACGAGAACAACCCCGCGTGGCTGCCGGAGGATACGAAGGTCGGCCTCCCAGTGAGCCAGACGACCATTGCCGATGTGATGAAGTCGGCGGGTTTCGTCACCGGTGCCATTGGCAAGTGGCACTTGGGCGCGGCACCGTGCTTCCATCCGAACGAGCGCGGTTTCGTGGAGTATTTTGGTTTTCTCGGCGGTGGCCATATCTATCTGCCCGGCCTGAAAGGTGGCGTGGAGTACACCGTGCCGCTGTTGCGCAACAAGGAGCCGCTGGAGTTGAAGGAATACATGACTGATGTGCTCTCGCGTGAGGCGGCGGCTTTCGTCGCACGGCACAAGACGGAGCCGTTTTATCTCTATGTCGCTTACAACGCCGTACATACGCCGCTGCAAGCGCCGGAAAAGTACCTGAGCCGCTTCACGAGTATCGCCGACGAGCGGCGGCGCGCCTATGCGGCGATGACCAGCGCGATGGACGATGGCATCGGGCTGATCCTGCGGGCGCTGCGCGACAACGGCCTCGAACGCGACACGTTGGTCTGGTTCTTCAGCGACAATGGCGGACCGCCCTACAATGTTTCACCAACCCACAACAACCCGCTGCGAGGCAACAAGGGCACCCTTTATGAGGGCGGCATCCGCGTGCCGTTCGTGGTGCAATGGCGCGGGGAGTTGCCGGAAGGCACGGTTTACGAGCAGCCGGTGATCTCGCTCGACGTGCTGCCGACCGCCGCGACGCTCGCAGGCGCGAAGCTGCCCGATGGGTTGAAGCTCGACGGCGTGAACATCGTGCCGCACCTCAAAGGCGAAGCGAAAGAGCCACCACACGACCGGCTTTTCTGGCGCACCGGCGGCGGCGCCGCGTGGGCGGTGCGCGAAGGGCGCTACAAGCTGTTGAAACCCGGCAAGGACGCCGCACCGCAGCTTTTTGATTTGAACAGTGACATTGGCGAGGCCAAGGATATTGTCAGTGAGAAACCCGACGTGGTGGCGCGCCTGCAAAAAGCCCACGACGCGTGGAATATGGAGTTGATTCCGCCGCTTTTCGAAAGTCCGAAGCCCGCGGCGAAGAAGAAGGCAAGGCAAGCCGGCAGGACGAAGTGAGCTTGCTGGCATTCAAACGAAAGGAACGAACCGCATGAAACTGGCGAGGGTAATGGCATCTATTCTGATTTGGGGGGCGATCAGCCTCGGCGGCAGCACGACTTTCGCGGCAGCCTCGGCGGCGACGAAGAAGGAAGAGACGAGGATGAGTTGGTGGCGCGAGGCGCGCTTTGGCATGTTCATTCACTGGGGTCTCTACGCCGTGCCGGCAGGCGAATGGCAAGGCAAGGAAATCAAGGGCATCGGCGAGTGGATCATGAACAGCGCTGCGATTCCCGTTTCCGAGTACGAGAAGCTGGCGAGGGATTTCAACCCGGCGAGATTCAACGCCGCCGAATGGGTGCGCATTGCCAAGGACGCGGGGATGAAATACATCGTCATCACCTCGAAGCACCACGACGGCTTCTGTTTGTTCGACACCAAGGCGACCCGCTACAACATTGTGAAGGACACGCCCTACGCGAAGGACGTGCTGCGGGCGTTGAGCCGCGAGTGCAAGCGGCAAGGTCTGAGGTTCTGCGCGTATTATTCCATCATGGACTGGCATCATCCTTCGCAGTTTCCCGGCAAGTCCAAGACGGGTGGTATCGCCTACAATCCGAGCCAGATGTACGCGGACCGCAAGGCCGAGTATGTCGCCTTCATGAAGCAGCAACTCCGCGAGTTGATCTCGAACTACGACACGGGGGTGCTGTGGTTCGACGGCGAGTGGTGCGACTGGTGGACCGAAGATGACGGCAAGGACCTTTACGCTTATCTGCGCAAACTGAAGCCGTCGCTCATCATCAACAACCGCGTTGGTAAGGGCCGCAAAGGCATGGAAGGCCTGAGCAAAAGCAGCGAATACTGCGGCGATTTCGGCACGCCGGAGCAGCAGATTCCGCCCAGCGGATTCCCCGGCGTGGATTGGGAAAGCTGCATGACGATGAACGACACGTGGGGATTCAAGCGCAATGACAACAATTGGAAGTCCAAGCAACAATTGATCCGCAACCTCGCCGACGCCACGTCCAAGGGCGGCAACTTCCTGCTCAACGTCGGCCCGACCTCCGGCGGTTTGATTCCGCTGCCGAGCATTGAGCGGCTCGAAGCGGTGGGCCGCTGGATGAAGATCAATAGCGAAGCGATCTACGGCACGACGGCCAGCCCGTTCGAGAAGCAACTCCCGTGGGGTCGCGTGACGCAAAGGCCTGGACGGCTCTACCTGCACGTCTTCGATTGGCCCGAGAGTCAGAAGCTCACGTTGCCTGCCGTTCAGCGCAAAATAACAGGTGCATATCTGCTCGCTGATCCGAACAAGAGGCCGCTGACTGTGTCACAAACTGAAAGCAGCGTCGTGATTTCGGTGCCGTCGGTTGCGCCGGACGCCAATGATTCGGTCGTGGTGGTGAAAACCCACGAGGGCAAGCGCTGACCTCGCAAGACCGTTGCTCAACACGAAGCGTGCATTGAGCGGCTCGCCCTCTTCACAAACAGGTTGCGGGCCCGTGAGTCTTTCGGCCCTTCTGGATCGGCTGCCCTGTTTGCGAAGTTGAATGGCTTCTGCGTTCCAAGAGAGAACACCCCAAAACAGGAAAGCAGGCCACCACAGTGACGGTTCCCCGCCACGACTTTCACCGCCCTGCATCTCCCAAAACACGGACTCGGTCAGGCGACGGCATCCGCAGCCACCGATTGCAGGTCCGGTGGAAAAACAAAAAAAGGAGCCGGATTGCTCCGGCTCCTTTCTTGTTACAGCTATGTTGGAACTTGGATTACTTGCTGGCCAGAGTTCCGGCTTCCTCGAACGGCCAAACCGTCGGAGGATCCATGATGGCTTCGTACTTCGGCAGGAAGAAAAGCCCGCCTTCGTAGATGCCCGCGCCGAGGCGAGCGATCGCGAAGCCGAGACCCTTCATCGGGCCAAACAGAATGCCCGCGCCGGCGTCACGCTGTTGGGACACCACATAGATTTGCTTGGGAATTTCGATCCAGAACGTGGCAATGTTGGTCCAGCCACGCACAAGCTTGCTAATGTGATTGTCTTGCTCTTCGGCCGCGCTGACCGAAGCCGTTCCCAGCACAGCAATGGCCGCAATGGCCGCCAAGCAGATGCTCAGTTTCTTCATACGTTCTATTCGCTCCTCTGTTGATTAGCTTCGCACTATTACCTCTCTGGCAGGGGTGGCGAAGCTTATCCCCAAGCCAAGACTTAGTTTGTGAACGTCCTCTACAGTCCTCTAACTTGCCCGCACTCTTACCGCCAACTACCGGCACTGTCAAGTGCCCTTTTCGAGCTGCTGCCGAAACCAACTACTTGCTGGCCAGGGTTCCGGCTTCCTCAAACGGCCAAACCGTCGGAGGATCCATGATCGCCTCATACTTCGGCAGGAAGAAAAGCCCGCCCTCATAGATGCCTGCGCCGAGACGAGCAACCGCGAAGCCGAGACCTTTCAACGGGCCGAACAGAATACCCGCACCGGCGTCACGCTGTTGGGACACCACATAAATTTGCTTGGGGATTTCAATCCAGAACGTGGCAATGTTCGTCCAGCCACGCACAAGCTTGCTGATGTGATTGTCCTGCTCTTCGGCTGCCTGAGCCGGAGTGGCAAGGGCCAACACCGCCACCGCAGCCACCGCTACGATTGATGCCATGACTCGCTTCATATTGCTCCTTTCGTTCGGAAACCTCTCTGATTGCTAGAACCTATATTATGCCGCCTGTATTTTGGCGCGCAAGATTTTTTTTCGTGAAAGATTCTCTGGCGGGCGAGACAATCAACTGGCTGAATCGCGAGTTTCCGCTCGGAACAGCCAGATGCCCGCGACCAGCACCGCCGTCTCCACCCATAACGTCGTCGCGCCGAGGCGGCCGCCGAGCGGTCCGAAACAGCCGCACTCCGGCGACATGCCGCGTGCCAGCGTCATCCCACCCGCGGCCAGAAAAACCGCCGACATGCCCGCCATCAACGCCAGCGCTGCGCCGCGCCATCGCCCGATGACTGCCATCACGCCGGCGACGACTTCCCACCACGGCAGCAACACCGCGACTGCCGGCACGAGCGTTTCTGGCAACAAATCGTAGTTCGTGATCGCGCGGGCGAATGCGGTCGGGTCGGCGATCTTCAACACCCCTGCCACGATGTAGATGCCGCCAAGCAGTCCCAGCATCGCGCGCATCGGGAGGGTTTTC
>Ga0265297_10010319_pt1 | contig 11775 bp, 8 predicted proteins | sample Munlanlwell13791_FD_192502 | JGI IMG/M metagenome (GOLD analysis project Ga0265297, IMG submission 192502) | Leachate microbial communities from a municipal landfill in Southern Ontario, Canada - Leachate well 137-91 | ecosystem: Engineered > Solid waste > Landfill > Unclassified | place...
TTTATCTCCAAATAAATCCTGAATATCTCTCAGGTGACTGTCTTTAATCTCCACAAGTTCTAATCGGTCTGTTTGTAATACTGGAAAATTTTTCAATTCTATTTCATTTAGGTTTGTCTACATCTGTTATTTCTGTCGCACTCACACAATAACCGCTAACGTGATTGTATAAGATTAGTTGCGTGTCTTAAGCACTAGAGATAAGTAAATAAATACTAAATAGAAAGTCCGCGAGTACTTTCGTAAATTGGCTAAAACAAGCAATTAATTTTATACGGTGTTACAAACTGGTTTTCGAATTTACATACCTTTAGATTCAGCAATAATTTTTTTAAGTTCCTTTGCCTTTAGAACCACCTCAGCCTCACTTAACAATTTCATCGCTTCAGTAACCGCTGGAGGTTTTAAAAATCCGATCGTTTCATCGTTCACAGGAAGTCCAGCAAGTGCAACTATCCCTTTGTTGCAATTAGCCCAATTTGTTCCTTCCGCAAAGCCACGACCTATTTCATTCCCATATGCATCGGTAATCACGGTACCGCCTTCTGTGTATTGTAAGCCGTTGCCAAAGAACCCTGTTTGTCCGCTTGCAATAAGTGGTGTTGCTTTAAAACTTATTATGGCTTCAGGAATTTCACCATCCAGTAAAAATTGATACTCGGCCGGATACCAAGTGTCCGTTGCTGGATATACTGCCGGATTCGGTGAAGCATTTACTTTCACCCATTTCGTTACTTGCATTACTCCAGTAACTGGGAATATTTTAACAGGTTCTTTTATATCCCCAGTTGTTACAGGTCCAATATATTTTCCAGCGCAATTCGCTGTCATAGTTTCAGGAGGCTTAGGTCCAGTTTGAAAATAAAATTTCAAATTATCATTAGTATGTAGTGCAGACAAAGTTATTTGAACCTCTTGACCTTTAACAATTTTGTCGTTTTCATGAAATTGAAACATAAACCAGTCCCATCCCCCAGGCGAGGCTTTTGTCAAGTTTTGCACAGCCCTCATTACTGCATGTTTTGGTGCTCCACTTGGCATAAAACCAGTTCCCCATTGATGGTCGTACCACATACTACCTTCTTTCAGATTTATGGTTTTCCCACCAAAAGTAATGGTGCTGTCAACTCCAGACTGGAGTTTAAGCAGGGAGCTTGAATAGTATAAGGTTCCAACACCATCGACGCTTGGAGAACAGCCTTCATCTCCTTCCAAAAAGATACCTTTTGTATCATCCAGACTGATATCAATTTTAATTTCTTCAACATTCTTTTCATCACTCATGTCATATGCGCATGCAGTGAGAGTTACAGGAAATAAATCTCCGTTTGGATTCTGACCTTGAATACTGTTTTTACCCATCTTGTATGAATATGGCTGCGACTCAAAAGACACTAAACCTGTTGTTCCTGCTACTACAGATGTCGTTGCCCTATACTGTTTTTGTTTTTGCGGGTCACAAATTGAGAGATGCATTTCTAAAGTTTGATTTTCAATATCAGACAACCCCAAGCTTGTAGCAATTTGAGGGGGTAATTGTGCATAGAGCCAAAACATAAGTTCTACACTATAATGGTTGTTATGTTCGTCTTTAAAATTTCCTACAAAGAAATGCCACCCAACTTGATTATCAAGTTGGGGTGCGTCAATAGCTGGCTGAGTAAATGAGGGGTTCAACGATATGGGCTTATATCCAGTTACCGACTCGGGTCCTAAAAGTAAATTGGTGGTGTAACATGCCTGTGGAGAAAGTGAATCTGCATTGTCCATTATGAATTTATACCTGTTTTTACGAGGTTCAACAAAACTCAATTGGTTGTCCATCATTTGTGTTAATCGCTCTTTGTAGCGCTTTGCATAACTTACATTGCTGTTTTTATCACTATGTATTTTTTCCAATATATCTTTTGGAATCTTGCTTTCATCATATTCCTGCATCCAAAGAGCATTTGCAATATTCTGCTTGGTAAGTGAATCAATGGAATTGTCTATATTTTCATTCATAATCTATATCTTTTAATTATTACTTGTTTGTAACGTTTTATGGTAGGGTTTCGTGCGGGTTTTCGATGCTGTTTCTTATCAGTTACCTGCTTTATTTACGAGCATAAACCGCTCGCAAACCGCTGAAACCCGCATGAACTCTACCATTTGTTGGCACCAGTTTAATTTTTCAATTCTTCAATTTGTTGTTTTGCAAAATCAATTGCCTGCTTATCGCCATACTTAATTGTTTTTTCATAATACTCAATAGCTTTATCATTGTCCCCTTTTAATTTATATCCTTGTGCAATATTGGAAAGAACAATATAATCTGTTGGGTCTATTTTCTCAGCCATTAACAACGGTTCAATACCTTTATCGTATTCCCCAAGCAATAAGTAGGTAACTGAAAGATTTGATAAACTCTCAATATGATTAGGGTAATATCTTAAAATCTCATTTGCAATCATTCTCATGTTTATTAATAAGCTATCATCACCTGTGTTGTATAGCTGAACTTGATAGTCTTGAAGTGAAGCAAGAAAGAAATCCTCACCATTAGTTTTCTTTTCATCTAATGTCCAAGTCCATTTATTCTTGTTAACATATGAATACTTAATTGCAGAAATAATCTCAGTTGTGAAGCTATTCCAATCTTCTACCAGTCCATATGCATATATTTTCCCAAAACGCATATCAAGTCTATCAGGAAATTTCTCGATACCTTCTGATATTTTTTCAATCCCTTTATTAAAGTCATTCTCCTCGAAATAGGTTTCACCACCAATGTATCCTGCAATATTATTCAAACTGTCTTTCAACTCGAATCCTTGTCCTTGGAGCTTCTTTGTAGATAACGCTATAATCTCATCCTTAGATTTAAGGAAATAGTAATTGAAATAACATGTATATAATTCCGGGTCACTCGGTGAAACATTTTCCCAATTCTGCAAAATCTCCAGTTGTTTTACTGTATCTCCACTATTGAGAACTGATTTGAAATCTGAATAATAATCTTGAGCAATGGTGTTAATCGAGATTAAAATCAATAAAAATAATACTAATAAACTTTTCATATATCTTGTCATTATTTTATGTCTCTTGGTTTGAGCGGTCAGCCCAAATTGGGGCTAACTTGTTTATGTAGATACTAAAGGTAATTAAATAATAATTAATAAGTAGTGTTTAATCACCTTTGTAAACTAAAATAAAAAAGAGGAGATTTAAGCCCCACCTGATCTATCATCCATTGTGGAGCCAATAAAAGCTAAATCCACTGGTATGATTAATGTTTAAATCCCCAAATCCGAAGATTTTACATACGAAGATAAAAAGAACAAAAAAATAATTATGATTAATCAGGAAAGACAAACAGAAAAAGAAGCCCCTCTAAATTCCCCTTAAACAAAACAAACCCTTGTAAATTATAATTTACAAGGGTTTGTTTTTTCGATTTGTGGTCCCAACTGGGCTTGAACCAGTGACCCCCTGATTATGAGTCAGGTGCTACTAACCAACTGAGCTATGGGACCTGAAACTATCTATGATGTACAAAGTGCAAAGATAATCTTTTTTTCAAAGTTTTATCAAACCTTGATTTCAACTTCTACTCCGCTTGGAAGTTCAAGTTTCATTAGAGCATCTACAGTTTTTGGTGTAGAACTATAAATATCCAATAAACGACGGAAAGAATTAAGCTCAAACTGTTCACGCGCTTTCTTATTAACGAAAGTAGAACGGTTAACAGTAAATATCTTCTTGTCTGTAGGAAGTGGAATAGGTCCACTTACAACAGCACCAGTAGCCTTAACTGTCTTTACAATCTTGTCAGCTGACTTATCAACCAACATATAATCGTAAGATTTTAATTTAATTCTGATTTTTTGACTCATTATAATTTATTTTTTTAATTATTCGTCATCGTCATCATGTTTCTTGTTCCCACTCTGTTTTTCAATAACTTCTTTAGCGATGCTGCCCGGAACTTCTGCATAATGAGAAAATTCCATTGTGCTGGTAGCACGACCTGAAGTAATAGTTCTCAAAATGGTAACATAACCGCATTGTTCTGAAAGTGGAACTTTTGCTTTAACGATTCTGGCATTGCCTCTAGAATCCATATCTACAATCTGGCCTCTGCGACGATTGAGGTCTCCTACAACATCACCCATATAATCTTCAGGAGTAACAACTTCCAATGACATAATAGGCTCCATCAATATAGGGCCACATTTAGGCAAAGCCTTACGAAATGCTTGACGCGCACATATTTCAAATGAAAGGGCATCTGAGTCAACAGGATGGAATGAGCCATCTAAAAGTGTTACTTTCATGGCGGACACTTCATAACCTGCTAAAACACCATTTACCATTGCTGCTTTGAAACCTTTTTCTACAGAAGGAATGTATTCACGAGGAATATTACCGCCTTTAACTGCATCAATAAATTGAAGCCCGCTAACGCCTTCATCGGCAGGACTGATTTCAACAATAATATCGGCAAATTTACCTCTACCACCTGATTGCTTCTTGAATAATTCTCTATGTCTATACTTGGTAGTAATAGCCTCTTTGTAGTTAACCTGCGGAGCACCCTGGTTGATTTCCACACCAAATTCACGACGCAACCTATCTACAATAATATCCAAGTGAAGCTCACCCATACCGCTGATTATAGTTTGACCTGTCTCAACGTTTGTGTTTACAGTAAATGTAGGGTCTTCTTCTGATAATTTACCAAGAGCAAATCCCAATTTGTCAAGATCTTTCTGCGTTTTAGGCTCAACAGCCAATCCGATAACAGGTGCCGGAAATGTTATTGATTCCAAAATTATAGGTTTGTCTTCTCTACAAACTGTATCGCCCGTACGCAACTCTTTAAACCCAACTGCTGCACAGATATCACCTGCTTCAACAAATTCAATAGGATTTTGTTTATTGGAGTGCATTTGGTATAATCTCGCAACACGTTCTTTTTTGCCTGAACGGGTATTAAGTATATATGAGCCTGAATCCAGTTTCCCAGAATAAGCTCTGATAAAAGCTAAACGACCAACATATGGATCAGTAGCAATTTTAAAAACTAATCCACAGAAAGGATCTTCAACCGTCGGACGGCGAATAATCTTTTTATCATCACGTGGATCAATTCCGGTTACATTGCCTTTATCAAGAGGGGATGGCAAAAAGCGCATTACAGCATCTAACAGGAACTGTACCCCTTTATTCTTGAAAGAAGAACCACAGCAAGTAGGAACTACCGCCATATCAATAGTGGCTTTTCTCAAAGTCTCAATAATTTCTTCTTCAGAAATAGAGTCAGGATTATCAAAAAACTTCTCTAAAATTGCATCATTATATTCTGCAATTGATTCAATAAGTTTTCCTCTCCATTCTTCTACCTCAGCAACCATATTTGCCGGGACCTCTTTTATTTCATAATTTACCAGCTCTTTCCCTTGGTTATAATAATAAGCTTTCTTTGAAATAAGATCAATTACTCCTTCAAAATTATCTTCTGCCCCGATTGGGAGACAGATAGGAATTGAGCGGGCCCCCAGTTTTTCGTTTATTTCCTCAACTACAGCAAGAAAATCTGCTCCAGTACGGTCCATTTTATTGACATAGGCAATCTTTGGAACTTTATACTTATCGGCTTGACGCCATACAGTCTCAGATTGAGGCTGTACTCGCCCAACGGCACAAAAAGTAGCAATTGTTCCATCAAGAACACGTAAAGACCTTTCAACCTCAACGGTAAAGTCAACGTGACCCGGAGTGTCAATCAAATTAATCTGGTATTGTTGTCCCATATAGTGCCAAAACGCTGTTGTAGCAGCGGAAGTAATAGTAATACCTCTCTCTTGCTCCTGGACCATCCAGTCCATAGTAGCAGCCCCTTCATGTACCTCACCAATCTTGTGAGTTTTTCCTGTATAATACAGTATCCGCTCAGAGGTAGTAGTCTTACCGGCATCAATATGGGCCATGATACCAATGTTTCTTGTATATTTAAGATCTCTTGCCATTTAAAACACCATTCTTCTTTTTTAGAAACGAAAATGGGCAAAAGCTTTATTTGCTTCAGCCATTTTATGCATATCTTCTTTTCTTTTGTATGCTGCACCTTCATTATTATATGCAGCAAGTATTTCTGCTGACAACTTTTCTGCCATTGAGTGGCCAGAACGTTTACGGGCATAGAGCACCATATTCTTCATACTGATAGAGATTTTTCGTTCCGGACGCACCTCTGTTGGAACCTGGAAGTTAGCACCACCAACCCTACGGCTTTTTACCTCAACTTGAGGTGTGATGTTTTCCAAAGCTTTTTTCCAAACTTCGAGAGGAGCCTTGTCAGAATCTTTCATCTTCTCGCCGATCATATCGATCGCATCGTAAAAAATAGAATAAGCGATACTCTTCTTCCCCTGTAGCATTAAATTATTCACAAAACGTGCAACTAACACGTCATGGAACTTTGGATCAGGAAGTAGAATCCTCTTCTTAGGCTTCGTTTTTCTCATTTTTCTTCAAAAATTAAATAGTTAATAATTACTTCTTAGCGGCTGCTTTTTGGGCTTTTGGCCTTTTTGTTCCGTATAAAGAACGACTTTGAGTACGTCCTTCTACGCCTGCAGTATCAAGAGCACCTCTAAGGATGTGATAACGTACACCTGGTAGATCTTTTACACGACCGCCGCGCACCAATACGATTGAGTGCTCTTGTAAGTTGTGTCCTTCACCAGGGATGTATGCATTGACCTCTTTTTGATTTGTAAGACGAACACGAGCTACCTTACGCATAGCTGAGTTAGGCTTTTTGGGTGTTGTTGTGTAAACACGTACACACACACCACGTCTTTGAGGGCAAGCATCCAACGCGCGAGATTTACTTTTTTCCACGATAACCTCACGACCTTTGCGAACTAATTGTTGAATTGTTGGCATAAATAGTTGTTAATCTTTTATTTATGTAATACTCCCGCAATTTTGCGGGGTTGCAAAGATAAAACAAAAATTCCTATTTACAAACAAGTTCTAAACAAATCTATGGTTTCTATTTAACTTCGAATGATCTTCTTTGGTAAATTGCATTTCCATTGAAATCTACTCCTTCAACTACAATTGTAAATTTTCCTCCGTAAGCAGGAGTCACACACTCAATTTCATCGGCATCTTTTGTCTCAATCAAAATATTAGGATGCCAATAAATTGTTTCTCTGTAATCTGGATAATTTTCGCTCCCGGAAATAGATGAACAAGTATATGCTATGGGAAAAGATGCCCCTTGAAAATTAATTATCCTTACGTTTTTATCAAAAACAAGTGATGGGAGATTTTTTTTGTATGTTGATATATTTATAATTCCCTCAAATTGTCTTTTCCCCAATAAATATGAATCAGCATATATATCTATTCTTTCAACAAGAAGAGGATCGTACTTAAATATTTTATCATGATCAAAAATTGGAACTCCGTCTAAGAGAACGAGTGATGTCTTTTTTGAAAAATACAATGTTCTGAAAACATTTTCCATTCTTACCTGAATGTCCATTTTGCCGTTTTCAGTCTTTCTGGCTCTTATCTGTGGTATGAATTCAACAAAAACTTCCTCCATTAAAGGAAATCTGGTATAATCATCCAAAATATATGATGATGTACTGTTAGAACAGAATATAGGATTTTCTCTGAGGGTAAGATACTGATAGAGAGTATCTGCATCAAACCTCCTCTGCAACTGCATACTCACTCCTCTTTTTGCCAATTTTCCATTCATTTCGCCACACAGGTAAAGCTTTGGTATATCCGAAACTTTAACCCCTATAAAAGGAGATTCCAGTTCAATGTGGCAATTCAAGGTGGAGTCCAATCCTTCTATTTCACAAAACAAATCTTTGTCACCATAAATGTTGTTTGTAAAAAAAGTTATTTTCCCGGAAGTATCTATACTTGATATATATATGTCATCCATATTTCCAGGTGATGACAATACTGCATATTTTTGAGAAAGATAGTCCTTTTTGTCACTATCAGGCCCAACTACTTTAGCCTTTATAATCTCACCTTCATATTCCGGAATTGCAACATCAGAGAACTGTACGTTTTTAATTTTAGAAGTGGTATTAATAAATTGATCTATAGTATAAGGCGAACTTGTAATCAAATCGTCATCATGAAAAACAGAGACATTTATGGTAGCTCCAGTTGAAGAGTTATTTTTCAGCTTAATAGGGATATTAGAAGATTTGCTGAAATATTTTTCTTGCGGAAGAATTATTTCAAAAGTACCTACGCTCTTCTCAAATTTTATGGAATCAAACTTTTCAGAATACTTATCTACACTTATCAATTCAACACCTTCAGGTACCCTATCTTTTGTAAATGTATTAAAAACAGATATTGTCTTAGCCGTTTTTGTATCAAAATTTATTTCGTTTTTGTTTTGTGAGGTATATGCCAGCAGTTTATAATTCCCGGTCGGGAGATTTGCAGATAGGATTATTTTTCCGGCTCCACGTCCATTTATTAAAGCAATTTTACCTGTTTGAACAAGACCGGAAGTTGAATACATTTCAAGATACACTATACTACTTAAATTTGATAACTCTTTTGTATTGTTTTTAACATCAAAACAATATGCCGAGCACCACATTACATCACCGGCAACATAACAATCTTTATCAGTTGAGATATATACCCGTTCTATTATCCTATCATCCGTTTGTGAGTAGGCCATTACAAATCCGAGAAGTAATGTAATTGTTAATAATACTATTTTTTTCATCTTCATATTCTATTTATGATCATTAGGCCAGAAACTAGGTTTGTTTTTTGAACCACCTTGAACAGTACAATCAACACATCTTTTTTTTGCCCAATATACATCGACTGAACCACCCAAATCTTCACTGTAAACAATATCATAGTCGGCCATATAATATAATGACCACATATCTTCTGGTAAAGCTATCGCATCTTCACATTGAATTTGTGACCTGTAAAACCTTGTATCGGCATTGTACACATATTTTCTCTGTTTTTCAACGGTAGATGCGCTAATATATCCCAATGCCACTTTTGTCGTGTCAGTTGTACATACTATATTTCCCCTCAATTCACTTGGCTGTGGGGAAAACAGACCACCCGCCTCATCAGAATTTTTGGCCAAAGTATTCCAATAAATGTATGATTCCTTGGTAATGGCTTTTTGAGAAATCTCAACTGAATATATATATGAGATTTTAAGACTTGTTCTGGGAATAGAATATAATTCTTGATTTACTAATCTGTTTTCAACTAAAGAAGAAGTATTGGCTACCATGATTTCTGAAGAAGTATTATCGTTCCAGCAATAATACCGGTTTTTTATACCAAGAATATCAGTTATCTCATTTGTACTTACATTATATTCTAAATATGAAAAATAATAAGAGTGATACTCCCAATCTTCAGTATAAGACCATCTGTAGTACCTGTTTTGATCATCTCCGTGTGTACTTATGTTAAAAAACATCCTTTCATTATCACCTTGAATAATGTACGATATGCTGTCAATAGGAGGTGTAATGAGAATTGAAAGCCAGTTTGAATAATAAACATCTTGAGAAGAAATAGGGACTACGTGTACTCTATATTTTTTATTCAAATCAAGATTTTTTGTGTCTACACTGTAAATGTAATTACTGTTCACAATAGTTTTTATTGCAGGATATGAATCACCGGAATTGCTTTCCACCCATAGATTTGCGTTTACTGATTCCGGCTCTGATTTTTCACCCAGGTCTTGACAATAAGTTATCTCGAATATAGATTGCTCTCCGGCCAAAATATCTCCCTCTATTACAATGATATCGTCACCATGTATTGTCAATTCAGGATTATAAGGATAAACACATGATCCTAACAACATGGAAAAAAAAATTAATATGTATAACGTATACTGTCTCATTAGAATTTAAGGTTAAGATTGATATATGGAATTTGTGTGGCAAATACGGACAACATATGGCCTTCTATTTTTCTGCCCTCATTTGTAGTATAATAAATTGAATAAGCATTTTTCCGGCCGGTAACATTATAAACGCCCAAAGTAAATGACATATGAGTTAGCTGTTTCAAATAGTGCCCCGGTTCTACATTAAGAGCAAGATCCATTCTAAAATAATCAGGAATCCTATATGCATTTCTATCAGAATAAAACAACCTGTATCCTCCTGCATAATAATATTTGCTAACAGGAATCGTCACTGGCCTTCCTGTGGAATAATCCAGATTTAACGAAATACTGTATCTGTGCGTAAATTGAAAATTTCCCACAAACTTCAAGTCGTGAGGCTTATCATGAGAGGCCGGATACCAGTCTCCTCCGTTTATTGTATATACACCTCTGTCTTCCATTTCCTTCAAAAGAGTTCTTGAATATGTATATGAAATCCATCCATTAAGTTTTCCTAACGGTTTTTTCAACATAAACTCGATGCCATAAGCTTTTCCTCTTGTTTCTATCAAATCTTCAGATAAATTTTCATTCATAGATAGTATAGCGCCACTTTTATAGTCCGGATAATGATACATGCTTTTATAATATCCTTCGATAGATAAATCATATCTGTTATTAGCAAAAGTCCAATAAATACCGGAAGCAGCTTGCCATCCTTCCTGCGGTTTTATCCCCTCATCGCTTAATTTCCATGTATCGGTAGGAGAAATGGAAGTGGTGTTTGAAATCATATGGATATACTGCCGCATACTGTTGAAACCTGCTTTTATAGAAAACTTGTCTGAAAAAGAATATTTTCCTGAAATCCTGTATTCAGGGCCTCCGTAATGTTTTGTCGGATTAAGAGCCAAGTAGTAGGAATATCTCAGCCCAAGGTCAAAGGAAAGTTTATCTGTAATCTGCCAACTGTCACTTAAAAATGCTGCTGACTCAAGAGCTGTTTCTGTTTTCAAATCTTTTGGTAAAACCAGAGACTCTTCTCCTAAAGGATGATACATTCCGGGTTTTAAATAATAATAAACTGAATTTACCCCATAAGAAAAAGTATGTTTTTCATTTAGGACAGATTTAAAATTAAGTTTTAAAAACCCTTGCTTAATTGTGCTTGAAAGTGAATAAGCAGTTGCAGGATTATAAGAATCATCTACTGTGTATCCATATTTATCATATCCGACAGATACGACCATACTGTGCTTTTCACTAAAATTGCTTCTCCATTTGATTGATCCATTTAAATTTCCGTATCTGAATGTTGTATCATTACTGAAACTAAAGCCGTCATGTGAATAATATCCATAAGCATAAATGGAATTTTTGACATCTATCTTATGACTGATACTTACATTTAAATCATGGAATGAAGCGGTCCCATTAGAATATCCACTATTTTCGGGTAAGAGTCCTAAAATCCAATCAGAGTAGGTAGTTCTTCCTCCTATGATAAATGTGGTTTTATCCTGCAAAATAGGCCCTTCAACATGAAATCTACTTGTAAGAAGACCCAGACCTAATGAACCGGAAACTTTCTTGCTGTTTCCCTCCCTTCCCCTAACTTCGAGAACTGAAGATATCCTTCCTCCAAACTCTGTGGGTATTGAACTTTTGTAAAGTTCAATATCGCTTATTATATCAGAATTAAAAGCGGAAAACATTCCGAAAAGGTGACTTGGATTATATATTGTTCCATCATTGAACAGAATAAGATTCTGGTCCGTAGACCCCCCTCTTACATTAAATCCACTTGAGGCCTCTCCTACAGATTTAACTCCCGGCAAAGTAAGTACCACCTT
>Ga0265297_10010320_pt1 | contig 11774 bp, 13 predicted proteins | sample Munlanlwell13791_FD_192502 | JGI IMG/M metagenome (GOLD analysis project Ga0265297, IMG submission 192502) | Leachate microbial communities from a municipal landfill in Southern Ontario, Canada - Leachate well 137-91 | ecosystem: Engineered > Solid waste > Landfill > Unclassified | place...
GAGCGAGAAGACTATCCGGGCTCGCCGGTTGACGCTCGTGAAAGCCGCGCAGAACACCTTGAGAGAGTCCCTCGAGACACTCGGGATCGATGCCATCCGATCCATGTAAACCCCTGCAGAAGCAGGGTTACCAGTTTTTTTCCAAGACGTCCACGGCCGCACTCAAGCCCTGCATGTGGTGCAAACGGGCGCTTGCCGGTGGGGAGATGTGCTACAAGCACCAGTTCTACGGGATCGACAGCCACCGCTGCGTCCAGATGACACCAACCCTGCGCTGCAACCAGCGCTGTCTCTTCTGCTGGCGATCGTTCGAGCACGAACCGCTGGAAGTGGAGGAGTGTTCTCCGGCAGATATCCTTGCCGGTATCCCCCGGTACCAGAAGAAGGCGCTTGCCGGTTACAATGCGGTGCTCGACAACACGGTGACGGATGAGCGGTGGCAGGAGGCGCTCGACCCCAAGCATGTGGCAATCTCACTCTCGGGAGAGCCCACGCTCTACTCACAACTCCCGGAACTCATCGATCTCTTCACCAGCAACGGGTACTCCACGTTCCTTGTCAGTAACGGCACCAACCCGGATATGCTCCGGCGCTGCCGCCCGTTCCAGCTGTACGTCTCGCTGGATGCACCGGATGAGGAGACCTACCGGGCAGTCTGCCGCCCGCTCGGGGACTACTGGGAGCGGGTGTCTGAGAGCCTTTCCCTGCTCGGCTCCCGCAGGTCGGCTATCCGGATCACGCTGGTGAAGGGCCTGAACGACTTCGCACCCGAGCGGTATGCGGCCATGATCCAGGACTCGGGCGCACGCTTTGTGGAAATAAAGGGATATATGTATCTGGGATACAGTAGAAACCGTTTGGCAAGAGAGAATATGCCGGAGCACGCGGAAGTCCGGGCCTTTGCGGAGAAGGTCGCATCTTCGTGCGATTACCGGTTCAAGGATGAGAACAAACTGAGCAGAGTGGTTGTGCTGGAGCGTATACAATGAGATTCAATCCCGAAGACTGGAAACAGAAGTCACACGAGAACTTTGAAGGGGCGTGGCACGAAGGGCCATCCGTGCTGACACCGGCGTCGCACGCGGAGACCTACCCCTGCCGGGTGTACAAGCGGGCAGTCGCCCACCCGGTCTTTGCCACCATCAACCGGTTGCGCGAGACCTATCTCTCGATGGGGTTCGATGAGGCGGAGGTCCCGGTCATCATTGACGAGAAGGATATCTACCGCCAGTTCGGGCCCGAGGCAATGGCCGTGCTCGACCGCGTCTTCTACTTGGGCGGCCTCCCGCGACCGAACGTAGGGATTGCCCGCAAGCAGCTGGACGAGATTAACGAGATCCTCCAGAGCCACGGTAATCCCCTGACGCACCACGATTCTGCCCCGGCCGGGCAGCCCCACGAACACTACCGGCCGATGACCGCGGAGACCGAAGAGCACCTGCGGGAGACCCTCCATGCGTACAAGAAATCGGAGATCGATGGCGACGAACTGACTTTTGAGATCTCCAAGGTGCTGGGGGTAGACGATGCACTCGTTGTGCACATACTCGATGCGGTCTTCCCGGAATTCAGGGCGCTTACCCCGGAGTCCTCGCGGTCCACGCTCCGCAGCCACATGACGAGCGGCTGGTTCATGACACTCGGTGCCATCTGGGACAAGAGCCAGATGCCGCTCCGGATGTTCTCGGTGGACCGCTGTTTCCGGCGCGAGCAGGCCGAGGGGCCCACCCGGCTCATGACCTATCACTCGGCATCCTGTATCGTTGCCGGGGAAGATGTGACAATAGAGGATGGAAAGGCAGTGAGCGAGGCGCTCCTCTCCGCGTTCGGTTATATCGACTTCCGCTTCCAGCCGGATGAGAAACGTTCCAAGTATTACATGCCGGACTCCCAGACCGAGGTCTATGCCCGGCACCCGGTCCACGGCTGGGTTGAGGTGGCCACGTTCGGGATGTACTCCCCCTCGGCGCTCGCCGAGTATGGGGTCGGCGTCCCGGTAATGAATCTCGGCCTGGGCGTGGAGCGGCTCGCGATGATCGCGTACGGCTCAAACGATGTCCGGCAGCTCGTGCACCCCCAGTTCTTCCCCCGGCCTTTGAGCGACCGGGAGATCAGCCGGGCCGTGCACCTGCGCGAGGAGCCGGTCACGGTTGCAGGAAAGATGCTCGCTGCCGCGATTGCAAAAGTTGCTGCCGCGAACGGGACGGCACAGGGCCCGTGTGCCTTCGATGCCTGGGAAGGCCCGATGGGAGACCTGAAGGTGAAGGTCGTGGTGGAAGAGACCGAGTCCAATGCCAAGCTCTGCGGGCCGGCCTGCGCCAACGAGATCTTTGTCCATGAGGGCTCGGTCCTTGGCGTCCCGGATGCGGAGAAGTGGAAACAGGTCCGCACCGAGGGTGTGCCAACCGGCATCTCCTACCTCTCAGCAGTCTCGGCACTTGCCGCTGCACGGATCGAAGAAGCGGCCCGGTGCGGGAAGGGAACAACGGTCCAGGTGAAGATGGCAAAACTCCCCAGTGACATCAACTTAAAGATCGACGAATACGCAATGCGCTTTGTCACCGACAACAAGAAGAAGGTCGATGTCCGCGGACCGGTCTTCCTCTCGGTCCGCTCGGTAATAAGCGAATAAGCCAAAATTTCTTTTTTAGATCCGTTCCCGGATAAAAATCCGGCGGTGGATGATACGCCAGGAAAGGATGAGCTGGACAATGTCCGTGGGCGTTATTGTCTTTTTGCCCTCGAACATGGCGATCGGGCGGATACCGGTCTGGTGCTCAATGCTCTTCTCCAGTTTCCGGATCGTATCATAGTTCATCTCACCATCGAACGTGAGCGCCCGCATCTTTGCGCAGTCCACAAACTGCGTGGAGAACTCAATCAGGAAATCCTGATCATGGAACGAGAGGAGCGAGTTCAGGTCGATGTTGAGATCGACATCGGCGATTTGGTGATTCATCCGGTTCTGCATGAGTGAGATGTTGTAGACATTCCTTTCGGGACCTTTCTCTGTCCCGTATTTTGAGTGTGCAATCCGAATGATGGCATCCGCATTGCACCGCTGCGGCGCGATGTACGTATCATAATCCTTCTCGCGCCTGACGATCTCCTCCGTCACTTCCGTGGAACTGTAGCCCCGGCGTTCCATATCACGGAGCCGTTTCCACGCGTATTTCACTTCCTTCTCCGGGTCGACAAAGATGGAGAAGTCCATCAGTTCTTTCAGGCGCGGAGTAAAGAGTGTGTGCAGCCCTTCGAGGATCAGGATCTTGTGCGGGGAGAACGGGACCGGGGGATCGAACCGGCCGGTTTCATGGTTGTATACCGGCTTGCTGACGGGATGCCCTGCCTTCAGCTGCGCAATATCGTTCTCCAACTGCGCAAGGTTGTTGGCATCCGGGTGGAGCGGCGTGATGTCACGCGCCCTGCGTTCCTCCCGGTCATACTTATGGTAATCGTCCAGCGTTATGGTGGAGACAAGATCCGGCCCGAATATCTGCCGGATTGCGTTCGTGAACGTGGTCTTTCCCGACCCGCTGTCCCCGGCAACGCCGATGGTGAAGACGATGGAGGACCGGGCAATGATCTCCTTGAAGTTGGGCGGGTGATCCATGGGATACGTACCTGTGGAGGCATCATCATATAAAGACCGTATGAACCTCGTTGTGCCGGGATGTTGTGGATTTACTGTGTGATAAAAATCTAACTTTTGTTAGAAATAAGCAACATTAATATGCTTTAATGTTAGAATTAAATAACATACAAGCGTGAAAACCATGAAACTAAGAAATCTCTACCGAATCCTGATAGGAGCGCTGATGACCGCAAGTGGCCTGACTGTGCTCGTGATGAGTAATGGGGAGGGAATCATCGGGACCCTCCTTCTCTGTGCAGGCCTTGCATTCCTGATCACCGGGATCCTCCGCCACAGGAGATATGGCGATGACCCGGAATCGGACGAGCGATCAAAGAAGATCGGGGCATATGGGATAACCTATGCGTGGCTGACCGGTCTCATCTTCATGACCGGGCTCTTCTGGCTTGATGAGCTCAACATGCTCACCCTCAGTACCCAGAATGCACTCGCACTCTCGATCCTCGTCCTTGCACTCTCGGCAGTTGTCTACCAGGCGTGGCTCTTCCGGAAAGGGGATGTTGAGTGACAGGGTATTGTCCCTGCATCACTGAGAATATCTATGAAAACAACCAGACCGGGATTACCGGTTCCGGGGACCCTATGCAGACACGGATAAAGGAATACCGCAACCGCCTCTTGCTGACCCAGGACGATCTGGCAAAGAAAGTCGGCGTGCGCCGGGAGACGATCGTCTTCCTGGAACAGGGAAAATATAACCCGTCGCTCAAGCTCGCCCACGATGTGGCGACAACACTGAACGCGACCATCGACGAACTCTTCATTTTCGATGACGAGCCGGAGACAGCGGAGCTACCGGAGAAACCAGAGAGCCGGGTCGTGCTGGAGGACTAACGATCGTGCAAAATGGACTTCGATGCGGGATCGTTTCAGGCCGGTCGGGACAACGATCCCCGGGCGTCGACACTGAATCCGTCGAAGACGATCCTCTTCTTTCGAACGTTTTATCCTCCAGGATTTTGTCCCCTTTTTAAGTACCCGGAATTTCCTGGATCGATCGGTACGATACTTCCGCGCAGTTCAATCAGCTAACCGAATGGTTATAGCAATTCCAGCCTTATTTCGCGCCCCGTTGCCTGTCGAAAATTATTTCGTCGCAACCTTTCACCACCAAATATATAATAGACCGCATCAGACCTGAGCTGATCACAAGGTTCGCCGCTGCTCGTATATCAGTAGCGGCCGGGTACACTCGTACCCCGGAGGCTTTGTGGGAAGTATCGCGTGCCGCACCCGCAGGGTCTCAGCAAAAAAATCCCCGGGTAGCGACATGGGCATGCAGCCCCGTACACGACGCGGGGGCACTTCCCCGGTTTCAAGCTCGCATGAGGGGACCTGCCGCATGACGCCGTGTCGCAGAAACGCGAGGAGAACACAGGCACTACATCAGAAATCCAGGTGAACAACCATGAACACAGGAAGAGGTCCGCAACCGACAGCGGGCACAAGCGCCGGCAGCCGGAAGATCCGGAGGAGGAGCACTCCGTGAAAGGAGGGACGGATATGCCCCGGGGAATTGCGTTTGCGCTCCCCATCGCAACCCGGAGGGGCCACGTGATGATCTTCATCCCGTCGCTCTTCAACCTCGGCGATTTCATTATCGCGGGGAGCGGCAGGTTCGTGATCGTCAGGATACGGTTCGCACAGAAAATCTCCGTGGACATCCGGCAAATCGAATCAGAATTCGCCACGACGATTGCAGGGCTCAGGGCCGTCCCCCGACAGGGGCCGGTCTCCTGCGAGCTCTGGCTGTACTCGCGGTACGGAACGCTCCGGTACTTCAGAGTCGGGGATACGGGCGTGGAAGAGATCGACAGTCTCGGGCGGTCACCCGCGGAAACGCCGGCTCTTTCGGTAAAGGCCGGAAGCACGGAAACAACTGCGGCCAACGCGGCAACCGTGCCGGCATCGCCGCCCCCGCCGGACCCGTACGAGATCTTCCGCCGCTGGCACCGGAAACGGAACGCGGTGCGGAAGGCCGCAGGGATACGGGATCTCCTCCACCCGGCAATTTTGGAACTGATGTGCCGCGAGAGCAACGGGGCAGCAGCAGGAAAGACCGGCAGGAGATCCCCGGCCCGGGCAGGATCGGGTAATGCCGCCGCGGGCAACGGGGAGGGGGATCGGAGATGAACCCATCTGAGGCCATTTCAGCCTCCTTCAGGCCCCCATACCGGCCGGACCGACAGGTTCGTTCCCCTAAACCACACACCAGTTTTGGGAAAATACCATTTTTGCCCCAGATTGGCGTAAATGCACTATTTTCAGGCCCGGAAATAACCACATATGGCAAGCCGTTATCGCGGATTTTCCGATCCGGACAGGCGGGAGGTGCTGTCCGGAAAGCGGTACTCCGGCCATCGGAGGGATCCAACGGATCCACCAGGGGATCCCTCCCCAGGCAGTACACGGGATGGGAACAGGGATCGGAGATGAACCCATCTGAGGCCATTTCAGCCTCCTTTAGGCCCTCATACCGGCCGGACCGGCAGGTTCGTTCCCCTAAACCACACATCGGTTTTGAGATCATGCTATTTTCGTCCCCGATTGGCGTAAATGCACCATCTCCACGCCCGGAAATAACCACATATGGCAAGCGGCCAGTGCGGTTTTTCCGATCCGGACGGGCTGGAGGAGAGCCTGTCCCGAAGGGGACCTTCCGGCTACCAGGGGCCATGCATGAGTGTACCGACAATAAGAATTCTGGAACATTACAAGGAGGTCAGTATCCATGAGCGAAACAACGAAGAAGAACGATTACCTTGAATTCGATGAAGACGTGCTCGGCGGTGCCGAGCTTCACGTAAAATTCGTGCAGCACGAGCAGGGGCCCGGCATCATGCTTGAATTCACGCCGCCGCACCGGCCCGATGGAAAAGATGAAGGGATCCCGGATATCAATGCCCGCCTCTCCGGTGTCTGCCGGTCGTACATCCTCGATATGGAAGACCCGGCCCGGTACCGGCTCCTCGCACTCGTGGAGAAAGACGGTGGTATGGACCGGATGCTGTACCGGCTGGTCGTTGCCGGGCGAGTCTCGGACGATAAATCGCGGCGGACCCGGGTTCTCGACCGGATCGATCCGGAGTTTTTGGAGATCGATGCCGGCCTTACTGGTCGGGCGCTCGCATGCCGGCAGGAGATCGAGCGGGTACTTGCGGGCGGGAAGCCCCGGGCCCTGCCGGGCGAGCCGGTGCCGGGCGCGGAACGGCACCCCAGGGGCAGGAGACAGCGCGATCGGGAGCACAGCCGCGGAACCGGTGCCGGGCCGATGGTCGTACATGGTGGAGTGGCCGGCGATGAGAACCCGGAGAGATCCGAACCGGTCTTCGAAGTCCTCGGCACGCCGCAGTATCGCCTGGACATCCCGGAACTGACCGCCGAAGAAGTCCGGGAGGGCCTGCTCCGGGGACAGGAATTCCTTGTCCTCCAGATGCAGGTCGTCGGAACGATCGAGAAGGGGCCGGACCGGGAATCGATCGCAATGGACTATCTTGCGGCGATCAGCCAGAACGCAGTCTCGTCGGAATGGATGCGCGAGAGGATCGGGCTCCTCGCAAAGGTCTGCGAGCAGACGATCATGGCCACGGGCTCGCAGACGACGCGCCACCTCTTCGCCTCCCTCCGGAAACGAGGGGAAGAGGAGAAGTGCCTGTACCGTCTTTCGGTCTGGGCGGCGATGATGGATGACGGCAAAGCCCGGTACAGTATTCGCGACGAGATCGACCCGGTCTTTCTCCAGGAAGATCCGGACGCGGAGACGAGGGCGGCCGAGGCGCGGCGGCTCGCGGCGAAGGTGATGGAGGGGGAAGGATGAAGCTGATCGATGCGCTCCGCCCGGACATCCGGAAGGACCTGGAGAGATCCGGCATCGCCGAGCTCGTTTCGGTCTCGGTGAGCGCGATGGCGGATCCCGACAGGGAAGAGGGCCAGTTCGCGATGAAGATCGATGCCTATGTCGGCGACAATTTCAAGGCCGGGATTCCGGCCATCGATCAGGCGCTCGTTACAGTCGATGCGATCGCCACGGCGGGCGATGTGGACTTCGGCCCCACGCTCCGCGACACGCTCCGCGTTATGCTGGGTGGGGGACAGCCGGGAGCCATCATGCTGCATGAGGGAGAGGTCAACGACCGGCCGACCGGAGATCCACTGTACCCGGAGACACCGAAGATTGTCCGGCTTGTGGGGAATCCCGACAGCTGCCCCCTCGTCTGGATCATAGGATGGTCAGTGGCGACGGCCGAACCTGATGATGCGGCTGCCGATCCCGGGCGACACCACTACAACACGGAAAAGCTTCTCGTGTATTCAGACGATGCAGACATTTCTGAGTTTGTGGACGAAGATTCGTGGATCCGGATCAAGGACCGGATGCGGCGGATCGATCTGATTATCGGCGGGATGGTGGCGGGGATGATGGGGGAAGGGTGAGACGGTTAATTCTTTTTTCTTCCATGAGAATTCAGGAATCTTCTTCACCGCATCTTTCCGATACTATTCCACAGAGGACCCCGATGGTACTATCGCAAAACAATTCCAGACTGGATATCACAACTCTTGAGGGCTGGCTCTGGGAGGCCGCCTGCAAGATCCGCGGGGATGTTGAGGCCCCGAAATACAAGGAATATATCCTCCCTTTGATTTTCCTGAAGCGGTTGTCCGATGTCTTCGATGACGAAGCAAAAATACTGGAGGCGAAGTATGGCAGCCGCGACATTGTGGAGAAGATCCTTGCAGAGGATCACGAGCTTGTCCGGTTTTACCTTCCCCCGGAATGCCGGTGGGATACTTTAGCCCGGAAGAGCACGGGTCTTGGAGAACACCTCACCGATGCGATGCGCTCCATTGCACGAGAGAATCCCAAGCTCCAGGGCTCGATCGATATCGTGGATTTCAACGCAACCGCAGCAGGACAGCGAATCATTGCTGACGATGCGCTCAAAACCCTGATCGGTGTCATGGGGAAACACCGGCTTGGGCTCACCGATGTTGAACCCGATATCATCGGTCGTGCTTACGAATACCTGCTCCGAAAATTTGCGGAAGGATCCGGCCAGAGTGCCGGGGAATTTTATACGCCGCGTGAAGTCGCGATCCTGATGGCCCATATTCTTGATCCAAAACCGGGTGAGGAAGTCTACGATCCCTGCTGCGGGTCCGGGGGCCTGTTGATCAAGTGTGCGATGAACTTCCGGGAACGGTACCACAATGATCCCGGCGTTGCTCCGCTCCAGTTCTGCGGGCAGGAGAACCAGCACGGGACATTTGCGATGGCGAAGATGAATACCTTCATCCACGATATGGAGGCACAGATCGCGCTGGGCAATACCATGGAGCACCCGGCATTCCTGAAAGCCGAAGGGGCGCTCCGCCCGTTTGACATCGTCACCGCAAACCCGATGTGGAACCAGGATTTCGAGCAGAACGTGTACGAGACCGATGCATTCAACCGGTTCGCGTACGGGTATCCTCCTTCCAGCAGCGCTGACTGGGGATGGATCCAGCACATGTTCGCCTCCTTAAAGAAGAAAGGGCGGATGGCCGTTGTGCTCGATACCGGCGCCGTCTCCCGGGGCAGCGGGAATACCGGGAAGAACCGCGAGCGGGATATCCGGAAATATTTTGCTGAGCACGATCTCGTGGAAGCGGTCATTCTCCTGCCGGAGAACCTGTTCTATAACACGACCGCCCCGGGGATTATCCTCATCATCAACCGGAAGAAGCAACACAAGGGCGAGATCCTGCTGGTCAATGCCGCAAAACTCTTCCAGAAAGGCCGTCCGAAGAACTTCATGCCGGATGAGAGCATTGCACAGGTTGCCGTGATCTTCCGGGAATGGGAGGCCGTTGACGGAATCAGTACGATTGTCTCTGCTGCGGATGTTGCGAAGAACGATTTCAACCTGAGCCCGTCCCGGTACGTTACCCAGAACGGGAAAGATGAGACCCTGCCGTTAGAGGATGCGGTTGTGCTGTTGCGGGAAGCGGAAGAGGAGCGAAAGGAAGCGGATATAACGCTGAAGAAGGTGCTGGCTGGGCTGGGGCTCGGTAAGTAATTCAATAAACAGGTATATAGCCAGAGCACGAATAATACAAGAATAACAGGAGCATGACACCATGTCGCCTTCTACCGTTAAGAAACGTATCTACAATCCGGTGACCGGCAAATATTACGAGTTGAGGGAACGGACGAGTAAGGGCGGGATTGCCGGTCAGATCATGGGCTTGTGGAGCCCGAAAAAGAAAAAGACCGTATGATCTTCCGGGGGCGTTTGTATCAGCAAAACAATCTGGTTTATTGATACAAACATTCTGGCTCCCTGGATTTTAGAGAAAGGAAATATTCTCGATCGGATCTGTTCGCATTACGGGCTGTCCGCTGAATTCAGGGAGGTGTATGCAAACCGCTACGCTGCACCTATCTCTTTTATCGATGAAATTATCTCAAAAAAATCTGATGGGCTGGATGATGAGTTTTTCATCTCACATCTTGCAATGAATGAACTGTTTTCTGCAATACGGGATGAGTTACGGAGCATTATTCTCTTCAAGAACGGTACCCCGATCTCCCGCTGGAGGGATGCACGACTTGATCCGGATATTCCTGAAAAATGTGCACATGCCATCTATACAAAAATTTTAGAGACGTTCGATCCCTTGTTTGGTGATGGCGCCCTGTACCTGATCAAAGAAGGTTCAACGGATGATGCGGAAAACTACTGGTCGGTTTATTTCTCCATGTTGTTCCTGATCAAAGAAGTAAAAACCCAGGATACGATGCTTCTTACGACCGCAATTCTCTATGAGGCGGATTATTTTGTGACCCGGGATGACCGGCTTATCAAGGCTGCCAAAAACCGGCTGTTTGAACAGTACAATCTTCAGCTCATAAAACCGGAACATGCTCTGGCCCTCCTGAAGAAGCAGGCCCGATGAGGGGAGATTTAATGCAAGGCCGGCGGCGTGCGGAATTGACCGGCATTGTGCTTTCCATTAAGCCGAAATATGTGAGAGAGATCCTGAACGGAGTAAAACAGTACGAGTTCCGCAAGCAGATCTTCAAAAACGAATCTGTAAAAATGGTGTTCATTTACTCAACCGCTCCGGAGAAGAAGGTCGTTGCGTGCTTCCGCGTGGGAAAGATCGTAAAAGGGCATCCCGATTACCTGTGGGAGCAGTTCCGGGATGTCTCCGGCATCAGCGAGAAAGAGTTCTTTGAGTATTTTTCCGACCGGGATACCGGGTATGCGATCCGGATCGATGATCTGGAGCAATTCCCCGAGCCGGTTGATCCTCATGAGATGTTCGGGAGGTTTGTTGCACCGCAGTCATTTTGTTATGTGGAGAATATGCCGTTGAATCCGACTTTCGGCAGTAAAAAATCCTGTGAATATTATTAATTTTGTACATAGAATTATACCGGAAGAGATCCAATCAGAAACTATTGCCGTATGACGCTGATAGAAGGATCGAATATAACGATCGGACATCTGGGCATAGTAGCTGGAATGTTTGACAAATTGGAGATAGGCCAATACATCGATGAAGAGTTACCCAAGACCCGGCATCACCATATCAGCCATGGGACGGCAGTCAAAGCGCTGACGTTGAACGGCCTGGGGTATACAGAGAGCCGGCTATCGCTGGTATCCGAATTTTACGAAGATATCGCAACCGAGCGGCTCCTTGGTTCGGGAGTTCAGCCGGAACATTTGAATGAATACGCATTGGGCGAGACGCTGGACGCGATTGCAGCGTATGGGCCGACACGTCTCTTCACCGGGCTCGTATTGCGGATGATGAAGAACATGCCGATGGGAATCCAGCGGTTGCATCATGACACGACGTCAATCAATGTAACGGGAGAGTACGACAATGAGAATCGTACCCGTCTCATCGAGATCGTGCGCGGGCACAGCAAAGATCATCGGGATGATCTCAAACAATTTGTGATCTCGCTGGTGACAAATCAGCACGGGATTCCTGTGTTCATGGCACCCTTATCAGGCAATACGTCGGACAAAAAGAGTCTCCTCAAATCGATCCAGGCGGTGAGAGAAAGCCTGGTCACAGATCAAAAGATCTACCACATGGCCGATTCAGCGTTTTATACCGA
>Ga0265297_10010321_pt1 | contig 11773 bp, 9 predicted proteins | sample Munlanlwell13791_FD_192502 | JGI IMG/M metagenome (GOLD analysis project Ga0265297, IMG submission 192502) | Leachate microbial communities from a municipal landfill in Southern Ontario, Canada - Leachate well 137-91 | ecosystem: Engineered > Solid waste > Landfill > Unclassified | place...
AAAACAACCCAACCACCGCGCCCAAAATCGTTTCTTTTGCCGAAGTCACTCTGCCCGAGGTGCCAGCTGTAAGATATTTTATTCCGCCGTACATAATCATTATTATCGCGATAATACTGACAATGCCCAATAGATAGTTATAAATGTATGGTATGTAGTTGGAGAGTCCGGCAACGGTACTTTTTCCGCCAATAGCAATTTGTAAATCAATTTTTGGCGGAGAAGTATAACAAAATCCGAGCTCACCGAATTTTTTTTCATACGGACCACAGCTCTTTTGCGTGATTGTTCCTCGGTACCAGTTGTCCTTACAATCTTTTTTTGGCCAACATTCAAATGGAGGTTCTTCGGCGGCCGCACTTTGGGCAAAAACGGGAAAGATACTAAAGCCGCCTAAAACCGCAAGAAGAGTTATTGCTATTATTTTTTTTGAGAAAGATGACATAAAAGTATCAATTATCGGTTTTTATTTATTAATAAAATGATAAATGAAAGTTTATTTTAATAGTTCGCTTACCATTTTTTCAAATGTATCCTTGGGTATTGCTCCGTGAACTTTTATAGGAGCAGACTCTTCGCCGGCTTTAATAAAAAAGAATGTTGGAGTGCCGGTAACGCCATTTTTATAGCCGTCGTCAAAATCTTTTTGAATATCGGCTGTATATTTTTCTTTGGAAATACAAGAATTGAATTTGTTTTCATCCAATCCGGCTTGTTTTGCAAGCGCCGCTGGGTCGGCTTTTGGTGAATAAAAGAGTTTGTCATGCATCGGCCAAAACATTTTTTGCTCATTGGCGCACATGCCAGCCATAGATAGATAGGTAGAGTTTTCGTAAATATCATCTAATGGAAAAGTGCGATAAATAAATTTTATTTTATCTTTATTTTTTACCATCAGTTCTCTTGCGGTCGGTGCAACTTCTTGTGAGTAGGGGCAGGCAAAGTTTCCAAATTCAACGATTGTTAACTTTGGCGTTGCGGTTCCAAATGATGGCGCGGTTTTGGAAAGTATCTCATCTGTCTTCAGAGCGCTGGTTGCGGTCGGGAGATTTTTTGCCGAAGTGAATTTTTTTTCAAATTCTTCTTGTGTTATCAATCCTTTTTTGATTTTGTAATAATAAATTCCGGTTTGCACCAAAAAACCGCCAATTAAAAGCGCAAAGATAATCAGGATAATTTTTGTTAATATTTTTCCGTTTGGCATATATAATATTATAGCATTTTTTGTGTTATAATAAAATAATAGAAATTTTTATTAACAGGGCAATGTCTGTGAATGCTATATTCTAGATTCTACGTTCTAGGCTTATGAAAACCAAAGCGGAAAAACGCGAAGAAAAGCGAAAAAAGGCCAGACGCCAAAAAGTTTCCGGCGCCAAGGTTCGTGATTTGGCTAAGCTGATAGAGAAGAAAGCAAAAAAATAGGTCTCGGCAAACGAATTTACGCTGGGTTGACAATTGGCTTCCGGTTTGCTATACTATAATTATATTATTAAGTATCTATTGGAGGCATTCTATGAACTGGAAACTCATCATCAATATCTTACAAATTGTCGTTTCGGCTTTATTTATTGGAACTGTTCTTTTGCAGGCGCGAGGCAGCGGTTTAGGCGCCGCCTGGGGAGGGGACAATATGATTTTTAGGACGAAGCGCGGCATAGAAAAATCTCTTCATTATATATCAATTGTTTTAGCCATTATTTTTCTCGGGCTATCATTAGCTTTGATTTTTTTATAGAATTTAGAATCTAGAAAATAGAAAATAGAATTGATGTTGCGCGCTTCGCGCGCTCATTGTTAAACTTCTACTTTCTAATCTCTATTTTCTAATTTCTAGTTTTTGTGCCTCAAAAAATTCTAAATTTTTTACTTAGCATTTATAAAAGAATAAATTATCGGTTGGACAAGTTTAAAAAATTGTCGCAGCGGGCGAAACGGGAGCAAAATGAGAAAAAGATTGTTTTGGGGGTTCTTCAAAAAAAATCCATCCCTCTTTTTTCGCAATTTAAATACTTGCCTCATTTTTTATCAAAAAAAGAATCAGTTGCTCTTATTATTTTCAGTTCAATGACGCTTATATCTTTTTTTGGTTTTGGTTCAAAGCTATATTTTGACAACACGAAAGTCGGTGCGGACGCCGGCGGGGAGTATACTGAAGGGATAATTGATTATCCCAGATTTATAAACCCGCTTTACAGTCAGAATAATCCGGTTGATAAAGATTTGGCATCCCTTGTGTACAGTGGTCTTACGGCTTGGAATACGCGTGGCAGTGTCGTCTTGGATTTGGCAAAAGAGTTTACCGTGAGTGAAGACGAAAAAACTTACACCTATGTTTTAAGAAACGATGTCTTGTGGCACGATGGAAAACCGCTGACTGTTGACGACGTAATGTTTACGATTTCCGCGATAAAAAACGAAAAATATAACAGCCCGCTTCGCAGTACATGGATGGATGTGGAGGCAAAAAAAATAAACGACAGCACAGTGCAATTCCAGCTTAAAAGACCCTATGCCATGTTTCCGTCATTACTTACGGTTGGGATATTGCCTCAGCATATTTGGGAGCGTGTACCTGTGGCCAGCGTGAACTTAGCAGAGGCAAACAACAAACCGGTTGGAACCGGCCCTTATCAATTCAAATCTTTTACAAAAGACAAGATGGGGGTGATTAAATCCTATACTTTGGAAATAAATAAAAATTATTACGGATCTAAACCTTACATTAATATAGTTAATTTTAAATTTTATCCCGATTATATTTCAGCGGTAAATGCTTTGGATAACAATCAAATTGACGGTTTGGCTTTCGTACCCCAAGAAGCAAAAAGTGTTTTGAAAATAAAAAATCGTTTCAACACGTATGATGTTACGTTGCCGCAGTTTAATGCCGTATTTTTAAATGGAAAAAATAATGCGCTTTTGAAAAATAAAGACATAAGGCGCGCGCTTGCTTTGGGAATAGACAAGAATAAGGTTATAAATGAAGCTTTGGATGATTATGCTAATTTGATTGACGGGCCGATTTTGCCGGATTTTCCGGGGTACGACGAAATCGCTTCTGGCGGGCGTATATATTATGATAGGGATGCGGCTGTAAAAATTTTAGTTGACGCAGGATGGCTTTTGAAAGATGGAAATAAATTTCGTACTAACAAAAAAAATGAGCATTTGAAAGTTTCTTTTACGACAATAGAAAAAGACCAAAATATAAAAGCCGCAAATGAAATAAAGAGCAACTGGGAGGACATAGGTTTTGAGGTTGAATTAAAAATTGTTCCGGCCGGAAGCATTACCAAGGATGTTATAGACGGCAGAAATTACGAAGCTTTTCTTTATGGAGAAATGTATGGGCCGGATCTTGATCCGTATGCCTATTGGCACACTTCAGCTTTAAAATATCCAGGTTTGAATTTAGCGCAGTATTCTAATTTGAAAACGGATACGGTTTTGGAGCAAGCGCGCCAGACTTCCGATAAGCTGATAAGACAGAAAAAATATGAAGAATTTCAGTCGCTTCTTTTGGAAGACTACCCGGCCATATTTTTATGGCAACCAAAATATGCTTATTTCATAGATAAAAAGGTTAAGGGCATGGACATAACAACTCTCCTCACGCCTTCAGATCGTTTGAAATACATTCTTTCCGCTTACATTAACACAAAGCGGAGCTTCAAATAAAATTTTAAAATGCCGCGATGGTGAAATTGGCAGACACGCAGTGTTCAGAACGCTGTGGGCGAAAGCCCGTGTGGGTTCAAGTCCCACTCGCGGCACCATTAATGTACCAAACTAATAAAATAGTTAATTTTAACTTATGATGACAAAGAAAACCGAAATGGAAAAGGTTGAAAAAAGAAAAAGATTCGGAAAACCGCGCCATGAAAGGCACGATCGCCGACAACAAACAAACGCCCCGAGAAGCGAAAGCAAACTTCGTATTATTCCTTTGGGAGGTTTGGAAGAAATCGGCAGGAACTGCACGATTTTGGAATATGGAAACGATATTGTTATTGTTGATTTGGGTTTGCAATTTCCTGAAGAAGATATGCCCGGAATTGATTATATAATTCCAAATTTGGATTATTTAAAAGGCAAGGAAAAAAATATCAGAGGCGTTGTTGTTTCTCATGGCCACTATGATCATATTGGCGCCATTCCTCATGTAATGGCCAAACTTGGCAATCCTATTATATATACTGCGCCGCTCACAGCTGGAATAATCAGAAAAAGACAGGAAAATTTTAAAGGCGCGCCGCCGTTAAAAATTCAAATTGTAAAAACCGGTGACAGAATCCGCCTTGGTAACAGTTTTATTTTTGAGCCGTTTCATATTAACCACAATATTTCTGATGCTTTTGGTTCGGCTTTTGAAACTCCTTTGGGACATGTTATTATGACCGGTGATTTTAAGTTTGATTTTACTCCAATAAATGACGAACCGGCCGACCTCACTTCCATTGCGCTTTATGGCACGAAAAAAGTTTTGGCCCTGATGTCCGATTCAACCAACGCGGAATCTCCAGGCTATCAAATTTCCGAAACGCAGGTAAGCCATGACATGGATAAAATTTTTGATAACGCGGACGGCAGAATCATTGTTGGCACTTTCGCCTCGCTTTTGACTCGCGTTCAGCAGTTGATAGATTTGGCGGAAAAACATAATCGCAGAGTTTTGGTTCAAGGCAGAAGTATGTTGGATAATATTGAGATTGCTCATAATTTGGGTTATCTCAAAATAAAGCCGCATACCATGATGGAAGATTCGGAATTAAAACATACGCCTGACGAAAAAGTTTTGATTATTTGCACCGGCGCGCAAGGTGAAAAAAATGCCGTCCTGATGCGCATTGCCAATAACGAACACCGTTTCATCCACTTGAAAGAAGGGGATACGATCGTCTTTTCTTCGTCTGTAATTCCGGGCAACGAACGCACTGTCCAACATTTGAAAGATACGCTGGTGAGACACGGAGCGAAAGTTGTCCATTACCAAATGATGGATGTCCATGCCGGCGGACACGCCAAGCAGGAAGATTTGAAATTAATGATGCGCTTAATCAAGCCGGAATATTTTATACCGTTCCACGGAAACCGCTACTTATTGGAAAAACATGCCGAGCTAGCGCAAAAAACCGGCGTTCCGAAAGAAAAAGTTTTTGTGGCGGATAACGGTCAGGTTATGGAATTTACAAAAGCCGGCGGAAAACTTTCAGAAGAACATGTGCCGGCTGATTACGTGATGGTGGATGGTTTGGGAATTGGCGACTCAAACAACGTCGTGCTTCGCGACCGCAGAATGCTGGCGGAAGAAGGCGTGTTCGTTGTTATTGTTACCATGGATACAAAAAATGGCGAACTTATTGGCAACCCTGACATCATTTCGCGCGGCTTTGTCTATTTGAAAGAAAATAAGGCTTTGATTGAGCAGGCGAGAACCCGCGTCAAAAAATTGTTAAAAGACTCCGACCCGGCCTCCCCGACATTTGAAGACTATTTGAAAAACAAAATCCGCAATGACATCGGCGAATTTCTCTTCAATAAAACTAAAAAACGCCCAATGATTTTGCCGGTGTTGATTGAGGTGTAAATAAAACTATAGCTTTTAATTTAAAAATCAGCTAATATTAGCTGATTTTTAAATTATTGACAATTATTTTGTTTAGTTATACTATATACAGTATATAACTTGGGTGCAATAAAAAATTTGACAGTCTTTCAAATATATTTTAAAATGAGATTATGAATAAAAAAGAAAAAATCAAGAATATCGCAGACATAATTATTGGATATACTTTCCGAACAGCCATAGAACCGCAAAATAATGGAATATTGGCTGTTGTGCAAGCCAAGGATATTATTGGAGAGCTTTTGATAAAAGACGAAGCTCTTACTATGATAGCCTATCAAGAATATAAAACACCTGCAATTTTGCAAAAAAATGATATTTTAGTATCAACTAAAGGAAATTTTCGGGCAGCAGTGTTTAAAGGCAATCCTGAAAATGCCATTGCGTCATCTTCGGTTCACATTTTAAGATTAAAGAATGATTATATAGTCTCGGAGTTTTTGGCAATATATCTCAATTCATCAATATTGCAACGTAAAATAGCAAAAGCCTCAACCGGAGGAGCAATAAAAGCTATTTTAAAAAAAGATCTGGCGGACTTAGAAATTGTGATTCCAACCGTCAATGATCAAGAAAAAATAATAAACATTTATAAAAATAATAAAAAACAGCAAGAGCTATTGAAACAAACACAATTTTTAAAAAATAAAATAACGGAAGGAATAATTAATAAAATATTAAATAAATAAACAAATATGCAGAGTAAAAAATACACGCAAGCAGAATTGAACAAAATACTTTGGGAAGCGGCTGATTCTTCTCGCACTTCCTTGGATGGCGGAGTTTACAAGAACTATGTATTGGTAATGCTTTTTTATAAATACCTTAGCGACCTTTCTAAAAAACAATATGAGAAATATAAAGAAAGATTTGGCAATGATGAGGCGCGCATCCAGGAAAAAATGAAGTCCGATCGTTTTTATCTTCCGCCAAAAACTTCCTTTGATTATATATATAGTATCAGCGAGCAAGATGATATTGGCGAGCAACTGAATAAAACCTTAGCTCAAATAGAAGATAGTAATAAACAAAAACTTGATGGCCTTCTGACATCTGTTGATTTTAATGCTGAACACATTCTTGGAAAAATAGATCAGAGAAATAAAATGATCCGCGACTTGATTCATGATTTTAATAAAATTGACTTGTCGGAAGCAAATGATGATATTATCGGCAATTCATATATGTATATGATTGAGAAGTTTGGATCTGACGCGGGAAAAAAAGCCGGAGAATTTTTTACGGTAAAATGCGTCGCAAGATTGTTGGCGAAATTAGCAGAGCCAAAAGACGGCGATAGAATATGCGATCCCGCATGCGGCAGCGGGTCTCTGCTTTTGCTTGCCGGTAAAGAAATAGAAAAACAAGGTTCAAAAAATTATGCGCTTTATGGACAAGAATCAACCGGTTCAACTTATCAGCTGGCAAGAATGAATATGTTCTTAAATAGCAAGGATTCTGCTCGTTTGGAATGGGGAGACACTCTTAATAACCCACTGCTGGTAGAAAATGATAAATTGATGAAGTTTGATTTAACAATTGCAAATCCTCCGTTTTCTCTGGCCAAGTGGGGCGCGGAAAATGCAATCAATGATAAATATAATAGATTTTGGCGCGGTATTCCGCCAAAAGATAAGGGCGACTTTGCTTTTATCTCTCATATGGTAGAAGTTGCAAAACCAAAAACCGGCCGCGTAGCAGTTATCGTTCCGCACGGCGTTTTGTTTCGTAGCGGCGCAGAAGGAAAAATCAGGCAAAAAATGTTGGAAGAAAATATTATTGACGCGGTTATTGGTTTACCGGCCGGACTTTTCCAGACTACCGGCATACCGGTCGCAATTTTGATTTTTGACAGAAGCCGTGAAAAAGGCGGAGCAAATGAAAATAAAAAAGACATTCTATTTATAGAAGCATCAAAAGAATTTGTATTGGGAAAAGCGCAAAATAGTTTAAGTGAAGAAAATATTGAAAAAATCTATTCAACTTATGAAAACAGAAAAACGATTGAAAAATTTTCAAGGACAGTCGGGCCGGATGAAATAAAAGAAAATGATTTTAATCTGAATATTACGAGATACGTAGATACTTTTGAAGAAGAGGAAGAAGTTGATATTTCCGCCAATCTAAAAGAGCTTGCTAAAATAGAGCCGGAATTGCAAAAGCTGGAAAAAGAAATGGACGGGTATTTAAAAGATTTAAATATTAAATAAAATAAATTATGAATGAGCTTATAAATATAAAAGTGATTCAAAAAGATATAAATAATGAGAAGAAGAGATTTGTTAATGCTAGGGAATTGTATGAATGGTTGGGGGTAGGCAGGGATTTTTCTACATGGATAAAAGACAGGATCGAAAAGTATGATTTTGTGGAAGATTTGGATTATTTTGTAGCCTTCCCCCAATTTGGTGAAGGCTTAACCGCTCAAAAAACAGGTAAAGTCATTGATGTCAAAACTGGCAAGATTTTGCCAAAAGAATATGTAATTTCCGTAGATATGGCCAAAGAGCTGGCGATGGTGGAAAATAGTGAAATCGGTAAGAAGGTCAGAAAATATTTTATTAGAGTTGAGGGCGATTTTAAAAAAGTAATGCGAATAGCCGCGCTGGATCCAAAGATTATTAATCAGTTGGCGAATAAGTTTTCGGAAACTAGAGAAGAAACGAAAGATTATCGCAAAGATTTTACTGATTGCATTAAAAATTTTGTGGCAGTAAAAAAATACGGCACTTATACTGATATGCTCTATGATTTTTTGTTTTTGGAAAGAGCCAAAGAATACCGCAAACTTTTGGAATTGGCTAAAAAAGATTTTACTCGGAATTATATGTATGAGGAGATTTTGTTGATTATTGGCGCATTTGAGGCGGGGTTGTCCGGCGAGATTGAAAAAGAATTTAAAAAATTTGGTCGGCAATTAACTAAAGAAGAATTTGTAAAAAAGTTTAATGAATTTGCTTCGCAGAAAAACTGGCTGGTGTATCAAAAACGGGCGAGGAGCATAATGGCGACTTATGATGAAGAATTGCGTAATATAAAACATCCAAAACTAATTGATTATAAAAAAGAATTTAGTCAAGAAGATATAAAAAAATTAATTGGATAGAATATATAAATAACAAACACATTAAAAATGTATTTTTAGATGGCGAATTAGCGGAAAATTTAGTATGCCGGAAATTCCAGCATACTGCCAATAACGGGAAAATGTATGATGTAATTTTTTATAATTTAGATGTTATTATTTCAGGAAGATGGATAGAAAAGTAAGGGAGGAGCTGGAGAAGTATAATAAAAATAGGTTGTTAGAATAAACAAAGCGTTACAAATTGTAACGCTTTGGTAAGGGGATATTGGTGATGCGCGCAAACAGCTTGAGGACGCAACGGGTAAAAAAGTTATTTCCGGTAAAAACTTTCTGCCGGAGAGAAAAGTTAAGAAATTAAAATAATATGCAGAAAGATTATCAAAAAATATTTGAGGAATATCAGGAGCTGAAAGTAAATATAAAAATTAACGAGGCGTCAAATACGCCCAATTATCCGAGGCAAAATCCGCCAGTGGATTTTTCGGATGATTTAAATATATTTAATGAATTAAAGAAAGGGCTTGAAGACAATTTGCAATTTTTAACAGATGAACAGCTAAATATCATAAAAAACGATAGGCATGAAGATGGAAGGTGGCTGGCAGAAGCAGTTAAAATTTTAGCGGGGAGGAAGATTAATAATTAATTTTTTTGAGTTTTATGGCTTATACAAATAAAACATATATTGCCTTTGATGCGGATAGCGATATTCATTATTATAGGCTTATGCAAGCATGGAAAAAAAATGATAACGCGAGTTTTAATTTTTATGATGCGCATGATTTAACTAATATAATGTCATGGTCAACCGAAAACAGTATTAAAAAAAGCTTGCAAGAGAGATTGCGTAACGCTAAAAATTTTATTTTGCTTGTTGGTGAAAAAACGAAGTTTCTTCATAAATTTGTGCGTTGGGAAATTGAACAAGCAATTGAAAGAGGCTTGCCAATTATAGTTGTCAATTTAAATGGCAGAAGATATAAGGATGAGGATCTTTGTCCAGCCGTTTTGGATGATGCGCTGGCAATACACATTAGTTTTAACCAAAAAATTATAGAGAAAGCTCTAAACGAATGGACGGAATTGCACTTCAGCTATGTTGTCCAAAAAAAGACTGGTCCTTATAGGTATAATGAAGAAGTATATAAAAATTTAGGATTATGATAAATAAAGTTAAAAGATGGAAGAGAAAGTGGAGAGAAATACTCGTTTCCATAATTTCATATGTTGGTATTTTTTGGTTGTTTGTAGAAATAGCCAGCTATAGTACAGACGGGAAAATTGATGTTTATCTAAAAAGGATAGATTTTTTTGTGGCTATATTTTTATTTATATTAATAATCGCTTTTTTAATAAATAGACCAAAACGATGTTTTGGTTATACTCTTAGAGGAAGAGATAGCTATATTGAAATTAGAGTAGGCGACGCTTTTGAGAATAAGGGAGCTCTCGTTGTCCCAGTCAATAATTATTTTGACATGTCTCTTGGAGGTAATGTTGTCAAGGCAAATAGTATTCAGAACCAATTAATTAAAAAATATTATCTTGGTAAGGCTGAGCATCTAGAAACAGATATTGCTAAAAAAATTGCTTCTGGAAAAAAATATGAAATAGGGAAAACTGTTGAAATTGAACAGAACGGGAAGAAATTTTATTTAGTTGTTAATACGTTAAGACAAAAGAATAATCATGTGAAATCAGAGATAGACGACTTTATTCAAACTTTGAATGGCATTTGGCAATATATAGCAATGGAATCAAGTAGGGATAATGTTATAACGATCCCACTAATTAATACACAACACGGGCGAGACTCTTATCTTACTAGAGCGGGATCGATTAAAGAAATAATAGCCAGCTATGTAGAGATGTCTAAAAATTTAAATATTTGTGAAAAATTAATTATATCAATACATCCCAATGATTTAGAAAGGGGGAATATTGATTTAGACGAGATAGATGATTACCTGAAATTTTCTTGTAATCACTATCGTCAACTTACTATGAAAGAAAAAATAGAAGATGGAGAAAAAATTTCTAAAATTGTGAAAATAGATAATTAAATTATGCCGAAAGATAAAAAACAAAAAAATATTCCGGAAGGGTGGCGAGAGGTCAGACTGGGGGATATAGTTAATATTTATGATGGCACTCATCAAACACCGCAATATGTTGAAAAAGGTATACCTTTTTATAGCGTTGAGCATATATCATCTAATAATTTTTTGGATACAAAATTTATATCGGAAGATATTTATCAGCGAGAAATTAAAAAAGTAAAAATTGAAAAAGATGATATTCTCATGACTCGTATTGGTGATGTTGGAACTGCTAAATATATTAACTGGGATGTAAAGGCTTCTTTCTATGTGACCCTGGCTTTAATTAAAAATAAAAGCAAGGATTTGAATATGAAATTTCTTGCAAGCCTTATTAATTCGCGAGAATTTAGAGGAGAAGTATGGAAAAAAACAATTCATGTTGCTTTTCCAAATAAAATAAATTTAGGTGATATTAGTAAATGCAAAGCCGCTTTTCCACCTCTTTCCGAGCAGAAGCGGATTGTGGGGGTGCTGGAGGTGTGGGATGGGTATTTAGAAAAATTGGGAAAGAAAATTGAGATTAAGAAAAATATAAAGAAAGGTTTGATGCAAAACCTTTTAACTGGAAAAATCCGATTAAAAGGTTTTAACGAAAAATGGGAGATAGTGAAGTTGGGAGAGGTTTGTGAGATAGGTACGGGTGAAAAAAATAATCAGGATAAAATTGAAAATGGTAGATATCCTTTTTTTGTGAGGTCTCAAAACATTGAAAGAATAGATACCTATTCTTATGATGGCGAAGCCATATTGTTACCAGGAGAAGGAAATATCGGAAAAATATTTCATTATATTAATGGAAAGTTTGACTACCATCAAAGAGTTTATAAGGTAAGTAATTTTAGTAAAAAAGTTTTTGGTAAATATATTTATTATTATTTTACACAAAATTTTTTAAAACAAACGACATCTCATTCGGTTAAGGCTACTGTTGATTCCCTGCGTTTGCCCACATTT
>Ga0265297_10010322_pt1 | contig 11773 bp, 13 predicted proteins | sample Munlanlwell13791_FD_192502 | JGI IMG/M metagenome (GOLD analysis project Ga0265297, IMG submission 192502) | Leachate microbial communities from a municipal landfill in Southern Ontario, Canada - Leachate well 137-91 | ecosystem: Engineered > Solid waste > Landfill > Unclassified | place...
AGGGTTGACGTACGCCTCCGATAAGTTCACGCCCGCCTCGTTCGTCTCGAACGCGGTCAACGTCCACCGCGACAAGCTTGCGGAAATTGACCTGCTCCCTCGCCTCCGTTACCACATGTTCCTCGTTCGTGACTTGGCGACGCTGTTCTCCAAACGCGAGGACGATTTGCAGGAGTGCCTCGGCATCCTGACCCGCGTGCTCGATGGGGAGGGCTTCAAAACCGATTCCGGCATCCACGGCGAACGCGCCTACATTGGAGAGTACCTATTCATGATGCTGGCCGCTTCAACGCCCATCTCCTCCCGCGTCTGGCGGATCATGGGGAGCCTCGGTTCGCGTCTGTTCTTCCTGAACATGAACGCCCGGAACAAGAGCGAAAGCGAGCTCGCCGATCAGCTCGTTACGACGGCGGTTAAGGACAAGGAACGGGCTTGCCGCATCGCCACAAAATACTTCCTGTTCGGCCTCTGGCATCGCCATCAGGAGGGTATCGAATGGAACCGCCAAGCCGATCCACGCGATTGTCTGCTCGTCATTACGCGCTGCGCAAAATTACTGGCAAGCCTGCGGGGTATCGTGAGCCTCTGGAAGGTCAACAAGCGGGAAGACGGCGAAGACGAATACGACTATCAGCCGCCCGTCATCGAAAAGCCCGACCGCATCGCCCAGCTATTCTACAACCTCTGCCGTGGTCACGCGGTTGTCTCCGGGCGCTCGCAGATCGCCGAAGATGACTTGCGGTTCGTCATCGAGCTGACCATCGACAGCTCCCCGCCGACACGCGCGAAGCTCGTGAGCATCCTGATTGAAAACAACGGGGAGCTGAAAACCTCACAAGTCGAATCGCTTTTGCAGTGTTCTAAGACGACCGCCCTCAAGGAAATGGAAACGCTGAAGGCGCTCAACGTGTGCGACATCACCGAAGCGCACGGCGTGGTCGGACAGCCGGAGAAGATTATCCGTCTGAAAGAAGACTTCCGCTGGTTCATGTCTGACGCGTGCAAGAGACTTCGTCATTACTCAGGCTAATCTGACGCCGTAACACCTATGTCTGACAACACGCCAAAAAATGATGATGCCGTCGCCCAACGGGGCGGCGGCGCAAAAACCGAGGAAGGTAAAGCCATCGTGAGCAAGAATGCGATCCGGCACGGTCTCCTGTCGCGCGAGGTGCTGCTGAAATCGGAGAACGCCGAAACGCTTGAGGAGCTTCGGCGAGCCATTGACGCCGAGTTATCGCCGAACGGGAACTTGGAGGCATTCCTCGTGGATCGCCTCGTGGCCGACATGTGGCGGATGCGCCGTGCGCTCGCCGTCGAGCGCCACTGCGGCGAAGTGGCAAGGGAGAAAATGCGAAGCGAGGACTTCCCTGATGTCGTGTACGGATCAAAAGATGGCTTCAGGGAAGCGATAGAGGCCGCCCCGCTCACGGATGAGGACTCTGAAAAAATCTTGAGGTATCTCACCGCCATTGAGCGCTCGTTTTTCCGCAACCTTCACGAATTGCAGCGCATTCAGGCCGCACGACGCGGGGAGAGTGTACCGCTCCCCGCCGTTGTTGACGTAAACGTGGACGGCGGACAAGCTCAAGGGTGAGTTCGTTTGGAAAAACTCGAAAAATGAGTCTCATAGCGTTATATTTTTCCTCCCCAAGTCCTATTGATTTCGACGTATGGCGAAAGATACATGCGAGACATCCAACTCGTTGAACATCAGCTTCCTTAAAAAGCACGGATATTTGAGCGGCCATTATCAAAGCGGCACGATGACATGGACGCATGGGTGGTCGGGGAGCAAGAGCAGCATCGGAATTGCCGGGTGCGTATCCGGGGAAGACCCTCATTTTCGCCTCAACTATACGCACACGACTTATGGCGGGGAGAAAAGCGACCTTGATTACAAGGTTCAGGTAACAAGTACACCGTGTTTCTTTGGCGGGAAACGATACTGGTTCATCTGCCCGCTCGTCCGAAACGGCTTGCCCTGCCAAAGACGCGTCGGCGTCCTCTACGGCGCGGGAAAATACTACGGGTGCCGTCGCTGCCATGACCTCGCCTACCAAAGTCAACAGCAAAACCATCGCGGCTACTTCGGTCTGTTGAGCAGGACGGTATTCAGCGGTTTGGACGAAAAAGAGGCGGCCTTGAGAGTAAAATTTTGGCGCGGGAAACCAACGAAAAGGTACAGCCGCCTGCTCCGCAAAATGGAACAAATGCCAAGTCTGGACTCAGTAAATACGGCTGCGGACGCGCTGACTCGGCGTTTACGGAGGTAATCAATTGAGGTATTATGACACCGTTGATCCTGTTCCCGGTCGTGAAGCGTTTTGTTGTATATTGCTGCCCGAAATGGGCGGCTCTGCCAGCAAAGCATCACGCGCTTCGCGTATGTGAGCAGGATCAACCAGAGCCGTCCTTTTTGGATGGTGAATCAATAAACCAAGCGTGACCCTATATGACGCCCAACCTCTCCTCCGTGCGCTACTTCATCTATGCGCGAAAATCCTCGGAGAGCGAAGATCGCCAAGTCCAATCCATTGACGATCAGATGAACCGCCTGAAAGAGCTTGCCCAGCTCCTACGCTTGAATGTGGCGGAGATTCTGACAGAGGCCAAGAGCGCAAAACGCCCATCCTCCCGACCTGTGTTTGAAGATATGCTCCAACGAATCGAGAAGGGGGAGGCGGACGGCATCTTGTGCTGGCAGATCAACCGGCTCTCCCGGAACCCAGTAGACAGCGGTCGGCTCCAAATGATGCTTCAAGACGGGGTCATCAAATCCATCCGCACGATTGACCGGGAATATCAGCCCTCCGATAACGTGCTCCTGTTCAGCGTGGAGAGCGGAATGGCCAACCAGTTCATCCTTGACCTGCGAAAAAACACCCTGCGCGGGCTGGAAAGTAAAGTCTCAAAGGGGTGGCTCCCCGCCCGCGCTCCAACCGGCTACCTGAATGACCTGCTCAGCAAAACCATCGTGAAAGACCCGGAGCGATTCTCGCTCGTACGGAAGATGTGGGATTTGATGTTGACCGGCAATTACAATCCAAAACAGATCGTGAAGATTGCCAACGACGAATGGAGCTTCCGTACGGAGAAGCGCAACCGAATGGGCGACAGGCCACTGGCCATCAGTTCCGCGTATCATATATTCATCAACAAATTTTATGCGGGAATCGTCCCCTACGCCGGAAAGGAGTACCCCGGTGCGCATGAACCCATGATTTCCATTGATGAGTTCGACCGGGTTCAGGTTTTGCTCGGGAAGAAAGAAAAGCCCCGGCCTCAAACAAGGGAGTTTGCGTTCACCGGTATCATCCGGTGCGCTACCTGCGGTTGTCTCGTGACGGCAGAAGAAAAGAAAAAACACATCAAGGCGACCGGGAAGATCGCCAGCTATACCTATTACCGCTGCACCCGTCGGAAACAGGACATTGAGTGCAAGGAGCCCGCCGTTACCCTTGGGGAGATTGAGCGGCAGATCGGGGAGGAAATCTTGAAATTCACAATTGACCCGGAGTTCCGTGATTTTGCTCTTGGCATCATCCGTAAAAATAACGACGTTGAGATCGAATCGCGCACCAAAGCGCGCGCGATGTTGGAATCAAGCCATGCCGACCTGCAACGCCAGCTCGATAACCTCACCCGGATGCGATACAGGGATTTGATCGACGATGAAACGTTCGCCCGCGAACGTATGGCTTTGCAGCAGGGGCTGGATAAGGCGCAGCGCCGTCTGAATGAAACTCATGACCGCTCGGAAGAATGGATTGAGCTTGCGGAGCGAGCGTTCAACTTCGCTACTCACGCGTACGCAATTTTCAAAGCGGGAGACATACAGACGAAGCGTGAAATTTTCAGTGCCATCGGTACAAACTACATCCTGAAAGATGGAGTGCTGAAAATCGAACCGATGGAATGGATCGTTCCGATTTCCAACGCGCGGGAAATCATCAAAAAAGACATCCGACGGTTAGAACCGTTCAAAATTGGGTCTATAAACGAGAAAACCCCCGCTGTTGCGGAAGTTTATTCTCGATGGGGTGGCCAATGGGAATCGAACCCATGATAACGGGACCACAACCCGCTGTGTTGCCTCTACACCATGGCCACCAAGGGTGTTTTGCGGGTGGGAATATACCCGGTATCTGGCGTTTTGACAAGGTGATGCGCTGACCCGCGGACAATAGCGTCCTGCCGAATATAAATCCGCGCCCCCGCCCAAAGAAGGGATGGGGGCGCGAACGCGAGGCTCGGCGAATGGAAGGAGCGTATCAGTCCGGCGCGAGACATGCGGAACCGCAATAGATCTTGCAGGTTCCATCGCCGTACCGCGTGGCGCAGCATGATCGCCCTCTGGCTTCGCACTCTTCCTCCTTCTCGGGCGAACACACGCATGCCGCCAGCTCGGCGGGCGGCGCATTGATGACGCTGATGCGCTCGCTCGGCGGCGAAACCGGTGCCTCGTGGGCCGCTTCGCTCCGCGAGGCAGCATGGCCCGCGAATAGGCAGACGACTGAAATCACGATGAGTGAACGTACGCGCATTGCACACTCTCCTGGAAATGCCTGTCGGCAACCGCCATCGTAGTCATCAACGCCATCACCGTCAATCCATCTATGCGGTCATCATGATTTGTGGTTGAATAATCACACTATGAACGCCGAACAGCCGAGAATCTCGCAAAAAGAAGACGCGCATACTCCGTCATTGAAGCTCATGAAAAATGAGCAGGCTGACCTTCCTCATCCGAACCCGGCAGAGGAGTGGGCGAAACAAAAACCTCTCTTCGAGGCGATCCAGAAACTCGGCATCCAGCGTTTCGCGGAAGCATTGCCGGATATCGAGGACGCGTTTGAACTCAAAGACCATTGTATCCGCTGCATGGACGAAGGAACGCCGGGGGGCATCCATTTGGCCGGATCAGGGATCCTTATGGCCGAAGCGGACGCAATCAAGGCGCTCCATGACGCGCATGCGGACGGCGTGTACAGCCATGACGGATGCGGCGCCGCCGCACTGTATGCAAAAAAGATGGGACTTGATGCGTCGAGAGCGGATGAATATGGTGTGATCTGGGCAAAACATCTTGCTGAAGTGTGCGGCGTGCCCTACAAAGGCCACATCGAACAAAAAGAGATGAAGCGCCCGGCGGATTTTCACCTTGCGCGCGTGGCGTACTACGACGGCACCGGTTCATTCGATCCGTCGCGCGCCGCGGATCTTCCCCCGGGATTCGTCATTAGCCGCCGTTTTCTCCAGGGAGAGGCCGCGCTGTCTGAGGCTGACATCGCCGCATCGATCGCCACGGGGCACCACGGGTACGGCGACCTCATTACCGCAGACGAGCCATTCTACATCATTCCGGTCGGCGATTCGGAAGACCCGAACTTCTCCGTTGAAACGCTCTCCGCAGAGCTCGAGCGGATCGCCGCCTCATCCGGCGGCCGTGTACGCATTACGGGATTCACGCGGCCAATCCGCATGGAGGAAGCGGCATAGAGGGGCGAAGCATTCCCCGCGACTTCGCGCTCCCGGCCTTCATCCCCCATCAACGCCGTCTACGGTATACTATCGCCATGAAGGTTGCCCGATACCAGATCTCCTGGCGCTCACTGATGGTCGCGATCATCGTGTTCGTGGGCGTATTCCTCGTTGGGATCTACATCGGTGAATCCTGGCACGATGCACGCCCGGCTGAAACCGCCTCCCTATGAGAATCGAGTGGACGCAGGTCACGTGGTACTCGCAGATTTTTGCCGTTTTCGTTCTTGTCACGGCATTCCTCCTCGGCATTCGGCTCGGGCAATTTAAGGCGCGCGTCAACGAGCGCGTCGACCTCATGATCAAAATTAGCAATGGGTGGGTTGAGGAGCCAACCGCCTCCGCTGCAACGCATTCGAGCGAACTCTGATATCGAATATGGACGGAACTGTCCGTAAAAATATCTACCCTGGCCGCGTCGTCTACATCGTAAAGAAAGAGGACCAAAAAACGGGAAAGGCGACGCAGGGCATTGTGCAAGACATCCTTACGAGCAAAGCCGTCCACCCTCGCGGCATCAAGGTCCGCCTGGACACTGGCGACATTGGACGGGTGCAGTACATCATGGAATAAAGCGGCGCCCGTCACTGGCGCATTCGGCCGCCAGATCGTCAAAAAGACGTTCTGGCGGGATTGACGGAATGCCCGCGGCCTGGAATGCTCGCCCTCGCACACCTTCAACCCCAACATACGAGGCATACATGCCGGAGAAGATACCGACCGTCCGCCGAACAGCAACGCGCACACGGATCGCTCTCGTGGGTACCATGGCAACGCCGTGGCGCTCGAATATTGCACCGCACCTTGAGGCCGTCGGCCTTGCCGTTGTTATGAACACGGACGCGCGATGGCTCAACGCGACGACCGCGCTCAAAAAACGGCCGCTCCTCGAACAGGATCTCCGGATCATGCGCGATGCCGATCTCATCCTCTGGCACTATGACGCCGCCGGAGGGAGGACGGCCGGCATCGAACTCGGCATACTCACGCAGATCGGTCCGCCCGTTATCGTGCACATTGACCAGGATGCGCACCGCGAATTCCGCGCATATGTCCATGCGCTCACGATGCTCTTTCCGAAGACCCTCCACTGGGTCGAAACATTCGACGAAGCCGTCGACCTTGCCGAAATCATGACCGCTCCCGAAGAGGAGGCTGTCATCAACTGATGCTCCCGCGCCCCGCGAACGCACGCTGCTTGTGCCGTTCGCGGGGCTCGTTGGTTTGAGATAGATCTACTAAGAGTAGGTCGATCATTAAACGGCTCTAATAATTCTCATCGCACGATCTCCGCTCGGAGCATCATAAAGCTCAATTCTTCCATCTTTAGTCAGTTTGGCTAAGATTCTTCGTCTAATAATGGGCTCCTTCTCAAGAACCGCAGATCCCCACTTCGATAAGAAGTGGTGCACCCCAACGTGACCCCCAACAAAATGTTGCTCCGCCTTCTCCAGCTCAGCCATAAATGCCATCGCGCCGTCATCCACACACCATTTCTCTTCAGTAGACGCGCTCGTCCTACGCTCCTGATCACACTCACCGCCAAATATGTCTAACCCTTCTTTTAAGTCAATATGATCGAAGGCGGCTCGACGTAGTCGGGAGGAAAGACCACTACCTCCCCATGTTGATACATAGGCCATCTTACCTAAAAGCCGTACACCCTCAATCGCGGGCGCATGATCTGAATCACCCGATAAAAGGATGAGCACGTCGAAAGCGTTTACAGCCGCGAGGCGCAGCATGTCAGCCACCATCGTCGTATCAACTTCTTTCTCTGTTGTATAGGTTGATACATGAGAACAAGCGCGACAACGAATAGACCTCTTTTTTCTGGGAAAACGATAAACAAAATACCCGGGCTGAACTTCAAGATTATCTAAAAATTTCGTGAGATTCTTTGCGCCCTCTTCGATGCCTGATTCTATGCCCGTGTAATAATGAGCCCCCGTCAAGATTGTTCCGCCGACGCGTTCGGTAAGCCAATTTGATAGCTTCTCGAAATTAAGAATACGACCTTCTCCATGGTCTTTGAAGCCCGAATAAAAATTCTTTCCATCAAAGAAAATTGCAACGCGCATACTGACAACAACTTATTACACAAAGGATCGGCTGTCCAATGACAGCCGATCCTTGAATATTACACGCGCCGTACCGTTTAGCGATACGAACGCGGCGTTGAGTAATAACAATGTACTTGATCCATCTAAGCCTGTCAAGAGCAAAACTTGCTGATATCTTTAGTAGATATATTCTTCGCTCTCATCCACATGACCCGCGATTTCCTCATCTTTTCCCACCATTGACGCGACCCCCAAACCCATGAGACTGAATGTGTAGATCCTCCATCTTCCATTTCTCCCCCCGCCGCTGCACGATACTCTCTCGCCATCGCGTTCAACGCGACCAATCGCGTTCAACGCGACCAATCCCCTCCTCCCCATGCTCGACCTCCTCAAAAAACATTTCGGGTACAGCGAGTTCCGCCCGCTCCAGAAAGAGATCATTGAGTGGTGCGCCTCCGGGCGCGATGCACTCGTCCTTATGCCGACGGGCGGCGGGAAGTCGCTCTGCTACCAGCTCCCCGCACTCGCCTTTCCCGGGATCACGATCGTTGTCTCGCCGCTCATCGCGCTCATGAAGGACCAGGTCGACGCGCTCACAGCGAACGGCATTTCCGCGGCGTTCATGAACAGCTCGCGGACACCCGAGGAAAATACGCGCATCGAACGTGCAGCTCTGCGCGACGAACTCAAACTCCTCTACCTCGCGCCCGAACGGATTGCGATGCCGGCCACGCAGGCATTCCTCGCAAAACTCCGCGTCTCCCTCTTCGCGATCGACGAGGCGCACTGCATCTCGGAGTGGGGGCATGACTTCCGCCCGGAGTACCGGAACCTCGCCGCGCTTCGCCATCTGTTTCCAGACACGCCGCTCATCGCGCTCACGGCAACGGCGAATGCCCGCGTCCGCGCCGATATCATGAGCCAACTCGGACTCGAGCGCGGCCGCGTCTTCCAGTCGAGTTTTAATCGCCCGAACCTCACATACCGCATCGAGCCGAAGAAAAAATCCTTCGAGATTCTTCTCGCTGAAATCCGCGAACGTCCGAATCAGGCCGTCATTGTCTACTGTTTTTCGCGCAAGGGAACGGAGAAAGTCGCCGCAGACCTCCGCGCGAACGGCGTCAACGCGCTCGCCTATCATGCCGGGCTCTCGAACGAAGATCGGACGCGCGTCCAGGAACGTTTTATCCGCGACCAGGTTCCGGTCGTCGTGGCGACGGTCGCATTCGGCATGGGCATCGACAAGCCCGATGTCCGACTCGTCGTCCACATGGATCTTCCAAAGTCCGTTGAAGGGTACTACCAGGAAACCGGGCGCGCGGGGCGCGACGGCCTCCCGAGCGAATGTCTCCTTCTCTACTCTGCGGGCGACCGGTTCAAGCAGGAATATTTCATCCGCGAGATGCAGGATGCGAAGGAACGAGCACGCGCGCGCAAGCAACTCGACGACATGGCGAGATACTGCGAACAGCGTACCTGCCGGCGCGCCGCAATCCTCGCGTACTTCGGGGAACCGTGGGAGGGCGGCAACTGCGGCAGCTGCGACATTTGCCTTCCCCCCAGGGAAGCGCGGAAACCGCTCCGCGACCCGTCCGTCGAGGCATTCGACGCCGATCTCTTCGAGCGGCTCCGCGCGATCCGCCGCGCGCTTGCGGAATCAAAGGGCGTTCCGCCATACGTCATCTTCGGAGACCGCACGCTCCAGGAAATGTCCCGCCGCTATCCGCAACGGCTAGAGACAATGGCCCGCGTTTTCGGCGTTGGCCGCGAGAAACTCGCACAGTACGGCGAGACCTTCCTCGAAGAAATCCGCGCCTACGCGGCAGAGAGAAGCATCGAGGAAAGCCCGGATGTCCAGGGCGAACCGCAGCCCCCGGTCCGCGTCAAACGCGCGGCGAATGAGACGATCCAGACGACGCTCAGCCTCCTTCGTGAAAAAAGAAAACTCGGCGAGATCGCCCTCCTCCGCAACATCACGCTTGGCACGGTCATCGGACACCTTGAAAAAGCGAGAGAGCTTGGTTTGGACGTCGAAACGTCCCACCTTTCTTTCCCATCCAAGGAGCGATTCGACCGCATTGCGGATGCGCTCCGTTCAAGCGGAGGCGAGATGCTCGCGCCAGCGCGCGCCATCCTTGGCGACGACTATACGTACGACGAGATCCGGTACGTCAGGTTTTTGATGAAGGGAGGAAAATAGAGATTGGGAATCGGTCGCGTTAAACGCGATGGGTCGCGTTAAACGCGATGAGAGGGTGGCTGAGGGCTTAGGGTTGAGGGCTTAGAGCCGGATGGTAATAAAAACACTGGACGGTCAGCCCGCAATATCAAACACTTCGTCATTCAGAGGAGTCCCGACGCCGAGCGGGTTGATGAGACAATAGGCTTCATCGTCGGGGCGACGTGGAATCCCTTTCCAGCCAAGAGGATCTAAACGGCAACGCCTAACAAAAAAACAGTGGTCTAGACCACTGTTTTTTGTTCGTGAACAACGCGCCTTCGATCACCCTTTCTCGGGAAAGCGATTCCGCTACGCGGAATGACAAATCGGTTGTCGGCGTCACGATGTGCCTCAGACGATCATTATTGTCATCATCCGGTCCTAAGCTCTCAGCTCTCCGCCATCCCAATCTCCATCGCGTTCAACGCGATCAATCCCACGTTCTTACAGACTTTCGTCAACAACGACGGCGCTCGCCGCCTCATTCGCCACAACATACTCCGCCGTGCTCGAGACCGCATTCCCAAAAAAATAGTTCGAATAGAACGCATCCGAGATGTCGTCGATCTGCTTATTCCACGCGTCGCCGTACAATCCGCGCGCAACCTCTTCAGAGACGACCCAGCGCAAATTGCCAAATCGAGAGACGGCATACACATTGTCGACGGTCGTGAATTTCACCATGCGGACACCCGGGCGATACGTCACGTTTTTCCCGAGCGGGATCTCGCTCATCGCCTCATCCGCAATCGTCTGTACCGTATCGAAATTCGCGTACCACGTGAAATAGACCTTCTCATTCGGGAACGCATGGCGTTTTCCATCCGCGCCGTAGTAGTAGACGGCCTTGCACGGGTGATCAACGGCCGCGCCATCTGGACAGACGAGCTTAATGAGGACGCCAGCCGATGATGGTGGCGCGGTAAGCGCAGGACCTCCGCCGCCGCCCCCTCCTCCGCCTCCACCGCCGTCAGACGTAGATGGCGTCTTCGACGGACTGCCAGACGGCGACGATGGACTTGACGGTGATGTCGGAGACGTCGGAGAGGATGGCGAAATGGACGGCGTCGGCGTCGTCGATGACCCCGGCAGCGACGGGTCTGCGTCGGACGTTTCTTTTTGAATCTCAATCGTGATCGGCGTCGGCGTCCCAGACGCCTCAACGCCTTCGCCATCCCGGCACGTCGTCATGGCCGTATACATTCCAAGCGCGGGGAAAGCATGTGCCCGCACCGCGCTCGCACCATCGACCGCCATGGCGCCCTGATTTACGCCGTCAATGAAGAGATCACACGAGACGACCCCCGACGGCGCGCTGACGACGGACGAAAGATCATACGCGATGTTCGGCGCCATATTCGCCGGGTAGAATATCGCGCTCACAGACAGCCCGAATGCGCGCGCGGGAATGCCGGGAACCATGAGTGCACATGCACACGATGCGGCAACGAGAAAGGAGAAAAAACGCTGCATATGACTTGGAGTATACCAGTCGTGGAGCAAGAGGCATGCTCCAATCCTAACAATCCCCCCTGACCCATTTCCCATGACCCTACAGACTCGCGTCGATCGTCTGGGCGGCGCCGGATTCCGTTGCCGCGACGTACCCGTTCGCCGAGACGATATCCGCGCCGAACGCGTAGTTCGTGAAGAAGGTATCCGCGATATCGTCGATCTTCTTGTTCCAATCGTCCCCGTACAGGCCGCGCGCGACCGCTTCGGACGTCACCCAGCGAAGGACGCCGCCCTTACTCACGGCGTACACGTTATTCAGCGTCTGGAATTTCACCATGCGAATACCCGGACGATATGTGACATTCTTCCCGAGCGGAATCGCGCCGAGCGCGGCGGCGTCAACGCTCTGCACGGCATTGAAATCCGCGTACCACGTGAAATACGCTTTCGAATTCGGGAATGGGTGGCGCTTTCCATCCACGCCGTA
>Ga0265297_10010323_pt1 | contig 11771 bp, 25 predicted proteins | sample Munlanlwell13791_FD_192502 | JGI IMG/M metagenome (GOLD analysis project Ga0265297, IMG submission 192502) | Leachate microbial communities from a municipal landfill in Southern Ontario, Canada - Leachate well 137-91 | ecosystem: Engineered > Solid waste > Landfill > Unclassified | place...
TAATGTTGTAAGGGCCGAGAAAAGGGTGTTTGGGTATAGGAAGGTGGTATGTCTTCGTTGCGATAAAAAATTCAAATCGGAAATCTTATCAATGGACGGATTAGTTTATAATCACCTTTGTAATCGGTGCAGGATATTAGTGACGGCAATGGAAAGGGTTTCGATATGATTGAACGACGTCAAATCGGGATCAGGTACTGGTTGGAGTCATCGGGTATTGATCGATGCACGACCTGTTTTTCACAGGCGATTTATGTTCCATATGGCGGTCATCCATTATCAAGAATTTGGAACAGGATTGGCAGGAATGAAATGCTCATGTGCTGTCCGAATGGATGTTTAGAGGGATCAAGACCGAATATGAAAATCTGGCGGGGGAGTACGTCATAAGAAAGGGTAAATGATGCTGGATAGGAACGAAGTCTATTACGGAGACTGGATTGATAAATTGAAAGAGATTGATGATCGATGTATTGATTTGATCGTTATTGATCCGCCATACATAGTAACAAAAGAGAAGTGGGATAGGCAGGAAGTGGTTAATGGACGACTTTCTTCTGAATTGTTCAGGGTTGGGAAAGAGAGTTGTTCTTTGTATGTATGGTGTGGGATTGGAGAGCAGAGTCAAAGTTTAATTCGTTGGTTTCCTATATTTTCAAAGGACTGGCATTTTAAAGATTTAATAACGTGGAAAAAGCGGCGCGGGATAGGGATGCGTAGAGGGTGGTTGTACGTCAGGGAAGAAATAATGTGGTTTGTAAAGGATAATGAGAAGTTTGTCTGGAATATTGAAAAGCAATATGATTACAATTTGAAAAATGAATTTAAAGAAGGATTTGGTGGAGATGATTGTCTATCCGATTTCAAGAGATTAACCAACGTCTGGACGGATATTCCCGAGATTTTATCTGATAAGGGTATTGAACATTATACCCCGAAACCACTTGAAGCATTAAAGAGAATAATCAGGGTTCATACCAATAAAGGCGATTTGATTTTGGATTGTTTTGCGGGGAGCGGTTCGAGTGGGATTGCTTGTTATGATATAGGTAGGGATTTTATTCTGTTTGAAAAAGACAGGGAGATTTTTTTATCGACAGAGAGCAGGATTCGTAAGATGAAGGCGAGAGTAAAGGGATTTGGGTTTAATGAATGATAATTTACTTTGCCGGTAATCTGTCCTCTTTTGATCGGGAGGGTTTATTGGAGAGATATAAGGTCGCCAGACTGTTTTCTTATTACTGGCATGGACCTGGGGGGGGATTTGAGAAAGAGTTCATAAGAATAATAAAGAAAGAGAAGGGACATGATGATCAAGAAAATATTTCTGGATGTGGAGACAACCAGTCTAATTAAGGAACGGACCGGTCTATGGCAATTGGGCGGGATTATTGATTGCGGAAAAAGACAAAGGGAGTTCAGTTTTAAGTGCGATATTTTTGATGAGGATGACGTCAACCCGGATACCATGAAAATGCATAATCTGACCATTAAGGATCTGGCAAAGCTGCCGGACCCGACCGAGGTCTTCGAGGAATTTCAGGCGTTGCTTGCATCCTATGTCGATAGGTTTGATAAACAGGACAAGTTTTATTTTATCAACTTCGGGGCGGAGTTCGATTCGGAGGTGGTCAGGCAGTGGTTCCTGAAAAACGGGGATGAATTTTACGGGAGCTGGTTCTGGCATCCGCCGATTGATATCATGCCGTTGGCGATGCAGGATCTGATCGGGAAAAGACACGAGTTGAAAAACTTCCGTCTGGACTCGGTTTGCCGGTATTACGGGATCGAAGTGGATGATGAAAAAATCCATGATGCCCTGTATGACGCGATCATAGCAAGGGAGCTGTACCGAAGGGTTGTAGGGGAGAAATAAAATCTTTTAATCGGAAGGGAAATATCATATACTCCCTTTCATGAAGATTACAAGACCCCATCAAAACAATCAAAGTGACTCTCCAAAGAAACGGGGGAGAAAGCCCGGTGTTCCCATCGGGAGATATTACAAAATCAAAGTTTTCATCGCTCAATACTTGATAGATCATAAGATGTACAAGGCTTTCATCCGATGCGGATATGGGACCGGTCAGGAAAACACCGACCGGATGAACGCCAGTCTGTTCTTTAACCGGCCGGATGTTCAACAAGCCTTGCATGAAGAAGTGGAGAGAAGATGCAAGAAACTTGAAATTGATGAGAAATCGGTGATCGGGGAGTTGGCGAAGATTGCGTTCAGCGATATCCGCAATTATATGACTTGGGATTCGGAAGGCAATGTAATATTTAAACCTTCCGATGCGTTGGCTGATAGACATTCAGGAGCGATTGCCGAGTTTGAGACAAGGGAAACAACCCGATGGGTGATTCAGGAAGTCGATGAGACGGACAAGAAAGGAAAGACAAAGACCAAACGGGTTGCCGTCACCGTTCCATCGTACAAGTTCAAGCTATATGATAAAAAGTCTGCGCTGATCGATATCGGTAAACATCTTGGATTGTTTTGGGAGAATGACAAGCAGGCAGATCCGACCGAATCCGCCAAACGGATTCAACAAGCATTGAAGGAAATTCAGGAAAGCACAAATATACCAAAGCCGGAGGATGATAAGGAATAAACAGGAGGTGACATCATGGGTGGACCAGGATCAGGACCAAGACCAGGACAAGGGAAAGGGAAGAAAAGGAAGGGTAGCAGTACAACCCGTACGATTTCCAGAAAAATCGGAGGGAAGATGGTTTCTACTCCAATGACAAAATCGCAGATAAGAAAATCCAATAAGGCGATGTATGCCTTATTTGATTCATATCATAAACATAAAAAGAGTTAACCATTACTGAACAAGGGCAAGGCTCGCAAGAAGAAGTTGAAATCTTTTCTTACATCAAAAGAGTTATGGTAAGCAATGACCAGAGCGAAACCAAGGTCAAGAGTCGATGACCTTTACAAGGTATTGGATCGGGCGAATCGCGTGAACCGGATCATCAAAAAGGAATCGGAGCGATTTAAACAACCAAAACTGCCGGGATATCTGACATCGTTTTGGACTCCGCTCCGGTATCATCCGGAACAACAGCGTTTGTGGCAATTCCCGGCAAGGTTCAACGTCAATCCCGCCGGAAGGCGGTCCGGCAAGACGGCCCTCGCAAAAAGGAAGCTGGTGGATAGGGCGATGAAGGGGACAAGGTTTGAGGACGCCCGTTTTTTCGCCGCCGCGCCGACCAGGGATCAGGCCAAAAGAATTTATTGGGATGATCTCAAGCGTTTCACCCCGCGATGGTTTCAGGGCCGTCCTCCGTCGGAATCCGAGTTGACGATTTACGGGGTCAATGGTTCCATCATCCAGGTTCTGGGAATGGACAAGCCGGAACGGATTGAAGGGACCCCGTGGGACGGCGGAATCCTTGATGAGTTCGGAAACATGAAAAAAGAGACATGGGGTGAGCACGTACGCCCGGCCTTGTCGGATCGGAATGGTTGGTGTGATTTGATTGGGGTTCCGGAAGGCCGGAATCACTATTATGATATTGCGAAGGAAGCACAATCAAATCAGTCGGGGGAATGGGATTATTTTTGGTGGAAGAGCGCGGACATCTTGCCCGCATCGGAGATAGAGGCGGCGAAACAGGATCTGGATGAGCTGACTTATTTACAAGAGTATGAGGCATCATTCATTTCCTTTGAAGGCAGGGCTTATTACCAGTATGACGAGCGAACTCATAATGCAAGAATTTCCTATGACCCAAAACAGCCATTGATTTTTACGTTCGACTTCAACGTCGCTCCGGGGACGGCCGGGGTGATTCAGGAAAAACAGGTCAGCGATTTGAATACCGGCGTGCAATTGGTCGGGGAAACGGTGACCGGGATCATTGGCGAAGTATTCATTCCACGCAATTCAAATACTCCATTGGTCTGTAACAGGTTGATCAAAGACTGGGGCAATCATGAAGGAAAAATTTTGTGCTATGGGGATGCAACGGGCGGCGCATCCGGAACGGCGAAGATGGGCGGTTCAGATTGGGATCTGATCAAACAAATGTTGCGCAATCATTTCGGTGACAGGATTTCATTCAATATACCAAGGGCAAATCCATCTGAAAGAGATAGAGTCAATGCCGTCAATTCCCGGTTGAGGACCATGAGCGGGAAGATCCGATTGATGATTGATCCATCAAAAGCACCGCACATGGTCAAAGACTTCGAGGGAGTCCAATGTGTCAAAGGAGGATCGGGGGAGATCGACAAAAAGGTCAATGGAGAATTGAGTCATTTGTCGGATGGCGTCGGTTATTATATCTGGAAGGAATTTCCGGTCAGGAAAGTGGAAGACGGCATGGTTGTGGTGCGGGGGTTGTAAGAATAATCCCCGTGAAATTCGGAAAACAGGATATAATATCATCAATGGGAGGTGATAAGCATGACCACATTCAAGATCAAAAGGCTCGCCTTTATGAAAAACCCTCGGCATGATGAGGGTATTCCCGTATTAACCCACGATGAGATTGTCGTTCATATCATCAAGAAAATGCGCAGGTCTGGCCATCGCCTGATTTCTTATCGGGAGTACACCGATAAACCAACCATTATGAGATTTGAGGATCGACAATGAAATGTCTTTGGTGCAAAGGGATCGGTGAAATAAGATTGGTCAGATACGTGAAAATCAGGTGTTTGAATTGTAAGGGCACCGGGGAAGGGAGGGATGGTGATGATACGCCGGTAACGGGCCAGAAAAAACCTTGGATGATTGGAAACAAGTATGGAGTCGGCAATAAAAGCAAAAGCTCTGGAAAGGAGACTGAGTCATGAAAAGGATTATCTGTATCATCCTTTTGGTCATGTTGATGTTCGGTTGCGCAACATACAGACCGATTGTCGATATGAGAGGGGCGGATCAAGGTCAGTATGAAAGGGATTTGCAGGATTGTCAGTCTTATGCCGCCAATGTATCCCCAGCGGCGGAAGCAATGGTCGGAGCGGTTATCGGGGTTGGTGTTGGAGCAGTCCTTGGCGCTGTTGTCGGTTCGTTTTTTGGACAGGCTGACTGGGGTGCTGAAATGGGGATGGCCATAGTTGGAACTCAAGGGTTAATGGCAGGTGCGAGCGGCGGGATTCAAGGGCAGGTTGACATAATCAGGAATTGTATGTCTGGCAGGGGATACAATGTTTTGAGGTAGGGAGATCATTATGACAAGGTTTGGTCTGATAGGAAACGGGATAATCTCCAAACGACATAAGGAAGCGATCAGGCATATCAATGGTGAGCTGATATGGATAGTCGATCCGGTGAATGCCCCCGAAAAAAGCAATGACCAGAAAATCTATGTCCGGCAGGAATCAGGATACCTACTAGACATGGTCGATTATGTTGTTATCTGTTCGCCCACCCCATTCCATCGCCAACAGACAAAGAATGCCTTGAAACGGGGATGCAGCGTGATCTGTGAAAAGCCGCTCTGTCTGCCGTGGGAACCATTGATTGATGATGATCGGGTGAACGTGGTCCTGCAACTCAGGTGGATAAAAGATTTGCCGAAGCGTGCGGATTTGGTCAAGGCGGTCATGGTCAGGGATGCTGCGTTTTTCAAGACATGGAAGGGAGACCCAAAACAGGCCGGTGGTTTTATTTATGAGCTGTTTATCCATTACATCGATCTGGCCATTCTGCTCGGTGCTGGGTTTGAAGGTGAGGTCAGACCGGATGGTATTCAGGAGCGGAAGATTGTCAGCTATGATTGTTCCGAAATGTTTTTTAGCCAAGGTACATCTTCCATCACAATTCGCGATATCCTTCGTCTTGATATGCAGGATCTTTATAATCGGATGTATGAAGATATCCTCCAAGGCAAGGGGGTCAAGCCGAAGGACATCTTTTATTTGACATGGGTGTTGAATCAGCAGAGCGCAAGGGAGGGATTCAATGTCGGCGGCATGGGGAAAACCATCCGGATAGAAAAGGGGCAATTATGAACATCGATGAAGACGAAGAAGATGGGTACGATGTTGATTTTGAGGTTCGGAGAATAATTGCAGAGAACCCTATCATCCAGCAGACCTTTGATGAGGCTAAGGAGACATTGAGCGCGGCGTTGGATATGATCAATTTGAAATTATCTGAAAAGACAAATGGGCGCGTATTGTGCTATTCTTATTCAATGCGGGTCACGCTGGATAACGGAGCAAAGATCCAGACTTTGATCAAGCAATAATTTCTGCCACAGAAAAGAAAAGCAGGTTATAATATATTTGAAAGGGGATTGGCGATGACAGAAAGGATGACTAACAAGAAATTTGCGGCAGAGAATAAACATTTCAAGAATGCCTGTGAGAAGGTTGGATTGCCCCAAACCGGCCACAGGAAGCTGGGGATGGGTCGGCAAGCAGGCAAATGGCGGCGTAAGACTGGTCTGGCTTATAATAATGGTCGATTCGGGACGGAGGTTTGATGAATGACGGCAATCCGGGATGTCTTTTTGATTTTGGCAGGGGTTTGGTTTGTGATGCTGGATCATCCGGTCTGGGCGGCATTGATGTTCTTTTTCTTGCTGGTTGGTCTGGCAAATCTATCAAGGAGGGAACCATGAGCCCATTCTATTTTGGATTGTTAATCGGTCTTTTTATTGGTGCACTTATTGGGTTTATCTCGACGGCATTTTTTGTGATGTCATCGAGAAACTAAATGGAAGTGGAAGGTCAAGAAAGGTAGCGAACTTTAGTTAGTAAAACGGGGTGGGCGCGAAAGCGCGGGCAGGATCACGGTGAGTGCGCGGGCATCCGGATTACCGGGACGCATCCTAAGCAAAGCTCACCCCACCCCAACTTAGGAGGCCACGATGGAAAACGGATGGACTGAGAGAGTCAGGGAGTTGGAGGCCGAGAACACAAGGCTCCGTATGCTCCGCGACGCGGCTGAATCAAGGGCGCAGGGATTGGAGGCCGAAATTCGACGCCTTGAATGGAAGATATATCGACCCTTAAAGGAAGGCGAGATGACACGGGACGGGGATCAGGTATTAGGCCCGGAAGAGGATGCAAAATGGGTACCTGTGGGTGGAAATCACAGGCTCACACCAAGTGCCTTATATCCCGCCCATTGTCATTACCGAAGGCTGATAGTCGATGAAATCAAGAAGGAAATGGAAGGAGATTACTTCTATCGAAAATGCGTTGCCGGAAAGGAATCGGCACGATCTAAGAGAATCAAGGAGCTTGAGGCCGAGGTAGGACGGCTCCAGATGATGAACCCCTGCAACCATACCGGCTTTGAGTCTGCGCCATGCGATGTCTGCGGGTATCCTGATCCACGGAAGCTGATCGCAAAGTTGAAGGGGGCATTGGTCGAAAATTACTAAAGGAGGCCAGCCATGAAGGATGACGTCAACAAGAGACTGTGTGAGCTGCTGGGGGATTGCTGGCACGAAAAAACTGATTATGATGATGAATGTTCCTGTGGAATGCAATGGATGGGGCCTCAATATGCAAGAGGGATAAACAAGCATATCAAGGAATCTAACCACGACTTCTTCAGCGAGAAGGGCCGCATCGACCTACTGAAAAGACTGAAAGAAAATGGATGTTTCTATGAGTTTTTTGAACGATACGCTTTCGCGTCAGATTTTGCCGTTGATTTACTCGACGACAACGGTGCCCTTGCGAGGGTTGCGCTTGAGTATTTGGAGGGGAAGCATGAGTCTTGAATGCGAGCACGGCCAACTGGCGAGATCGTGCAATATCTGTGAGTACGAGCGCGAGATTGCAGAACTCCGGGCGCGGGTGGCGGAGTTGGAAGGAGGGAAGGGATGAGCCTTGAAGTTTGTTTTTTATTGGAGAATGTTGATCCCGATTCAATAAAACCTTTTTATGAATCGAAGCATGGTAATGAGCTAACCAGCGATCCGTGGGAGGCTATGCGATTCCAGACAGCAACGGAAGCGGTTGATTATCTTGAAAAAGAATCACTGCTTGGTATTCTTACTCCTATCGAACATGGATTTGAAGATGAAGAAATCTGAATTGAGGAAGCTACGGAATATTAAGAGGCTGAAGGCTACGCTTAAAAATATCCGATAATTTAGAAAAGTAATATATAATAAGGGCATGAAGATGAAAAGACCATTGGTATTTATTTTGATTTTTTTGATCCTGTCCATTGTCGGATGCCATCGTGACAAAGGCAATACGAGTTGCTGTGACAACCATGGCGGAGTGGCCATGTGTTATAGGGTAACCGGGGCAAGTCATGGCCACATCATGTGCAGGGATGGAAAGACTTGTTTAGATGAATGTTATTGAACGGTATGCCTTACCGGGAGCAATCCGAACGGCAGCGGACAGGTAGTTGTATGGGGTGGCCGGGACTAACTGGCCAACAGGTATCCCGGCCACAATTAAAGGAGGGCATCATGGAACAGCTCGCAGTCACAATGATTCTCATTTCTCTGATCGTTCTCGGTGTCTGTTTCTTCCACGGCGTCGGCGTCTGCATCATGCGCCTGTGGAATCAGCGGACAGGGAGACGGGAATTGCATGTCGTGGGGACGATTCTCAGATGGGAACCACTTCGAGATGAGGTAATGTGTGTCCCCAAAAGTCCCATTTGCCAAAAACAAAGGGGCTGGAAAAGGAGGGCGCGATGAAGCTATCTGACTCTTACCTCTGTCCGGATTGCAACGAAGTGTTTGAGCCGGATCGGACCATTCTGGCGCACGTCAAAAACCCGGTCTGTCCGGGCTGCGGGAACCGTTTCAACATGAGCATCGGGCGAATTATGAACCGCCGGGAGCCGTCTTCGGTCCCTATCGTGGATGCGCGAGGGTTCTTCTTGCAGGAGGCGGTATGATAACTCGATACAGGCCGGACACGGATGAAGAATGCCGCTCCTTTGAAATGATCGAGGACAAGGAAGGCGACTACGTTGCGTATGAGGATTACGAGGAGCTGGAGGAAGAGAATCGTTATCTCCGGGCCGGTTGTCAAGATGACACGCATCAATGCCCAATCGTAGGCACAAACAATTCGCTTATTGAGCGGATCGCGGAGCTGGAGGCCGAAAACGAAAGGCTGAAAAGGGAGGCGGTATGAGTCCCTTCATGCTTGGCTTTCTGGCCGGGATGTTTGTCGGAGCGTGGATCGGATTTATTGTGCTGGCCCTGTGTGTGGCCGCACGGGAGACAGAAGATGAACGTAGGGCATTTAATGAGCATAGCGTGGGCGGTAGACAGAATCATGGAGGCGAGTGATGACTGCCAAAAAGATAAGACGATGGAAATTTCTGCGAGACGGACTGAAATCCAATTACGACGGGCATCAATGGGCAATAGGGAAATGGCAAAAGACGAAATGCCTTGAACTGTGTCATGGTTTTAATTGCTCGCGGCGGATCATCGACGCCATGAACTACGTTCAGGGCGAGATATTGGCCGAAGTGGAGGTTGAGGGAAGACATTTTGTTGGGGATGATAAGTCCACCCACGAAGGAATGAGAATCATCCATGCGTGGCACTGGACGAAAGCGGATAGCGTTGCGTTGTCCATATTCGCGGCAGAGATGGTACTGGAAAACTTTGAAAAAGTATATCCAGGCGATGATAGGCCGAGAAAGGCGATAGAGGCGGCGCGAAACTATCTCGATAGCCCGACAGACAAGAATAGGTCCGCCGCCGAGTCCGCCTTGTCCGCCGCCTGGTCCGCCGCCGAGTCCGCCGCCAGGTCCGCACAGAGCGCGAAGCTCACGGAAATGCTCGAAGCTCTTATCGCAGGCAAGTAGGATTCCCGCCCCGTCAGGCGTTGCCAACGGCGAGGGCATAAGCACCCTGATCCAGGGCTTTGGACGGTCCCTCCGGGGTCCTGGATCTTTTTTCTAAAAACCAAAGGGCCGTAGAAAGGAGAAAAAGAGCCATGACGAAAGAACAAGTGTTCTTGGAGCTTGTGAAAAAGAGCGAGTGCGTGAAGTGGGGGAACTCGAAACTCACGGTGAAGGACGGAGTCCTCCAGTACTTCTCCTCTAAAGAGATCCTCGAAACCTCAACCGAGCGCGAGGGAGAGCAAGCCTTTTCCCTCCCGAAAGTGCTCGTCTTCGAAGACCTCGACCGTTCAAAAGAGGACGGGGAAGTAAAACCCGTCGAGCATCCCGAAGGCGAGCTTTTCCCCATGGATGCCGAGAAAGCCCTCGCGCTTCTTTCAGCCTTTCCCTTCGTCGGAGACGACGAGACGCGCTACTTTCTTACAGGCGTCTGCATCCGGGAAGGCCATGCAATCGCGACGGACCGACACTGCCTCTACTTCAAAGACGTGGGCTTCGCGACCTCGCCCCAGGAATCGGGCGGGGAATACGACTTCATCCTCCCGCGCTCGGCGCTCCTTGTCAACGTCCTCAAAAAAGGCCAAGAACTCCGCTACGGGTACGAGTCGCACGGATGGTTCACCCTCCGCTTTCTCTACAAGGGACAGGAGTCCTTGTACACCTGCTCCGTGATAAAGGACGGAAAGTTCCCGAACTGGCGCCGCGTCGTCCCGGAAGGGTATCCCTTCTCCTTCTCTCCAAGGAAAGAAGACCTCGCGGCCCTCGTGAAAGAACTGAAGCCCCTCCTCAAGTTCGGGAAGTACAGGAGCTGTAAAACTCACCTCCGCCTCGATTCCACGCAGACCGCGTTCAGCCTCCGCTACCTCGAGACCAAGGTCGAGGACGAAACGACCACGAACCTCGAACTCTACGCAGGCGCGTCCTCAAAGCTCCCCGAGACCCCAGAATACTGGCTTTTCGACGCAGGATATTTTCTCAAGGCCCTCGCCGTTCCCTCCGAAGTCGTGAAAATCGAGTTCGCAAGAGACGAGAAAACGCCCTGGATGTTCCACTACGCAGACGGCGCGAAGGCGATTGTAGCGCCGATGTCGAGGCCCGACGAGGAGCCCGTGAGAGTCGAGGCAGGTCCCGCATGACGAGAAAACAGAAACGGGACAAAGAGGGAGCAATCCGCGCCCTCGAGCGCTCGATAAAAAAGTTCGGCGACTCGGACGGAAAACGGACAAAGGCCCTCGAGGCCTTACGAAAGGAGCTTGAACCATGAAGCCGATCTACCTTGACACCCTCGCGGCACGGATCCAGTACCACGAGCACGACGGAACGCGGCGGGAAAAGAGAGGCGAGATCGTTCGCCTCAAGCAAAAGTTAAGGCAAGCGTTCTCAAGGGCCAATGACCCGAGGCTCTCCGCGATCACGAAATCAAGCGCAACGAGTGAGGCAAGGCGGCTCCTTTCTAAGCTCGAGCGCATCGACCCGGAGTTCAAGTCCTACATCACGAGTCACCCGAAAAGAGCGGAAGAAGCGTGACACCTATTGACACGCGACACGAACCCATGGTAGACTACCAAAGGAAGGGGCAATAAGATGCTTAACACAGTCCAAGGAATGCAGGCCGATTTCGCAACGCTAAGGCGCGTCTTGAACGGAATCGCCGTGGTAGAAGAGCGGTTCCCGAGGATAAAGGCGTGCGAAGCGCCTTGCAAGGAAACAAGCGCCGAGACGATTTGGAGAGAGAAGCTCCCCGACATGCGATTCACGGCCTACAAGCTCACGCGAAAGCTCGGGTTTTCGAAAGCCCTCGCCGCGACCCTCTGCGGATACTTGAAGGACCAAGGCCTTCCAACCGACCTCCGGCCCTCCCTTACAGGGGGCAGGCGATGAGCAGTCTTCCCCTTGTAGGGAAAATCTTGCGCTACGAGAAGCGGATCCCGAAGCGCACGATCAACACGGAATATGCGGCAGGCTCGA
>Ga0265297_10010324_pt1 | contig 11768 bp, 6 predicted proteins | sample Munlanlwell13791_FD_192502 | JGI IMG/M metagenome (GOLD analysis project Ga0265297, IMG submission 192502) | Leachate microbial communities from a municipal landfill in Southern Ontario, Canada - Leachate well 137-91 | ecosystem: Engineered > Solid waste > Landfill > Unclassified | place...
GAGCTGTTCGTTGTTTATCACCCGCTTCTCCACCAAAATCCCGCCTAACTGTTTTATTTTTCTGTTATCCATGGATGTCAAGACAGGGCGCCCATTAAATAAAATTCCCCCTCGGGCTTCTGATCATATCTGCCTTCCATGATACCTTCGCACCCCCTCAATGTCTCTTCTATGGTCACGTACTGGCCTTTCTTGCCCGTGTACGCCTCCGCCACGAAAAACGGCTGGGTCAGAAAATTCTGCAGTTTCCTGGCGCGCTCGTAAATGATCCTGTCCGCCGCGGAAAGCTCGTCGATGCCTATGACCAGGACGATGCGCCTCAATTCCTCGTATCTCTGGAACATCCTTATGGATTCCTGGGCTATATCAAAATGACGCCTTCCGACTATGTCTATGTCAAGGTTCGCGCAGGAAGAAAGCAGCGGGTCAATCGCGGGATAAAGACCCAGCTGTATGCGCTCGCGTGAAAGCACCATGATGGAATCCAAAAAGCTGAATATGGCCACGACAGCGGGATCAGTGAGGTCATCGGCGGGTACGTATACCGCCTCAACCGCCGTTATCGAACCGCCTGATTCTTTTGAGGAGCGTATCCTTTCGTGAAATTCGCTCGCCTCCGATATCAGGGTCGGCTGGTAACCTGTCTCCGAAGGGACCCTGCCGAGAAGGGTTGATATCTCGGCGCCTGCCTGCACGAACCTGAATATGTTGTCCACGAACAAAAGCACATCTTGGTTCTTGCGCTGTATGTACTCCGCCATCGTGATGCCTGTCATCGCTACCCCGAAACGCGCGCCTGGAGGCTCATTCATCTGGCCAAACACCATCATTGTCTTGGACAGGACGTCATGCTTCAATAATTCAAAATAAAGCTCATTGCCTTCGCGTATACGCTCTCCGACACCCGTGAACACGCAGCTCCCCTGGTATTTATTTACTATGTGCTGGATGATCTCGAGCGTAAGTATGCTCTTGCCCAGCGCGGCGCCGCCCAATATGCCTGATTTAGAACCCTTGACCACCGGAAACAGGAGATCGATGATCTTTATGCCGGTTTCCATGACCTCAAAACTGGTCTTCTCCTCTTTTTTAAGCCTGACCTGGCTGCCCATGTCTTTTTTTCTTATGGGCAGTTTTTCGACTGTCTTCACGTCTCCTTTTTGATCTATGGGCTGGCCCAGTATGTTTATGATCCTGCCGTAGAGCGCGTCTCCGGCCGGTATCTGAATCGAATTTCCCATTACCTCGGCGTCCTGATTGCGCTGTATGTTTATGGTGGAATTTATGGCTATGCAGCGGGCCACGTTTCCCGGCAGATGCTCCGCCACTTCCAATATGACGTCTTCGTTGTCTATCGTCTTTGTCTGTATGACGCTGTATATATTGGGCACGTCCTCGGGATTCAGGAACTTGACGTCCACCACCGGGCCCTGAACTGAAATTACCTTGCCTTTTTTGTTTACTTTAGCCATAAATTTTCACTGTTTGCTGACAAACAATAATCTCGCGCTGAACAGCTCCCTCATGTTCCTGTCAATCAATTCATGCCTGACCCTGAAATATTCCAACTTTACCTTTTTATCCATTTCTTTAAGACGCCCCGAGCTCTCTTCCAGGTGCATGAACCTGGCCGCGAACTCGGCCAGGCGGCTCAAATCGAATATCTCGTATAGCTTCTGGCCCATGTAAAGATACAATAAGTATTCCACGACGTCTCCGGGTTCAGACTCGAGTATCACATCCGAAAATATCTCCTTCGCCGCCCCCTTGGCGACGGGCTTTTCGGAAAAAGGCAAAAATGTGACGACCCTTACCTGCTGAGATGTAAGGGAAATAGGGTGCGGGTACACCACTTTCAGATAGCCGATCGAATTCTCGTACACCTTCCCCAGCGCGTAGTTACGCAATTGTATCGCCTGGCTGTACTTCTCATCGTCCTTGATCCCGCTGAAGGCGGTAAAAGGCATATTTCCCTCGCGCGCGTATGCCTTGCCCCTCTCGCCCACTATCATCAGCCTGCCCGGTATCTGTTTCAACTGCTGCAACGCGGTGGCGACCACCTGCATGTTAAGCCCGCCCAATAGCCCGCTGTCGGAGGTTATCGCTATGACTATCTGCGTCTTGTTGGAGGGCTTGAGAAAAGGATGATTGACCTTTGAGAGATCTATGTATTTCAGAAAATTCTCGAAGGCCTTGTCGAATTTCTCGTATGTCTTTATCTTCTGCTCAAGCACCCTGAATTGAGACACCGCTATGGTCTTCAATGTCTCAATCAACGAGGAAAGCCCGCCGTTGAATTCCAGATCTTTCTTTATCGCCGAGAGTGTCTTCATGCGATTTTTATTACTTCATCACCTCTTTAAGATACATCTTCAGGCCTTCCACCACCTGCGCCTTGACATCTTCGCTAAATTCCTTTGTATTGCGCAAAGTATCGGAAAACTGTGGATAGCGCTTCAGGATAAACGCCAGTATGCCTTTTTTGAAATCCCGTATCTGGCTGGCCGACAGGCTGTCCAGCATGCCCTGATTCAGGGCATGTAAATATATCACCTGTTCCTCCAGGGAAACCGGCTTGTTCTTATCCTGGACTATGAGCTGGTTTATGACCTCGCCGCGTTTCAGTTTAAGTTCGGCTTCTTTTGAAAGCCCTGTCGTGCGCAGTTGGGTCATCTGCACCAACTCCTTATATTGCAGGTAATCCAGACGCAGGGATTTGCTCAATTCCTTCATCGCGGGCCACTGCGCCTTATTCCCTATACGGGAAACAGAAAGCCCGAAATCAATGGCCGGCTTAAAACCCTTGTTAAAAAGAGACGTGGAAAAATATAACTGCCCGTCGGTCATGGAGATCAGATTCGTGGAAACGTAACCAGTAACGTCTCCCTGCAATATCTCCACTATGGGAAAAAACGTCATGGAACCCCCGCCTAATTCAGGTTTTAAAAAACCCGCGCGTTCCACCAGCTGAGAATGTATGTAAAAGATGTCCCCCGGATACGCCTCTCTGCCCGGCGCGCGCTCGAGCAGCAAAGATATCTGCCTGTATATCCACGCGTGCTTCGTGAGATCGTCAAAGATGACGAGGACATCCTTGCCGTTATTCATGAAATATTCGCCCAGCACGCACGCCGCGTAAGGAGCGAGATACTGTTCTCCCACAGACACGGAGGATATGCCGCTGACCACGATAGTATAACCAAGCGCGTCTTTTTCCTTGAGCGTTTCGAGTATCTTTAAAAAACTGGAATACGGCTTCCCGATACAGCTGTATATGCAGACAACGTTCTTCCCCTTCTGGTTTATTATGGCGTCTATGCCTACCGTGGTCTTGCCGGTAAGACGGTCCCCTATCAGAAGCTGCCTCTGGCCTTTGGCGATCGGTATGACGGCGTCCAATATCAGGGTGCCTGTCTCCAGCGTCTCTTTTACGGGCGCCCTGTCCATGACGCCGGGCGCTACCTTAAAAACAGGGTACTGTTCTTTTGCCTCTATTGGGCCTAAACCGTCTTGGGGCTGGCACAAGCTGTTTACTATACGGCCTAAAAACGCGCTTGACACGGGAAGGGTTAATGACTTGCCTTTATTATAGACCTCGTCGCCGGAACGTATGGCCGTCGCGTCTCCCAGCACCAGAACCTGGACCTTGTCCTCGGTGAAACCCATCACCAGGCCCAGTGTGCCGTTGGCGAACTCGATTATCTGGCCGTTCATGCAGGAAGGGAGACCCTTGACTATGACTATGAATTTGCGGACCGACTCTACGTGCCCTACTTCCCGAATCTCGAATTTCGTCTTAACAGCGTCCTTTATTCTAAGATGGTCTTCCATCATTGGCCTGATTTACAATTGCAGCTTTTTTGCCTGTTCCTGGATCTTATTTTTAAAACTGCCGTCCAGGACCAGACTACCTATGGTTATGACAACGCCCGCCACCATCTTCGGTTCTACCGTCTCCTTAAGCGTCACGTCGTGACCCAAGACCTCTTTCAGCTTTTTAGATAAGGAATTACGCTGTTCTTCGTTTAGAACGAACGCGGATTTTATGGTTATATCCTTGATATCCCCGGCTATGACCAGACGCTCCAGCTGGCTGAAACCGTTTTTAATCAGGTCGTCTATCCAGCTGGCGTGCACTATCTGCTTGAATTCCTCAGGCAGTACGTCCTGGATCAGGTCGCAGGCCTTGGCGACCGATTCCTTCGCTATGCGGTCTTCTATCTCCGATATGAGAAGCTGTCTGGATTTATCCGCCTGTTTTATCATCTCCTCGCCCTTGACCCTGGCCTGATTCAGGATTTTGTCTTTTTCTTTCTCCGCCTCCTTGATGATATTTTCCCTGACCTTCTGACCGTCATCCTGGGCCTTGGCAAGGACCTCCTGCGCCTTATCTTTTAACTCTTCGAACTTCTGCTGGATGTCCTGCTCTTTTTTGGAATAATCCTGATTCATCTCATCGAGATGTTTTGTGGCTAGGACCACGTTTTGGGTGAGTATGCGGCGCAAAATAAATATAAGACCGCCAAATATAACGACTTGCAATAATATTAACGAGGCAATCAGCATCCTACCTCCAATCTTTAGGGAAAATTATATCATATTTGTCCTATTAGTCAAATATATAAACAGTAATTTATATTATATATAGATAATATTATTGTCAGGCGCAGGGGTTTGTCAGGACGTTCGGCGCTGAAATGGTTTCGTTGTCCGCATCTAAGTTGACAAAAGGAGTATTGCTTGAGTGTCAACTAAGAGGAGGTAAAAAGCTGGAATACAATGAGCATGGCGATGATGGCCAGGGTCTGGGCAAAAAGGAGGGCGATAATCATCGCGGTGAATATCTTGGGCGCGCTGGAGGGGTTCCTGCCCAGCGCGTTGATGCTCGCGAAACTGCTGGCCGCGAACACGAAGCAGGGGCCCAATAGGCATAAACCGAATATTATCACTAAAGCTATGTTTCTCGGCATGATTATTCTTCCACTATTATATTGACCTTATTCTGATTAACGCTTACAAGGCCCCTGCGTATCGAAACCGGTTCATCGTCTATATAAAGTATCCCGGAAATCAGGCGGCTGAGGATCGCCTTGTGAAAAGGCAGTACCTCAAAGACACCCTGCTCCCCTGGAAACCTGAGGCTGTCCGCCTGGCCTTCAAATATCACCCTTGTTGGGCTCAATATTGAAACGTCTATCCTCACTGTTTTTCCCTGCCCTCTTCCTCAGGCCCTTTTTCAGACTCGGGAAAAGCCGATCTCTTGGCCTCCAAAAGCGCGTCCTTCGTGGCCTTTGCCTGCCTGAGCCACGTGAAGAACAGGACCGCGGTCAATAACCCGGTGAATATGATTATAACAAAAATCACTATCCACGTCATTGACTTTGTCGGCTCTTCCGCTTTTATCTTTGTCTTGGACAGCATGTCAGGGGCGAGCGGCCCGCCTGCCGTAGCCAGGGTCTTTTCCAGCCTGGCGATCTCTTCCTTGATCTCTTCTAATGTGATCACGCTCTGCCTATAGACGCCGATGTGCTGAGAGCGGGTGACTGTCTCGTCAGCCTGCATGGCCTTTATCTCCTGCAATCTCGCGTAGATGCTGTCAGCCACGAGCTTGGAGGCATCATAATACTCGGTGTCCCGCAGTTTGGCCATGATCGCCTCTGTGCGGTCATTGAGGTCTGTTAATTTGCTCTCGGCTACCATCCATATGTCTTCCACCTCGACCTCAAACGCCTTGACCTCGCCCGGGGCCAATTCCACGCTGTTTTTGTAAACATAATATATGGACTTATCGGCGTCATATTCCAGGTTCAGGCCTCCGAGGTCCATTATGTCTTTAGGCTTTACCTCCTCGGGCAGATAATTCTTTATCTCTATTGTCTGAGGCCTTGTCTTCGACGGATTGACAGCGACTACCCTGAATTTCACGCTGCCCGGCTGGAGGAACGTGGACACGAACGCGTCTTCCATCCCTCCGAGTTTCGCCTCGAACAACTGGCCTAAAACGTCAGCGGCGCCCTGGATTTCATCTGTTGACTTGCGTATGTCCTTGATCGTGGGCGACTCGCTTATGGCGGTCTGAAGGATCTGGGTAAAATCAGCCCCCTGATCTCCGGCCAGGGCCTTGATCCTGTTTGAGATATCTGAGACCACCTGCGTCAAGCGCGAAGACGGCCCTTCTTTGGCCAGCATCCCCGGCATGGCCTCAACCGAATCTTTCAGGTTTCTCAGGGTAAGCGCTATGTTGATATTATCTTTCGAGACAACGACTGACTCAACCGCCTTTATGGCGTCCAGCGCCTTTTTCGCCACGCGCTCCGCCTCAGGGGCCGCCGCGGCCAGACCCGCTATCGTGGTCAAGCTCATGCTCTCTACCGTGCCTGAGCCCGCGACCAACCCTCCTGTTGTCTGCTCGGTCACGATATAAGTATATGACTTACCGGCCGGGAAACGGCTGTCAGCGTCGAATGAGTAGCTGTACGACCCCGGGGTATTCTCGGTCAATATCACGCTGTCTATGATTACCTGGTCATCCCACCTGTAGACGCTGAGCATCGGCGCCAATCCTACCTGGCCCTGACACCTAAGGACTATTTCCTCGCCTGTCAACGCGGGATCAGGCGTGACGATCGCGTCCCAGGAATATTTTTTGGCCGTTGATTCCAATTCTTCGCCCGCCGCGACCGCCTGGTCGGCGCCGGCCTCCAGACGCACTATCGTTGCCGCGACATCGGCCTGGAACTCCGCGATGGCCGTCTCCACCGTATTCTTCATGTCCGTAGTGGCAGTCTGTATAAGGGTCGTCTGGGCGTCCAACTTTTGTCCTATCATTATGGTCTGCGCTGACATGGCTCCCTGCAATTCATCGCTGACCTCGCTTATGGGCTTATCAAGCACTGAATCAACGGTGTCTTTCATCGCTTCTGTCGCGGCCTGAACATCAGCCATTGCCTGAGGTATGGTCACGGTGAATGACACGGGGGTCGTAAACGTGGCGCCTGTCTGTATGCCTATGTAACTCGCGACCGTATATACCCTGCCCGCTTCTAATTTTTCCTTGGACTCATCCGTGGTGTGCGCGGTGTCAAGCCATGACTGCTGGAAAAATCCGCTGAAATTAGCCGGTATGTCCGCCTCGCCTGTCTTGTAGCTCGCGCAGTCAGTGAAAAGGTTATCCATCGTGCGGACCTCTTCAAAATCATCTGTCGGATCATCCGGCGTGCCGTTATTATTATATCTCGTGCCTATCCACAGTTTCTTATCATTAGGCACGTCAGTATAATAATAATGCTTGTTGGCGGTCTGATCCACCAGCGTCGTCTTTCTCTTTATCTGATAGATACCGTCATATATCTTGACGTCAAGAATCAACGCGCCGGGCACCAGGGCTCCGTCTCTTTCCAGCCACGTTGTTATATCAAGCTGGTCCTTGGCCACGTTGTAAGAAAATTCGGAATAAGCCCTCCATATGTGGACGACCACTGTCTCCATCGTCCTGTATATGGTCCTGTCTTTCCTCCATATCTTCTTGTCAGCGTCCCAGCCGGCCAAGTAAGATTCTGAGATGGTGCCGTAGTCCTTGTGCGTCATCTCCGTTGTCCAGTCTCCCGCCTTGGCCCAATGCGTTATCGGAGAACTGAGGCCCTGGGCGCTCCAGGTCACTTCCCCGCCGCCGCTTTCAACCACATTCAAGCCGCTTATGGGCTGGTTAGTGATAAGGTCCCTGATGTCCCATTTGATGGCGTAATAATCTATCTTTATGAAGTCCACTGACCCCACGGGCGTGGGCCCTTCCACAAACACCTCGTGATCGCTGTGATCATACACGCGTACCCTTGCCTTCACGTAATACGGGAGATCGAGCAAGCGCTCATCAGGTATCGTCCAGTTGAACTTTCCCGTGTTATCCGCGTTAATACCACCTGCCATGCTTATTGAATTCCACATCCTTATGCAATAAGGCACGGCGGTCCCGCCGGCTTCCTGATAATTGGAGGTCAGAAGTATACTCTGAGGATTAGTCGTATTGACCGCCTCTATGGTATACCACTTTGTGATCTCCTCAAAATTAGAGGAACCGAATCCTATCTCATCCCCCGTCTTGATCTGAGCTGTCCACTGAGGCGGATACTGGGTATTGGCGTTAACCGTGGAACTATTCTGCGTAAGATCCACCCTTCCGGCGTAATAGACCTTGCTGTTAAAATCATCGTCGTCAATATCCCCGTCGCCGTCAAAGTCCTTTGCCCAGATCAAATCAACCTTATTGATGGACCCGGAAGTAGTCCAGCTGACCTCTCTTATTTCATTGGTAACCCATCTGCATTCGTAGAAATCATCCGCCGGGTTGCCCGGGGTGCTGTTGTCATTCACTTCCAGCGCCGGGGTAATCAAGGCAAACGCGCCCTGGATCTTGAATACGCCGGACGTGCTCTTGACTATGTCCTCCAATAAAGGATCGGAGGAACTGATCCGTATCTTACAATTGGTTGAGATGCCGTTAGGCGCTGTCCAGGTATACGAATACCTGGAACCTACGCCTCCCGAACCTGAACCGTTGGGAACGATACCGGTGCCTCCGTCAATAGTATTGAACGGCCCTATGTCCCCGTTTGTCGAATAAGTCAGCTTGACCGTGGCCATTGTCCCGCCCCATTCCCAGTTGATCTTATAAGGAACGCCGACTGTCAGTTTCGTGGTCGGGACGTCTGTCATGGTCGTGATAGGCAATACCTGCACATAACCTATCATATTGAAGGAATCGCTGTCGTCGTTAACGTCTCCTATCTCCGTGGGCCTGGCGTCGGCTATCTTCAACACGACATTCCCGTTCGCCTGGTCAGGGACTGTCCAGTTATAAGTATGTTCTGAGGCCGCGCCGCCCGCGCCTGAACCGTTTACGACGATCCCGTCGTCATCAGGCAGACCGTTGTTATTCTCATCGATTGGATTGAACGCCGCGCCGTCTAGAGAATAGGTGATCTTCACGTTTGGCATCGTGCCGACCCAGCCCCATTTTATGCCGTAGACCTTGCCTATCTCCACGTTCTCCTCCAGTATAGGCGCCTTTACCCACACATTACCCTTTATCCTGAAGTTGCCTGTGGTGCTGGCTCCGTCAGCGTCAGTGTGACTCCTTACGCGTATCTTGACTGTGGACGCATCTGCGGGGTCAGCGACCTGGGCGAATATATCAGGCACCTTCCAATCAAATGTCTTCGCGTTGTCAATGTTCGTGGCCGGCTGGCCTGAAGCGTTCAATAACGGACTTGAGGTCACAAAATCATCCGTTGAATAGATAAGATCCACCTTATCCACCGTGCCTGTATTATCCCACGTGACCGTGAATATGTCTGCCACTACCATCTCCTCATCTGTTATGCCGGAATCGATGGTAAACCTGGAACTGATCTTGGCGTAAGGAGGACCGTCGTAAACCCTCTGTCCCCATTCATCAACAGTGTACGGGCCTATGGCATACGCCTCGGTGTCAGTCGGATGCCCTACCTTGACCTTCAGCTGGTCTGTTATGATATTCTCGGTAGGATGGGACACGTTCGTCCACACATATTCCCCGGCGCTGGCAGGCGGAGAATATAACAGCCTCCACGGACCGGCCATGCCGCCTGTCGAATACCACACGCCCACTGAGGTAACTGAACCCGTGTAATCCCAATTTATGGTCGCGGATTCGCCTATATACCAGATAGAGGTCGAAATCGGGTTTGTCACGGTGAATCCGGGCTTGATCTTGAAGCTGGCGCCTGAATCATCGAACGCCGTTATGTCATTCGGGTCCTCTACCCTCAGCATCCAATCGTCCCTGATGCTGTTCGGGATCTCCCAATCGTACGTGCCGCCGTTACCCTGCGGATTGAGAGGCGCGCCTTCCGTGATGACAAAGTAATTGCTCATCTGGCCTGACTGATAGCACCAGAGCTTGGCCGCGGGGAAGTCATCGGCCGGATTCAAAGGAGTGCCGTTGTCGTATTTTGTTATGCCTGTCTGGCTCCAAGTGATGTCATAATGGTCTCCGACGACAAGCTTTTGTCCGCCGTCAGGCGACCCAAGGACAAAAGACGCCCTCACTATAAAAGTGCCCTCTGAGATATCATACACATCAGCGTCGTCAGTCTGAGATACGCGCACCCTGACCTTATCGGATACGGCCGCCGGGGCCACTGTCCACGGATGCGTCCCGTCATTATCCGTGCTGGCGATAATCAAGCCTGGGCTGGCGAAATCAGGGTCATTTACGGAATACTCCACCTTTATCTTTTTAACGTCATAGAAAGACGCCGGTCCGTATTTATTCCACGTTATATTGTGGCTTGAGCCCGCGAGCCAATCCTCTGAGCCGTCAGGCGAACTTAGGGACAATTTCCCCATTATCTTAAACGCCGTATCTGACTCATCAAACACGACTGTCGGCTTGGAATGGTCGCTGACCTTTATCTTGTAGATCGGGGTTATAGACGCCACCAGAGGCACTGTCCAGTGATACTCGCCCGTGGTATTGGGATAATTCTGCGCGTCGTCTATATCTATCCACGCCGTGCCATTATAGTATTCTATATCAACGTGAGTGATATTGCCTCTCCAGTTCCAGCGTATCCATTCTTCCTCGCTGCATTTCCATTTTTCCTTATCAGTGTAATCGGGCGCGGTGCCGCCGTTAGGTTCCAGCACCGTGATCTTGCCCCTTATGTAGAAATCGTTATCCGATATATCAGAGGATTCAGCGTCATCCGCCGCGTCTGATACCCTTACCCTGCATGTCTCTGAAAGCGCGGACGGGATCTCCCAATCATAACTCCCGTTGGCGGCGTTAGGTATGGGGGTCGCGGTTATCGTATCCCATGTGGCGTTTTGAGGATCCAGGGAATAATCCCTTGAATATTTAAGGATCACGTTCGCGGCCAGATTCGCGGAAGTCCAGGTAATCTCCTCATATGTGGTTGGATCGCCGGCTATAGACACCACAAAAGGCTCCGCGCCATTAGGCCTTGTGACAATAAAATTCTCTTTTATAAAAAACGCCGCGTCAGATTTATCCTCTACTATTGAATCATGGGTATCGCGGATACGCATATAGCAACTGTCTGACAGCACCAGAGGCGGAGACCAGGTGGTATAATCCTGCGCGGCGGGCTGATTAGTGGCGAAAGTAGTGTAAGTCCCGTTCACGCCTGTAGTGGAATACGCCAGATCGACTCCTGGTATAGGTCCTATCTTCGTCCACTTTATCACTGTCTCGGAACCTGTCTTTCCAGCCTTAAGCTTATCCTGTCCATTCGGCTGAGTCAGGGTAAGCTGACCGTGTACGATAAATACCCCGGAGGTGATTGTGGCCGCCGGGTCATCGGCGTCCGTGATCTTAAGCTCCACTTCGTCGGATATTATACTCGGCAAAGTCCAGGTCGCGTTATTAGTGGCATTTGATATAGGATTGGAATTCCCGTTCACGAATTCCCAATCTGACCAATTTTCCGTCCCCAGGATCTTATAGCGGTACTGCAGATAAACCGTGTCAATCACTCCGAGGGTTGTCCATTCTATCAATTTACCGCTGGTGGCGAGCCATCTCTCTCCCGCGTCCGGCTCGTTGAATGTAAATCCACCCCTTATGGTGAACACGTCTGAATCGTCATAAACAGTGGAAAGGGCTGACGCGTGACTGACCTTTACAATCGTATTGGTGCTGGTGGACGTCGGCACTGTCCACGGACAGCTGTTCGCCCCGGGGGTCACTGAATAATTATTCTGGATAT
>Ga0265297_10010325_pt1 | contig 11764 bp, 11 predicted proteins | sample Munlanlwell13791_FD_192502 | JGI IMG/M metagenome (GOLD analysis project Ga0265297, IMG submission 192502) | Leachate microbial communities from a municipal landfill in Southern Ontario, Canada - Leachate well 137-91 | ecosystem: Engineered > Solid waste > Landfill > Unclassified | place...
TATTCATAAAAACCGGCTCTTTCCCGAGCATTTTCAATGAACCTGTCTGGCAGCATTCCGGAACCCTATCGAAACAGGATCGCGTACATTGGTGCAGGTATCCTGATCCTCATTGTCACGCTCTACCTCACGCTCCCGATCATTGCGCTCTTTTTCCGGACAACCCCGGATCTGTTTCTTGAGTCGCTCAAAAATCCCCAGGTCATCAGCGCCCTCTGGCTGAGCTTCTTCACGTCTACCATCTCCCTGGCTGTCGTTATCCTCGTTGGCACTCCGTTTGCCTACGTGCACAGCCGGTCGGCATACCCGGGAAAGATCATCGTAGACACCCTCATCGACCTCCCGCTCGTCCTTCCGCCTGCAGTTGCCGGTTTTGCCCTGCTCGTCCTGTATGGCAGGATGGGCCTCCTGGGCCGTTACTTCAATATGCTGGGGATCTCCATCGCGTTCACCACGCTTGCCGTCATCATGGCCCAGATCTTCGTTGCCTCCCCCTTCTATATCCGCCAGGCAAAGTCGCTCTTCGAGCAGTTCGACCGGAATTTCGAGAACACGGCACGGACACTCGGGGCTTCGAAAGTCCGGACGTTCCTGACAGTCACGCTCCCGCTCACGGCCGGAGGACTGGTCTCCGGGGCCGTCATGACATTCGGCCGCGCCCTCGGGGAGTTCGGGGCCACGATCATGTTCGCCGGCAACCTGCCCGGGGTCACACAGACGATGCCGCTCGCCGTGTACGTGGGAATGGAGAGCAACTTCACCATGGGCCTGACCATTTCCATCCTGCTCGTCATTATCTCATTTGCCATCATGATCAGCGTCCGGTTCCTGCTGAAAAAGGAGGTCTGGCATGCTTGAGGTAGCAATCAGGAAAACCCTCCGGGACTATATGCTCGATCTTTCCTTCACGGCCCGGCCCGGGGAGATCCTCACGCTCATGGGCAGCAATGGATCCGGGAAGTCTACAACGCTCAACATCATCGCAGGGCTCCTGTCTCCCGATACTGGCCATATCCGGCTCAACAACCGGACCCTTTCCGAGCCCGTGCACGGGACCTTTGTTCCTATCGAACACCGGCGGATCGGGTATGTATTCCAGAACGCAGCCGTATTCCCCCACCTCAGCGTAAGTGAAAATATCGCCTACGGTCTCAGGGCCCGGGGCCTGCCCGGAAAAGAGATCGCCGGGCACGTCGCCCGTCTCGCCGCCATGATGCATCTCGATGATCTGGTCAGTGTGCGGGCATCCGGCCTGTCGGGAGGCCAGAAACAACGTGTTGCCTTGGCACGGGCGATCGCCATACGTCCGGATCTTCTTATGATGGACGAACCCTACTCCTCTCTCGATCCCGAAAGCACGGAGGCGGTCAAGAGCCTGACAAGGCATATTGTCTCCGAGATGAAGATCCCGTGTATCATCGTTACCCATCGTGTTTCCGACAGCTACAAGATAGGGGACCGGGTCCTGGTAATATCGTCGGGAAAAAAGGAATGGGAAGGTCGCCCCTGCGATATGCCCGGGGACTGTTCCGTATGCCGGTGTTCTTCAGGCAACCCGTAAGTCCGCGTGGAGCTCCACGGTACCACGGGGACTTGTGGTTGATCCGCTCTTGGCCGGTACACCCTCATTGAAGATTGTGACCTTCAGCACCCCTCCCGATGCATCCGTTTTCTGGACAACGGCATCCACGATCTGGTCCTTGGCCGGGATCTGGTAATACTGTTCGCCAGACCCGGTAATATCCTTCATCCGGCCGGAGGTGCCAAAGGATGCTGTGTAGTCCCCGTCATATTCGATCCGGATCCAGACGCCCGACTGCGGGAGAGCAACCTCCTGCATTGCTTGGGGGGTTACTGCTGGTACCACGGCAGTGACGTCAGGGGTGCTCACGCTCGGCTCCGGCGTTGCAATAATGGCTGGCTGCGTAGTGACAACGGGAGTGGCCGTTATTGTGGGAGTACTTCCCGGTGTGGGGGTGACAGCGGGAGCGGTGCCGGTGCTCCCGAAAAGGGAAGGCGCAAGGAAGAAGCCGCCTGCGACACAGGCAATGATGAGAATAACGACAACCCCTGCTGTCATGAGTTTCCGGCTGCCCCCGGCTGGTGCCCGGGACCGGGGTTTTCGTGGTGCAAGGGGGGGGTTGACGAATTTATCGTCCTTTGGTTCCACGGGAGCACTCCCCTCCCCTTCCTCTTCCGGCAGCTCCCCGGCAACCCATGGCGGGAGAAGTTCTGCGGGTTTCACTCCCCCGTCTTTCTGGGCGTCAAGGCCTGACTCCCGGATCTTCGTTGCCCATTCGTCCCGCTCTCCTATGCGTTTCTGTTTTGGCGCCTGCGGGAATACGATGCCAAGGGTATGCCGGGTCTCGTCAGGCATAAGTATCGAGAGGGAGAGGACCGGGTCCATTGCGGTATTCTCGCCAATCGTCACGGTCTCGATGGAGGCAAACGGGATGTCCTGCGGCCGCAGACGGGTATGGCGGGCATCGACAAGGATGAGGCGCTGGCTGGTCAGGATAGCCTCTGCCGGTATCGTGTTGATGACCACGTTGTGCGTTGACAGGACGATCGCTTCGTTGCTGCTCAGGTAAGGGCTTCCCATGTTCCCACGTTCCTATGCTCTATGTGCGTTCTGAAGGGCAATAAGGTATTATGGCCGATTCCCTGCTGATTGAGCCCGCAGCATACCGTCTCCGGTAGGCCTATTTTTTAATCCATGGCGCGTACATGAGAGGTGATGGATCAAAAAGAATGCGAACTTGAATTACAAAAGACCCTGGCAGAGCAATCGGTTTTCGAACGCGTTTTCGAGTCCGGCCTGTGGAGCTCGCGCCTGATTGTCATCCTCGCAGTGGTGTTCGGGCTGTTCAGTTCGATCCTTCTCTTCATTGCGGGATCCGCCGAGATCCTGGGAAGTTTCCACGAGGCGGTCTCGCTTTCGAGTATGGAAGTCGATTACACCACCCTGTTATCCGGCATCATCGGTGGCGTTGACCTGTACCTCATCGGCATGGTGCTCCTTATCTTCAGTTTCGGCATGTACGAGCTTGCCATCTCCAAGATCGATGTTGCCCGGTGCTCCGAGTCCTATCACAGCCTTCTCGAGATCGAGAATCTCGACGACCTCAAGAACAAGATCATCAAGGTCATCATCATGGTGCTCATCGTCAGCTTCTTCCAGCGGGTACTCACCATGAAGTTCACTACATCCACCGACATGCTGTTCATGGCGGTTTCCATTGGCGTCATCTGTGTCGGTGTTTACTTCCTCCAGCAGCACAAAAAGGAATAATTTTTACTGTTTTTCACCGTATCCGGGGCTTCGTTGATGTTCAATGAATCCCTCGGAACTCGAAGATGCTTCGCATCTTCTCGTCCTCCAGGTCTGATGACCTGTCGGAACTCGAAGTTGGAGAGGTTTCTCAAAACCTCGACAATAAGAAGGGAAGCATCAGCCGACCTTCGATAAACCTTCGGCTTCTCCCCCTCCCCGGCGAATCAAACGAACCCCCGTGAGTAGAAACCTTAACAACCTTTCCTATCGTAGCTATTCGCACTATGTGGAAGGCAGTCGGGATCGATGCATGGCTCGCGGCGCGGAAGACGAGCCTTGAGGATGCACGCAGCACCGTTACCGAGATCATCGGGCGGGTCAGAAACGAGGGCGATGACGCACTCCGTGACCTTGCAAAGAAATACGTTACTCTTGAGGACATCGCTGTCTCCGAAGAGGAACGCGAGGCAGCCTACGACCAGGTCGATGCACAGGTTATCGAAGCCCTGATCGAAGCCCATGCCCGGATCGAGCGCTTCCACGAACGCCAGCGGCCCCGCGACCTCTGGTTCGAGGAGATGGAGCCGGGTGTCGTCCTCGGGATGAAGACAACTCCCCTGAACCGTGTCGGGCTCTACATCCCCGGCGGCAGGGCTGCCTACCCGTCATCCGCCCTGATGTGCGCCGTCCCTGCCAAGGTTGCCGGTGTCAAGGAGATCTGCGCCTGCTCTCCTCCGCAGATCAAGCCCCTGACCCTGGTTGCTCTTGACATTGCAGGAGTCACCGAGATCTACCAGGCCGGTGGTGCGCAGGCCGTTGCCGCAATGGCCCTTGGGACGGAGTCGATAAAACCCGTCCAGAAGATCGTTGGTCCCGGGAACGTCTACGTGACGCTCGCGAAGATGATGCTCCGCGAGCATGCCGAGATAGACTTCCCGGCCGGCCCGAGCGAGATCGGGATCATCGCCGACAGCACGGCCCACCCGAAAGTCGTTGCTGCTGACGTCCTGGCACAGGCCGAGCACGACCCGAACGCAGCCTGCATCCTGATCACGACCGACCCTGCCCTCCCGGCAAAAGTGGGGAAGGAGATCGAGAAGATGGTCTCAGAGGCGCCACGGAAGGAGATCATTGTCGAGGCGCTGAAGAACTCCGGGTATACGGTCGTGAAGGACATCGACGAGGCGATCGCAGCGTCCGATGTTGTCGCACCCGAGCACCTCTCCATCCAGGTGGCCGACCCTCTGACCGTTGTCACGAAAGTGAAGAACGCCGGTGCGATCTTCGTCGGGAAGTACTCCGCGGTTGCCTGCGGGGACTATGCCGTGGGTACCAACCACTGCCTGCCCACAGCCGGGTACTCGAAGATGTACTCGGGCCTGGATGTTGCGCACTTCTGCAAGACGGCATCCGTCGAGATCATTGACCGGGACGGGCTCGAAGCAATCGGCGACATCGTGGAGACGATCGCCGAGGCGGAAGGACTCTATGCCCACTCCCAGTCCGTGAAGGTCCGGCGGGCATTGTAACCCCTGTAATCTCTCTTTTCTTTTTGTCGTGTTATTGATCCGGAATATACCTGGCCCGCTGGTACCGGGACTTGTTTTCCAGCCTTTTGGCACAGGAATACTTCCAGAACCGGAGGGACGACCGTTCCGTACTTCAAGATGTCCCTGCCCGACCCCCCTGTGTTTCCCATGGAGGGATCATACCCTTATTCTGCAATGGTTTTTCCATAGGGAATAAAGGTCATTTTCGCCACTCAGCACAAGGGGGTCGGGCAGGGGCAATCTGGTCCCGGTACCCGTACGAAACCGGGATCGTTTCAGCAGGCACGGCCCGTTCCTGCCACAGGCTACGGTGGACGACCCTGGCCAGTCCATGCTCTCCCGGTCCATGAGGAGAGCCTGGTTGACAAGCAGGATGCCCCTGTCCGACCCCCCCATTCATAATGGGATTGGGAATTCTGATCGGTGTTTGCCTACCTGTGATCGGCTTGGAGGGAATGTCCCGGTTATATCACAAAAGAAGATGCGGAATGTTCTGTTGAAATTCTTTGAAGTGATGATGGGGGCTGATGCCCCCATACCCCCGGTTGTGATTAACGGCCGCCGCCCCGAAGGGCGCCCCGCGGCGGCATCAATTTCGTTTTTTAAAAACAGCTCGTTTTTGGAGTATCCCTTTAAGGTAATACAGAAGCATCGCCTGCGCCCCCGCCCCCTTGGGGGTGTTGAGGGTCTTCAGACCCGTGACACGAGAAGAACCTGCAGGGTTCTTCGAGTCAGGGCTATTCGAAGAACGCTAATGCGTTCTCCTCCTCCTCCTGGTTCTGATGAACCAGTCAGAGACGCAAGGGGGGAGAACGATACAGGAGGTAAATAATCTTCAGAGCAATTCGGCAGATTAAAAGAGCAGCGCAGTGGAGCGGTCACTGCTTCCGGCCTGCGGCAGCCAGCAGGAAGGCAGCGCAGAGGAGCCCGGCAATGGGCAGGACCGGGTCGATGGGGGTCTCTTCCGCCGGGCGCACCGGGGGAAGGAACTCGATCTCTGCGGTCGCATATTCGGGCTGGGAGAACCTGAGGCGGTCAACCGGCCGGTCGGTCACGTAGACCGTATACTTCCCGGGCTCGAGCGTGCCGACGATGGCCGAGGTATCCCACGTATAGGTCCAGGACTGGTCCGCGAGCCGCACGGGTGCGGTGGTGAACATCCCCCTCCCGGCAGGCATGTTCAGGTTATCGAGTGCAACGCCCCGCGTATCAAGGCGGTCTCCGGTCAGGAAGAGGAATACAGCGATGGTCGAAGACCCCCCGATCGTCCCGTTCAGGAGGATGGTATCGCCGATATGGGCTGTCTGCGGGGATGCATTGATGGTGAGGGTGACCGCCCCCGAAACCGGGACTGCCACGAGCAGCACTGCCGTCAGGAACAGCAGCAGGCATACCCCTCTCATGGAAGGATCGTGTGCTGTTGGACTTAAAAAAAAGGTTGATCTGCACCTGCACGGTCAGAAGGAGACCACCATGACGGCCTCCTCCTCTTTTTTGAGTTCTCCCTTGAGGTGGTCGGCGTCGAAATCATAGGCATCGTGAGGATTGTAATCGTCGTACAGCTCGCACTTGTCGAGGATGTCGACGAACTCTTTTAGGAAGATCCGCGGGATGATGTCCACCCGGCCCCCGAAACGGGTGGTGATCTTCTTGATCATCGCCCGGATAAACCTGTGGGAGATCCGCTCGCGGTCCGGTTCCGAAAACGCATGGGCGTACACGTCCACGACTTTGAGCGCAACCAATTCGAGCTTTGCCGTGTCGAACTTCGCGAGGATGATCTGGGGCTGGCGGGGGTTTGTGTAGCCGTCGGTCTGGGCCACGCTGATCCGGTCGTAGAGCGGGGGAAGGGAGCGGATCCCGCGGGAGCCGTCGAAGAGGGCCGGAGTCCCCGTGAAGAGGAAGAAGCAGCGGGGCATCTCTCCCTTGTCCACGGCATCGATGATCCGGACCAGGGTCTGGTATGCCTTCTCCCGCTGGTTCCGCTGGAGCCCCTGCGTTGTCTCCAGTTCGTCGATCGCGATGGCAAGCCCGTTATAGCCGGCGCCATGGATGATCGAGACGAGCCCTTTTAAGAAGAGGAAGGCGACCGTGTCATCGATGTCCCCCCGGATCCCGGCCTTCCGCTTGAGATCGCTCCCGATATTCGGCTCGGCGGAGATCCAGCCAAGCGCAGCCTGCGCAAGCGCAAAGTCACCGGCATTGCTGGCCCGGTAATAGGTCCGCAGGGTGGCTGCAAGCGCGGAGTTCATCTCGGAGATCCCCGCAAGGGCGGCCTCGATCTCCCGTTCCGTTGCTGCTTCGAGGGCTGCATCTTCCCCACCCTCGCACCCGACCGAGAGGAGCCGCTCCTCGATATTGAAGAGCCAGGTGTCGACAACCGCCTTCATCGCGTGCTCCTCGCTTGCCGTCCGCAGGTTGGCGCAGACCTGCTGGTAGATCCCTTTCAGCTTGTGGAACGGGGTCCCGGGCGAGATCACGACGTGGGACGTGACAAACCCCTTGGACCGGGCAATCTCGAGCGACCGGGCAACGAGGAATGTCTTGCCGCTCCCGTACTCGCCCCGGATGAACTTGAGGTCCCCGCCGCCTTTGGCCACGTAATCCAGCTGCCTGCCGATGACCCCCTCTTCCATGTCGAGCCCGACTGCGATCCGTTCAAGGCCCCCGGCCGGCACGGTGCCACGCCTGAGCGCGTTGATGATGTTCGTACTCTCGAGCCGGTTCTTCTCCATCCGTTCAGGATCCGATATACTCATAGACCTCACCGTCCTCGCCCATACCGCTCTTTGCGATCAGGTTCATGCCCTGCCCTGCGGCCTTCTGCACCAGCCGGTTCACGACCCCGGCCACCCGCCGTGTCCCAAGGAGCGTGCGCAGCTCCATCTCGCTTGCCTTCCGGTGCAGGCGGAGGAACGAGACGATCTTCTGTTCCTGCTCTGAAAGATCGAGGCGTTCCGTTACCGGCTCGTGAGCCGGAACTGCAGCCCGTTTCTCCGCAACCGGCCGGTCCTGCAGGACGGGGCTGTCGGCAAGCGCAAGCTCCTTGCAGCGCCGGAGAAGGTCGAGATAGTCCTCCAGGCGGATTGCCCCTGCATGGGCCGGCATCACGTCTATCCCGCTGAGGCAGAGAAACTTGCATCCCGGGTAATCGGCCGCTTCCAGTGCATTGGACGCGGAGAGGAAAAAAGCAATGGCAAGCAGTTCTTTTCCCTCGGTAGTAAGCGAAGCCATCTGGCCTTTCAGCTTGTGAATCAGCTGGCCCATCAGCCGCTTCATGGTATGCATCCGGCCGCCCTCTTCGACGATAAACGAGGCGACCCGGGCAAGGTCGGACCCTTTCTTGATATTGGAGAGGATGTAGAGCATCACCTTCTCGCACTCGCGGTCTTCCCCGTTTGCGGCAAGGAAGAGCGCGTAGTCGGGGCCGCCGGCAAGGAAGTCTGCCCGGTACGCCCGGTAATACCATGACCGCGCCTCGGCAGGTTTTCCCGTCTCCTCGTAGAACCGGGCGGTCTCGAGCAGGCTCACCACGTTTGCGTCGCGGGAGACGGAATGGAGGAACCGTCGTTCGGCCTCCGCTGCGGGCAGGGTGCGGGTCAGGAACCGGCGGTAACCGGAAACGACCCGCCCGAGCATCTCCATGTCATCCTTTGCTGCCAGTTCGTCCTTGGTGAGCCGTTCGTATTTTTCAAGGGCCCCGGCAGTGTCGCCCGTTGCGGCAAGCAGGTCGCACACGGCAAGGCGGTATTCCGGCCGGCCCGGGCAGGCTGCAGAAAGCCGGACTGCTTCCTTCAGCGCATCGGCGGTCCTGCCGCTGGCGTTGAGGAGGAGGACGTAATCATAGTGGATGGCATTGTCCGGCGGGTCTTCCCGGTGGGCAGCATAGGCATCCAGGGCCCCCGGCAGGTCATACCGGGAGAGTGCGTCAAGATACGTCCTGAGAAGGGCCGGGTCGCCCGTCGTGCGCCACGCTGCCAGGGCCGATTCAGCGGCCTCGCAGAACGCTTCAGTCTGCAGGAGCGCCCCGATATATTCCCGTGAACCGGCAGTGCTCACCGCGTGCTGTTTGTGGGTCGCAAGCGCCTCGTCCCCCCGGCCGATCGCGATGAGCGCCCGCATCAGGTTAAGGATATCGTCCTCGGTCTTTCCCATCCCTACGAGACGGCGGAGTACGGGTAAGGCCCCGCGGTAGTCTTTCCGCGAGAGCAGGTAACCGGCATAGCTCCGGAGAGCGTCCTGGTTGCCGGGGTCCAGGCGGGCTGCGGCGGCATATTCCACCGTCGCCCCTTCGTCCCCTCTCGCTTCCAGCACCTTTGCCAGGTAACTGTGGACATAGGAGGAGTCCGGCATCCTCACGGTCAGGTCGCGGAAGAAGACCTCGGCGTCCTCGTACCGGCCGGTATAGTAGAGGTTGGTTGCTGCAAGGACTTCGAGAGCCGGGTCCTTTTTTACTTCCAGCAGCCGGTTGCAGGCCGCAAGCGACTCCTGGTACCTCCCGTCCTCGAAGAGGCAAAACGCCTCACCCTTCTTCTCTTCCGCAGGAGGAAGGCTCATGGGTGGCCCCGGCAGAACCTTGCGCGGAGCAGGCCCGAGAGCATCCCGATCATGTCCCGTTTCTTCACCCGGGAATCGCCTTTGTTCTGCCATTCAATGGGAATTTCGACGACCGTGTATCCTGCAGAACGGAGCCGCCAGAGGAGTTCGACGTCGAACTCGAACCCGTCGGATACCAGGGATGGCAGGACAACATCCACCGCGGCCTTCCTGAAGACCTTGGCACCGCACTGGGTATCGTGGTACGGGAGCCCGTACAGGACCCTCATGATCAGGTTGAACCCCCGGCTCTCCAAACGGCGCATCCATCCCTGGCGGACCGTGAGGCTGGAACCTTCGACCCAGCGGGAACCGATCGCACCATCGGCGGAATCAAGCGAGGAGAAGAGGCGGAGCATCTCGTCGATGCCGGTCGACCCGTCGGCATCGAAATACCCGACCAGCGGTGCCCGTGCAGCGGAGAGTCCGGCCCGGACGCCCCCTCCCTTGCCGAGCCGGTGATCGAACTCGAGGCACCGGATGGCAAGGTCCGTGCGCCGTAGAGCGATCTCCCGGACAATCTCTGCCGTCCGGTCCGTCCCGTCGCAGACAACGATCAGTTCCCCGTTGAACTTCCCGATACTCTCAAGAAGCGGGAGAATCCGCGACTCCTCGTTATACGCGGGGATCACGAGACTGTAACGGAACGCGGGTTCTGGTGTCATGGTGGGGAAAGCAGCCTGCCTTTCGTTATTCCTCCCGGTACCCGCTGCAGGGGACACCCCGCAAAGGGATGGGCAGGAGGATATTCTGCATAATGGTTAGGAAAGATTCCCAATAACATTACTGGTAACCCTGCGATTCACCGATCTTACTGGTGCTTTAAGATGTGCTGGGAAAGCATCGTGCCGGGCCGGTATTTTTCTGCCATGGCAAGCGCTGTTTCGCGCAGGGCATGATGTTCGGTCAGGCAGCTTGCCGGGGGAGCCGATTTCCGGAGGATTGCCGAAGTGTTCTCGGTGATCTGGATCAGTTCCGTTGCAATAACCGCGTTCAGCCAGACGAGATCCGCGAGCATCTCCTTTGTTTCCGTATCCTTCATGGAGGAGAGGTCGATCGTTGAGGCATATTAACCCGGCACCCTGCGCAGGGCGAACCTGCACAAAAAAGGGCAATCTTAATCCCCGCCGGGTAAAAAGATGCATAAGAAGACTATGAACTACCGCGAACGGATACAGCGTGACGGGCGGGGCGCAAACCCCTTCTTCTGTTTAATGGGCATCGATGTCGTGAGTGCCGGTGAAGGGAAGGCAGTCCTTTCCATGCAGGTGAGGCCGGACATGTACAACGGGGTCGGCTGGCTCCAGGGCGGCATGCTCGTGGCGCTTGCCGACGAGGCAATGGCGCTCGCTGTCTATACGCAACTCTCCGAAGGAGAGGGGATCGCAACCATCTCCGAGTCCACCAGTTTCATCCGGGGCGTCCGCGAGGGGACCATATCCGCCGAAGGCCGCGTGATCCGGAAAGGCCGGCGGGTTGCCTTCTGCGAGGCGGAAGTGTATGCAGAGAACCACGGGGAGACGTCCCTGCTCTCGCGGACCTCGGCGGCGTTTGCCGTAACAAAGGAAACACAATAACCGGAACGAAACGAAAAAACCCGACCGCAACGGTCAGAAAAAGTCAAAAAAAATTATTCTTTCCTGCCGCCTTTTTCCGGTACATTCTTCTTTTCTGCAGGAGAGCGGAACTTGACATACCAGACAACGATCCCTGCAGCAATGATCACGATAACGGCAAGGACCACCATCGTCGACGATGATGCACCTGCGGCCTCTTTCTGCGCCGTTGCAAGTCCGGCTGCTGCGGAACTGCTCTCAGGGTCAAGGCTGAGTGCCTTGTTGTACGCATCAACTGCTTCCTGGGGCCTTCCGGCCTTCACGAGGGCATCGCCCTTGTTGATCCAGCCCTTCTCGTACTTCGGGTCAATGGTCACGGCCTGGGTATAGGCATCGACGGCCTCGCTGTACCTGCCCATCCTGGAGAGGATGTAACCCTTGTTGTTCCACATCCCGGTGCTGTTCTTGAACTGCACGAGCCCTGCATTCACGGTCGTCAGGGCATCGTCGTACTTGCCGATATCGGCAAGGGCGGCTGCCTTGTCCTTGTAAATGTACATGAGCGTATCACCCCTGCTGATATTGGTCGTGTTCTCGGCAAGGGCCATGTCGAAGTATTCGACCGCCTTGTCGTACTGTCCCCTGCTGATCTCAAGCTGGGCGTAGTTGAAATACATCGTTGCATTGTCCGATCCGCCTGGAGTGAAGACTGGATCGGCGGCAAGAACCGGAGAAACCGTGAACATTGCCAGCAGGACGAGGGCAATGGCGGTGAGGAAATATCTGGA
>Ga0265297_10010326_pt1 | contig 11764 bp, 11 predicted proteins | sample Munlanlwell13791_FD_192502 | JGI IMG/M metagenome (GOLD analysis project Ga0265297, IMG submission 192502) | Leachate microbial communities from a municipal landfill in Southern Ontario, Canada - Leachate well 137-91 | ecosystem: Engineered > Solid waste > Landfill > Unclassified | place...
CGCATTTTTTTCATGAAGGGATGGCGCCAGGCCTTTAAAATTTCCAAAGGGCCGGCCAGCTTCTTGTCGATAAAATAATGCGGCTTGACAAATCCCCGCGGGTCGACCACCAGGCGGCTGTGGCCTTCATCAAATAAAGCGCCCGAGCTTATCGCGTTCATTTTATTCCGGTCCTCTATCACACAGAACGGAACGGAATTGGCAATGGAAATTATTTTATCCGTCCGGTTTCTCAACTGAAAAATTTTATCAACCAGAGCACTTAAATCCGCTCGGCTGAGCTCGGCTTGCTTGCTAATGAACGCCGGCCGGTAAAATTCCCACTCGTCGATCGGCAAAGCTAAAATAAATTCGGCCATTTTGTCAAAATTTAAAATGGCATCGCGGCTGGCCACGCTCCCCGCCCTCACCTTTGGAACTCCGGCTTTTTTCAATGAAGTTGCCGCTTTTGTCTTTTTTTCCAAAGCATCAGGAAAGCCGCAAAGTTTCTCCTCGATTTTATTATCACAACTTTCTATCGGTATCAAAATATTATCGACTAAGCCGGTCAGCTTTTTAATTGTTCGCTCATCCAATAAAGAACCGTTGGTATTAAGCCGCGTTTCCAGCTTCTTTTTCTTGGCGTAACGCAAAAGTTCAAAAATATCCGCTCTGAGCATGGGCTCACCGCCCGTAAACCTGATAATTTTTACGCCCGCTTTAGCAACGCTGTCAATAATTTTTTTCACATATTGCGTACTGAAAGGCCTGACATTCCTGCCTTGTTTGGCAAAAGATATTTTATTGAAACAAAATTGACAATTGAAATTACACTTGGGTTCAACTTCAACCATAACCTCAACAGGCAGATCTTTAATCGGCTTAATCTCTTGATTGCCGTATTTTTTAAAATAACCGGCTGGGAAACCCGCGCAATCCTTAAAATATTTACACTGACGGCAATCGACTGTTTTTTTTCTCCTACGAGCTCCTTTTTCCGGCAAAATGTGGTCCCGTGATCTTTCATTGACAACGCAAAAAGGAAACCCTTTCAGCCAGACCTCCAGATGGTCTTCTTTATCCAAAGCATGATAAACCGATGGAATGATCGCGGAAAATTGCGGCAAAACGGCCGCCCGCTTGTTCACCGTTATTTCCAGCTTGCCGCCCCTCTTGGCGGCGATATCGGCCGCCGCCGGGATTTTTGCATGGTTGGATTTATCCGTTATGAATATCATTTTTCCGTTCCGGTTAAATTTTTATCACGGTCTTGCGCCAATTTTTTATAAACCGCCGCGCAATAATCGCATCTGTAACATTCGCTCTTGCAGCTTAATATTTTTTTATGGAAAGCCGTGGGTAATTTGTCAGTGGTAATGCCCAAAGGAGATTTTTTGCTGGTAAAAACGGCGCTAACATCCATCGGTTCGCCAAAAACATAATACCTGATCATTTTTTCCAACATATCGACGGGCGTGTCCCGGCCGACCAATTTGAAGAACTTCGCCTTGTAGTACGGCAGCATCTCCCTGGTAACAAACGGCGATCTTAAAATATTGGCGGGATCGTTGGCAAAAAAAGAATTGCAGAGGCTCTTTATTTTTGCCAGGGGCTGGCTCTGATCGGAAAAGTGCGCCAGAGTGATGAAAGTGCCGTGGTCGCCCGAGAGCGAACAGCGAGGCGCACAACCTTCATTGAGCATCACATCGGCGTCCACGCCGATTGAATCAGCGTAATCTATGATCCTATTGACCAACTTATAGTCGCGGTTGATATCTCTGTCTATTACAAGATATTTTATTTCCGGGAACCTGGACTTGATGCTGTGCAAATGCTGAGGCGTACCAACCCGATAAGTGACACTCACGCCTTTCTGGAAATTCCTAAAATTCTTATGCGCGAACAAAACCATGGAGGCAAAGATCAGGACGGTATGCTTGCTACTATAAGGCGTCAGATCGACCGCGTCGTAATCAAAACCTCCTTGAAGATCGTGCGGAGTTGCGTTGAACAAAATGTTGAATCTTTTATTATTTTTAAGACACCACTTATATACCCTGTCGAAAAAATCTTCAGAAGGAGAAAGCAGCACCCGGCCGGAGGGAGCATTTTGCCAACCCAAATATACTCCACCTATGAATTTCTTATATTTTTCCAAGATGCGGAAATATCCCTCGTCGTCCTTGCCTATAGGCATCAAAAAACGGTTATTCAAAAAATTTTGAGTCATGGCGGTTAATTTCCGATACGGCTGAAATTATTTTTTATGGTTTTTGGCGGCCAACAGAACATCGGATGAAAGCAGGCCTCGTCGCAACAAGGGCATTGTTCATGCTGCCCCAAGTCCTTTATTTTTTTAACATAAACGCCTTTGGCGACATTTCCTATTTCCCGGGTGCTGTTAAAACAGGGATACACCGACCCATCCGGCCTAACATCGGCAAAAATGTTTCCGGCCAGGCATTTATCCATCAGCGGCATCTTGCCTGTTTTTAAATATTCGCCTTGCGCCTTTAAAAATGGATCATCCGAGCCGCAATTTTTTATGAAATCGACAACCAGCGCCTTTTGCTTGCCAGAAAATTCAAGCCGCTTTTCATGATTATAATGGTAAACGCTGTTATAAAACGGCCTGAAAGAAAAAGCACTGCCGGTTTGGACCGCGATTTTTTTAATATGATTAAGAGAGCGTCGATTGCAATTTAGATGTGTTAAAGTGGTTAAAATAACCGTCTGTAGCCGAGGCGCCGCTGCTCGACAAAGCTTTAAAGTCAGGAGCGCAGAATTATAGCTGTCAATGCCTCTGATCTTTTTATTAGTCACCCTGTCTCCTTCCAAAGAAACGGCCAAGCGCAAGGTTTTTATCTGTTGATTTTTATTCAATTTTTTAAATAATTCAGCCGCTTTTAAGGGAGAAGTGCCGTTGGTCGTTAAAAGAAACTTCGTAACCTTGGGTATGGAGCGCAAAATAGTTTTAATAATCTGCTCTATGTCTTTTCTCAAAAATGCCTCTCCTCCAGAAATAAAAAATTCTTCCACTTCTTGAAATTCCGGTTGGGAAAATAATTTTTTATATTGAGAAGCGCTAACTTCTCGACCCGTTGCTTGTTCCTTCCAAAGATGACAAATCAAACAACGACTGTTGCATTTTCTGGTAACTCTAATTCCCAAGCTTTTTAACATTGTTTTTCATTAAATTCGCTTCCGTCCGCACAAAGAACCGCCCCGATTTTTAACCGAAATTCTCGTTGATAGAACCAATCACCGTTCCCAGCGCTTTATTTAAAATATTTTTTCTAATATTAAGTGGCGGCTGCACAAACAGCATGTTATCGGAATAATTTTTAAAAAGCAGCACGCCCTTTTTTAAACAATCATTAAAAATCTTTCTGGCGTCATTGTTGTTAAAAAATTCTATCGCGATAATCAGCCCCTTTCCTCTAATCTCTTTGACTGCCTTGTTTTTACTCAAACTTTTTTTTAAAAAACCGAGGGTCAAGCGTCCCAGATCACAGCTGTTTTTTGCCAGTTTTTCCTCTTCAATGATGTTAATATTTTCCAGGGCAACGGCGCACGCCAAAGGAGACCAGGCGAAAGTCGACATATAAACAAAGTTACCGATAAGTTCTTTTCTGGAAACCACCGCCGATATTGGAGCGTAACCGCTGCCAAGCCCCTTGGCCAAACAAACCATATCCGGACAAATACTGAAATGCTCGAAAGAAAACATTTTGCCGGTCCGGCCAAAACCCGTCAAAACCTCGTCAAAGATAAGTAAGGTTCCGTATCGCCGGCACATTTTAAGAACTTCTTTGAAAAAACCATCCGGAAAATTAAAACAGCCGGCGCTGGTCACGACTCCCTCCGCTACAAATCCCGCGCAGCCCCCCCGCTTAAGCTCCTTTTCTATGGACTTTAAAGTTTTTTTAAAATCAGCGGGAAGGGCGCGGCCTTTGTTCAAAGAAGACGGATGTTTGATAGTGGCAAAGCGCGCTAATATCGGCGTAAATTCTTTGGTCAGCCGGTTCTCCCCTCCCAAAGACATGGCGGCGAAAGTATGGCCGTGGTAGGCACCCTTAAAACTCAAAAATTTGCTCCGCCCTGTTTGGCGCACGGCGATTTTCATGGCGATTTCCACCGCTTCGCTCCCGGTCGTGGCGCGCAAAACCGAATCAAAACCCGCCGGGAACAGACCTAAAATCTTTTTGGCCAATAAGATCGATTCGCTGGTTTCCTGTAATTGCGGCGAAAATATGTTTTTTTCGGCCTGCCGGCGCATCACTTCCTTCATCCTATGACTGTTGTACCCCACGGCCACCACGCCGGCGCTGGCCGACAGATCAACATATTTTTTATTGTTTTCATCGTAAAGATAAACATCGTCCGTCCGGACGATTTTCAAGCCGGGCAGATTGCAAGGATAAAGATATGATTCTTTTTTCGGTTTCGTTTTCATTAAAATAAGTTTACCGACGCTTTTTATTCTTTAAGACCAGCGGCCGGATAATATCTTCGTATTTTTTTACCCAATCGTTGATGGAAAAATTATTTTCGGCGTATCGCCTGACTCCCCGCCGGTTGATATTCCCTATTTTTTTTATCGCCCGGGCCATTGCTTCTATATCCCCGTCGGGAACTATATAGCCGCTAACCTTGTCTTCCACAACTTCCCTTACCGCCGCCCGGTCAAAAGCAATGACGGGCGCGCCACAAGCCATTGATTCCACCAAAACTAAGCCGAAGGGCTCATCCCATTGGATCGGAAAAAGGGTCGCTGCGGCTTTTTGAAAAAGCTTAATCTTTGTCTTAAAATCCACTTCTCCCGAATAAACAATGTTTTTATTGTCAATATGCGGTTTTATGAGATCGTTGAAATAAGAAAGGTTGGACGGGCTGATGCCGCCGGCTATGATCAGTTTCCTGCCCGCCCTTTTGGCGGCCTCTATCGCCAAATGAACTCCTTTTTCCGGGCAAATCCTGCCGATAAACAGCAAATGTTCTTTTTTTGAAAAAGACAAGGGAAAATCCTTAAAATCAAAAGATGGATAAAACGGTTCCAGATAATTGAGTCCCGGCATCGCGCTTTTTATGAAATCGGACATCGGCAAATAATGAACATTTTTTATCCCTGATATGGATTTTTTTAAATAAGGAAAAATTTCTTTGTGGGGATAATTTATTTGAATTACTATCGGTATTTCTGACTGCCCGGCAAAGGGCAGAATTTTATAAAAAACATGGTCATTGAACTGAATCAGGTCAAAATTTTTTTGCCGGCCGGAGCTGAAAAAATCGGCCAGCGCCACGGTATCGTAAAAATTATTGACTCTTTCTTCCAGCTGACCCCTTTCCAATTTTGCAATAGTGGAAAATGGAGAAATTTTCTCAACTTTTGCTCCTTTTATCTTTGACCCGGGCGCGGCAAAAAGAACAATCTTGTGGCCTCTTTTTACCAGCTCTTTTATCAAATAAAATGCCGGCTGTTCTATTCCGCCGGTTTTTGGCGGCGGCACGATATTTCTTGAAGACATAAAAAAAGCGATTTTCATTGGAGCGAAGTAAAAAATTATTTGCTTTTTATCACCGCCTTATCCCAAAAAATCCGGTCGACGGAAAGGGAGCAGGAACATTCTTCGTATAAACACTGGGAAAGTGTTTTTCTTAGCTCAAAATCACCCTTTAAAAGATTACCCAAATAGCCCTTTTTCGCCCGGCAAGCCATCACGCAAGAATAGGCGGCCCCGTTAGGAAGCATAAAAAAAGACCAGAAACCGGCAGAACATTTCCGGCCCTTAAAGCTGGCCGACGGCTTGTCTATCCCCTGATTGCTGCAAGCCGCGGCAAAATCATTGAATCTTGGCAGATTATAATTTTGGTTGAGCTGCTTCAGAATTTTTTTTTGTCTGGCAGAATATTGAAAAAAAGTGCGATCGGGGCGCTGATAGGCCCAAATTATAAGCTGAACACCGGCTTCAAAAAACTTCTTTTTGATTTTCTCCAGATAAGGCAGCTTATCGACTATTCCGACCGAGGTGACCAGCAAATTTTTTTTAAAACCGGGAAATGATTTTTCTATTTCTGATACCTTGCTTAAAAAAGCATCTGACTTGACATAATCTAAGTGCAAGCTGGCAAAAATCAAGAAAAGTCGGCCCTTGGTTATCTTCAAGAATTTGACGATCTTATCCGGCTTGGCAGAAAAATTAGTGTAAATGGAAATGCGATGCAACTGCTTTAGCTTGGTCAATCCTTTAATCGCTTTCAAAAAATCATCGTGAAAAAACGGCTCTCCGCCCAAAATAGTAACATCCCATTTCCCCTTCAGTTTGTTTTTCAGGCCTTCCACTATTGCCAGAGGGCTAACCGAGCTTGGTTCTTTTTTCACCGAGGCAAAACAATACGGACACCTGTAATTGCAAGTATCTGTAATAACCCAATTGATATTATGAGTATAAATCGAGAACGGATTATTTTTTGCCTTTTTCATAATAATGACCGATCAAGCTGATTTAAATATCGCCAAATAAAAACAACTTTTTATAATATTTACTCCATTATATTCTTCCAAACTGATAAGTCAATTAATTCTCTCAATGGCAAAACCCGGATAAAATCGCGCGGTCTAAAAAAGGATTCCGAACAAAAAATGCTCGGAATCCTACAGAATTATCCGCCCGCCGCAAAAATTCCGGTTAATAAGAGTTGTGCGAGCCGTGGGAGCTGTGAGAAGCGTGGGAAGCGTGGGAAGCGTGGGAAGCGTGGGAGCCGTGAGAAGCATGAGAAGCATGAGAAGCATGAGAGCCATGAGAGCCATGAGAGGCATGAGAGGCATGAGAGGCATGAGAGGCATGAGAAGCGTGAGAGCCATGAGAGCCATGAGAGGCATGAGAGGCATGAGAGGCATGAGAGGCATGAGAAGCGTGGAAGCAATAAGCGGAAGCAGTATCCGCTTTGGCGAGCCCCGATAATCCCGCGCCCAGAGACAAAACAACCAAAGATATTTTAGCCATATCCTTTTTGATGATCTTGCCCTCCTCGCTCGTTAAAAAGGTCCTAATGTCTTTTTTTATCTGAGGTAATTTTTTCCTCATTTTTCTTTTCTCAAAATTTTATTCTTTTGCCTCTTTCGGTTTCAAAATCGGCGCAAAACACCTTCTTCGTTTGATTATAACAGATAATAAATATCCCCGTCAACGATCTTATCGGCAACCGTTCCGCTTGGCGCGGCAAAAGGATCATCGTTTCACCCAGTTCTCAAAAACCGCCTTTATTTTATCATCGGACATCTTCTCAAAAAGATAATCCAGGATTGCCTTGCTTATTTTGCAGCGCTCGTTGGTCGCCATCTGGCCAAAAATATTTCCCTGGTCCACATAATTGAAAATGGGGCAGGTGCCGCAATATGGCTGATAAGCGCAATCGCTGCAGCCGGCCGCGCCCGCCAGGCAAGAAGCCAGGCAAACGGTCTTTATCACCGGACTGTCTATCAATTCCCGGTAAGTATTCTTATGGACATTCCCGAGCTTGAAGCTTTCGTCATCCATCATGCTCAGCATCCGGCCTTCGTCGCAGGTGTAAACATCGCCATTGTAATTATAAGCCATCTGGCCAATGCCCGCGCCGCAAGGCGAACGGTAATCAACCATATTGATATCTTCGTCGGTCAAAATCTTCATCAGAAATATCTTGGCAAACCGTTCCTCGAATTTTACGCCTTTCAGGTTTATCTCAATGATGTAATCCAGGGCCTTTTTATAGAAAGCGATGAAATCGTCGCTGTCGTAGCCGAACTGGCTCCAAGCTTTTTTGGAAAAGCCGAATGGATCAAGCGGCCGCAAAAAGATATTGCCGAATCCCAATCGCACATATTCGTCGACTATCTCTTTGGGATGCGCCAGCGCCGGCCGGCTCACAGTTATGATCCCGGCCACGCGCCAGATAAAGCCCTTCCTTTCCATTTTCGCGTAATCTTTTTGGAACCTTTTTATCCAACGGACGGCCCGTTCATATCCGTTCGCCTTTTTACCGTTATCTATCAGCGGCCGGTTCTGGTTGTGGATCGCTTCCGGGCCGTCGAGAGAAGTGCAGGTGCTGACTTTATTCTTCAGCAGATACTGGTATTTTTCCTCGGTCATCAAGCTGAAATTGGTCACAAGGCGCAACTCCAGTTTTTTCCCGGTCTTTTTACTTTTCTGACGCGCTTTTTTAACGATGAACCGCACCAGAGGCCAGTTGGCCAGCGGCTCGCCGCCCTGGAATTCAATGGCGACAAAGGGGCTCGTCGTTTCAAAGATGACATCCAAAGCTTTGGCCGCCGTTTCTTTGCTCATATCCGCGTTTTTCTGCTCTATCGTCTGGGCCGAAGCGTGGCAATAAACGCACCGGTGGTTGCAGCGCAGAGTAACCACCATAACATGCAGAGTTGGACCAAAAAACAGGTATTCGTGCCTTGAGCGGTGCTGCCTGATGGCCAGTTCCGCGTTGAATTCCTTTTTGACGAAATTATTTTCAACCAAAGACAAATATGGCTTGCTTTTTTTATCCAGCTTGCCCTCAATGAAATTCGTGAATTCTTTGGCAGCCAGAAATTGGTATCTCCCCTCTTCATTGGTCAGAAGATACTTGTCTTTCAGTTTCTTGAACCGAAAAAATCCCAATTCCTTATATTTTATTTTTTTCAGGTCTATCACCATAGCGCCGTTTATCAACGATTATTTCATCAGCCCCAGAACATAATTGCAAAATTCCTGCTCAACGGCGCCGGCCATTTCCGGGTCGATATTCCTCAACAAAACCTTGATATATCCTTTTCCGTCAACCACGGAAAAATCGGCCAGGTCCTTAAATTCCCGGCTGGCCATCTTTATCGCTTTCAAGCTGTAGAAGCGCTTGTTGAAATTGATATCCGCGCTGTTTTTTTCTTTAGGCATCCTTCTCGTGGTTATTTCTTGCTCTTGGCTTTTTTCGGCTTTTTCTCTTCTTGTTTCGCTTCGGGCTCTTCCTGTTTTTCCGGCTGACCGTATTTTTCTTCCCAAGGAACAGCGATGCCCAAGGGGTCGCTGGCGGAATCAAAGCCGATTTCCACGGGTTTGGCTTCGCAGTCGCATGATTCAATGTTGGCGGCTGAAAATAACGCCCGCTCCACCACATATTGGCGGATCTTCTTGTTCTCCGCGGAAATCCCGACCCGCAAAGCGTAGTTTAAAAGTTCATTCAGAAAGTCGCCGGCCAAAACCCGGAGCTCTCCGGCCGACAACTTTTGCTTGGGCGTCAGAACCACTTCTATTTTTGAACCGTTGCTGTCCAGAAACAAATATGCCTTGTCTATAAAAACATAACTGGCGCCGTAAACGGCCTCCAGCGGATAAATCGTCGTATTTAATGCCAAGGTTAAAGAATTTTTGTTGATTTTTTTTAGCATGCGTCGAAAATAATTTATTGGTGTTGTAATTTTAGACGACTGCCTGGCGGAAGTCAATATCAAAAATCATTCAATTTGTTTTCCGCGCTGAATATAGAATTACTTCAACCTTATGTCGCCCCGAATCCTTAGTCCGCCTTTTAAATTGATCGAAGGGATAAGCAAGAGAAAAGAATCACCGGAAATCCAGTCTGTAACACTGCTGTTATTATCGGTTATCTGCAACCGCCAATAATACCTAATGTTCAAAGACAAACCGCCAGTGCTATATGATCTGGCTGCAGCGTTTGAAACGACCCCGGAATCCACATTAACCGAGCCGAACCCGGAATCATCATCAATCTGCACCTGATAAGCCGCTTGCGTATTGCCAACAGCCGAAGCAAAAGTCCAATAAACAGTGGCATAACCGGCCCAAGGAGACAAAACGGCCTGGGCCGTGCAAGCGGTAAAATTACTGCCGGCATTCAATGTGGCCGCTTGGGCTTTCTGAATCGGAGAAAAAGAATGAAATATTAAATCTAAAACCAGCGCTAAAGCGATCATTTTATAAATTGCCGGTTTTGATAAAAATTTTAATCCTGGCTTAATAAAAATCATTTTTGTTGCCGTTGATTAATTCTGATTTCCTTGTAGAAACCGAACCTACAAATATTTTATTCTAAAATTACGCCCCTTACACTTTCCAGCGATAGATCGTTAAGCCCTTTTTTAACTGACTTCTCATATCCCCTTTTTCCGCCAAAAACTTCCAGCAAGAAATCCCTTTGCGTGACCGATGGAAAATTATACTCGCCCAAATAATCCAAGTGGCTGCTCCATTTATATTTGTTCAAAAATTTCCATGCTTTGTCCGAATCTTTAATTTTTCCTTCCCGCCATTCCGGCGCCGCCAAATCCAACGGATTTAAATGAATATAATAAGGCAAATGGATGAAATGGGATCGGTTCTCAACCAAAACCGATTTGTATTTTCTTTCAAAAAGAGTTCCGGTCCTCTCGCGGCGTTGATTGAAATATTGAACATATCCGCCGTTTAATTTTTGCATGAATAACGCGATGCCTTTCTCAACCGCCGGGCTTAGCAATAAATGATAGTGGTTTGGCATCAGACAAAAAGCGTGGATTTTAACCAACAATTTCCTTTCTCTTTGCCGTATCTCACGCACTCTGACTGCGTGAGATACGGCATTAAACTTATAAAAATTTGACTGGACTCTTTGCTGATCGTTGAATTCAAAAAGGTCGTGGATAAAACGAAAACGGTCTTTATCGTCCATAAAAATTTTACGCTTGTCGACTCCCCTGTTCAGCACATGGTATATTTCCGTCATAAATTTTAATTTAATTTTATTATGTATCTCACGCACTCTGACTGCGTGTCCGCCTCACGCAGTCAGAGTGCGTGAGATTACGATGTTGGGGTTGGTGTAGCTTCCGGAGTAGTCAATGGGGTCGGTGTTGGTGTAGGAGTTGGGGTTGGGGTTGGTGTTGGGGTTGATGTCGGAGTCGGAGTAGCGGCCGGGGTTGGGGTTGGTGTAGCTTCCGGAGTAATCAATGGGGTAGCAGTTGGTGTTGGTGTAGCCAAAGGAATTTCCGCCTGCCGGGTATTTTCGGCTACCGTGTCCACTATCCACCAGCTGAAGCCGATTATTTGAGTGGAAGAAGCATTCATGCAAACCCTGAATCCCTGCGGCCGCTCAACGCTTCCCACATATTCGGGCTGGCTATGCCGCTCGCAAATACCCATCGCCACCGGCATATCCGGCGTCACAAATATCTTGGTGGTTGTTGAAACCTGATTATTCATTATATAGGTATCCATTTCGCCTACATTTATTTGGCTCGAACCGATGGTCGCGTCTCCCTGGGCCGGAGTGGTGTTAATGGCCAGCTTGTCGGCCTGCAAAATATTTGCCGCCAATTTTTGCGCCTGCACTATTCCCTGACCCACTATCAGACCCATTTGGCGCAAACCGCCGATGACCGAAGCATACAAATTATCCACTAAAGCCGCGATGGACGAAGGCGCAAGTTCTATCTTGTCGCCGCCTAATGTTTCCAACACCTGGTTGAAATTCGTCTGGGTGCTCAAAGCCCCGCTGGCCACGGTGTTTTCCAGTGTTGCCAGCCGCGTTTCCAGCGAATCAGTTTTTATTTTCACTTCGTCCACTTTGCCGCTCAGCGTTTTAACACCCGCCAAAGTGAAGCTCGACAATTTATACAAATCCACCCCTTTGCCGTCCGCGCTTAAAACCTCAAGCGGCGCTTCTTCGGCAATAAGGCCCAAGCGCTTATTACAGCCCCCGCTCCCACTATTGTCACCCTGAACTTGGTTCAGGGTCTGAGATCCCGAACCAAGTT
>Ga0265297_10010329_pt1 | contig 11759 bp, 14 predicted proteins | sample Munlanlwell13791_FD_192502 | JGI IMG/M metagenome (GOLD analysis project Ga0265297, IMG submission 192502) | Leachate microbial communities from a municipal landfill in Southern Ontario, Canada - Leachate well 137-91 | ecosystem: Engineered > Solid waste > Landfill > Unclassified | place...
CGGAGTTTTTTGAAAAATATATCCAAGAAAAAAATCCGAAAATCTTTCGCGAGAGTAGAAAAGGCAAGAGGAAGGTTGAAAAAAGAATCATTGAGGCGTATAAATTTTTTCTTGACGCAGTAAAGAAAGGAGCAGAAGAACGAGGCTGGAGCCCTAATAAGTTCGTAGATTATTTGTTTCGTAAATTGAAAGAAAAAGTAGTCGCCGTTAGGATCAAAGTACATTCTGACGCCGACGCATATGCAATTTTTGAAACTATTAATTCTAAGAAGGTAGAGCTTTCCGTGTCAGAGTTGTTAAAAAATTATGTATTTCTTCAAAGCGACAAAATTGGTGGCTCTACACTACGCAACACTAGAAAAAAATGGGACGAAATAATTGAAAATTTATCGCAAGATGAAGAGATTGAGCCATCTCAGTTTATTAGACATTATTGGATTTCTAACGAAGAGAGTATAAGCGAAAAAAATCTTTACCGCGCGATTAAGGCTCGTTACAATAGTAAAAGAGAAGATATCAAACGTTTTATTTCCCATCTTGCCGAGGAATCAGCGCTCTACGTAAAATTAGTTGGTGGATTTAGGGACGATAACGATGAGATTATAGACGATGATGGCGTCAGTCTATTGGTCCAAATAAAATCCCTAAGAATTAAGCAGTGTTATCCTGTGCTTTTATCGGCTTTGTCAGAGAAACTTCCAAAAGGCCAATTTAAGGAGCTATTAAAATCGGTTGCCCGAGTTTCTCTTATGAGGGGGTTAGCAGACTTAAACCCGAACGAACTTGAAGACGTATATGCTAAGGGAGCTCGTGCTATAAGAAGCGATGGTAAAGGTGCCTTACCAAAAATTATTAAAGAAATAGAAAAATTTGTTCCTTCTAAAAGCGACATAGAACGTACCGTTCTTGAAAACGAGATAAGTGAGCAGCTGGCACGTTTCATTTTAACTCAATATGAATTAAGTAAACGAACAGGAGAAACAAAAACGGTTTTGGGCAAAACATCTTTAGAGCATGTGTTGCCTCAATCTCCGGATAATATCGGAGACTGGGATATGACACAAGAAGAGCATTCCTCCTATGTTGGTAGACTTGGAAACCTTGCGCTCGTAGGGCAGAAGATTAATCAAAAAGCGTCTAATAGACCTTTTGGCGAAAAAAGAAAAATTTTAGGAGTATCAGAAATAAAAACTACTGTCGAACTTTCTAGACAGTACCAAAAATGGAGCAAGAAAGAGATTCAAAACAGAACTTCGGAGTTACTCAATTTTGTTTTACGTAATTGGGCATAATGAGATCAGTCTTTAGTTAGGCGTCGTCACGTCTTTTTTAAAATACATATTTTCGAGTGTTATTTTTTGTCTATTTTGCTGTTTATTTTTTAGATAAAAATTGGAAAAGAGAAATAAATAAAATTTAAATTAAAATGGCATTTTTAAAGGTAGACATAAAACCGGAACTATTGAGATGGGCGCGAGAGACTATAGGTGAGAATATAGGAAACGTAGCGGATAAATTAAAAACCGAAACAAGTTTAATAAAATCGTGGGAAGAGGATGGCAAAGAAATACCCTTAGGCGCGTTAGAACGTCTGGCTAGAATTTATAAAAGACCACTGGCCACTTTTTTTCTATCCGAAAAACCAAAAGAAAAGCTAATACCAAAAGATTTCAGGACTTTACCACAAAACAGAAAAACACCTTTATCTAAAGCGACTAGACTAGCGATAAGAAAGGCATGGAGATTTCAATCATTAGTTTTAGATTTGGCAAATGTAGCCAGAGAGGAACCCCGAAGACACACCCAAGAAGTTGGTTCAAAAGGACCAGAAGATTTAGCAGAAAAAATAAGAGACTATTTAAAAATTAGTGTTAAAAATCAATTCGCATGGAAAGAAGATCGTGTTGCATTAACGGAGTGGATTAAGGCCGTAGAGAGAACTGGAGTTTTGGTTTTTCAAATTAGTATGCCCATAGATGAAGTACGAGGGTTTTCGCTTGGCGATGTCGACCATCCAATTATTGTGCTTAATATGAAAGATTCAGTTCGTGCTAGGATTTTTACTCTTTTTCATGAGTATTGCCATCTTTTGAATAATAACGCTGGGATTTGCGATTTAGGAGATGAGAAATATGTCTCTGGAGAGATTCAATCTGCGGAAAAGTTTTGCAATTGTTTTGCGGGCATGTTTTTGGTTCCTAAAAAATATTTACTTAGTCATCCATTAGTCAAAAAATTTTCAGAGAGTAAAGAAGACTTTAATAAAATTGTTAGATTGGTGTCGAATGATTTTAGGGTAAGCCGGGAAGTGGTCCTAAGAAGATTATTAGTTTTGGGAGAAATTCCTTATGATTTTTACATCCTCAAAATACAAGAATTTAACCAAGAATTTAAAAAAATAAAAGTAAGGAGCAAGGGGGGGTGGCTTGTGCCCTATAGAAAAAGCCTTCAAGAAAGGGGGGCTTCTTTTATCTCAATGGTTTTCGAAGCTAAAAAACTGGGGAAGATTACAACGAGAGATATTACGGATTATTTAGGTATCCATAGAAAGCACATCTTTAAATTGGAAAAAGCGGTTAGAGAAAAATTTTAATCTTATGCAGGAGATGCTTTTAAGACCGAAGTATAACTATTGTTTCGACACCTCAGCGCTTATTGATTTAAATGAAGATTACCCCATTGATATATTTAAACCAATTTGGATGAAATTAGAAAATCTTATAAGGAATGGGGCGGCACATTCTCCCAGAGAGGTATTTAAAGAGATTGGATTTGAAGATGATGATTTACTAAAATGGGCTAAAAAAAATAGGAGTATGTTCCGCAACCTAGACGATCAGCAAGTTGAGAAAATTAAAGAGGTATTAAAAATATTTCCTAATCTCGTCGATTCTAAAAAGGAATTTGCTCATGCTGATCCATTTATAATCGCACATGCTCTATGTAATGGATGCACCGTAGTAACGAGCGAGAAGCCTAGTCCACCCGGCGCGAGGGTTATTCAGATTCCTAACGTATGTGATTTCTATAAAATTAAATGTATTTCTTTACTTAAATTTTTTCGAGATAACGGTTTGAGATTGAAAATAGCCTGAATTTAACCAGAAACATAGTACAAGGCATATTATCAGATGTATAAACAACTAAATTTAAGCTAAAATTATGGATAAACTCTGGAAGTGCCCTAAGTGCAAAAGGGAATTTAAGAATAAAAATCAGGTGCATTCCTGTGTTAATTTTCCGTTAGAAAAACATTTCAAAGGAAAAGAATTAGCCAAGGAGCTGTTTCTGCATCTGAAAAAAGAGATAGAAAAAGGCGTAGGCGGCTTAAAGGTTGAATCTCCGCCTTGCTGTATTCATTTTGTCAGTAATTATACTTTTGGTGCTGTCTGGCCGATGAAAGACAGGATAAGGATTGATTTTAGGACAGATTTTCAGATCAAAAGTAAAAGAATATGGAAAATGATTAAAATGTCGGCTAACCGCCATCTTTATTATCTGGAGATTAAAGACAAGAAAGAGATAGATAAAGAGCTTATAGGCTGGATTAAAAAGGCGTATTGGCTTAATAAAACGTCCGGGAAATAGGTAAAAGATGAGAAATTACTCTTCCAAGCGTGCCCAAAGAGGTAAAACAGCTTATAGGACACCGGATAGGTTTATATATAGGATGACGTTAAAGTCTGCTATAAATAAGAACAAAATAAAAAAAAGGTGAGCGGTGGTGCTTTGGATTAGCTCCGCAGCATCAACACCGCCCACAAGCCCCAGTTCGGTAAGTGGTTCTGGAGGACTACCCTAGTAGGGAGGTTCTCACATTTCGACTAAACGGAGACTGGCGTCTCCGCTTTACAGTCTCCCTCCTATTATGTACAACTAGGCGATCCTCGGGGTCATTCTCCTTGGCGCGCTGAGAACCCCTCTGGAACCGTATGAGACCAGGATTTTGACCTGGTTACTTTTCCGCGCCCTTTTGGCTGGCAGGGCGTAGGTAATGCGCTATCGCTCTCATATTTTTACCGAACCAAGTATTTATTAATTGAAATCTGGTCCCTTGTCAATAGTTTCAAAATCGCCACAGAGATGGTTTTTTGATAGAATAAGGTAATATGAGGGATAAATTTCCGGTAGGAGTAAATATATTCGTTGTTAAGGACGGTAAGTTATTGTTGGAGAAGAGAAAAAATGTTTATGGTGCGGGAACTTGGGGTCTGCCAGCAGGCCACCTGGAATTTGGCGAGGATATAGAAAAGGCGGCAGCCCGTGAACTGGAAGAGGAAACGGGAATAAGGGCAAAGGAGTTTACTTTTGTAAATCTTATAAATGACCTACACGGTGACCAGCATTATCTGCAAATAGGTTTTTTGGCGCAAGGGGTTGAAAATACCGAACCCGTGCTAAAAGAACCTGATAAAACCGAGGAATGGAAATGGTTTGACCTGAATAGCTTGCCGACAGAAATTTTTCCTTCACACATTAAACAAATTCAAGCCTTCCGGGAGAAAAAGTATTTTTTATAATAGAATAACTAAAATTTAGACTGGATTACGAAAATGATCACTGAAATTTTTAAAGATAAAAAATTAGAGATAAGGGAACTATCGCAGTATAGTTTGAAAGATGCAAAGAGATTTTTAAATTTCATTAATTCTTTAATTGGAGAGAGGGCACAGATATTACTGAATAAAGAGATGTCTTTAAAAGAAGAAAGGATTTGGCTGAAAGGACAGCTAAAAGAAGTAAAAGGCAATAAGAAGGTTTCTTTAGTGGCCGAAGATAATAATATGATTGTCGGTTCGGTAGAGGTCGGGGTGGGCAATGGACGTGCTGACCGCGTAGGAACTCTCCATATTGCAATAAGAGACGGTTATAGAAGGATAGGATTGGGTAAATATTTAATGGAGTCAGTTATAAAATTAGCCAAAAGAAGGTTGAAGGTAAAAATCATTAGAATACCTGTTTTTGCCACCAATAAACCTGCCGTAGGTCTTTATAGGAGCCGTGGTTTTAAAGAGGTGGCAAGAATCCCAAAACAATTCCGATATAAAGGAAAGATAGTAGATGAGATCATATTCCTCAGATATTTATAATATAGCTAAGTTGTAGCTAATGCAGAAAATCGCCACAGAGGCGGTTTTTTGGTAGAGTGAACCCATGGAACCTCTGGCTTCAAAAATCAGGCCAAAGACCTTGAAAGAATTTGAGGGACAGGATCATCTGGTCGGAGAAGGAAAACCTTTGAACATTGCCATAAAGCAGAAGCATCTGTTTTCTTTTGTTTTGTGGGGACCGCCGGGATCCGGTAAAACAACTTTGGCCAAGATATATGCCAACAGTCTCAACGCCAAGCTTTATGAGTTGTCTGCAGTATCTGCCGGAAAGGCTGATATCAAGAAAATTGTTGATGAAGATACCAATAAATATCCCAAAGTTTTGTTTTTAGATGAAATTCATCGTTTCAATAAATCTCAGCAGGACTATCTCCTTCCTTTTGTTGAAAGAGGGGAAATAACTCTTATCGGGGCTACCACGGAAAACCCCAGTTTTGAGGTGATCCCGCCTCTGCTTTCCCGCTGCCGGGTTTTTGTTTTGAATGAGCTTTCTGATAGAGACATGGAAGCTATTATTAAAAGAACCGGGTTTAAAATGGATAAGAAAGCCAGGGATTGGCTCATTAATATGGCAAACGGAGATGCCAGGCAGGCTATTACCATGCTTGAAAACACCCATGAGCTTTATAAGAAAATCACCATAGACAGCTTAAAGAATACTTTGCAGTCAAAGTTTTTAAGGTATGACAAGGCCGGGGAAGAGCACTATAATACCATTTCAGCTTTCATTAAAAGCATGAGGGCGAGCCAGCCCGATGCAGCCCTTTATTATTTAGCCAGGATGATAGACGCAGGAGAAGATCCAAAGTTCATAGCCAGAAGAATGGTCATCTTCGCTTCAGAAGATATAGGTTTAGCCCAGCCCACGGCTCTGGTCGTGGCTAACGATGTATTCAGGGCAGTGGAAACTATTGGTCTGCCTGAGTGCGGCATTAACCTGGCCCACGGAGTAGCTTATCTTTGCCAATGCAAGAAAAATAGAAGCGCCTATAACGCATATATGGCTGCCATGGAAGATGTAAAGAAACATGGCAACCTGCCAGTTCCTTTTGTGATCAGGAACCCGGAAACAAAACTTATGAAAGAACTAGGATATGGCCAAGGTTATGAGAAGTATACCAAAGAAGATTTCCTTCCTAATAAATTAAAAGGAAAGAAATATTTGAAGTAATATTATGGAACTACCTATTGATAAAATATTTTCAGTCTCGGAGTTTATCTCCCTGCTTAATATTGGGTTAAAAAGCTCAAAAGCTAAGATTGTCGGAGAAGTTGGGGAAGCTAAAGCAGGGCCTACCGGCCATGTCTATTTCACTTTAAAGGATGAGAAGGACCAAAGCATGATGAACTGCATAATCTGGAAATCAAGGTATCAGTTGTATGGAGTAAAACTGCAGGAAGGGATGAAGATTATGGCCTCAGGCTACCCCGAGATATATCCTCCTTCAGGGAGATTGTCTTTTATAGCTGAAACCATTGAGCTGGCCGGAGAAGGCGAGCTAAAGAAGCAATATGACGAGTTGAAGGAAAAGCTGGATAAAGAGGGAGTCTTTGCCGAAGAAAGGAAAAGATCCATTCCTAAATATCCTCAGAAGATAGGAGTTATAACTTCTAAGCAGGGAGCTGTCATAGCTGATTTCCTTAATAATATCGGCAAGTTTGGTTTTAAGATCAAGATGATTGATTCCCGGGTTGAAGGCCAGGAAGCGGTCAGGGATCTGCTGGCGTCAATAAAAACATTCAGGAAAACGGATATAGACGTCCTTGTCATAATCAGAGGAGGAGGATCTCTGGAATCTTTGATGCCTTTTAACAACGAATTGCTGGTTAGAGAGGTGTCGGGTTTTCCGGTTCCTGTCATAGCCGGTATAGGACACGATAAAGACGAGCCTCTGATGGCTTTGGCAGCAGATGCCTCAGAATCCACTCCTACTGCCGTTGCCAATTTGCTTAACGAATCCTGGGAACAAGCCTTACTGCTTTTGGAAAGATATGAAAGGGATATCATCGGGCGTTATGAAACGATATTCGATAATTACAAAGAGATTGAAAATGAATTAAGGATTTCCCTCAGTAATTTTAAAAACGCTCTATTAAATGCTAAAATCAACTTGAGGGATTATTTGAATAAATCTTTTTTCGGGTTTGGGATTCTGCTGTCTAAAGTTAATCAAAAGGTTGTCCAGGCAGAGAAAGCTATTTTTCTTAACAATCCTGAACGCCAGCTTCGTCTGGGATACAGTATCGCCAGGTGTAACGGGAAGATAATCAGAAAGACAGGGGATGTTAAGATCGGTGAAAATATGGACGTCAGGGTTATAGACGGCGTAATATCTTCTGAAGTTAAAAATATTAAAAAACAATAAAGCTATGGCTAAAGATAAATCAGATTCAAAAAATTTAAATAATAACCTTAGGAAGCTTTCTGAGATTACAGAGTGGTTTGATAACCAGGGGGAGATTGATGTTGAAGAGGGGTTAAAGAAGGTAAAGGAAGCGGTTTCTTTGATCAAGGAGAGCAAAGGACGCTTGAAAGAGATTGAAAACGAGTTTGAGGAGATAAAGAGGGAGATAGAGCCGGAAGAATAATAGCAAATAAAATCTATGAACGTCGTTTTCCAAAGAAAAGGCAATATATTTGAGGGGTTTTGGCATGCAACGAAAAACAACTTTTTTATTGGAATATCGGGGATAAAAATAACCCCAACCCTTGTTCTCCTGTCTGTGATATTGCTCGGACTTGTGGTTATAATGTATAAAATCACGGCCGCTCCCTTGAGCGGGCTGGCTATAATTACGGTAGGATTTATCGCAATTGAAGTAGTCTGCTATTTTTTAGCAACTGTTTTTTCGCGGGTTTATAAGGTTAATTCAATCACTTTAGGCGAAGATGGCATCATTTTCGTTGATAGCAATATTCGCGTTGAAGAAAAAATATCTTATAAAAATATCCAAAAATTATACTATTCTTATAGAGTAACCATGGGGGTTGCAGGTGCATTTTTTGGGAGAATATTGTCCTTACTAGCCTTTTGGCTTCAAAATTACGTCGTTGAGTATGAAGACGTTAATAGAAAAAGCCAAAAATTAATTATTCCCCCAGATTTGCCAAATCTATCGGAACTTCTGCAGACTATTATTAAAAAATTAGAATTAAAAAGAATTCAGCCGAATAAAACGAGTTTGTTTATTGAATGGCGAAAAGTCTCTGAAGATGGAGCGTCTAACCCAAAAGAAAATTATAATTTAAGCCCTAGCGTAATAGACCCAAACGCTGATATCGGAAAATTAGTTTTGGTCGTATCTATTATTATGATCACAATTTGCTATCTTATTTTTCGTTTTTTAATGTAAAATAAGTACAAATTATATAATTTATTAAAAAATTATGATAGCTTTTGCGCAAAACCTATTAATAGCCATCTCTTGTTCTTTGGTCGCCGGCATAGTTCTCCTTTACGTGGCTCAAAGAAATAACTCAATAAGAGTGAAGGTAATTCTAAGAATTATTGCCATTCTTTTCTTCGTATGGCCATTTTTAATGGGAATCTACAATAATTATATCGTTCCAAAAGTTGAAGAATATGCTTCTGTCCCCGAGCCTGAAGAATATAATCCTGCCACCGAAACCGCATCAGCCCTTCAATTAGCTTCAACGTCAGATAAAATAGCTGATTTAATAATACCTTCTTCTGTCGTCGCTGATGACGAAAAACTGAAAGAATTTTTAGTTGAAAACAAAACAGAGATTGAAAAATACGGTGTGACTGGGGTTTTGTCTTATAGATTAATTAGAGAAGATTTAAACAAAGATGGAATAGACGAAATTATTGTAGGTTTTGGCTTCGGGGGACCGAGTGCTGGCTGGGTTGGATTGATAGCCAAAGATGGCGAAGAATATAAACTTGTAAACTGGGAGAGCGTAGGAACATATGTTTCTGATATGGAGATGAAAGATATCCCGAATAATAAATACCGCTCGTTGGTTGTAAAAACGAAAGGAGGTGTTGGGACCGGGATGCACCAGCAAAAAATATTTGTATATACTTATATTAATGGTCGGCTAAAATTAGCATGGGATGGATTTATTGAAGACGCTGGATTCGGTGCGGGAGGGGGAATTGAATATACATCTGTAGTCAATTTTGAAGATATTAATAACGACGGGAATATTGAAATAACTCAAATAGGAACAGAAAAATATTTTGAATATAATGAAAAAGACAACGATTGGATTTCCGTGAAAGAAACTTCGTTTGTAAAGAAAATTTTTGAATGGGATGAGGCTCAATTTAAATTTATTTTAACGGAATAGGAAATTTTATATATTCCCATAGAAATGGATCTGATCAGGATGAAAGTAGAAATATTGTTTGGATTAGAAATCGTCCTTTCGGACGGTTTTTATTTTTGGCTTGATTTTTTTTGACGATGAGCTAGTTTGTAATAAAGATCGTTAACAGAGGTGTAATATGGGAAATAAAGAAAAGCGTTGGTGTGCTAAATGCCGCAGGGCCGTGGAGGCGGTAAATGATACCTGCCCACGGTGTGGCTCTAAAACACCATACACAGAAAAGGAACATGTGGATGCCCTTGGGGACTATTTTGATAGACAGTGTGGCACATCTAAACGCGTGTTGTCTGTCGGGAAGAAGCCAAATAAAGATTGTGATCATCTGTGGGAACAAACAGGTCATTGGCACGGTGTGGATAAAAATCGTAAAAAGGTTGGTGGCCCTAAAGCCAAATGCTGGAAATGCAATAAAGCGGTTGATTTTACCTGGCAAGAGTGGAAAGCTCTGCCTAAAAGAACCAGAATAGGGGGATATATTATGTATAAATTTAGTGATCGTTCAATCGGGCTTATGTTAGCGGCTCTTTTCCTTCTCTTTTTTGTGATTGTTTTCTTCGCTATAGCTGCTTCGCTCAACTGGTGGAGATTATAACAATCTTTTGATAATAGCGTTTTTTAGTAGCGATTCCCGGGCCGTTGCAAAGTCCCGGGTTTTTTATTTTACCACCTTCCTAGATGGGTGATTTTGTGTTAACATTAACGCGCGGGATATTATGGAAAAATATTCAGACCAGCAATTAATATCTCTATATCTTAAGGGTGATGAAAAATCATTTGAGGTTTTGATTAAACGTTATCTGAAGCAAATTTACGGTTTTGCATATAAGTATGTCAGGGACGCTCAGAATGCTGAGGATATAACACAGGAGGTATTCGTAAAAGTCTGGAAGAATATCAGATTTTTCAACAAACAGAATGATTTTAAACCTTGGATCTACGCTATTGCCAGAAATGCTTCCCTGGATTTTCTTAAAAAGAAAAGGCCCGTTCTTTTCTCCGAGCTGGATAACAGCAGGGTTTTTGCTGATAATATCAGAGATCAATCCCTATTGCAGGATAAGTTAGTAGAACAGCTGGATATTAGTAAAGTACTTATGTCAGAGATGGATAAGTTATCCGTTAAATATCGTCTGGTTTTATCTATGTATTACAAAGATTGTTTTAATTTCAGGGAGATAGCAAAGATCCTGGGAGAATCAATTAATACGGTTAAAAGCCGGCATAGGAGAGGATTAATTCTTTTGAAAGAGCTAATCAATCTTTAATGCACCAAAACATAAGCCCCTGTCGTATTAATAGTAGGGACTTATGCGTAAAGAATCTAAAACATTTACTCATGTTGAGCCCGCGGAACCGTCAGCGGGTCTTTTTGATAGGATAATCCTGGCTATAAAAAGAGAACAGGAATTGCAGAACAAAAGAAGGCTGTTGTTTAGTTTCTTTTCTCTTTTGATTATTTCCATTTCTGCCGTGCCTTTTTCCTGGACCGTTCTTGCCGAACAGGTAAAAAGTTCTGGTATTCTCTATTTCATTTCTGCGGCATTAAATAACCTTTCAAATTTCATGGTTTTTGGAAGGGATTTTGGTTTGGCTCTTCTTGAATCTCTGCCTATTCTGGGAATTATCCTTTTTACCATAAACATCGCTTTGGCACTATTTACCCTGAGGCTTTTCCTTCATAAAAAGCAGTTTTTATTTAAATATTTGGGCCGTAATTTAAAAATGGCGTAAATAATTAGTTTAATTAATAAATCTATGGAAGAAAACAAGCAGGATAAAATATTTAATAAAGACACTCTCAAATGGGTTATTGTCGGATTAGCCGGTTTCATAATCGTTGTTCTGGCTTTTGGCTTGGGTATTTGGGTAGGGACAAGAAAAGCAGAGTTCTCTTACCGCTGGGCAGAAAGCTATCACCAGAATTTTGGTGGTCCCAGACAGGGGTTTGTTATCGGCTGGAGAGAATTTCCGGCAGGAGACCTTATTGAAGGACACGGTTCTTTCGGAGAAATAATCAAAATAGACGATAATAGTTTCGTCATGAAGAGCAGAGATAACACGGAAAAGGTAATACTGCTCAAAGAAGATACTGTCATTGAAAAACTCAGGGAACAGGTAAAACCCGGAGATTTAAAGACGGGCGATTTTGTAGTTGTTATCGGCTCTCCCAACGATTCTGGCCAGATTGAGGCTAAGTTAATCAGAATCATGCCGGCTCCGCCAATGTCGTTTTTACCTCCTAATTTAAATAACACGCCTAACAAATAATATGTTGCAGAAACTTTTTAAAAAGA
>Ga0265297_10010330_pt1 | contig 11759 bp, 16 predicted proteins | sample Munlanlwell13791_FD_192502 | JGI IMG/M metagenome (GOLD analysis project Ga0265297, IMG submission 192502) | Leachate microbial communities from a municipal landfill in Southern Ontario, Canada - Leachate well 137-91 | ecosystem: Engineered > Solid waste > Landfill > Unclassified | place...
ATGGTGTATTGGTGACCGATGAGGTTGTCGAAAAGACCCTCAAGGTCTGTGGTGGCGCAGCGGTGACGCTTCATCCCCATCTGGAGAAGCACTGGCGTCAAGCCATCCACCGTCTCGCTGCTGGCAAGGTCAAGCTGAACGTCCACGTCATCATCAGTGACGCCGCCAGCATCGACTACACCGAGAAGCTCTATGACGAGTTCGTGGAGACGGGCATGGTGGACTACTTCGTCCTCCTTCCCTACATGAACACCGGCCACGCGGCCAAGAACCCGCGCCGGATCGACTATGACCGTCTGGAGAAGTGGCTCGACCGCATCTACGTGCAGAGCCGCGTCGCCTTCGGTGCCAACTTCTACAACTTCATCAAGAAGAACGCGGCCAAGTACAATGTCAGCCTCTACCCACCGGAGATCATGAGCAAGTATCTCATCCTCAATGACCGGATGGAGCTGTCCAACAACTCGTTCGAGAAGCGTCCCGTCGGCTTCACGCCTGGCATCGGATGCACTCTCGGTCAGGCCCGTATGAACTTCGACATACCGGCTTGACATCAACGACATCTTTCTATAAGGTATCACCAACATGCACCTCTTCATCCTTCCCGTCCACTCCTTCGTCGATCTGATCACAAATAGCTCGAGCGAACTTTTTATATGCGAAACGAAACAGAAGCTCACGACTTTCAAGAAAACCCTCGTCAAGCTTGCCGAGTTGCACAACGAAGCCCACAAACTCCGTGACACGTCCACCGAGTACGGATACAGCGACCTCGATGTTACCGGTCTGTTCTCCTCACACTTCCGGAACCCACGCATCCAGCCATATACCTTCCGGCTCGACCTCTATCCCAAGTGCGCTGAGTATCGTTCGATCTGCGACTGGATGAACGACGACAAGCATCCGATCTGTGTTGCCGCTACGCAGAAGATGAACGAGTGGCGACACAAGAACCCAGCTGATGCTCATCAGAAGGCCGAAAACGCGTTCCGTACCAAGGTCTTCGCCAAGTGGGAGGCGCTGAAGAACAAGACCGAGACCGAGATGTTCACGTGGGCGTTTGCGCAGAACGGTCTCGACTGGAACTCGGGTGAACCGTCCGATTGCAACTGGCAACGTTGGCGTCGTACCTTCAAGGACAAGAAGATCGAACAGTTCGTCGAAGACATCCGGCAAGCGACCTCATACCGATACGGCTTCAACGCCGGTGACATCATGTTGGAGACCGCCTCGGACAACACCGTTCCTTACGGCTTTTTCGACGACATCCAACGCATTTTCCGTTGCAAACGGGTTCACCTCGGATAAACTGACACCAACATGAAGACACGTATCATCCTCACCGCGTTGCTGATCATCGGCGGCGCATGGTTCGCTTCCTCCATCGGACAGCCGGTCTCAACCTCTTCTTGACGGCGCCGACGCCTGAACAGAAGGCGGCCGCTGTATCCAAGTAACTGATCTTGAGGGGCTCTACGGAGCCCCTCTTTTTTTATCCAAAAATCTTCAGAAAAGCTATTGACAACCTACGACATCTCTGCCACACTATCATCTTCTCAACCAAATAGGAGAAAACATCAATATGACAAAGACCAAGCTCACACACAACGGTACCCGCGAAGCCAAGTTCGTCCAGATCGAAGGCGCCGAGTTCTACTACTCCCGCCCGATCAACGCCAAGAAGGGCGCAACCTTCATCAACATCAGTGGTAACGATCCGGTTACCGGCCAACGCCGCAAGGTTCGTCTCTCCGCTCGTGAGATCAACACGCTTCGCAAGCTGATCACCGCCCAATCGCCCCCCCCCCCCCCGAGGCGTCAAAGCCTCTTCTTTTGAGACGGATACAGCAACCAAAAATATATCCCGCTAATGGAACGCCCGAAAGGGCAGGGCTTTTCAAGGCTTGAGCTCAAATCAAACCGGCCGTCTCGCATTTTCCTTTCACAACAACTTTGAGACAGATACAGCAATCCAATACAAATGGACGGCCACACCGAAAGGTGTGGCGGGAGGGTAAGGTCTCCTGAACAAAACCCACTGTCTCGTACTTTTACTATCATGGCAAAGAACAAGCTCCTACAGGCAATGACCTCAACTCCACGCACCAAGCTCACCGAGAATGGTGCCAAGACCCTCGATCAGTCCGGATCGAAGTTGGTGGACCTCTTCTCCAAGGGTGCATCGTATCGGTCCCGCTCCGATGTGGATGTCATCAAGCTGTTCGACGACGCGTTCGACACAGACGCGTTGCTGGCCCTCAAGACCCTTTTCTACATCCGCGACGTCCGTGGTGGCCAGGGTGAGCGACGGTTCTTCCGCGTTGTCCTCAAGTGGCTCGCAAAGAACCATCCGGACACCTTTGTCCGCAACTTCCAGAACATCGCCGACTTCGGCCGTTTCGACGACCTCTTCGAGGCGTTCGACACACCGGCCGAGGAGCAGATGGTTGAGTTCATCAAGGCTCAGCTGGGCAAGGACTCCAAGCAGAAGGAAGACACCGAGTTGTCGCTTCTGGCAAAGTGGATGCCGTCGATCAACACCTCAAGCAAGGAGACCCGATTCCTCGCGCATCGGTTCGCCAAGGCTCTCCGTGTGACCCCAGCCAAGTACCGCAAGACCCTTTCCAAGCTCCGGACTCGACTCAACATCGTTGAGAAGCTGATGTCCGAGGGTGACTGGACCGGCATCAACTTCGAGCACGTGCCTTCCAAGGCCAACCTGCTCTACCGCAAGGCGTTCAGCCGTCAGCAGCCCGACCGTTACACCGCCTTCATCAAGTCGGTGCAGAAGGGCGACGCCAAGATCAACGCTTCGACCATCTACCCGTACGAGATCGTTCGGGATGCGCTCGGTTACGCGAGCGAGGCCGCCACCCTCGACGCGTTGTGGAAGGCTCTGCCTGACTACGCCGCAGAGAATCCACACAACGGCATCGTCGTGTGTGACACCTCCGGCTCGATGACCTCGAACTACGGTACGACCATCGTTCCAATCTGGGTCTCCGTGTCGTTGGCGATCTACTTCGCACAACGTACGAAGGGCGCGTTCAAGGACCACTTCCTCACGTTCAACGACGACTCCAAGCTCATCAAGATTCGGAGCAAGGACATCGTGTCTGTCGCTCGTGAGGTCCAACGTGCGCCCTGGGGCGGATCGACCAACCTACAGAGCGCGTTCGACAACATCCTCAAACACGCAACCGCAAACCGAGTCGAGCAATCGGAGTTGCCGGACACGATTTATGTCATATCGGACATGGAACTAAATGTGGCGTGTTCCGGAAACAACAAAACCAACTTCGAAGTCATCAAGGAGAAATACCGTAAGGCTGGATACAAGATGCCTCGCATCGTGTTCTGGAACGTCGCGGCTCGCAACGATCAGTCGCCAGTCAAGTTCGACGAGAGCGGAACGGCTCTCGTGTCGGGATGTTCGCCGTCGATCTTCAAGACCGTCTTGAGCGGCAAGAACGTCACCCCTTACGAGGTGATGATGTCCACCATCAATGCAGATCGTTACAAGTCGGTGGTGGTCTGATTTTCGGACATGGGATAGGGTTTGTTAGGCCGACCATCGAAAGGTGGCCGGCCTTTTTTATACCTTGACCCATCGGATCGTTCGTGTATCGTTGGTCGTATGACATCACTGATGCGACATTTTCGGAGAATCCTCTCCGACTTTCCCGTTACACCCACGTGTCCACCTGTAACCAATCCGTTACCACAGCCAACACCAACTCCAACGATGCACATCTTCACCGATTCCGAGGGAAACCGCCAATACCGAAACGACATGCCAAATACCGATAGATATTTCGATCCACGAATGAATCGATGGCGTCTGTCTGATGGGACTCCATGCGCTCCGCTGACATTATGTGACGTTCCCATGCCAGCCGTAAAGCCGCCAAAGCCAACCGCCGACAAACCGTTGTATACCGACTACTTTTTGGCGCTCGCCTATCTCGTCGCAATGCGGAGTATTGACCCATCATCCAAGTGCGGCGCGGTCCTCGTCTCGGCCGACAAACGCATCCTCTCAACGGGCTACAACGGTCCATTGCGAGGAGCAGATGACAGTCTGGTCCCTCTGACACGTCCGGAGAAGTATCCCTACATGATCCACGCGGAGGAAAACTGCTTGCTGGCCTACTCTGGATCCAGTCAAGACCTCGAAGGCTCAACGATGTACGTGACCGGCAAGCCCTGTCACAAGTGCCTTCGGATGATCCTACAGAAAGGCATTCGTAACATCGTGGTCACCAAGGGGAACCACACCGTCATGCACGATGACGCGGAGGAAAAGGTCTGCCAAGGGCTGATCGACATCCTACCCGCCGAGTCGGTCAACTACCACGTCATCAACAACTCCCGAGACATCTACAAGTTGTTGCAAACCACGATGGACTACCTCGTGCAAAAAAATCCCTCGTCGTTCTACACTCAAGTGGTCTGAATCCGCTTGACTTTTTATAGACCATTCACCATAGTTACAACCGTATGAACGTCCTAAATCAACCCGTGCTCTGCCTGAACGCAAGTTGGCTTCCGCTCACCCCAAAGACGGTGAAGGAGGCCATCGTTGCGATGATGGGTGGCGTTGACGGCCACAACCCGCCCGCATACGGTATCGACCAAGAGTTCGCCGTGCTCGAAGACGGCACCATCGACTGGGGCAACATGGTCTACGCCAACACTGTCAAGTGGGACGAGTGGATCAAGCTTCCGGTCCGTGAGGATCAGAACGACGAGGCGGTTCACACCGCTGGCGGCCGGATCATCCGTGCCCCACGTGTCATCATCCAGCCCAACTTCGCCAAGATGCCGGTGGTCTCACCGAAGCCGACCAAGGACGCGATCATGCGTCGTGACGGTGGCATCTGTCAGTACACGGGTCGGAAGCTGACTCGGAGTCAGGGCAACATCGACCACGTCATTCCTCGTCACCACGGTGGCAAGAACACGTTCGAGAACATGGTTTGGTGTGAGAAGGGTCTCAACTCGACGAAGGGAAACCGTCGCAACGAGGAGATCGGTCTCAGGCTCATTCGTAAGCCGAAGGCTCCTCCGTCGATGCCGCTCTCAGCGACCATCACCGAGGCCCGTCACCCGGCGTGGAAGCCGTTCCTCGTGACCGGCAGCTAATCTCAAGGCGTCCTACTTCGGTGGGACGCCTTTTTTTCGTTATGAAGATAGACCTCAAGTTCACCTCCCTCCTCCTACTGTCCAACGCAACCGTCATCGCCGGATGCATCGTCTCGTCGACCTCATGGTTCACGATGTTGATGCTGCTCGTCTTGAGCAACGTGACCGTTTTTCACAAACGGAACCAACGTATCCAACAAGAACTGACGAAGATCGACGTCGACGACAAGATCACTGAACTGGTGGGGGCGGAAAACGCCACCAGACGGTTGTTGACCGAGGTGCTGTCAACGGTTCGATCCCACTCCGCGAAACTCAAGAAGCACGATGAAACGATTGCACGACTACATACAGAACTATCTCGACACCGTGATAGCCAACAAGAACTGGCTCGAAGCCGAGATCAAAAGCCTTCAGTCTCAGGAGCACCCGAACGAGCAAACCGCCCGAGAGCTGATGCAACGAGCCCTAAACCAGTGCGCAAAGATGCGAGAACTGAAGGAGCATCTGGCCCATCTGGAAAAGATGTGTGAACTGTTAGGTGTTGATTCCGACAAGATTATGTTTGAGGATTGACACCGACTTCGATTTGATCCACCCTATTGCACGATGAAAAAAGAAGACGAGTACATTCCGCTCGGTTGCACCTTTCGTGAGTTGCTCCTTTCCTGTGACCCCGTCGAGGTCTCGGCGAAGGCTGCCCTCAAAGACCTTGAGACGCATGTCGAAAGCCTCGACCCCAAGAAGAAGGAAAGCATTGACTTCTTCCTGAATCAGATGGCTGGATACGACACCGCCATCTGTGAAATCATCGGCACCGACTACGCCGTGGACCACCGGCCGATGGGTTGGGCGGTGTATCACGTTGATGCGGACGAGTTCACCGACTTCGACTGGATCGGAGTCAACCTCTACAACTGGGACTACGTCAAACCGCCAAAAGACCTCTGTCCGTCCAAGTGGGAGGACAAGCACTGGCGGACCTTCTCGGCCTCCTTCGCACCGTGGACCGAACATGCCGACCGTGAGATCATGATCACGCAGAAGGCGCTCAATATGTGCCGATCCCTCTCCGACATCGCTGCGGAGATCATGTGGGAAGCCACCTTCTCCGGTTTCAGTGGCAAGGCGGCCGCTGCCAGAGGAGATGAAATCCTCGGCGCTTGCAAATTGGCGATGGACGCCTACTTCGCCGAATCGGAGAAGACCGACAAGAACAAGCAATGAACGGCACCCTTCAGAAAATCACCGCCATCTGGCGCCATATTGAGGAGGTGCAGAAGAACTGCTTCCTCCTCGGCGAGAAGCTCGACGACGTAGGCGAACCGGACATGGCTCGACAACTCATCATGAACTCCCTTGTCCACGATCAGTCAAAGTTCATGGGCATCGAGTGGGAGTATTTGAGTGACACCGACAACAACGAGATGCATAAACTCGCCGTTCATCAGCACAACACGACCAACGCCCACCATCCCGAATACTGGCGTGGCATCAAGCACATGCCGTCTGTTTACGTCGCGGAAATGGTGTGTGACTGGAAGGCCCGCAGTAGTGAGTTCGGTTCCTCGCTGAAGGAATGGATTGACGGACCCGCTGCCGAACGTTACGGATTCACCAAACGAGACAAAATCTACCGTGAGATAATGCGATACACCAACCTGCTACTGGAAAAACCATTTGTTCAATCATGACCTACGATACCATCCAAGAAGACACTCGCAACTTCAAGATCATGGAGTTCGGCCAAGTCGCGGTTGGTCGTGCTTTTTACCAACGTCGACCGTTCCCAGGTTCCGACGAGGGAAAGCTGATCAAGATCGCCACCGAACGGACTCCTCAAGGCAAGTGGGTCAACGCCAGGGCCGCAAAGGGTATGTCGTCTCACGTGTTCGTTCAGTACGATGCCAAGGTGACGGTGGAAACCTGATTGATCACGATGAAGACCTACGATGAAATCCGCCGTATCATTACGGAACACTTTGGTATTGTCGATTTGCGGGCATACTCCGATTGGCTTGCCAAATGGAGATCGGGAGAATGGACTCCGACTGAGGAAGACATCAACCTGCTTTCTCCCGACGAGATCGACTGTCTCGACTTTTGGAAAGTGACAGAAGACCTATTCGGCATCGATGGCGTGTGCAACACCGTTGATAGCCGTCTCTCCGCCGACCTTTCCAAGATGAATGGAAACCGAGGAAATCTGAATATCGCACGGTCCCTCGGTTGCCTCTCCTCCATTGATCAGTACGCCGGTCAGGAATGCAATCTCCTCGAATACGGAACTGGCTACGGCTCTCTCAAAAACTACGTGGAAGTAACGACCCGATTCAACTATTCGGGCTGGGACGTGTATCCCAAAGTGCCAGACGTGCACGCAACGACCCGTACAGGCTACCTCCCGTCCGAGTTCGTGATGATAAATCGTGGGCAGTTCCACTTCGTCGTTTCGTCAAACGTGCTGCAACACGTGTCCACCAAGCAGAAGCTCCAGTTTTTTGCCGATGCACACGATCTGCTGTGTCGCAATGGACAACTGATAGTCAATGTGCCGATTCTACCAACCAAACATCGTAGCAAGTATATGACCCTCTACGGCCAGTTTATCGAGATGCCGACGCGTGAAACTTTCTTCGATTGGGTGACCGACAAGTTTGATGTGCTCGCCACGACCGAAGTACCTCGACAGTGTATGCTTGGGGTCGTATTGTCCAAGAAAACCTGATTGACATCCCGCAACGGATACATCAGTATCGTCTCGATGGCCACTGAGAAGAAAAAGTACGTCCGAAAGCCCAAGAGCAACGCCCTCGTCAAGAGCAAGGGGTTGTTCGACCACATCAACCATATTCGGGAGGTCCAAGACCCGAACTACGTCGACACGCTCACGGCTGAAGACCTGAAGTCGTGGAGCAACTACATGATCTGTCGGTTTTTGAGCATGCAGCCCGACATCATCGAGTGGATCAACTACATACAGGTCTATCAGTCCATCCTTGAACCGAGGGAGTTCTACCGACTGTGTATCGCGGTCGTTCCTCGTGGAAGAGCGTTTTTTCCGTACGTCAAGGGAACGTCGGACGGAAAGTGGGACAAGGAAGTTGTCGAGATCATACGACGGCACTTTCAGGAAAGTACCCAGAACGCCGCGGAGTATCTGGAGATGCTTTCGGTTGACGAGATACGGCAGATACTTGCGGACTACGGAAAGTCCGAAAAAGAGATTGACAAACTGCTGAAGTAGTTTGTTAGGAGATGATTACTCGGCCGGATATTCCGGGAGTGTCGTTGTTTGTACTTGCTCCCGAACCACCACGATCCGAATCGGCGGAGTTCGCCGGCGTGGTCGCCGAACCGGCAACAGTAACGCCGTTTGTTGTTTTTGTTGGATGAATATATCCACTACCTCCAGATGCCGAGTCGCCGTTGCCGTCGCCACCGCCTCCACCGAAGTATCCGCCGCCGGCTCCAGTGTTTCCAACCGATCCAGCCTGACTTGATCCGCGTCCGCCGAGCAGGGCCGCGCCCGCTTCACCTGTTCCGCCAGATGTTCCTGGAGAGCCGCCCGCCAACTGTGTACCACCAGTCGATCCCCCTTGACCGTTTTGGCCGGACGATCCACCACCGGCTCCTGGAGACCCAACCTGTCCGGCGCCGCCTCCGCCCGCTACCATGATAGCTGCGGATTGAACGTATGACCCACTGAAGATTCCGCTCAAGCCGCCGCCGCACGGGTTGGTCGATGACGTTTTACGTCCGGGAGCGCCTCCACCGAGAACACGTGTACCAGAGTTTCCAACCACCGATACGCCGCCTTGTCCAACCAACATGACGTATGGAACATCTTGCTCGAAAGATATCGAACCCGATGAGAATCCGCCGGCGCCGCCGTAGTTGGAGCCCTTACCATTTCCACCAGCTCCCCACATCTTCACGCTTGCGGTAAACGTGGAGTTTGGTGTCAATGTCCACGTTCCATAGGAACCGACGTTAATGCTTCCTGATGATTCTAGGCTCCAGACGGTCTTTCCACTGATCGCCGGTGATACGTTGAACGTACGAGCGGGCGGCACCGGTGGAGTTTTCGGTCTTGCGGTAGCCGTCGTGATGTGTAAGTTATGTATTTGTAGTGACATGATGTTTGAAGGTATTAGGATATAATGATACGACCCGACGGCGCCGTCGGTGAATAGTACGTCCCACCGTTTCCAGCCGCCCCGCGTTGTGGATCGGAGGCGTTTCCAGGAGAAGTACGGTCGACGCCCGCGACCGTTGCACCATTGGTTACAAGGCTTGTGTTGATGTAGCCCGATCCTCCACCGGCTGCGTACGTTCCTCCGCCGCCGCCCCAATAGCCTCCGCCGCCGCCTGAAGTACCAATATCGCCATCATTTCTGTCGTTTGTCGAACCATTTCCGCCCGCCAAGGCTCCTCCGGACGTGGCATCGTTGTTTCCACCGTTGTTATGGTTGCCGCCTGCGACTTGGGTTCCACCGAAGCCGTTTCCGCTGCGTTGGCTGTTGGCGTCGCCGCCCGACGAACCACCACCAGCACCGGGTCTGTTATTTCCGAGCGAGGCTGCACCGCCACCGCCTGCGATGATGACCGAGTTCGCTTGGGTGTACGATGTTACGAACGCCCGAAAGGCCGCCGCCTCGTGTATTAGTGGTTCCGGGATGACGACCGTAGCCGCCGCCACGCGTCGATGGGCCCGCATTTGCGGCCGCCAACGATCCGCCCTCTCCACAGAGAATGACGTAGCTGCTGCCGTTTTGGAACGACGCGGTGCCTCCCGAATAGCCACCACAACCACCCGTAGATTGAATTGCATTATACTTGTTGCCACTACCGCCGGCTCCCCACAGTTTGAGGTTGGCGTGGAACGTTGAGGTGGGTGCGAAAGTCCACTGACCGCTACTACTGATGTTTATCGGCCCCTGTGTATCAAGGTTCCACGTCGTCCGACCATAGAGGGCGGGGCTGATGTTGAAGATACGTTGAACAGTCTTGGGTTGTGTCCTGGCCGTAGTGATGTGAAGATTGTTGATTTTTAGTGCCATGATGTATCAGATTGATTCTGTGATTGCGTGAACTTGCATGGTCCCTATAAATATCAGTTAGTAGTTGTTATACCTTGACCAAAATGTCCAAACCATCAATACTGTGCAGTCGAATGAAGACCATTGGCATCTCAGGCGTTTTTCGTTTATAGTTTATACTTATTCATATGGGCCGCAAATCTCACAATAAAACGTACGATCAACTACTCAAGGAAAAGCGTATTCGTGCCATTGAGTATTATCGCAAAAATCGTGATGCGGTGAATAAAAAACGACGGGCTATGTATGAAAAACTCAAAAACGCGTCCAAGAGTAACTAATACCATATTAGCTGAATCGGCGAAGTCATCTTGGAAAAACGGAGAACGTCTTCGGCGTTGTCCAACGTGCGGCGCCGATATCGAGTACAAGGATAAATGGAGCTATATTTACGCGTATCAGTCCAACGTTTCCTGCAAATCGTGCGCCTCGAAACTTAAATCGTTACAATATGATTACAAAGCGAGATTCTCCGGAGAGAATAATCCGTTCTACGGAAAGCGGCATGTAAATGCGAAAAAGTGCGGCGTTCAGAATATAGGCAAACGAACAGGCGACGAAAATCCAATGAGACGGCCTGAGCTACGGTCCTATTTTTCTAAACTATATACTGGAAGGAAATCGAGCGACGTATCCCGAAAAAATAACTCGATTGCGCACATAGGATTACAATCTGGAAAGAATAATCCTATGTATGGAAAGCCCTCGCCGACCGGTTCTGGAAATGGTTGGGCAAACTGGTATAAAGGTCGTCATTTTAGAAGCTTGCGAGAACTCCAATACTTTATATCAGACGTGGAAGGAAAGGGACTCTCGTGCGAAAGTGCTCAAAAGTACAGAATACCATACAAGAGTTATGATGGAACCGACAGAACGTATCAGCCCGACTTTTTGGTTGGAAACTCGTTGATAGAAATCAAACCAAAAAAACTATGGGAAACCCCGTTGGTGAAACTAAAGCGAGAAGCCGCCGAAAAGTTTTGTAACGAACGTGGTCTCACGTATAAACTGATTGACGTCGTACCGAACTCCTCTATACTGAAGGATAAATATCTGAACGGTGAAATCCGTTTTGTGGAAAAATATAAAACCAGATTTGAGAAATATGCAGACATCAAATAGACTACACGTCATAGGCATCGGTGGGTGTGCCAGAGCCGGAAAAGACACTTTCGCTGCAATCCTCATCAAGCAGCTCGAACTCAAGGGAAAACGTGTAAAACGGTTGGCTCTGGCCAGTCCGCTCAAGGAGTTTTGTGACGAGTTCTGTCAAAAAAATCTTGGCATCTCCTCGTTCACGCAGAACAACGACGAGAAGCTGATGATCCGACCGATGCTGGTGTGGTTCGGTGACGCCAAGCGTAAGCAGACCAACGGTCGGTTCTGGGTCGATCTAGCGGACAAGACCATCAAGGACGCTGAGGCTGACGGATACGACTACGCCGTCGTCACCGACGTCCGTTACGACTACTACAAAAGCGACGAGGTAGAATGGCTGAAGAACGAACGGAA
>Ga0265297_10010331_pt1 | contig 11758 bp, 12 predicted proteins | sample Munlanlwell13791_FD_192502 | JGI IMG/M metagenome (GOLD analysis project Ga0265297, IMG submission 192502) | Leachate microbial communities from a municipal landfill in Southern Ontario, Canada - Leachate well 137-91 | ecosystem: Engineered > Solid waste > Landfill > Unclassified | place...
CCATAAAAGAAAGAAGGGTCGGATCATTTTGAGAATTATCAAAACTCTTTATCTTCTCAAAAAACTGATCAATTAATTCCCACTTTTTAAAACTCTCTTCGTTATTTTCAGGAATATATTTTGCATACTCCAAATCATTAATGACGTGGATAAAAACTTCACCGGCACCTTTTTCTTTTGATAATTTATAATGCTTTTTTAAATTTTCAACAATCTTCCTTAATTTAACAAGCGTGTCTGAGGTAAATTTACTCAAAAGATGACTGTCATTAATCGCTTCAAAAATAGGAATTCCTTTTTTGTCGCTGTATTGGATAATCCTTGAAACTTCTTCCGGAGAAAAATCCATCATTCTCAATATTCTGTAAAAATTAGGAGAATCGTAAAAATTAAGAATAACCTTAAGATAAGAAATTAAATCAAGTATTAAAGGATTAGTGTATAAGCCTTTAGAGGAAACGAATTGATAAGGAATCCCAGCTCTTTCTAAGGCTCGGCTAAAACTGTTGGCCGACTCATTAGTTCTAGTCAGAATGGCAAAATCAGAAAACTCCGCCTTACTGTCAATTTCTTTTAACTCCCATATTTTATTAACAACTCCTGATACTTCATCGTCAGCCGTTTCAAAACCCAGCAATTCTATCGCTCCTGATTTTCCCTGATTACTTTTAAGCTTCTTATCAATCTTTTTAAAAGATTTTAAATCTATTCCTCTTTCTTTCGCTCTTTTGTTAATTCCCTCGATTTCATTTAATTGATATTCCAAGCGATTGGGATTATTCAATTGAATAAATTGATATGACAAATCAAGAATATTTTGCGGAGACCTGTAATTCTCAACCAAAACAATCTCTTTTGATTTGGGATAATCTTGCTTAAATCTTAAAACATTATTAAATGAGGCTCCTTGAAAACCCATCACCGACTGGTCATCGTCTCCAACAACTGTAATATTATTCTCGGGATAGATTAATTTCTGAACCAATTCGTATTGAACCCAATTAGTATCCTGGAACTCATCAACCATCACATATTTAAATTGATCCCTGTATTTTTCCAAAATCTCCGGACGTTTCTCAAACAGTTTTAAAGTATAATTTATCAAATCGCCAAAATCCAAAACGTTATTGTCGAGTAAAAGCTTTTGATAAACATGATATGCTTCAGCCACTTCTTTAATCATTTCGTATTCTTTCTGCTTATTGCTCAAATCTTTCTTGTCCTTTGATTTTACCGATTTGGAACCGACCGGAATATCATCCATATTTAATTTCAAAGAATCGGCATGCTCTAAATAATTCTCGGGATAAATTCCCTCATTCTTACAATGACCGAAATGGGAAACCAAAGCTTCGATAAACTTGGTAGGATTACCGAGCGGACGGTATTCTTTTAAAAAATTAAATTTATCAAAATTCTTCTTGATTAAAATCCAGCTTCCTGTTTGTTCTAATAATTTGTAGTTAGTCGGAATCCCGATGCTTAATCCGTGTTTCTTTAAAACTCGGTCGCAGAAAGAATGAAAAGTTGATATCCAAAAATCATAATAACCGAAAGGTAAAAGATTTTCCGCTCTTTCCTCCATTTCTCTGGCCGCTTTTTCGGTAAAAGTAACAGCTAATATTTCTTCCGGTTTAATTCCCTTTTCCTTGATTAGATAGGCTATTCGGTGGGTCAAAACAGTAGTTTTACCAGTTCCCGCCCCGGCAACAATCAAAAGAGGCCCCTTATCAAAGGTAACCGCCTCTTTCTGTTCTTTATTCAGTTTAGATAATAAATCAGACTCCATATTCCCCATTATATCTCAATTTGCAAAACTAAAAAAGGACCACCGGTCCCCTTTTTAAATGTTGTTTTTATCTCTTGTCGCTCTTGTTTTTCTTGGTTAATTCGTCATGGAACATATCCAATCCGAAAGCATCGAGAACTTTCCTTGCTTTCTTAACCGTCTTATCTATCCCGACACTGAAATATTCTTTGATTAAATTAGAAACCTTCTTGTCCTGGGTTGGATTTTTTTCATCCTTCTCTTCAACTGCTCCTGATTTTTTGTATATATTTTGAAGAAGCTCTTCTTTTTTTTCTGCTGGAACAGTCTCCTCTATTTTTTCCTGAGGCTTAACTGTCTCACCCTGTTCTTTCTCAAAAACAGTTCCTTCAAAATTTTCATTTATCTTTTCGCTCATGCGCCGATTTTCTTAAGCATCTCTTCTTGAAGATTATTCAATTCCGTTTGAATAATACTTGAAAAATTAGGAACCTTTTCATTTAAAAAGCTGTCCACCTTACCCATCAATCCGCTTTCTAAATAACCATTGAGCTCATTCGCTTCTTCTCCGCTAATCGTTTCCATTACTTTCAAAATAATTTTACTGGAAACAATATCGCTCATCTGACTCACTAAAGAATCTTTTTCTTCTAAGGGAAGACTGTTAAGACCTAAAGCCTCGATCATATCCCTACATTTGATTGTTACTGTTTTTTCCATATGTTTTGATTTATTTAATTTCGTTTGTTAAATCAATCTCGTCTTTCCCTTCTTTCTTTAAATCATTAACAAATCCGGAAAATCCTCGCATAATAAAGGCTCCGCCAGCCATTCCCGCCAAGGCGGTAGCTTTAGTGGCATATGCGGCCGGTAAGAATCCAGCATGCATTCCGAAAGTAATCATACTGATAAAACCTGTAGGAGGAGCGGCAATAGCAACTCCGACTATGGCTAATCCGACAACGAACTGGAATTTCCTGTCTTTCATTAAGGCTTTGATTTTCTCAAAAGATCCTTTCTTTCCTCCTTCCAAATTATTAATCTGTTCGTTGACTTCTTTTGCTTTCTTGTAAAGATAATCTTTTAATCCTTCGGCTTTTTTTTCGGTTTCAGGAGATTTTTCTTGTTTTTCTTCATTCTCTCTTCCACTGAAATAATGCTCTTCTATCTCCTTTACACTATAACCAGTAAGGCTTGATATTTTTCCTAATACCTCCTCGTATTCACCATAAACAGTTCTGTATTCTTCATTTATCTGAGAATCTTTCTTTTTAATGCCTAACTTATACATCAATCCTCGTTGTGTATCCATTTTAGCGAATAATTCGTTCTTTCTTTTGTTTAAATTAAATAATTTTTCAGCTAATTTTTCTACCTCTACTTCTGTTGGATTCTTTTCTTTTTCTTTATCTTTTGGTTCTTCTTTTGTTTCTGTTTTTTCAGGGGTGTTTAGAACCTCTTCCAGTTTTTCTTTAACTTCTTTTCCGCTTTGCTCAACCGGCTTTTCCTCTACTGCTTCTTCCTTGTTTTCTGGTTTTTCTTCTTTAACTTCTTCCGGAGTAGCCTTGACTTCTTCTTTTATAACTTCTTGTTTGGGTTCAACTTCTTTCTTTTCTTCTGTTTCTATTGGTTCTTCTTTTATTATCACTTTTCTTTTGGAAGTTGAGGGAACAGATTCTTTATTGCCCAAATCAAGACCAGATCTATAGTCTCTAATTAATTCATCTTTTTCGTCGTCTTCCTTTTTAGGATTGTCTTTTTCTTTTAAGTATTGGTCATAACCAACCTTGTAGTCGCTGGATAATTCCTTTAATTCTTCTTCTCCTTCTTTTTTATCTTTTTTCAAAGCATCAGCATAATCGCTGGGCAAAGACTCTTCTGGAAATTCTTCTTCTTTTTCTGCACTCATATATTTATATTATTATAATCTTCTTTGTCTTATTTCTGATTCCACCACTTCCTTACTTCTGCCGTAAGTTAAGGCGTAATACTCTTTAATATCCTTAATCCTCTCAAAGTTTCCTTTTTCCGGAGGATAAGTTTTAACGTTAAACGGCTTAGAAATCTGTCCGTTCATCATCATTTTGACGTAAAAATTGAAATTGTCAATATTAATCAAATCTTGAGCATTAAAGACCGGAGCAAATTCTTTCTCCAAAAATTGAGCATCTTCAGCTCCGATTCTGAATGAAATTATCGTTCCGACGTTACCGAAAACACTGTCTCTAATTAAATCAGGCAGTTGTCCGATGAATTGGTGCGAGATTATTAATGACAATCTGTATTTTCTTGCCTCGGACAATATTTGAGAAATACTGTTGGTGGCAAAGTTTTGAAACTCATCAATGTATAAATAGAAATCTTTTCTTTCCGCTTCCGGCGTATCAACTCTTGAGAATGCCGCCATGGATAATTTACTTGTCATAATTAAACCCAATAAAGAACTGTTCATTTCTCCCAGTCTTCCTTTACTTAAATTAACCAAGAATATTTTTCGATTATCCAATATCTCCCTGAAATTAAACGAACTCTTCGTTTGTCCGATAATCGGACGCATATAATCATTGGAAACAAAAGTATCAAACTTGGAAGTAATATATGGCACCATATTTTTCAAAGCAGCTTCGCCTCCCGCTTGTTCAGCCTGCTTTTCCCAGAATTCCTTGACCAAGACATTATTGCATTTAGCCAATAATCGGTGTCTGAATTCCGTATCGGACAAAACCTTGGGAACTTCCATTAAAGTATATATTTCATTAGGGTCATCCATTAAAAGCATCAAAGCATTTCTGGTGTATTGTTCGAACATCGGACCTCCAGTCTGTTTCAAATCATACAGCTTATCAAAAATATTTATCATCTCATTGACGATAAAGGTTTTCTGTTCAGGAAAACGCTTGTCGTATTCAAGCATATTCAAACCAACTGACCTTTCCAGATTAGTCGGGTCAAACAAAACAACGTCTTCAACTCTTTCGTTGGGAATCTTGCTTAAAATATCATCAACCAAATCTCCATGCGGATCCAATAATCCGATACCTTCTCCGTTTTTAATATCCTGCAAAGCCATATTGGATAACAAAGCTGATTTACCGGTTCCGGTTTGACCGATGACATAGGTATGTCTTCTTCGGTCATCGCTTCTCAATTTGATGTCTTTCTTTTCTTCTCGATATTCATTGTATCCCAATAATAATCCCTCTCGAGGTAAATCAGTTGGCGGAGCTGAATTCTTCGCTTTCACTCCTTTAATATTGGGTGTTGAAGTTAAGGGAGTCGGAAAATGGAAGATACTAGTTAACTCTTCTGAATTCAAAATATTCTTTTGAAGGCCATCAAACAATCGGAAACTGTATTGATAAATTAAATCACTAGCACTTTTTCCTTTAAGCATTATCAATCTGAAATTATTTGTCTTAGGAGAATTAAATTGCTCAAAAGAATTGGCCATCTGGATAAAAACATCTTCGCATCTTTTCTTGTCTTCGATTGAAACAACTAAACGGATGTTAGTTTCAAAACTATCTTTACTTATCTTCTCTTCCAGTATTTTCAAAAGCGCCTCATCAACTTTAGGCTGAGTTAATTTACTCTCTTCTTTTCCTTTAATAGCGCTTAAAAAACTGGTGGCACCGATAGCCTGATTAAAACCTTTACCCTGGGCAACTTCATCGATAATCATTTTGGCTCTGGTGTGCCAATCATTATTACCTTTTTTAATCACCACCTGAATCGCCGCTTCTTCTTTCTCATCAAGCTTGGTTAAAATATTGGTAATACTTGATAAAGGGTCGGTTTCAATATAGTTATAAGTCTTAATGGGAAGATAATAAGGCTTAGTAGTTTTCAAATACCCACAAGATACATTTTCAGTTGGAGAAAAAATATTATAGTCATCTGCTTTTTCAACCTGGGCATTAGGATAAATACTGTATATTTCTTTTTCGATAAAACCCTCAAATCTTTTCGGAGCCGCAACATAAAAGAATATTTGCTCTTTGATTTTTCCAATCTCCAAAGCAATCCACGGTTCTATTCCTAAAACACTTTCTTTATTAAAAGAAGTCAAACTGCTATAGAAATCTTCCATTAGTCTTATCCAGTCTTTTTCCTGTTTACCCGCTTTCTGTGCTTCTTCAATGGACTCTCTGGACATTTTAACCGAGAACAAAACAAATTCTAATGATTCTTTTAATTCCTTAGACTTGTTTCTTTTCTTTAATAAAAATACAAAAACAAGCAATAAAACAATTAATGCTAAGAAAGAACCGTAAATATAGTAATTATTAAAATCAAACATATTACCTTGCGTTTATTATATAATGAATAAAATAAAAAAGGAAGCGTTTAATCCGCTTCTTTTTATGTCTTTCAGATATTAATTATTTTTTCATATTATCTAATAAGTTTTCCGCCAATAAAGCATGCTCTTTATTAAAGATAAAAGACCCGTGGTCGCCCTTTGTTGAAAGAAAATGATCAGCGTTTTCTTTGCCCACTCTTTTGATAACCTCCTCTATCGGAAAAACCTTGTCGTTAGCTCCGCAAATAAAGCCAACCTTTACTCCTTTCTCTCTAAGCTGTTCTGTCATCTGAAATATGTTTGCAACAGCACAGGCTGATATTTCTTCGTAAGAAAGTTTAGAACCCTTAATGCTGTATTTAAAAACTTCTTTGATATATTTAAAAAATACGCTTTTATCAACACCTAATTCTTGTATTCCTTCATCGACAATAAATCTTTTCATTAAACTCAAGGAAGAATCGTTTTCTATCATTCCGGCAGGAGAAACAAGAACGATGTTCCTAAATTTTTCTGGAAAAAGATTGGCAGCAATCACTAAATTAAGTCCACCCTCAGAATGTCCAATCGCATCAACTCTGTTAATTCCTTTTTTATTTATCGCTTCAATAATAGATAAAGCCTTTTGCAATTCAGCGGTAGGAATATCGGTATCACTTTGCTCAACCTTCTTTTCTCTGGAAAAAGAAACTGTTAAAACTTTTCTACCTTCTTCTGAGATTGTTTTTAAAGACTCCTCTTGAGATTCGGGAACAACTCCCCAGCCAGGAGAAACAAAAACCGGCATTTCGTCTTTAGTTTTTTCGGGATTAATTTCTTTAATATCCTCGTCTTTTATAAAATCATATTTTTCCAATAAAACATTGGCCTCACTTCTGGCTTTATTATAATTCTCTTCTTCAGGAATAGATTCATTATTAAAATCTGGTTGTTCAAAATTCATTTGTTAATTTTATTTACTCATAAAAAATTGTTTTTCTTTGGGACTAAACTTTTCAAGCGAATATCTTAACATGGTTCTCGGCATTACTTTGTGATATTTTTCCAAAAAAACAATTTCAACATCTTTATCTCTCTTGCCCAATTCTCTTAACATCCAACCAACCGCTTTATGAATCAAATCGTGTTTATCATCCAATAACATTTCTGAAAGCTTTAAGGTATCTTCATATTCTTTATCCCGCAAAAGAGTAAAAGTAGAGAGAATGGAAATCCTTCTTTCCCATAGATTCTTTGATTTAACCAAAGAATACAATATCTTCCTTTCTTTCTTGTTTTCTAAAATAAATTTGCCGACAATATTAGGAGCAGTCAAATCAACCAAATCCCAATTATTGATATTTTTAGCATTCTTTAAATAAAAATCATATATCTCTTTCTTATTTTCTCCCGTCTTGTATTTTTCAACCAAAATCAATAATCCAGTAAGTCTGTGTTCGTGAACCTTGCTGTTTAGTAATTCTTGAATATCTTTTAAAGATGCTTCTTTGAATTTCTTGACTATCTCTCTTATCACTGGAACTCTGATTCCCCAAAAAACATCTCCTTCTCCATATTGGCCCTTTCCGGTTTTAAAAAACCAAGATAGAATTCCAGCATCAACTGGATTCTTCTTTGATTTTAATTCTTTGAGTATTTTATCAATCATCTTACGCTAAAAATTGGAATAAAGCTCCGAACAAACAAAGGAGTCCGAAGATTAAGGTAAACTTAGAAAAATTAACTTTCTTTGAAAAATCAAGTAAAAGCTTCAATGATATTATTCCGAAGATAAAACTGAAGATAACAGCAATCCAAGATGAAGATGCTATCACTGGATCTTTAATATATAAATACAATGAAGAACCGATAACCACCGGCACCGAAATCATATATGACCTCTTCAATATTTCAGTCGGGTCACTTTCAGTTAAAGACAATCCGAAGACAGTTGAACCGGAACGAGAAACTCCAGGAATAGCTGATATTGCTTGCAATAATCCCACAATAATCGAAGACACATCTTTGTTAATCTTCAATTTAATATTGGTCTTCTGGAACCAAGAAGTTAAAAGAAGACCTAATCCGGTTAAGGCTAAAAGTCCGGCTCCCATCGAAACATCTCTAGCCATTTTATAAACAAAAAAGCCTAATGTTCCGGAAATAAAAGTAACAATGATAAAGAATCTTAAAAATTCTTTGTCTTTAAATTGAGCTAAATTAATCCAATCTTTCCAGAAATATACGATTGCCGCTAAAACCGTTCCTAAATGTAAGAACAAAGCTAAATCAACACTGTTATAATCTTTGACTAAATAGCTGGAAAAAATAGCAACCACTCCTTCGCTTGAAATTGGTATCCACTCAAATATTCCCTGTAAGAATCCTAATAAAATATAATCCCACATATTATTTTTCTATTTTAACAAATCTATACTTATTAAACTGATCTTTCAAAAACTCAAATCTTGAATATTTATCTTTAATGATTTCCTCAATCCATTCTTTCTGTTCCGGATCAAATTCCAAATAAATAACTCCGTTATCTTTTAAATAATTAATTGCTTCGTTTAAGAAAATTTTTATATATTCCATTCCGTCATTCCCACCGTATAAAGCAATTGCCGGCTCAAACATCTTAACGTCTTCTCCTACTTCATCGATTCTGTTTTCGGCAACGTAAGGAGGATTGGCTAAAATATAATCGTATTGCTTTTCAATATTTGAAAAAACATCTGTCTTAATCAAAGAATATCTTTCTTTGTTCACACCATTTAAATCAAGACTAATTTTTATCTGTTCTAAAAATAAATCTTCTTTCTCTCCGAAATCACAAAAAGAATCTTTAACATTCTTTAGAATTGATATTCCGATACATCCAGAACCGGCAAACAAATCAAGGCATTCTGCCCCTTCTTTGATTTCTTTAATGACAGCCTTAACCCAGTATTCGGTTTCTTGTCTTGGAATTAATGGTCTTTTTGATAAATCAATTCTTGCTCCCAAGAAATCTTTGAAGCCCTGTTTGTATTCTTCTGGTAAATCCATACTACCCGACAATTAAAACAGCTGATAATATTCCGATAACTACACCGCCAGCTATTTCAACCATGCTGTGTCCTAATCTTTCTCTTAACTTATTCATCTCTTCTCCTTCTTCCTCATTATACATCTCAATTAAGATGTTTAATGATTGAGCTTGTTTTCCCGCTGCTCCTCTGATAACTTTCGCATCGTAAATCATGAAAAAAGCTAAAATAGCAGCAATCGCAAAAGGAACCGAATCAAAACCGGAAATCAACCCCACTGCGGTGGCTAATCCCGCTACGGTAGCACTATGAGAAGAAGGAAAACCTCCCGGCAAGGAATACAAATCAAACCTAAACTTCTTTTGCTTTATTGTCAGAACAATGGCTTTGGTTGTTTGAGCAACAAACCAGCCCAACAGCCCTGCCGCCAATGCCTTATTTAATAATAATTCTTGTATCATATGTATATATATTACCAGATTTAATCCTTAATATCAAAAATCTTGCTCGATTCTTTGAAACCCTTAATCATCTTCGCTTTGTGCTGGGGAACGTTAAAATAACCGGCAATTAATTCAATTATTCTTTTATTAGCCATGTTTCTTTCCGCTTCTTCTTCAACAAAAACATCGAAGCTGTCTGTACTCTTCTTTACTATCTTTTCTTCTTTTGAATTAGGAAAAGCTTTAACTTTAATCAGCATACTTTTTTAATATTTTAAAATCTTTCTTTAAAACATCTTTCATCTTCGGATTATACAATGCCACGGCTGGATGATAAAAAGGAATAATTGTTTCTTTTCCTTTAAAAACTTTACCGTGAATCTTTCCAATAACATCAATCTCTGATTCTAAACCAAACTTCTCCATAACAAATTTCATTGAAAGCCGGCCCAAAGGACAAATCACATTGGGAGAAATTAATTCAATCTGCTTTTCTATAAAATGACTGCAAGCTTTAATTTCTTTTTCTCCTGGATCTCTATTCTCCGGCGGTCGACATTTAATGATATTACAAATATATACTTTTTCTCTGTTAATCTTGGCTGATGATAATAATTCGTCCAAGAACTTGCCTGAACGACCACAAAAAGGAATTCCAGTTGCATCTTCTTTGGCACCCGGAGCTTCTCCGATAAACATTATCTTAGCTTTCAAACTTCCTTGTCCGATAACAGGAATATTCCTTTCTTTAAATAAAGGACATTTTTTACATGAAGAAATTTGTTTTTCTAATATCTTAAACTTATCTTCCATGGGAAGATATTAACATAAAAAAACATTATTTTGAAGCTAAAATATCTAATTTTTGAGAATATTCTTCTTGTCTTATTCCTCCACTAGCTAACAATTTATTTAATCCGATATAATATTGTTCTTGGATTTGCGAGGTTAGCATCGCTGCATTGTATAATCTAAATTCATCCATTTTGCCTGCAAGATGATATTCACTTGATGAAAATGATCCTATCTTATAACTCGTATAATTTGTTATACTTCCTTGTTGTGCTGCAATGGAAAGAGATATTCCTATTTTTACTCCATTTATATATGCTTGAGCAACACTACTCCTATCAAGAACAACCACTACATTATACCAAGTATTAGCTACTAAGGAACCAGTAGCAGATAAATATCCATTAATATACGGTGCTGTTCCGTCAGAAAAAACTAAATTCAATCTACTTGTTCCACTGTATCTATAAATAAAATAACCGGGATATCCTGTTCCAACTGGAAATCCACCACAATAAACTAATGTCTCAGCTTGTGATGCCACCGCATTGTCAAATCTAACCCAAAGAGAAACTGTAGCATCTCCTAATCCCATAGATAATGAAGAGTCTGAACCAAAATCAACATAGTCATTAACTCCATCAAATTGGAGACAAGAACCATTAACACAATTAGAACCAGTTTTTACGGTAGGAGGATAAGAAACAGTCCCGTTGTTTAAACTGCTCCAATTATTTAAAACATCGTTCACGGTAGCAGCACTACCATCAGTAGTTGATCCATCAAACTTCCATTCTGAAACTAAATTAAGCAACAATGAATTTTTTAGAGAATTAGAAAATACTTGAGCTTTTGCAATAGTGGCTTTTTGTGTTACTCCACCCATTGAAACAACAATCAAGCCAGACAAAATACCGATGATAGCAATCACCACCAATAGTTCAATTAAAGTAAAAGCTTGTTTAAATAACTTACTCATTGTTTAAATTATATCAATCGCACTTTTAAAGTCAAACAAAAAAGTCCCGAGAGCGGGACCTTTTTAATTAATTTATTTTCAATAATTCAACTTCAAATATCAAAGTGGCATTAGGAGGAATCACTCCGCCGGCACCGGATGAACCGTAGCCCAGAGATGAAGGAATAGTCAACCTTCTTTTTTCTCCGACTTTCATATTAAGCATTCCTTGTTCCCAACCTTGGATAACTCTGTTTTGTCCCAAAGTAAAAGAAAATGGTGCTCTTCCAATACTTGAATCAAATTGAGTTCCGTCGGTTAAGGTTCCGGTATAATTAACGGTAAGAGCGTCTCCTGTTTTTGAAACTTCTCCTGTTCCCTCTTGTAGTACTTCTATTTTAACTTCATCCATGTTTTGTATTTGACTGTAATTTTGCTCTGTATTTTCTTCATTGTTTGGAGCCATTGATTCTCTCGGCTTCATTA
>Ga0265297_10010332_pt1 | contig 11756 bp, 10 predicted proteins | sample Munlanlwell13791_FD_192502 | JGI IMG/M metagenome (GOLD analysis project Ga0265297, IMG submission 192502) | Leachate microbial communities from a municipal landfill in Southern Ontario, Canada - Leachate well 137-91 | ecosystem: Engineered > Solid waste > Landfill > Unclassified | place...
TCACGGCCTGCCCGGTTTTTGTGGCGTTGAGGGCTTCTTTGGCGGCGGAAGCGATTCGTGCATCAATGTCGGCGGCGATCGTTGATTGCTGTGCCGCTTTCGACGCCAGATGCAGACGCACGCCGATCGCCCCCACTGATTTTAGCAACCGGTTCAGCCGCAGCAACACCAGCAGCAACACAGCGCTCTGGATGACCATGGCGACAACCAACGCCACCAGCAACCACTCATGGTTCGAACCGCCAGCCACTGTGGAAATAATCATGATCATCTCCGCGCGCGTCGCGCTTCCCAACCTCTACCAGCAATCCCAGCCCGGCTCAATCGCAAAATGCCCCGGTCCTTCATGAACGTGCCCGTTTTGTGCCGGCGCCGCTGATCCAACTGAAGATTCAACATCCCCGGTCGCAACACGCCGCCGTCTCTCGCTGGCTTGACTCCGCCGGTGAAAACGGGTTCAGTCGCGACATGCTTTACCCGCTGGTCTTCCAGCCGATTTTCAAAGAGCGCGTCTGGGGCGGACGCGAGATGGAACGGTTTTACCGCAAGCCACTGCCCCCTGCCGTGGCCATCGGCGAATCGTGGGAGATCTCCGACCAGGGCGATAACCTCAGCGTCGTCGCCAACGGCCCCCTCGCCGGCCGCACGTTGCGGTCCATCATGGAGGAACATCAGGAGGAACTGCTCGGCGAAACGCCACCGATGCCCAACGGCCGTTTCCCACTGCTGATCAAAATCCTCGACGCGCGCGACCGGTTGTCCCTCCAGGTGCATCCGCCCTCCAAAGCCGCGCTGAAACTTGGCGGCGAACCAAAAACGGAGATGTGGTATGTGGCGCACGCCGACCCCGGCGCGACGATCTACGCCGGGCTGAAACGCGGCGTGACGCGCAGGCAGTTCGAGGACGCGCTCGCCCGGCAGGAATTGGAGCCACTCGTCCACCAGCTCGTGCCACGCGCCGGCGATGCGCTCTTTGTGCCCTCGGGCCGGCTGCACGCCATCGGCGCGGGACTGGTTATCTTCGAGATCCAGCAGAACTCCGACACCACCTATCGTGTCTATGATTGGGGCCGGCCGCGTCCAATCCACGTGGAGCAGTCGCTCCAGTGCATTGACTTCAAGGATTTCGAGCCGTCGCTGGTGGACTCGCGCGAGGAAGTGTTGGTGGCCTGTGAGAACTTCGTCTGCGCCCGGCTGAAGCTCAGCGATCCGCGCCAACTCAACTGCAACGACAGCTTTCACATCATCGCCGCCGTCGAGGGTGGCGTGGACATCGGCAACGTGCCGCTGGCGGCGGGGCAGTTCGCGCTGGTGCCCGCGTCGATGGAAGATTTCACGCTCCGCCCGCACGGCAAGGCGACGGTGCTGGATATCTTCGTCTGATTCCCCCCAATATCATCCCGACAGAAACGGTTCCCTGTATGAAAACTATTTCACTGGCAGTCATCCCCGGCGACGGTATCGGCAAAGAAGTTGTGCCGGCAGGTTTGCGCGTGCTGGACGCCGCCGCGGAGTTGCACGGAGGCCTGAAGTTCACCAAGACCGAGTTCCCCTGGTCGTGCGAGTATTACGTCGCGCACGGCAAGATGCGTCCTGACGACTGGCAGAAGACGCTTGCGGGTTTCGACGCGATCTTCCTGGGCGCCGTGGGTCTGCCCAATCTGGTGATGGATCACATCTCGCTCTGGGGCTTCATGATGGACATCCGGCGCGGCTTCGAGCAATACGTCAACCTCCGCCCGGTCAAGCTCCTCCGTGGCATCATGTCGCCGTTGCGCGACAAGACACCGCACTGTTTCGATTTCGCCGTCGTGCGCGAGAACAACGAAGGCGAATACACAACCGTTGGCGGGCGCGTCTATGAGGGCACGCCCCACGAAGCCGCTATTCAACAGGCTTATTTCTCCCGGCACGGCTGCGAGCGCGTGCTGCGGCACGCCTTCGAACTCGCCCGCAAATCACGCCGCAAGCGCCTCGTGTCCATAACGAAATCCAACGGCATCATCCACTCGATGCCATTCTGGGACCAGATCACCACCGAGGTCGCCGCCGCCTATGGCGACGTGCAGTGGCGGTTGATGCACGTGGATGCGGCTGCGGCTTATTTCGTCCTGAAGCCGGAGGAACTTGACGTGGTGGTTGCATCGAATCTGTTCGGCGACATCCTCACCGATCTCGGCGGCGCCATCATGGGCAGCATCGGCATGGCGCCGGCCGCGAACCTCAACCCGGAACGGAAGCACCCTTCCATGTTCGAGCCGGTCCACGGCAGCGCGCCAGACATCGCTGGCCGCGGCATTGCAAACCCCGTCGGCCAGGTCTGGACGGCGGCCATGATGCTCGAATGGTTTGGCGAGCCATCGCTCGCGGCGCGGTTGGTCACCGCTATCGAAGATACGCTGGAGGCCAACATCAAGACCCCCGACCTCGGCGGCAAGGCCACCACCCGCGAAGTCACCGACGCGCTGATTGCCAATCTGAGGAAGGCCTGAGGCCAGTCGCGAAACGTTCGCCGGACCGAAATAGCGCCGAGGCCGCGTTTTCCCCTTGAGCAGTCCCGCTGTTCCGGCGGTCTTAGAGCCGGATGAAAACCTTGCGCACGTAGAGGAACCGCACGAGCAGGAACGTCAGTGCCACCTCAACCAACGCCACGAGCAAGCCGCCCGCGCCTTTGGCCACGTGCAGGTCAAGACACCGCTGCAAATCGCCGCCGGCAAGCCGCGCCGACAGCGCCGGGAAGCTGACGATGTTGTGCGCGAGATAGATGGTGATCGGATTCACGCCGATCCAGACGAACGGCATGCACCAGCGCTGTTTCTTCCGCATCTCGACAACGTAGTAGAACAGGGCAAGCAGCATCGCGCTGTAACCACCGGCCACCAACACGAATGACGGACTCCAGAGTTTCTTCACGACGGGAAAGTGCATCCCCAACAAGAACCCCAGCGCCACGCTTCCCGCCCCTCCGACGAACAGAACCAGCACCTTCCGCGTATCGGCGGTGTCCTGACGACGGAGCCACAACCCGGCGAGAATCCCCAACAAACACGACGACGTGGCCATCACCATTTGGAGAAGGCCCTGAGCTTCCCAATTCCCGTCGCCATATTGCTTCTTCCCCGGCAGATAGCGGAAATCGGTATAGTTCGCCAGGTTGTAACCTTCCTCAAACACGCCATGCGTGCGACCAGTGACGGACCGCGCCAGCAACGCCGGATCGGTCGAGCCGACCTGTGCCGCCAGCTTCGCCACAGATGCCTTGTTCAACCGCAGGTCCGGAAACGGCACAAAGGTCATCACCGCCCAGTAGCCAATCATGAACGCGAGAAAAGCGGTTACCATCGCGCGCGGATTCCGTGGCCACAAAATGTAGATGGAGCCGCCGAGGAAACAGGCCACGCCAAACGTCTGGAGCACGCCTGTGAGACGAATGCCCGGCCATTTGTTGCTTAGGCCGCCGTAATAGAAGATGCCCAGCAGCACCAGCAACGCGCAGCGGCGGCCGAGACGCATAATCGCGCCGTGCCAGCCATGCTTGGCCAGCGCCTTGTCCATCGAGAACATCATCGAGACACCGGTGATGAACACGAACATCGGGAAGATCAGGTCGTAGAAATGAAAGCCAGCCCATTGGACGTGCTCAAGCTGCGTGGAAAGAAAGTCCGTCACGGGATTCTTGCCCATGTTGCTGAGCGCATGCACCAACGATCCCGCGCCGACAATCCAGAACATGTCGAAGCCGCGCAGCGCGTCCAACGACATCAACCGGCCGCCTTCCGCTGGCGCGGCGGGACGCGGGGAGTTTTCCTTGGCGGTGGCGGGCAATCCATTCTGTGTCATTAGCAGGTTCTCCAAGCTGTGCTTCAACCGCCCGCAGCCTAGTCATACCCTGCCGCCTGAAACAAGTGGATATGACACCGCTATTTTTCTTGTCCGGCCTGCGCCCGTCGTTAGACTGGCCGCCAACATAGGTCAGGCGTCTCGCCTGACCATTAAGGAACGACGGGACAGGAGAGACGCCTGTCCTGCTTTATTTATGAAGTGGAACCAAACACATATACCGACGCTGAAGGAATCGCCCGCCGAGGCGGAAATCCCCAGCCACAAACTCATGCTCCGCGCCGGCCTCATGCGCAAACTCGCCGGCGGCTGCTACACCTTCCTGCCGCTCGGCCTGCGTGCTTACGAAAAGGTCGAGCGCATCGTCCGCGAGGAGATGAACCGCGCCGGTGCCATCGAGATACGCATGCCGGCGCTCCAGCCGAAAGAACTCTGGCAGCGCGGGCCGCGTTGGGACGCCGCGCAGCGCGTTATGTTCGCTGCCAGTCCCGCTGACGGCGGCAAGGTCGCGCCCGGCGGCGAACTCGTCCTCGGCCCGACTCACGAGGAAGTCGTCACGTCGCTTGCGGCCGACGAAATCCACAGCTATCGCCAGCTTCCGAAAAACTTCTATCAGATTCAGACGAAGTTCCGGAATGAGATACGCCCGCGCTTCGGCCTGATGCGCGCCAAGGAGTTTGTCATGAAGGACGCCTACTCCTTCGACGCTACCGAGGATGGCGCGGTGAAAAGCTACGAAACGATGCGCGCCGCCTACCGGCGCATCTTCGAGCGTTGCGGCTTCGGTCCGCAGCAGCTCAAGTGCGTCTGGGCCGACAGCGGCGTCATGGGCGGGAAGTATTCGCAGGAGTTCATGGTCCCCGCCGAGAGCGGCGAGAACGAAATCGCCTTCTGCGAAAAGTGCGCCTACGTCGCCAACGTCGAGAAAGCGCAGTCGAAGCTCGCGCGGCAGGAAGACGGCGACGCGCCCGCCAACGTCGAGAAGTTCCCGACGCCCGGTGTGAAGACCATCGAAGACCTGACCAAGCCGCCGTTTCTGGTCGCCGCCGACCGCCAAGTCAAGACGCTCATCTTCATCAGCGACAGCAAACCGGTCATCGTGCTCATGCGCGGCGATCATCCGCTCAACGAGGTCAAGCTCGCCGCCGCCACCGGCGCGATTGAGTTTCGCGCCGCCCGCGAGGACGAGATCGTGCCACTGATGGGCGCGCATCCCGGCTCGCTCGGCGCGGTCGGCAAGAGCGGCGTGCCTATCTACGCGGACGAAGCGTTGCGCGGCCGTTTCAACATGGTCACCGGCGCAAACGAGGACGGCTTCCACCTCAAGGGCGTCTGCGTCGAGCGCGACATCAAGGTCACCAAGTGGGCCGACCTGCGTTCCGTCGCCGCCGGCGAGCCGTGCCCCGAGTGCGGCGCGCCGCTGAGGATTCAGCGCGCCATCGAGCTGGGCCACATCTTCATCCTCGGCACTAAATACTCCGAGAAACTCGGTGCGAACTATCTCGACGAGAAGAGCCAGAGCCACCCCTGCGTCATGGGCTGCTACGGCATCGGCGTCACGCGCACATTGGCAGCGGTGATCGAGTGCTTCAACGACAAGGACGGCATCGTCTGGCCCATGGCCGTCGCGCCGTTCCACGTCTGCATCAGCCTGCTCGATCCGGCCAAGGAAGCTTCCGCGAAGATCGCGCAGGAGATCCACGACGCGTTGGAGCGCGAAGGCGTGGAGGTCATCCTCGACGACCGCGACGAGCGCCCCGGCTTCAAGTTCAAGGATGCCGACCTCATCGGTTTCCCCATCCGCGTCACCATCGGCGAGAAGAGCCTGGCCAAAGGCGGCGTCGAGGTGAAGCAGCGCGCCACCGGCGAGATGAAGCTCCTGCCCGCAGCGGAAGCGGTGAAGGAAATCATCGCGTTGGTCAGAAGATAGGTTGCGGCGGCGCTGGCCGAGTCGGAATGCGGCCACGGAAGACAACGATCATGCAGAACTTTCCAAGAATCCATAGCTTCTTCGCTGTGACGTGCAGGGAAGATGATCCAACCCCACTGAATAATATCCTCTGCAATGCTTTGACCCGCACGCGAAAGAAAGGGGACAGGATGCCAAACCTTCCCGAATTTGAAACTGAATGGGTTGTGGATACTGAAAGAATACAGACGTTCTCAACAAACGAATCAATGAAGATTCTTCTCCAAACCCTATCTCCGAAGAAGCAGCAGATTCTTGATTACATCAACACGCATCATTACAAAGCTTGGTTTCATAGCAGCGTGCAAAGACAGAGTGAAGATGACGACCGATGTCTTTATGAACTATCTGAAGAAGTTCTTGCCGAAGTTCATGAATATAACGCCGGTTGGAGTGTAGAAGTTTATCAGGGCAATATGTCTATTTAGCCGGTCATTGCCTTTTATTTCGAGCTAGCATCCACTCTTCGCAGCGAGTCCATCCGTGGATTCCTTCTTCTTCACAGCGTTTCCCGCAGGCTCTCCACATACGCGGCAGAGTCCGGGCGCGGTGGCTGTTGTTGAGTCCCAGCATAGCGCGCGCGGAGCGCCGGCTCCACCTTTTCCTGTAGCGTCGAGGTGAAGCAGCGCGCCACCGGCCAAATGAAGCTCCTGCCCACAGCAAAAGCGGTGAAGGAAATCATCGCGGAGGTCAGGAAGTAGGTCGCGGTAGACCACGCGCCTTCATGCGGCCAACGCCTCGGGTGCCTCATTGCTTCTTGTCTTTAATTATTTTTCGCTGGATGTAGAACTTCTTAAGAACATTACCTTGACTGCTCATCTTTCCCATCATCTCCTCAATCTCGTCAAGACGGGATGCTGTGTTGTAGATCGTCATGGTGCTGTTCTTTTGATTGAGGCGGACAGATGTTCCCGGAGGAAACAACACACCGGTATTTTGGAAGAACTCCTTGAGGGAGTGAGACAGTTTTTCATCACTGCTATCCACCACCACGCCTCTTTGCCCTTCATAGGGCTTGGAGGAATACCAACAGTCCTTCGGAAGAACATAAACACGAGTTTCCATTTCTGATGAAGTTGGGGATGCTTTCGGACCAGCAGGGACGTCCTTTGCTAATGCCACGGAAGAAACCATCCCCATCACCAACAACAGGTTTCGGATGAACGGTTTCATAATCTGCTTTCCCCTCACCCCACCAGCGCGGCGCGCAGACTCTCGACGCAGGCGGCGAAGGATTGTAGTTCGCTTTGCGTCGGCGGGGCGCTGAAGGGGCCGGTGTCGGGGCCGATGCGGGCGGGCGTCATGCCGCGCAGTGTAGGCCAACGGCGGGCGCGGACAAGGCAGAAAAGACACCGGCGTCCACCGCAGGCTCTTCACATGCGCGGCGAAGTCCTGCAGGGTGGACCGCGCCCTCCGGGCGCGGTGGCTGTTGTTAAGTCCCAGCAATGATGAAATCGCTTCAGGATTTCGGCTGGCGAAAGCCTCTAATCAACACCGATGGCAGAGTTAGATTTCATCACGGGAAAGCTCCGCGAACGATTCAGTGTGATAACCGGCATGTATCTTTCCGTTTTTTAGCTCAGCAATCACGCAATGGCCGGGCATATTCGGAATTTCGCCGATGAAGACTAAAACATCTTCTTTTTTGAACGGATATCGCGGCGCCTTTCTGCCTCGGATAGGCGAAGGCGGTAAGAACTTCACCAGAGAGAGAGGGCGGAGTTTGGATCGCTTACTTTCTCTTGCCGAACGGAACGATTTCATTATTCGCGTCTTCCTTCTTCCTCACAGCATCTGCCGCAGGCTCTCCACATACGCGTCCTGCTTGGTGGACCGCGCTCTCCGGGCGCGGCGGCTGTTGTTGAGTTCCAGCATAGCGCGCGCGGAGCGCCCCCTCCACCTTTTCCTGTAGCGGCGTCGAGGTGAAGCAACACGCCGCCGGCGAGATGAAGCTTCTACCGCCAGCCGAGGAGGGAAGAAAATTGTGAAGTTGGTGAAGGGATAGCCGCCAAGGTCAGCGGTGCATCTGTTTCAGCGCAGAGCGCGCCGCAGCGCGAACACGCGGCGACATCCATAACGAGGACTTTTCCAAGCCTGCCAGGAGCACTTCCGCCTCGGTTGGCATGACCAGTTTGTTGGCTGCTGCCCAAAGAACGATGCCCAAGGAGCCGTGCGTTTCGATTCCCAGAGCTTCTGCCATCAATCGCGCGGCGGCATCGTCGGTCAGGAACCAATCGGGTTTGGTTGCAACTGCCAGTGCCAACGCTTCCGCTTCGCCACGGTGCAGAAGCCCGGCCTGTTGCCATGCGGACGCGCGTTCGTGCGCCGATGGGGACAATGTTTCCACGCGCAACTCGGGTGGCGGAGCGGCAGGGAGAGCCGGGGCGTGCAACCGCAGCTCTTCGCGGACAATCGGAGGGAGGGTCACGGAGCCAATCAAGGAGAGGAGATGTAGCGCTCCAGCCTCGTGAAGGTGGATGAGCGGGCCGGTGTCGGCGACAAGCCGTTTCATTTGCCGGGCGTTTCGCGCACCGCCCAAGCGATGTCCTGCAACTGCTGCTGTTCCATCAACTCATACCGGCGGCGGCCGACAAACTCCCGCAGGGCAGTTCGCACGACGTCGGCTGCGTTTTCAAACCGGCCATCGGCGACGGCCTGTTCCACTTCGCGGGCCATCTCATCGGGCAGTTCCAGTTGCAACGTTTTCACGGTCAAACGGTAGCACAGCGGCGCCGCAGAGGAAAGGCTGACATAAAGACATCGTGGGGTTTGCAGCGGCCTAATCCGGCGAGAGTGAAGACCCACCGAGGTACGGAAGATGACTGTTCGGCTGACAATTGACCACTGAGAGATCCTTTCCTTCGCGTTTCTCTGCGCTTCTTCTTTCCGTGTCCTTCCGTGCATTCCGTGGTTGCACATCCTCCTCTCCGCCCTGCCCCGTCGCCGCTTCTCCGCGATTGTGTTTTGGGGAAAGTGACGACAACATGGACTCTTTATGGCGGCAGCACTTCAATCGCATGGACGAGACCTGACCTTCGGCAGTGTGCCGAGGCATCTGGTGATTTTTTCCATGCCGATGATGCTGGGCAACCTGATCCAAGGGGCTTACAGCTTTGTCAATGCGGTGTGGGTGGGCAAAGGACTGGGTGAAGCGGAGATGGGCGCCGTCACGGTGACAGGCGCAACGATGTTTGCGCTGCTGGCGCTGGCGCTCGGCATCACGGTGGGCGCGGGCATCCTGGCGGCGCAGTTTGTGGGCGCTCGCGACACGGATGGATTGCGGCGGGTGGTGCAAACCTCGACGGCGTTGCAGGTGGTGGCAAGCCTCGTCGTGATCGTCATCGGCGAATGTCTGGCGGCACCCATGCTGCGGTGGATGGATACGCCGGCGGATGTGCTGCCGCTGGCGGTGTCCTACACGCGGTGGCTGCTGCTGGCAACGCCGTTTCTGTTCGGGACGTATCTCATCGGCTCGTTGCTGCGGGCGGTGGGCGATTCGAAGACGCCGCTTTATTTTCAGGCCGGCGGTCTGCTGTTGACGGTGGCGCTCGACCCGGTGCTGATGTTCGGCTGGCTCGGCTGCCCGCGGCTTGGTCTGAACGGGACGGCCATCGCCAATATCATCTCACAGAGCGTGAGCATGTTTGCGCTCTACGCCTGGCTGCATCGGCGCAGGGACGCGACCGCGCCGGACTGGCGGCGGCTGACGATGGACCGGCCGACGCTGTGGCTGGTTCTCAAGATCGGCCTGCCCGCGGCGGTGCAACAGGGGTTGGCCGCGTGCAGTTTCCTGTTCATCACCGGGATCGTGAACGCCTACGGCGTGAGCGCGACGGCGGCGTTCGGCGCGGCGATGCGGATTGACCAGTTGGCGCTTCTGCCGGCCCTGGGCTTCAGCGTCGCAGTCTCGACGATGACGGGCCAGAACATCGGCGCGCAGAGATTCGACCGGGTGCGGGAAGTGTTCCGGTGGGGTCTATTGATGAGCGGCGGCGTCACGCTGGTGGGGACGGTGGCGGTGGTGGCGCTGCCGGGATTGTTGCTGCGCGCGTTCCTCAACGACCCGGAGGCGATCCGGATTGGCACGTCTTACCTGATGATCATCGGCGCGTGCTACCCGTGCTTTGCGATCATGTTTGTCAGCAACGGTGTCATCAACGGCGCAGGGCGGACGATGGTGACGACGCTGGTGACACTGCTTGGACTGTGGATCGTGCGCGTGCCGCTGGCGCTGCTGCTGTCGCATCACTTCCATCGAGTCGAAGCTGTCTGGGTCGCTTCGGGAACCGGCTTCACAGTGGGCATGATCGCGAGCCTGGTCTATTACTACTCCGGCCGGTGGAAGCGCGCCGTGATTCCCTTGAAGCCTGCCGCACCGATTGACGAGATCGTCGTCGGGTAGTCCGGCGATCAGGATTCCCATCGTCCTGCCACAGGCAAGAGGCGGGGTTTCTCTACAGTCTCTGCGTGTGGACAGTGCGCGTCGGCTTTGCTATCGTCAGCGCGTCCAGTTGGAGGCAAACCTATGTCGCATTTTCTTGCGGAACTGCTCGGCACCATGTTGTTGATCATCCTCGGCGATGGCGTGGTGGCCAACGTCGTGCTCAACAAGACCAAAGGCCAGAATGGCGGATGGATCGTCATCTCCGCCGGGTGGGCCTGCGGCGTGACGGTGGCGGTGTATACGGTCGGCGCTTTCAGCGGCGCGCACCTCAACCCGGCAGTGACGATTGGCCTGGCCTCCATCGGCAAGTTTGACTGGGCCTCCGTCCCGGTTTATGTCGCGGCTCAAATGATCGGCGCATTCCTTGGCGCGGCGATTGTCTGGCTGGCGTATCTGTCCCACTGGGCAGTGACTGAAAGCCAGTCCTCCAAGCTGGCGGTCTTCTGCACCGGTCCCGCCATCCGCAATACAACGGCAAATCTCCTGACCGAGATCATCGGCACCTTTGTGCTCGTGCTGGGGGTGCTCGCCATCCTCACACCGAAAAACCTCAATCCCGTTCACGGCTGGGACGTGGGGTTCGGCCCGTTCCTGGTGGGCATCATCGTTTGGGCCATCGGCTTGTCGCTTGGCGGCCCGACCGGCTACGCGATCAATCCCGCGCGCGATCTCGGCCCGCGGCTCGCCCATGCCGTGTTGCCCATCGCCGGCAAAGGCGGCTCCGACTGGAGCTATGCGTGGATACCCGTTGTGGGGCCGATCATCGGCGGCGTCATTGCAGCGGTGCTCTACAAATTGTGCTGGCCGGCGTCGTAAACCGCGGCCGCGCGTAAAAGGTTCTCCTTCATGAAACACATCCTCGCTCTCGACCAAGGCACCACCAGTTCACGCGCCATCGTGTTCAACGCCGCCGGCAACGTCGCAGCAGTGGCGCAAAAGGAATTCCGCCAGATTTTTCCAAAGCCCGGCTGGGTGGAACACGACGCACGGGAAATCTGGGCCACGCAGTTGCACACCGCGACGGAGGCGATCCGCAAGGCCGGCCTGACCGCGACGGACATCGCCGCCATTGGCATCACCAACCAGCGCGAAACCACCGTCGTTTGGGACCGCAAGACTGGCGCGCCGATTCATCACGCCATCGTCTGGCAGGACCGCCGCACCGCCGCCATCTGCGACCGCCTCAAAGCGCGCGGGCTGGCGCCGACCATCCGGCGGAAAACCGGGTTGGTGGTGGACGCGTATTTTTCCGGCACGAAGCTGGAGTGGATTCTGCGCCATGTGCCGGGCGCGCGCGCAAGGGCGAGGGCCGGCGAACTGGCGTTCGGCACGGTGGACTCGTGGTTGGTGTGGAACCTCACCGGCGGCCGCGTCCACGTGACCGACGCAAGCAATGCCTCGCGCACGATGTTGTTCAACCTGCGCACGGGCGACTGGGATGATGAACTGCTGGAACTGCTCGACGTGCCGCGCGAGGTGCTGCCGACCGTGCGCTCGTCGAGC
>Ga0265297_10010333_pt1 | contig 11756 bp, 8 predicted proteins | sample Munlanlwell13791_FD_192502 | JGI IMG/M metagenome (GOLD analysis project Ga0265297, IMG submission 192502) | Leachate microbial communities from a municipal landfill in Southern Ontario, Canada - Leachate well 137-91 | ecosystem: Engineered > Solid waste > Landfill > Unclassified | place...
GCACGCACTGGACCTGGCCACCGGCAAACTGCGCTGGACCTATCGCGCAAACGGCGCGGTGAAGGCGTCGCCGACGGTGAGCGGCGATGTCATCTTCGTCGGTGACGACAGCGGTGTGTTTCACGCGGTCAACGCTGCGACCGGACGCACGAACTGGACGTTTGGCACCGACGCGGAAATCATGTCATCGGCGAACTGTGTCGGCGACCGCGTGCTGTTCGGCTCCTACGACGAGAACCTCTACTGCCTGAATGCCGCCGATGGAAAGTTGGTGTGGAAATTCCAGACGGCCGGCCGTGTTCACGCGACGCCGGCGGTCGTGGACGGTAAGGCGTTCATCTCAGGCTGCGACGGCTATCTGCGTGCGATTGACGTGGGCACCGGCAAGGAGGTGTCGAACTGCGAGTTGGGCGCCTACGCGGCTGCATCGCCGGCCATCGCAGGGGCGCGCGCATTTCTGGGGACGCTCGGCGACCAGTTCGTCTGCGTCAACTGGCAGACCGCGAAGACGGCGTGGCAATACGCGCCGAAGGATCGCGAGGTGCAGTTCTACTCGTCTGCGGCGGTGGCGGGAAACCGTGTGGTAGTCGGTGGCCGCGACAAACGCGTGCATTGCTTCGACGCCGGGACCGGCGCGGAACTCTGGAGTTTTGAGACGAAGTCGAAGGTGGAATCGTCGCCGCTGATCGTTGGCGAACGCGTGTTCGTCGGTTCGCACGACGGCAATCTCTACGAACTCGACCTGAACACCGGCGCAAAACGCTGGCAGTTTGCGGCGGGCGCAGCCGTGGACTCGTCACCCGTGGCGGCGCGCGGGCGGCTTGTGGTTGCCTCGGGGGATGGCAGCGTCTATTGTTTCGCCCCTGCCGCGGCGGAATGACGATGAAAACCGGCGCGGCGCTGCATCATGCCAGACGAACTCATTTTCATGATGGGAAACTTCGCGGCGCGGTTTCCCACCGACCGGCGCTACACGCTCAACCACATGTGGCTGCGCGCGGAAGGAGATTCTCTTCGGTTCGGCCTCTCGACCTACGCAATCCGGCTGCTGCGGGAAGTTTATTTTCTGGAATGGTCGGTGGATGCCGGCGCGACCGTCCGCCAGAAGGACGAAATCGGGGCGGTTGAAAGCTCCAAAGCCGTCGCCGCGATTTACGCGCCGGCCGACGGAACCATCACACGCTTCAATGCCGGCGCGCTCGCCGACCCGTCCGCGATCAACAAGGACGGTTACGACGCGGGCTGGCTGTTCGAGATGGCGGCGCAGGCCGGCGATGCGATGGAGCCGGCTCAGTATCTCCAGTATTTGGAGACAAGCTGGACAAGGGCGCAGGCGTTGTTGAGGAAACAAACAGCGCAATGAACGCTTCCGACAAAGCCATTGCATGAAAATGCTCACCGTCATCATTTTCAGATCGCCCAGCCAGGACCCGCGCAAGCACGAGTTGGAAGAAGGGATTCTCGCCGCCCTTGCCCGCGAACCGGATGTGGTGTCAGCGGCGATGCCGCATCTTTACGACTTCGGTGAGGCAGATGCAGCGATGGCGTCGCTGCGTTCGGTTACAGGCCCGTTGCTGGTGCTCGCGTGGCTCTATCCGCGCGCCATCCACTGGACGCTGGATCGGCTGGGCATCAAAGGCCAGTGTGGCGAAACACAGCTTCATCGTGCCGACGTGGCGGCCGACTCGCAGAAGGAGACGCTGAAGAGCGGCGCAAGCGCGCCGGCCCGAACCATCTGGTCGCTGGATCTTCGTGACGGCGACAACGTCGTGATGCACGTGGAGGAGATACAACGCATCCTGCGTGAAATCCACGCGGCTCCGTTGCCGACGCAAGACGGATCGCTATCGCCCAGCCCACTGCCGATCCCGCATCCAACATCCAACGCCCAAAACCCTCCCCTCCACCATTGGTATCCGGTCATTGATTACGGTCGCTGCAACCAATGCATGGAGTGCCTCGACTTCTGTCTCTTCGGCGTCTATGACGTGAACGATGACGGGCACGTTGTCGTCGAGAGTCCCGGCAACTGCAAGAAGGGTTGTCCCGCCTGCAGCCGGGTCTGTCCGGAGAACGCCATCATCTTCCCGATGCACCGCACGCCTTCCATCGCTGGCGCGCCGGGCGCCAGACTCGATGTGCAAAAACTCGACCTTTCGGAACTCTTCGGCGCGCCGGCCGCCGTCAAACTTGCCGCCGACGAACGCAACGCGGCGTTGGTTGGCGATGGCCGCAAAGCCGTGGCCGACCCACAGCATCGCGATGACAAGGAAACGAAACCCAAGGATAATCTCGACAAACTGATGGACGCGTTGGACGACGCGAAGCTGTAGAATGGAAATGAAGACCAACGACATCCTGGAGGCATGCGGGCGGAACAAAACGCCAAGGCACAAGAAATCACAGGGCCTTTGCATATCTCCGCGTTCTTTGCTTCTCTGCGCTGAACTCCACCCCCATCCCGGCACCCTGCGACTCTTCTCGTCCTTACGATGACCTCGCCCGCTTCACTTCGCGACGGTTTCCCCGTCGTTCTCACTGCGGATCGCACGTTGATGGCGGACTACGCGACGTTGTTCGACGGCATCATGGGCACGGTGCAGACCGACGTTGTGCCGGGGTTCATCATGCGGCGGTTTCTTTCGCCGCCCGTGCCCACCGCCGGGCCACGCGCCTGTAAAGCGCCGCTCGGCTTGCGTCGCATCGAAGCCAGCTTGCTGCGTGGCGGGTTCTCGCGGGAAGATGTTGTCATCGTGCCGCCAGAGAACCTCGACGCCGTCGTTGGCCGCGACACGCGGGTCGTCGCTGTTGCCTCTGGCGATCCATTCGGCCTCGGCATGAGCAACACCACCATGACCGACATGGCCGGCGGAAGGCTCTACACCGAGTTGTGGTTCGAATCGTTGCTTCGGCAGATTCAGGAACTGAAAAAACGCTTCGGCTTCCGCGTTGTCACCGGCGGGGCAGGCGCCTGGCAGTTCGCACAACGCGAAGAGCAGCGCGCCGCGCTCGGCGTGGACACGGTTGTTACCGGCTATGCCGAGGGCGTGGTGGCAGGGTTGTTTCAGAAACTCGCCAGCGGCGGTGAACCGCCGGCGTTCGTTCACGCCGACACACCGGCAGCGACGGACGTCCCGGCCATTGTCGGCCCGACTTCGATGGGCGTGGTCGAGATCAGCCGCGGTTGCGGCAAAGGCTGCGATTTCTGCACCGTTGCGGCCGAACCGATGTTGCATCTTCCGGAGGAGACCATTCTCAACGATGTGCGAACCAATCTCGCCGGTGGCGTGGACAACATCGTGCTCATCAGCGAGGATTTTTTTCGCTACGGCACGCCGAGCCACGTCAACGGTGTTAATCCGCCTGCGCTCAAGTCGCTCGTGCGAAAAATCCGTGACCTGCGCGGCCTGCGCCTGATCCAGATCGACCACGCCAACATCATCTCCGCAGCCCGCTACAGCGACGATGACCTGCGCGAGGTATATTCCACCATGACCGAGGGGCAGCAGCACCGTTACCTCTGGCTCAACCTCGGCGTCGAGACCGCCAGCGGCGGGTTGCTGGAGCGCAACATGCGCGGCGGCAAAATCCGCCCGTGGAAGGCCGACGAATGGGCCGATCTCTGCGAAGAAACCTGCCGGCGCGTCGTGCGCGCGGGCTTTTTTCCGTTCATCAGCGTGATCCTCGGCCTGCCTGGCGAAACGCGCGATGACGTGCGCAAGACCGTGCGGTTGATCGAGCGGTTGTATCACGAAAAGCTCTGCGTCTTTCCGATCTTCCATGCGCCGGTATTGCCGGAGCACGGCAGGGCGTTCACCATCGCCGACATGACGCCCGACCATTGGCGGCTGTTCCGACTCGGTTACGAGTTGAATTTCAAATGGATCCCGAAGATGTATTGGGACAATCAGGTTGGCGCCGGCAGCGGGATCAGCAAGCGGCTGTTCATTCAGGTGACCGGCCGGCTTCAGTCCGTGCAATGGCGCGCGAAGTTCGCGTGGAGCGCGAAGAAACTGTGGGAACCGAAACCAAAACTGGAAGCGGCGGTGTGAGCGAACCCGTCGCAGACGCCGACGTTGAGCGATGCCACCGCGTTGCGCGGGAAGCTCTGATGGCTGAGCGCAACGCCGAAGGCTTCTGGCCGGGCGAGCTTTCCACCTCCGCGCTCTCGACGGCGACGGCCGTCTGTGCGTTGACGTGTGTCTCCGAACACCCCTCGTTGGTTCGCAACGGCCTCCATTATCTTGCCGGCCATCAAAACAGCGACGGCGGTTGGGGCGACACGCCGAAGAGCCGCAGCAACATCTCCACCACGATGCTTGCCCGCGCCGCGTTCCATGTCGTTGGCGCCGCCAACGAATATCGCCGATGTCTTGATCGCGCCGACGATTATATCCAGCGCGCTGGCGGCATCGCGGCAGTCCGCGCCCGCTATGGCAAGGACAAGACGTTCGCCGTGCCGATTCTGATGACATGCGCGTTGGCCGGTCTCGCTGATTGGAGCGAAGTGGACGCGCTGCCGTTTGAGCTGGCGTGCGTGCCGGCGCGATGTTTTGCGGCGCTGCGGCTGCCGGTGGTGAGCTACGCCTTGCCGGCGCTGATCGCCATCGGCCAGGCGCGATTCGCAAAACGTCCGCCGAGAAATCCGCTGACACGCGTCGTGCGCGCGACATCGGTTGAGAAGAGTTTGCGGGTGTTGGAAGCAATCCAGCCCAGCAGTGGCGGGTTTCTGGAAGCGGCCCCGCTGACAAGTTTCGTGACGATGGCACTGGCAGCGTCCGGCCGCGCCAGGCATCCGGTCGCACGGAAGGCGGTCGAGTTCCTCGTGAACTCCGTGCGGCCCGACGGCAGTTGGCCAATCGACAGCAACCTCTCCTGCTGGTTGACGACGTTGACGGTGAATGGGTTGGATGGAAACGTCCCAAATGCTGAGCAGACTCGTGACTGGATACTCTCGTGCCAGTTCCGCGACGTTCATCCCTACACCAACGCCGCTCCAGGCGGCTGGGGTTGGACGCATCTGCCCGGAAGCGTGCCCGACGCCGATGATACAGCCGGCGCGTTGCTGGCCCTGAGCCGGTTGCCGCTTAACGACGCCTCTCGTGACGCGGCGCGGCACGGTGTTCGTTGGCTGCTGGACCTGCAAAACCGCGATGGCGGCTGGCCAACGTTCTGCCGTGGTTGGACGAATCTGCCGTTCGACCGCAGCGGCGCGGATCTGACGGCACACGCCATCCGCGCGCTGGCAGCGTGGCGAGAAGAATGCGGAACGAGTATTGACCACGCCATCATGGCTGGGTTCCGCTATCTGGCGCACGAGCAACGGCCGGATGGTTCATGGCTGCCGCTGTGGTTCGGTAACGAACATGTGACCGGCGACGAGAATCCTGTTTATGGCACGGCGCGTGTGTTGCCGGCGTATGAGGCTTTTGGTTTGAGTGGCGACGAGGGGGCGCAGCGTGGTCAGGCTTGGTTGAGTGACGCACAGAACGACGACGGCGGCTGGGGTGGAGCGAAAGGCGCGCCATCGAGCGTCGAGGAAACGGCGCAGGCGGTTTCGGCATTGTGCAGGTGCGGCGACACCGAGGTCGCGGTGCGGCGCGGCTTGCGCTGGCTGGTAGCGCGGCTCGACGCGGGCACAGTCGGCGAACCGTCGCCCATCGGGTTTTACTTTGCGAAACTCTGGTATTTTGAGAAGCTGTATCCGCTGATTTTTGCGGCCGAGGCGTTTCGGCTGGCGGAGACCGGCAAGGCAACAAATAAAACGGGTGCGCGGAAGTCCGCGACCGGTTAGGATACGACCTGCAAATTCTATGGCGACCGGAACAGAGAAAGTCCCAGCAGCCGGCTCAGCGCGCGCCCATCGGCGCGAGCCGGAAGCGCATGACTTGAGCACGGCGCACCTGAAGCTGATTCCCCCGGCAAAAGAGCTGCGGCTGAAGATTCGCCTTGAAGCCGTGCGCGTGGCGGCCAACCTCGACCGGTCGCGTCCGCTGACGAAGGAAGTGTTGCGGGGCCGCGCCGAGCAACTGATGCAGACGGTCGGCCTGCCGCCGGGGTATCTCGGTTTCACGATGGTCGCGATCAGCAACGAATTCTGGCGCGAGCAGTTCATGGCGGTGGATTTCAAACGGCGGCTGCTGTTGTTGCCGCACTGTCTCAAGCATACCGAAACGTGCCCGGCGGACTACGACGCCGCGGGGTTGAACTGCACCGGTTGCGGCGGCTGCGTCATCGCGGACTTCAAACTCACCGCGGACGAACTCGGCTACAAGGTGCTCGTGGCCGAGGGAACGCCGGCGATGTTGAAGGTGCTCACCAGCGGCGAAGTGGACGCCGTGCTCGGCATCGCCTGTCTGAACGCGCTGGAGCGTGCGTTCGACAAGGTGCTCAAGGTTGGCGTGCCGTCACTGGCGGTGCCGTTGTTGTCGAACGACTGCGCGGCGACCACGGTGGACGTGGACTGGGTCAGCGAAGCGGTAAAGCTCCGCGCCATCGCCACGCCAAAACGCACACGCACCTACCTGCCGCTGCTGCGCGCCGCGAACGACATGTTTGCCGAGTCACAACTTCACACGCTCGCGCCGCGCAGCCGCGTCACGCCACCCGGCGACGCCGACCCCATCGGAGCGACGGAATCGCTTGGTTACGAGTGGCTCGCGTCGGGCGGCAAACGGTTCCGGCCGTTCATCACGCTGGCAGCCTACGACGCGATGAATGGCGGCAAGAACGTCCGGCCCGCGGATATGAGCGTGCCGGTGGAGCTTCCCGCCGCGGTCCGGCGCGTGGCGATGGCGATGGAGGTATTTCACAAGGCGTCCCTGCTGCACGATGACATCGAGGACGACGATACGTATCGCTACGGCCGCGAGACACTCCACCGCCGCCACGGCGTGCCGACGGCGATCAACATTGGCGACTACCTCATCGGTCTCGGTTACCGGTTGGTCAGCCGCGAGGCGAAGACGCTCGGCGCGGAAGCGGTGAACGACATCCTCGAACGATTGTCGCAGGCGCACGAGAAACTCGCCGAGGGCCAGGGCGCGGAGTTGTTCTGGCGCAATGGCGGGAACATGGAGATCAAGCCGCTTGACGCGTTGAAGATTTACGCGCTCAAGACCGCGCCCGCGTTTGAGGCGGCCCTTTACGCCGGCATGAGGCTGGCGGGTCCGCTGGACGCCCGCGAGCCGCTCGTCGCCGAGTTCTCGCGAAACCTCGGCGTAGCCTACCAGATCATCAACGACCTCGAGGATTGGGATGGCGACGACAACAACAAGCTCGTGCGCGGCCAGGACGTGTTGAGCGCCCGCCCGACGTTGTTGCTGGCTTTGGCGATGGAAAAGGCGACCGCGGCGCAGAAACACGAGATGCGCGAGATTCTTGGCGATGCGGAGAAGTGTGAGTGCGCCATCCATCGTGTGCGGCAAATTTACGCCGCGCACCATGTCTTCGAGCAGGCTGAGACGATGGTGCGCAAGTATCGCGAGCGGTGCGAGGCCGTCGCTGAGAGCGCGACACCCGACGCGTTGCGCGAACTGCTGTCGTTTTTCGTGAATACGCTGCTGGAGCGCGATCTGCCGCCGTTGCCGCCGGGACAGTGAGGCGGCTCGCGTAGCGGCGTGCTGACCGATGAAGATCGCCTATATCGCAGCTGGAGCGGCGGGGATGTATTGCGGGGCATGCATCCACGATAACACCCTTGCCGTGGCGCTTGCCCAACTCGGCCACGACGTCCCCCTCATCCCAACCTACACGCCGACGCGCACTGACGAGACAAACGTCAGCCTGCCGCGCGTGTTCTTCGGAGGCATCAACGTCTTCCTCCAGCAGAAGTTCGCGCTGTTCCAGCACACGCCGTGGTGGCTGGACCGTGTGTTCGATTCGCCTGTGCTGCTGCGACTGGCCTCGCGGTTCGCGAGCGGCACGGAGCCGGCGGAACTGGGTGCGCTGACGGTCTCGATGTTGCGCGGCGAGGGGGGCAACCAGCGAAAGGAATTGCGCAAACTCATCGCGTGGCTTCGGGAGGAAGTCCGGCCGCAGATCGTCTGTCTCACCAATGCGTTGCTGGCCGGCATGGCGCGCGAAATCAAGCGCGAGTTGCGCGTGCCGGTGGTCTGCGGCCTGCCGGGTGAGGATGTTTTTCTCGACGGCCTGCCTGAACCGTCGCGCTCGCAGGCCCGCGCGCTCCTGCGCGAGCGGTGCGCCGACGCGGACGGGTTTATCGCGATGAACCGCTACTACGGCGACTTTATGGCGGAGTTTCTCGGCGTGCCGCGCGAGCGCATCCATGTCGTCCGGCCCGGTCTCAACCTCGAAGGCTTTGCCGACACGCCCCGCACCACGAGCCGGGAATCCTCGACCCCGATCAGGATCGGCTATTTTGCGCGGATTGCGCCGGAAAAAGGACTGCATCAACTTTGCGAAGCCTACCGCCTCCTGCGGCAGATGCCGGGCGTTGGGCCGACGCGGTTGCGGGCCGGCGGTTATCTCGGCGAGGCCGGTCGAGTGTATCTCGAAGAGGTCCGGCGCGACATGACGGCGTGGGGACTGGCGGAACAGTTCGAGTACGTCGGCGAGCCGGACCGTGCGGGCAAGATCGGCTTTCTGCGGGAGCTCGACATCTTCTCGATGCCAACGACCTATCGCGAGTCGAAGGGGTTGCCGGTGCTGGAGGCGCTGGCCTGCGGCGTGCCCTTTGTGGAGCCGGCGCACGGCGTGTTTCCGGAGTTGGTGGAAGCGACGGGCGGAGGCTTGCTGGTGAAGCCCGATGATCCGCAATCGCTCGCCGAAGGTCTCGCGCGGCTGGTGTCGGACGCACGGCTGCGCGAGGAACTGGGCCGGCGCGGGCGCGAGGCTGTGCATCGGGATTTCACCGCCGAACGGATGGCGGAACAGACGCTGGAAATCTTCCGGCAGGTTTTGGCAAAGCAATAGTTGGAACCGGCGGCGGGTTTCGCGTTAATCTGGAGGCAATGTCCGAGCTGACCTATCTGGAACGATTGCACCTGCGGCTGGCAGCCGGCGTGGCGAGCCTGCCTGCCGAGCGCGTCGCAGCGGTGCGCGATCTTCTGGTGTCGAGCCAGCGCGGCGACGGCGGATTCGCCGGCCGCGAGGGGGCATCGGACCTTTACTACACTGCGTTCGCGCTGCGCGGACTGGCCATTGCCGGCGCATTGCAGCGTGATGTGTGCGAGCGCGCGGCGGTGTTTGTGCGGCAACATATCGGCCAGCCGGCACACCTCATTGATCTTGTGTCGCTGCTCTATGCGGGCCGGCTGATTCAGGCGGCGGGCGGATTGGATGTGCTGGGCGAAAAGCAGCCGGACTGGGCGGACGATGTCGCGGCGGCGACGGAGGCGCATCGCAGCCCGGACGGCGGCTACGCGAAAAAAGCAGGCGCGGCAATGGGCAGTACCTACCACACGTTTCTGGCGGCGCTGGTTTACGAGATGCTTCAACGGCCGTTGCCGTCACCGGACCGAATCGCCGGTTTTCTCAAGGGCCGGCTGCGCGATGACGGCGGATTCGCGGAGTTGCCGGTGATGAAACGCAGCGGCGCGAACCCGACCGCTGCGGCCGTGGCATTGGCGGAGATGCTCGGCGCCGACGCCGGACTGACGCAGGGCGCGGCAGACACGCTGGCGGCGCTGCAATCGCCGGTCGAGGGTGGTTTCCACGCCAACCGCAGCGCGCCGGCGGCGGATTTGCTCTCGACGTTCACCGCGTTGCTGACGTTGGAAGATCTCGGCGCAATGGACCGCACGAATTGCGACGCGGCGCGCCGGTTTGTGGAATCGCTCGCCATGCCTTCAGGCGGATTTCGTGCCGGTGCTTGGGACGACCAAGCCGACGTGGAATACACGTTCTACGGTCTCGGCTCGCTGGCGTTGCTGGCCGGCGCGACGGCGTGAGCCGCGGCGCGCTGCCGCTTACTCGGCGACCTGGTGTCCAGTGTCTTTGTATTCGAGTTTCGGCCAGTAAGCACCGTAGAGGGCGATGAACACAAAGCACACCGTCGGCACAATAAAGCCCAGCTTCATGCTGTAGATGTCCGCCAGCCAGCCCATGAACGGCGGGGCGATTGCGCCACCGACGATACTCATCACGATCAGTGACGATGCGAACTTGGTGTGCTCGCCAAGGCCGCGGATGCCGATGGCGAAGATCGTTGGGAACATGATGGACATGAAGAAGAACGAACCGAACAGCGCGAAGACGCCGATGCTGCAGAACGAGCCGAATATCGTGAAGCCAAACTGTTTGAAGCCGGCCATCACCATCGCGCAAAGTACGACGTTGATCGCCGCATAGATGGCAAGCGCCTTGTGCGGCTTGGTCATGCCGACCACAGCGCTGCCGCAGGCGCGGCCCAGCATGAACAAGCCGAAGCCGCCGACGCCAAGCCAGTTCTTCGCGGTCATGTCGGTCATGCCCGGCACGTTTTCGACGACATAGTTGATGAAGAAACTGAAGATGCCGGTCTGCGCCGCGACATAGAGGAACTGTGCCACCACGGCGAGCGTGAAATGCCACCGCAGCCACAGCGGCTTGTCGGTGCCCGCGCCGTTGACGGCCGCCATCTTGCCTTCCTCCTCCGCCTGTAGGTCGGGCACATAGGCGAAGACAAAGATGATCGCGATCACAGTCACGATGACGGCAACCCCCATGTAGGGAATGTAAAGCCCAGCGTTGCTGGCGCCCGCCGAGCCTTCGCCGCCGCTGCCGAAGATGAAATGGCCGCCGACGATCGGACCGAGAATCCAACCGACACCGTTGAATGTTTGGGCCATGTTGATGCGGGCGGCACCGGACTCCGGCGGGCCGAGCACGGTGGTGTAAGGATTGGCGATCGTTTCCAGGCAGGTCATGCCCGTGGCGAGGACGAACAAACCGGTGAGAAACGCCCAGTAGGTACCGATGCGCGTAGCAGGAATGAACCAGAATGCGCCGGCTGCGATGAGCGCGAGACCGATGATGATGCCGCCTTTGTAGCCGAAGCGTTTGGCCAGCATGCCCGCCGGAATCGCCATCAGGAAGTAACCAATGTAATTGGCGAACTGGACGAGGCCCGACTGTGCCTTGCTGATGTGCAGCGTGTTCTGGAAGTGCTTGTTGAGCACGTCAATCAGGCCGTTGCAGAAGCCCCAGAGCAGGAACAGCGACGTCACCAGCGCGAAGGTGACGAGGAGACTCCTTCCATCCGGCGCGCGGAAGAGGCTCATGAACCCCTTGGGCTGGTTTCCCGCCGCAGCGGAAGAACGGGACACGGGTAACGGTGGTATGGCTGGCATGATGGTGTGTCTGGTAGCAAGGCACACCAAGCGAAGCAAGCAAATGTTGCGGCGTTAGAAGGGCCGCCTAGAACATATACTTCACGCCGAGCCGGGTGAGATGCCGCTCAAACTCGCGGCCGGCGGTGTTGGGCACTTCACTGTTGGTCCCGTCGTAGGCGTAGCGCAGTTCCGCACTGAGATGTTTGTTGAACTGGTAGGTCACCGCGAAGGTGGGCGTGTAGATGCCGTCGTTACGGGTCACCGGCGCGTAGTCCGCGAGATAGGCGGTGAACCCCAGGCTTGTGCTCCACTGGGCGTCGAACTTGTGGGTCCATGCCGCGTCGCAAATGAGCTCCTGCAATTGATTGCGTCCGGTGTAGGCGGGACGCGTGTAACGATTGACTGAGATTTTCACCACGTCGGCCTTGCCCAGTGTCAGCGTTGCGTTGAAGTCCACGAAGAGCTGGTCCTGATTTCGGTCGA
>Ga0265297_10010334_pt1 | contig 11756 bp, 13 predicted proteins | sample Munlanlwell13791_FD_192502 | JGI IMG/M metagenome (GOLD analysis project Ga0265297, IMG submission 192502) | Leachate microbial communities from a municipal landfill in Southern Ontario, Canada - Leachate well 137-91 | ecosystem: Engineered > Solid waste > Landfill > Unclassified | place...
GATGGCCGGCTGAAACCCGAGATGTTCGCCACCGCCAGCATCGAAGTGGTCGGCGACAAGCGTGATGTCATCTCACTGCCGGACGCGGCCATCGTGTTGCTGGAAGGCAAGCCGACAGTCTTCGTCTACGCGCAAGGCGCCTACGAAGCGCGCGAGGTCGAACCCGGCGTACGCGTTGGCGGGCGTACGGTGCTGAAGTCGGGGCTGACGGCGGGCGACCAGGTCGTCACCTCGGGCACCTACGCCCTCAAGGCACGCAAGCTGAAGTCCCAGCTCGGCCACGGGCATTGAGAAGGAATACAGACCATGCTCAATGCAATCGTCGATGCCAGCCTGCGCTACAAGGTGCTTGTGCTGGTGGCCTTCGCCGTGCTCGTCGGCCTGGGTGTCATGGCCTACCGGCAGGTGCCGGTGGATGCCTTCCCCGATGTCACGCCGACCCAGGTGAACATCTATACCGAATCGCCCGGCGTCGCCGCCGAGGACATCGAGCGGCTGCTCACTGTGCCTATCGAAGCCGCGATGGCCGGCCTGGCCGACGTGGAGGTGGTGCGTTCGGTGTCGCTGTTCGGCCTGTCCTACGTCGCCGTCTACTTCAAGGACAACGTCGACATCTACTTCGCGCGCCGTCTGGTGGGCGAGAAGCTGCAGGAGGTCAAGGGCCGGCTGCCCGAGGGCTACGGCGAACCGGAACTCGGCCCCAACAGCTCGGGTCTGGGGCAGGTCTTCTGGTACACGATCGAGGACGCGGACAAGAAGCTGAGCGCGATGGACCTGCGCACGCTGCAGGACTGGACCGTTCGGCTGATCCTGCGCACCGCGCCGGGGGTCGATGATGTCACCACCTGGGGTGGGCACGAGAAACAATACCAAGTGCAGATCGACCCGCGCAAGCTGGTCAAGTACGGCGTGTCGTTCAAGGAGGTGATGGAGCGCCTGGCAGCCAACAACAAGCAGGTCGGTGGGCAGTACCTGAATGTTGGCGTCGAGCAGTACCTGGTGCGCGGGCTGGGGCTGGTGAGCAGCGCCGCCGACATCGGCTCCATCGTCGTCGCCGAGCGCAAGGGCGCGCCGATCTACGTGCGCGACGTCGCCGAAGTCAAGGAAGCCCCCGCCGTGCGCTTCGGAGCGGTCACGCGCAACGGCGAGGAAGTCGTGCTCGGCATCGCGCTGTCGCGCATCAACGAGAACGCAGCCACCGTCGTCAAGGCGGTCAAGGACAAGCTCGCCATCGCGCAGGCCGCCCTGCCCAAGGGCGTGGAGCTGAAGGCGGTGTACGACCGCACCGAGATTGTCGACAAGGCGCTGAAGACCTCCACCAACGCCCTGATCGAGGGCTCGATTCTGGTGGCGGTGATCCTGTTCCTGTTTCTCGGCGAGTTCCGCTCGGCCATCGTCGTCATCGTCACCTTGCCGCTGGCGATGTTGTTCGCATTCATCATGATGCAGCGCTTCGGCATGTCGGCCAACCTGATGTCGCTGGCCGGCCTTGCCATTGGCATCGGCATGATGGTCGACGGGGCGGTCGTGATGGTGGAGAACGCCTTCCGGCTGCTGTCGCATGCACGCGAGTCGGGCCGGCCGATCAACCGCACGCGGGTGGTGCTGGAAGCGGCCCGCGAAGTGGCCAACCCGATTGCCTTCGCCATCATGATCATCATCGTGGTGTTCTTGCCGCTGTTCTCGCTGACGGGGCTGGAAGGCAAGCTGTTCAAGCCGATGGCGCTGACCATCACCTTCGCGATGGCGGGCTCGCTGCTGTTGTCGCTGACGCTGGTGCCCGTGCTGGCTGCGCTGATCCTCAAGCCCAAGGAGGAGAAAGACACCTGGCTGGTCCGCTGGGCGAAGAAAGCCTACCTGCCACTGCTCGACTGGGCGCTCGACCGCAAGAAGCTCGTCGTCGGCGCTGCGGTGGCACTACTGCTGGGATCGCTGGCGCTCTTCCCCTTCCTGGGCAAGGAGTTCATGCCCACGCTGCAGGAAGACGCAATCATGTTCCGCGTCGTCGGCATTCCGTCCACCTCGCTCGACGAGTCGATCCGCGTGGCCAACGTGATGGACGCCAGCTTGCGCAAGAAGTATCCGCAGGTGAGGTCGGTGCTGGCCACCATCGGCCGCGCCGAAAAGGGCGAAACCGCCGATGTGAACTACATGGAGGTGCTGCTGGATATGAAGCCGCGGGAAGAGTGGCCAACGCAGCAGACCTATGGTGCGCTCGGCCGCGAGATGCAGGAGTTCTTGGAAGGCGAGGTGCAAACCGCCGTGTTCGGTGCGACGCAGCCGATCCAGATGCGCGTGGAAGAGCTGATCTCCGGCGTGCGCGCGACGCTCGCGCTGAAGATCTACGGCGAGGACCTTGACAAGCTGGAGGAGCTGTCGGCGAAGCTGAAGACCGTGGTGGGCGGCGTGCCGGGCGTGGCCGACCTGTCGGCCGAGGCCAACAAGGGCAAGCCGCAGATGGTCATCAAGGTCGACCGCCAGGCCGCGGCGCGCTATGGGCTGAACGCCGACAACATCCTGGCCGTGGTGCAGGCGGGCATCGGCGGCGAGGCGGTGTCCACGCTGATCGACGGCACGCGGCGCTTCGACATCGCGGTGCGGCTGCCCGAGGAATTCCGCTCCAGTCCGTCGGCGATCGCGACGATCCCGATCCGAACCGCCGAAGGTGCGATCGTGCCTTTCTCCAGCGTGGCGAAGATCGAGCTTGACGAGGGCTACACCTTCGTGCGCCGCGAAGCGCTGCAGCGCTACGCGGTGCTGCAGATGGACGTGCAGGGCCGCGACGTGGACAGCTTCGTGCGCGACGCGAACGCGGCCATTGCCGCCAAAGTGACGCTGCCGACCGGCTACTGGGTCGAATGGGGCGGTGCCTTCGAGAACCAGCAGCGCGCGATGGAGCGGCTGGGGGTGATCGTGCCGCTGACCATTGGCCTGATCTTCATCCTGCTGTACACCGCGTTCAACTCGGTGCGCCACGCCACGCTGATCATCGCCAACGTGCCCTTCGCGATCATCGGCGGCATCGTCGGGCTGTTCATCACCGGGCAGTACCTGTCGGTGCCTTCGGCCATTGGCTTCATTGCCGTGTTCGGGGTGGCGATGTTGAACGGTATCGTGCTGGTCAGCTTCCTCAACGACCAGCGCAAGCACGGCCTGTCGATACGCGACGCGGTGCGCCAGGGTGCCGCGCTGCGGCTGCGGCCAGTGCTGATGACGGCCTCGGTGGCGATCCTTGGCCTGGTGCCGATGCTGATCTCGACCGGTGTCGGTGCCGAAACGCAACGACCACTGGCCACGGTGGTGATCGGGGGGCTGATCACCTCGACCCTGCTGACCTTGCTGCTGCTGCCGCTGATCTACGAATGGTCGGAAACCCGGGCCGAGGCGAAGCAGCGCGCCCGCGATGCCGCGGCCGCCGTTGAGCAGGCCGAACCTGTGCCCCTTCCACCACAACCGACCCCGGAGACACCATGAAAGAGATCAAGGCCTATGTGCACCGCAGCCGCATTGCCGACGTGATTGCCGCGCTGAAGGAGTCGCCCGCCTGGGGTGGCGAACGAGGTGGCCGGCGCCACAACCTGGCCATCTACATCGTTAAGGGCTCGCTGCTGCCGCTGGACAGCAACGAGCAGCACTACTCGATGGACCTCGGCGACGAGGTCGTCAACGAATACAAGCTGGAGCTGCTCTGCGAGGACGGCGAAGTCGAGCACCTGAAGGCCGCGCTGGTGGAAGCCGCGCGCACCGGCCAGGCCGTCGCCGGCTGGATCACGGTCATCGACGTGGTCAGCGCGACGCCCATCCATTGACATGCCGGATTTATCCACAACCCACCCTGAAAGGAAGAACCATGAAGAAGAATCTCTTCGCTCCGCTCCTGATCGCGACCGCACTCGCCCTGCCAGCACTCGCCGCGGAGGACCACGCGCCCAAGCACGGCGGTGTCGTCGTCGAAACCAAGGCCGGCGATCTGGAACTGGTCGCCAAGCCCGAACTGATCGTCATTCACGTCAGCGACCACGGCAAGCCGATGAAGCTCAGCAGTGCCAGCGGCAAGGTGACCGTGTTCAACGGCAACGACAAGACCGAGGCGCCGCTTGCGCTGGTCGGTGACAAGCTGGAGGCCAAGGGCAGCTTCAAGCTCGGTGCCGGCACCAAGGTGCTGGCTGACTTGGCAGTGAACGGCAAACCGGCAGTCGCCGCGCGATTTACGTTGAAGTAGTAGGCATACGGGGCGGCCTGACGGTCGCACCTTGCCGAAATGAAGGAGATGCTGATGAGGTATTGCCTGAACGCGACGGCGCTACTTGCCGCCGCGCTGCTTTCCGGGTGCGCGAATGCTGTCTACGAGGGGCGCTTGTATTGGGTCGAAGGATGGCGCGAAGGATGGGTCACTGAAGTTGGCAAGGGGGCGGTCGTTGCGGAAAAGCTTGCTGAAAATTGCAAGCTTGTTCCGTTGATACGCTCAGGAGGCGTCCAATACGTGACTATTCGCTTCCGGCGGGACGGTCGCCCGACCTGGCGCACCGTCCCGACTCCGGCTGACTCGATTTGGAAAGTGAATGATCGGGTTTACCTGAACCCGATAGATTGCAATGCTCCCGTTGAGCGCAGAGCAAGTTGATTTTGGGATCATGGAGTTGTCTATGGACCGATATCGGAGCGACATTTTCGACCCTGCTCGCCAACAAACGCGATCCATCAAACCGTCCGACAACATAGCGTGAGTACATCCTCGTGACATCCACCACATCGGTCCAGGACAGATCCTGGCTGTGGGTATTTCTGGCCTGGCTGCTCGCCTTGACCGCCACGCTGGGGGCGCTCTTTCTGGGCGAAGTCATGGGCATTCTTCCCTGCGTGCTGTGCTGGTACCAGCGTATCGCCATGTTCCCCCTAGTCATCATCCTGGCGGTGGGGCTGATGCCTTTTGATGAGCGATGTGTGCGCTATGCGCTGCCGCTTGCCGTGGCCGGCTGGCTTGTTGCGTTGTATCACGGCCTGCTTTACTGGGGCGTGATTCCGAAGGGTCTGGTGCCGTGCGGGGAAGGAGCCTCCTGTACCGATGTCAAAGCGCAACTCTTCAGCTTTGTTTCGGTCCCCTTGCTGTCCCTGTCCGCCTTTTCCCTCATCGTGGTCTTCCTGTTGTTCGCAAGAAAAGGATCCGGAAATGAATAAAAAAGTGATTGTGCTGTCTGCCGGCCTGCTGGCGCTGGTGGTGTTTGTACTGGGCGTTTTTTTCTATACCCAGCAACAGGCCCAGCAAGCCGCGCAGTTGGCGCAGGCCAACCACGCAGCCCTGGTTCGCCCTCATTCCCCAGCCTTTGGCAACCCCAGTGCCAAGGTGACGATCGTTGAATTCATTGACCCCGCCTGTGAAACCTGCAGTGCGTTTTATCCGCTGGTCAAAAGCCTTGTCGGTGGCAGCTTCGGGCAGGTCAACCTGGTGATGCGCTATGCCCCCTTGCACAAAGGGTCGTACGAGGTCGTCAAAACTCTCGAAACGGCCCGCATGCAGAATTTGTATTGGCCGGTGCTGCAGGCCCTGCTCAAGTCACAGTCCGTTTGGGTCGTCCATCACGAGGCGAAACCTGAATTGGTTTGGGATCTCCTCCAGGAAACGGGGCTGGACGTGGCAAAAGCCAAATCCGACATGAACAGTCCGCGTGTGGCGGAAATCGTGGCGCAGGACATCGCTGATGGAAAGACCTTGCAAGTCACCAAAACCCCGGGATTCTTTGTCAACGGAAAGCCGCTGGTTGACTTCGGTGCGGATCAACTCAAGGCCTTGGTTGCGAGCGAGGTCCGCAGTGCCTATGGGAAATGAGGAGCCAGGATAAGGCACGCTCTGCAGTAAAAGGGCATGGTCGGCGATCCATGCGACGCCGATCAACTTGCCAGGGCGCCTTCCCGCATATTTCCCGTTCGAGAGTTTCCTTTTCTTTCCAGCGGTAGACTGCGCCCGAAATGACGGCTTTATGACCATAAGCAGCCTATGTTGTCGAAACTTCCAGTGACAGGATTTGGCCGGGTGCGTGTACATGGATTGCCGTAATTTGGGCCACATTGCCGACATTCAACCGCCGATCTGAACAGCCGGTTTGGAGCAGGCAGTTCCATAAGCCGAATGTCGCTTGTCAGTCTGTGAAGTCACTGGCCTGAAAAACCGGTGTTTTCCCGTTCAGTACCCGTAAAAGACTGAACTTTGCCGGTCAGAGCCAGCGGAGTGGTCAACCTTAACCGGCAGGGGTGGTCAGCTCAACCGGAATACGCAGCGCTACGACTACTGACCTCAAGGGTCTGAATCAATCCCCGCCAGCTATCAGTGCGCGGGGATTCGTTTTTCAGCGACGGGACCAGAGCGGCGCTTCATCACTCGCTGGGAGTCCCTTGGAGCTGCGCTTCAAATGCACTGCAATGGCTCCATCCGGCGTGTCGGCCGACGCATAGCCTGCCGACTCAAAGCCGCGTGCCTGGAGGTTGCTTTCACGCTAGGCATTGCCTTTTACGCCGAAGACAACGCCAAGCAAACTTGTCAAAACGAAGTACGCCCATCCCCAGCCGACGGTCATGCCGACAAACCAAGAGGCCAGGAGCGCCACGCAGCCCAGGAGGTACAGCTTCTTCGTCAAGGCCCAAAGCGCAACGAAGGAAAATGCGGGCCAGGAAAACCCCTCCTTCACCGCCTCGATTTTCCCTGTCGGGTGCAGATAGATGCTGTAGCGCTTCACTTTGAGTCCTTCAGGCATCAGCGCCTTTTTTGCATTAGATCATTGACCCTGGCGGTCAACGATGCCCAGCGCCCGCAGGCGACGCAAGATGCAGCAAAGCTGCAACCTTAGCTTTCGCGGATCCAGGTCCGGCCGGCCCAGCTCATCGGAGGCCCTTTAAGGAAAGGTGCTTTTGGACGCCCTTCCCCTGCCTTTTTACTGTTGATAACATATTTTATCGATAGTAAAATCTACCCCGCATGACCACGCCCCCAACCCCGCCCAAGACCCCCCCAGTCCAGGCCTTCCAGGCTCCCAGCCTGGCCCATGGACCCGCCGACCAGCGCGTCCTCACCGCCCCCGAATTCCACCGCCTGGCCCAGGTCCCCCCGGAGGCCCAGTGGTTCGCCAACCTGGACAGCGCGCAGACCCGGCGCGCCTACGAGAGCGACATCCGGGCCTTCATGGCCTTCACCGGCATCGCCCAGCCCGAGGAATTCCGCACGGTGGCCCGGGGCCATGTGCTGGCCTGGCGCGCCGACTTGGAAAAGCAGGGCCTGGCGGGTGCCACCATCCGGCGCAAGCTGGCGGCATTGGCTTCTTTATATGAGTACCTGTGCGACGCCAACGCGGTGACCCACAACCCGGTCAAGGGGGTCAAGCGCCCAAAAGTGGACAGCTACGAGGGCAAGACGCCGGCACTGGGGGACGCGCAGGTGCGCCAACTGCTGGAGGCGCCACCCTCCGATACCTTGAAGGGCAAACGCGACCGGGCGATCCTGTCGGTTCTGGCCTATCACGCCCTCCGGCGTGAAGAGCTCACCAAATTACGAGTGAGGGATTACAGCCAGGAGCGCCGGGGCGTGCCGCACCTGCGGGTCCAGGGCAAGGGCAGCAAGCTGCGCTACATCCCGACCCACCCCAACACCTTGCGCCTGGTGGCCGAGTACCTGGAGGTGGCCGGCCATGGTCCGGATCTGGATGGGCCCTTGTTCCGGCCGATCCGCAACCCGGTGGCGGGGCATACCGCCACGGCCTTGACGCCGGGTGGGGTGTATTCGGAGGTGGTGGTGCGTTACATGAACCAGCTCGGGATCACGGGGGAGAACATGGGGCCGCATGCGCTGCGGGCCACGGCCGCCACCAGTGCGCTGGAGCACAACGCGGATATCGCCAAAGTTCAGGAGTGGCTGGGGCACGCCAGTATCAGCACGACCCGGGTGTATGACCGGCGGGGGTCCAAGCCTGAGGATTCGCCGACGTTCAGGGTGGCTTACTGAGCTGGAGCTCAATGAAATCGATCTGGACGAGTCCCAGATAGCCTTCTCCCAGCGCGCTCAGCGGTGGGTGGCTCATGTATTTTGGATTGTACAAACCAAAAATGAGAGCCATTGGCACACCTATGGTTTCAAAATGAGCAGCTCGCGAATGAGCTCGTGATGCGTGTTTTTCATTGGAACCGGCTCGATGCGAAAGCCGTGCCGTTCCGCCATCACTCGTACTTCCGGGGCATCGTCGTAGGTCAACATTACAGATCCGCGGACAGACGCCATTAGTGCGAAAAGACCCTCGTGATCAATTTCGTTATGGGTGTACAGGCGCTTTCCTGCGTTCTTTCCCCCCGCGGTATACGGAGGATCAACAAAGAAAAAAGCATCTGGGTCATCTGCGTATCGCCTCACTACTTCGAAGGCGTCTGCCTTCTCAAAAGTGATTCGGTCACGCATTGTTTGCAAGGCTTCGATGCGACGATCCAATGTTTCAGGATACCAACGCGAATGCAACCCGCGACCAGCCTCACCTGCTTTCACGAGGCCAGCACCCGCGGCCATGATTCCGCCGCGCTGCATCCGGTTTTTTACGATGGTTCGAAAAGCGCGTCCGCGCCCTGTCTTTGGGTTCCCATCGAGGATAGAACGCACGTTTTCAAGCGACACCTCAAAATCAATGATTTGCTTTCGAAGCCAAGCAACATCCGCATCTTTGCCGTGAAAAATCGTCTTCCAGACTGCAGCCACATCATCATCTAGTTCACTAAGAAAAACGTGGTTTACTAGGTTCTCTGAGGCGGCCGTGAGTCCGGCCATTGCCCCGCCAGCAAACGGTTCAACAAGCACCGATGGTTTCCGCTTTGATGCGGTCAACCACTTCCGAACTTCAGGGACGAGCCAAGTCTTCCCGCCAGGGTATCGGAATGGACTGAGCTGGCGAACCTGTGCGACGTTCGTCGGGACTTTCTTGTCTTGAAGTTGCGCCACCAATGCGGCGAGAGCATCAGCCTTGATTGGGTCAACAAAATGATGCCTGAGTCCCTCAAGAGCCGGCTTGCATTCATGATGCACTAACACTGTGGCACGTGTGACGCCCTGCTCTCTGAGGCGTCCAATTCGGCGGTTTTGCCGTTGTAGTGCGGTGGCGTCCATAACTTTTATCCGTGAATGTTCACGGAGAATACCAAGCGGTAACAAACACGTCAATCACCGTGAATGTTCACGGTTTCATTTGGCTAGATGATCTGGTCAGGAGTTTTTTCAGCGATGCGATTTTCAAATACGGATAGTGGCACTGGCTTGCCTCCCGTGAGGCCTTCTACTGATCGCTCAAGAGTGGTGTAGCGAACTTCGTCTCGCACGATCCGTGTTCGCTTTTGCCCCTCGATCTCTTCGAATTTGACTATGAACCAGGCGATGTCGGCGTTTGAAATATCGACGACGTTGTCCATCTCACCGATGGAGTCAAAAAATGAACGATCCACGATGACCGCCATCTTTTTCCCCCAACGGCGAAGTGTCGGGACTTTAATTTGAAGCTGAGGCATCAAGCGCTTTGGACCGCTGCTGCGATAGTCGGGCCGGCGACGGCCAGCCGGGAAAATTACCCAATCTACAAGGGCGTCATTGAAGGCTTCAAATTCGCCCCTCATTGCGTTTCCTGAAAAATAGACCGCTTGAATCTCAAGAGCAGCCCACGCCATAGGGGCTCCCTCTGGGGTTTCGTTGCTGACGAGAACCATATCAATTCGACCCACGTCGTCACCGCCCTCGTTATCAGTGGTTGCCCCAGCTTCGAGGAAGCCGACTTCAGCGACGAGCATTGGGTCTGGGTCACCCAAGATAGTCTCTCCTACCCACTTAAAGACGTTGAGATCATCGTGGAATCTGTACGGGCACGTCGCCCTGAAATCACCTTGAGTTCCTTCGACCGGAATGCCCATCGCCCGTTCTGCCTCTGGATGTTGGGCATATGAGTAGAGCCTCAACGAGCACACCCCCCCCTCCTTCGAGCACACAGCATCGGGCTTGAGCGCTTGAAAGGGGCACGGCTGAGGGGTTCGGTCTTTCTTTGGTTTGAGAACCTGAGATGCGTAGTTCTGACGCTCCTCCCCGGAAAGCTGTGTCAGGCTGTTTCCGAACCATTCACCAATCCCAAATCTGGGAGTTAGATCTTTGGGTTTTGAGTTTTTTGCCATGCCATCGAACGTACCACGCAAATGAGCCTCTACTTCGCAGCCATGGCAGGTACAAACGTAAAACTAACAAGGTGATACCGCATCCATATGCCCCAGCCGCCCCAACTCCCGGAGAGGGCGAGAAGACGGACGTCCCGACTTGTCCGGGTCCCAAAGCGAAGGCCACGGACCAACCAAACCGCATCCGGACAAAGCCAGCGGCCAAACCCTCTCTGGACGACATGCTGTCGCGCTTTGACCCTGCTCGCCATGGCGGTGAGGCCATGGCTTTGGCCCCTGTAGGCAAAGAGATCCTCTGAATCTCCTGCAAATCGTGCCGCCCACCATCGCACCGGCCGGAAACACCGGGAAGCGCGGTCACACGGTCAAAATACGCAGGAAACGGATCGCGCAATCACGCCAAGCCAAGAACGGGGGATGCCAGCATGGATATTTATGACGCCGAATTCGAGGCTGCGGCCCTTCGGGGCGCGGCAACGAAAGCCGCTTTCCCCTCCGCCGTGGCGGTGCGCTACGACCGCCGGATCGGGCGCATCGTGATTGCCCTGGCGTCGGGTACCCAGATCTCCGTCGCTCCCAGGGAGGTGAAAGGCCTGAAGCACGCGCACCCGGACGATCTGGATCCTGCAGAAATCAGTCCCTCCGGCCTGGGCATTCATTTCCCCAAGCTGGATGCCGACCTCTACATCCCGGCCTTGCTGAAGGACTTGCCACACTGACGATATGGGGGACGGCCTCTGGACTCGAACCACGCGGCAGTGGTCGGCTGAGACCGGCTGACCATCGTCGCCAATCAGGTCCAGTTTGAGTCATGACGCAACGCAACGTCTTTGTGTCAACGCCTGCGGTCCCATTGCTTTCGTCCTTTGCGCTGCGCCTTCCAGCTTCTCTGAAGAATATATGGGAAATCTTCCCATTTCGTCGGCAGGTTCTTCTGATTGCGTGCCGCGCGAACGGGGATTTCGCCCTCGTCCACCAGAACCAGCGCATTCAGTCTGATTTCCTGACTGGTCTGTATGCCGCGAAACCATCCGGATCCCCCGCGCAACTTGCGAGTCCAGGGGATTGGGCCATGCCCTCGATCACCGTGGGCGATGCGCCCGCGCTTGCGCCGGTTGAGGTACTCCTCAAGATCGAAGGAATCCAGGATCCTTGCAATCGGCAACGTGTGGCCGTTGCTGTCAAAGACTTCGTAGGTTTGCCAGTCGGTTCGGATTCGCCAGGTTGCGCCAAAGCGCGTGTGCTCCGCCTGGTATGGCGTCTCACGGATCCAGGTGAGGACGATGCCATCGGCATCCACCCGGGTGAAGGGCACGCGAGGGCCAATGTGGGTGCCATGTCGCACGCGATGCGTGGCGTCGTAGAGCCGCAAGGCGAGATCGCGGGCCATGGCCGGCAGGCTGGCGAACCAATGCCAGCCCGTGCCATCCGGGGAAACGACACGCAGGCCAAATGCCCGCGCGCGCGTGGGCTTTGATGTAGCCATGAAAACTCCTAGTTGATGTATCTAGAAGTCCGTGGCGCCCCCTTGATTGGCTGTGTGGAACATGGCGAAATTGTAGGCGTGCCCGAGTGAT
>Ga0265297_10010335_pt1 | contig 11755 bp, 10 predicted proteins | sample Munlanlwell13791_FD_192502 | JGI IMG/M metagenome (GOLD analysis project Ga0265297, IMG submission 192502) | Leachate microbial communities from a municipal landfill in Southern Ontario, Canada - Leachate well 137-91 | ecosystem: Engineered > Solid waste > Landfill > Unclassified | place...
AATAATAAATAAAAAGAAAAAATAATTATGAAAAAATATAAAACTTTAATTTCTGTTTTGATTTTTGGATTGATTGTATCTTCTTTTTCTGCTCCGTTCGTAACCTTAGGAGCTGATGAAGAGTTAGGTGAAGGTATACAAGAGGCTCCATTTGTCCAAATGGGAGAAGGGAATATTTTTGGCCCTGCAGGGATATTGAACAAAGCTTTAAATTGGATATTTACTGCCTTGATTATTGTGGCTGCTATAATGTTGATTTACGCTGGTTTTACTTATGTTACAGCTGCAGGTGATCCGGGAAAAGTAAAAACAGCCTTAAATCAGGTAATTTATGCTTTAATTGGTGTTGCTATTGGGGTTTTGGCTAAAGGATTAATTTATATGGTTTGTGTGTTTGTTGCTGACGCGACGAATTGTAATTTTTGGACAGGCGGAACAATGTAAGCCCCAAAATACATCCGGACTTCCTCAGGCGAGAATAGAAAGGAGCTAGATGTAATTTTGTTTAAAATAAAACCCTAAAAACCGCCTTTATAAAAGGCGGTTTTTTTATTGCTGGTTTTATTTAGCTGATTTTTGTTATTTGTGTCGGAGGAGAGATTTGAACTCTCACAGGTTTAAACCTACTGGGTCCTAAACCCAGCGCGTCTGCCAATTCCGCCACTCCGACAAAATATGATTAATTAGTTTAGCATAATTTTTTAAAAACCAAAAACCGCATTAAATTTTTAATGCGGTTTTAATTTATGGATGGATGCTTTTTGATTTATTCTTCCTCTTCAATTTCTAAAGTTTTCTTTTTTGTTTTTAAAATTTTTGGCAATCGGATTGAAAGCAAACCGTTTTTTATAGTAGCTTTGGCTTTGTCAGCATTGATTTCCTGAGGCAGGATAATCGCCCGGGAAAAAGGCCCCCAAAAACATTCCTGATAATAAATTTCTTCTATTTTTTCTTCTTCGCTTTGGTCTCTTTTGCCTTTGATGGTAATCATATCATTGGCAATGGAGATATCAAGGTCGCTGGCTTTTACTCCGCCAATAGCCGCCTGAAGCACAAGTTCGTCCTTGGTTTCAAATAAATCTATTGCCAATTCTCCTTCTTCTTCAGAGATTGGCCAGTTATTTTCATTATTGGCGTTTGTATTTTTTGGTTTGGCTATCATATTTTATTATTTAATTTATGTTTTAAAAATATTTTATTGCCTTTTGTTTAAATTTATTGGTTTCTGGATATTTTTTAAAATATCAAAAGCCCAAAGGATAAAAACGGTGATGATAAATAAGATTAGGCTTGCCAGATAGACTACCTCGCTGTTTAAGTTTATAATAGCAGTATTAAAAATCCAATGCAACAATATTCCCAAAAATAGTCCCAAGGTAAGATAACGTTTTTTTCCCGAAACCAAACTGATTGCCCAATAAAATCCTATTATGCCCGAGGAAAGGGCATGGAGCAAATTGGCGCCGACAAATCTTAAAGTTGTGATTTGCAAAATCGGCAGGATTAATTGCTGGCTGGAAATTTCTTGAAAGACGATAAGAATATTTTCCACCGTTCCAAAGCCCAAGGCAAGCACGACAAGATAAATCATTGCGTCAATAGCTTCATCAAAATGCCGATTTCCCCTTAAAATAAACGCCACCGCAGCAAACTTTGCCAGTTCTTCTATTATAGCGATTCCCAAATAAATTATCAATGAAAAACCAAGGGGTAAAAAAGAAGTTGCATCTATGCCAATTTTAGAGATAAAAAAATTCTCCAGAAACCAAACCAATGGAGTAATTAGGCTGCCAACAAAAAAAAGAATGACGAGCCAACGCAAAGGTTCTGGTTTTTTTATATCCTGCCAAAGAAAAAATACCAGCCAAAGGGCAATAGGCGCAAGACCTATCAAGCTTGATAAAATTAAAAGCGAAAGCATAAACTTTGATTGAAAATTATTAATTTGGCCACTTTTCTATAATCAAGAGGTTGTTTTTCCCTTTTTCTTTTGGCAGTTTCTGCCAAATTGCTTCTGTGACAAAAGGCATAAAAGGATGGAGTAAAACCAAAGAGCGGGATAAAATTTGATATAAAACATATTGGGCCGATGCTTTATTTTTATTTTCCCTGATTCTGGTTTTCATTTGTTCAATGATTTTATCGGCAAAAGTATGCCAAAAATAGTGATAAAGATTCTCTCCAGCCAAAGAAAAATGAAATTGCTCTAAGTATTCGGTTATTTTTTCCTCCGTTTTTTCCAAATCTTTTAGAATTTTTTTGTCTTTTGAAGTTAAAGCCGGTTTTTTTGACGGAGAGAAATCTTTTAAATTCATCAGGACGAAACGTGAAGCATTCCATATTTTGTTGGTAAAATTTCTGTACCCTCTTATTTTTTCCTCAGAAATAACAATGTCATTTCCAGCAGTATTGCCAATAATGAGAGCCATTCTTAAAGCGTCGGTGCCGTAATTCTCTATAACTGATAAAGGATTAATGACGTTGCCTTTTGATTTGGACATTTTTTGTCTGTCTTTATCCCGGACCAAGCCATGAAGATAAACCGTTTTAAAAGGAATTTTCCCAGTGCGATAAATGCCAAGCATAACCATTCTGGCTACCCAGAAAAAAAGAATATCCCAACCTGTTTCCATTACTGAAGTTGGGTAAAAAGTTTTGAAATCTTTTTCTTTATTAGCCATTAAGGCGGCAAAAGGCCATTGGCCGGAAGAGACCCAAGTGTCCAAAACATCTTGGTCCGCTGAGATTTTTTCACTGGAGCAATAAGGGCATTTTTTTTGTTTTTTAATTTTAAAAGAAGTGTCAATGAAATCTCTCTGGCAATTTTCGCAATGGAAGGCAGGCATTTTTATTCCCCACCTGATTTGTCTGGTGATGTTCCAGTCTTTTAAATTTTTCATCCAGTGGAGGAAAACTTTTTCAAAATTTTTTGGGATAATTTTAATTTCCCCGTTTTTTACAGCTTTTAAAGCTAAGTCTCGCAAAGACAATTCTTCACCCCGGTTGTTTTTAAAAGGTTTAGTCATAGCGATAAACCATTGGTTCATTAACATTGGTTCTATAATGCCTTGGCATTTATAGCAATGGCCGACTTCATGATAATATTCCTCTTCTTTTTCTAAAGCACCTTTTTCTTTTAACAATTGGATGGCTTTTTCCCGGGCCTGAGTTATATTTAAACCGGCTAAAGGACCGGCCAATTCATTAAATAGCCCTTTCAAAGTCAGGGTTTCTCTAATTGGCAATTGATGCTCTTGGCCGATTTCCCAATCTAAAGAATCGTGAGCCGGGGTAATTTTTAAAGCGCCGGTGCCAAAATCTTTTTCTACTCTTTTATCGCTGATAATTGGAATTTCTCTTTCAGTGATTGGTTCAATAACTATTTTTCCAACTAACTTTTGGTATTTTTCGTCTTTTGGATTGACAGCGATAGCTGTGTCTCCGGGAATAGTTTCCGGCCGGGTGGTGGCGACTACGATAAAGCTGTTTTTATTTTTTAAGGCATATTTAACAAAATACAAAGTTCCTTTTTCTTTTTGGTATTTGACTTCCAGTTCGGATAAAGCGGTCTGGTGATGAAAACAATAATTGGTCAGCCTTTTTCCTTTATAAAGCAACCCGTCCTGCCAAAGTTTTTCCAAGGTTTGATAAACTATTTTTTGGATATCTTTATCTAAAGTAAATTTTTCCCGGGACCAGTCGCAGGAAGCGCCTAAGGTTTTTAGCTGTTTTTTTACAGTTTTTTTGTTTTTTTTGGTAAATTCTAAAACAGCTTTGTAAAATTCTTTTCTGTTCATTGAATAGCCGGATTTTCCCTCGCTGGCGAGTTTTTTCTCAAAAACTACTTGGGTTTCAAAGCCGGCATGATCAGTGCCGGGCAACCATAATGTTTTTTTCCCTTTCATTCTTTGGTATCTCGTCATTAGATCCTCAAGGGTAATGCCGACAGCGTGGCCGATATGCAAAGGAGCGTTAGCGTTAGGCGGAGGCATAATAATACAAAATGGTTCTTTTCTTTTCCCCGGCAGTTTATCCGGATTAAAGAATCCCGATTTGTTCCATAAATGATATATTTTTTTTTCTGTCTTTTGGTGATTATAAATTTTGTCCATAACGGTTTTTCACTAAAAGCCAAGAAGCTTTTGAGCTTTTAAAAATTATTTAGAGTTTTAAATTAGCATCAGCTTTAAGATTTTTCCATTTTGATCTTCTTTTTCTTGCTTCCGAAGCCCTTTCGTAATTTAAAAAACCGGCTAATGCTATCATTATAGCATTATCAGTGGCGTATTCCAATTCAGGAGCGAAAAAGTTAATTTTTAAATTTTCTTTTTTAAGCTCTTCTTTAAACTTGTTTCTTAATTGTTGATTGGCAGAAACTCCGCCGGCTAAAATCAAGGATTTTGGGTTTTTTGTTTTTATTGCCTTGCAGGTTTTTTTAATTAAAGTATCAACAATCGCTTCTTGAAATTCAAAAGCCAGGGCTGGCAAAAGTTTTTTGGTTTTTTGACTGCCTAACTTTTGAGTAAGATATAAAAGGGCGGTTTTTAAACCAGAAAAAGAAAAATCATAATTATCAGAGTCAGCCATAGGCCGGGGCAGTTTTTGTATTTTGTATTCTGTATCTTGTATCCTGTATTTCGCTGCTTCATTGGCAATAGCGGGTCCTCCGGGGTAACTAAGCCCCAAAATCCTCGCTCCTTTGTCAAAACATTCACCAGCCGCGTCGTCTCTGGTTTCACCGATGACTTTAAATTTATAAAGATTTTCAAGATAAATTAGTTGAGTGTGGCCTCCAGAAACTAATAAACAGATAGCAGGAAAAATTTTTTTAAGTTGGGCAAAAGAAAGAAGTTTTTTTTCTTTATTTTTAGGCAAAAGAAAGCTATATAAGTGTCCTTCAAGATGGTTTACGCCAATTAAAGGTTTGTTCCAGCCAAAAGCAAGAGCTTTAGCGAAATTGACCCCGACTAAAAGCGAAGGAATAAGTCCCGGCCCTTTTGTTGCCGCTATTAAGTTAATTTTTTCGGCAAAATTTTTTTTGCCGAAAACTTCCTCAGCGGCTTTTTGAGCAATAAAAGCGATATTTTTTACATGCTCCCTTGAAGCTAACATAGGAACAATGCCGCCATAGCGATTATGGATTTTTATTTGACTGGCAACCGCGTTTCCCAAAGGCATAATAAAAAAGCCGTTTTTGTTTTTTTCGGCTTTCAAAAAAGCAATTGAAGTTTCGTCGCAAGAAGTTTCAATTCCGAGGACAATCATTTTTAGTTATTAAATTTGCGCCGCCAACGGGATTTGAACCCATGTTCTGGGATTGAAAGTCCCATGTCCTAGACCAGACTAGACGATGGCGGCAGAAAAATTTATTTATTAAATTTATAAATTATTATAAGAAAAACAAAATATAATAACTGATTTTCTTGAAATTTTCAAATTAAAATCTACTTAACCAAAATTGTTTTTACCGCCACTCTTTTATAGGCGACTCCCACTGGCCAGCAGCTTTGAAGAATTAAAGTTGGTTCGTTGCTAGGCGGGAAAATTGTTTCTGTGGAATCTTGACCTTTTGGCCACGGCAAAAAGATTTTTTTATCTTTCACTTCAAAAATTAATGGTTGTTTTTCCCAGAAGACATAAATTTTTTCTCCGGGCTTTAATTCGTTTAATAAAGAAAAAACAGATTTATATCTTCCAGTTTGCCAAGGGTATTGGGAGCTATGGCCGATAATGACTGAATAGCCTTGGCCCGGCAGACTAGAGCCGGGGTAAAGCACTACTCCTTGTTTTAATTTAGCGTAGATTATTGTTAAATCAGGTTGATCAACGGTTAAAATCGGAGCTTTTATGCCGAAACGAGGCAGTTCTAAAAGATTGGATTTTTCTGCTTCTTGGGGTAAAGGGATAGAAATTATTTCATTAGTGGCAGTAGCTTTTTGGCTGGCAGAAGATAAAATCAGGTCAAAAAACTCAAATAAAATATTATTCTTTTTTTGTTGGTTTTGTTGGTTTTGTTGGTTTTCAGAAGGAACTGTTCTTTTTTCTTCGTTATTTACCTCCAGAGAAGAAAGACTTAAAGATTTGTTATTTTTTAAAACAAGAGGTGGTCTTGTAATTTCATTAAAAATATTACTTGTCAGTTCTTTGCTTTTATAAACAATCAAATTTAAAAAAGCCCCTCCGTTTAAAATAACAAAAAAAATAGAGAAAACTAAGAAGAAAATTTGAAAAAACAATTTGATTTCTTTTATAAAAATTTTTTTCACGGTTTTTAGTTTTTAGCAGTATAAAAATTAAGAAATAATCAGCTTGCCTAAAAAGTAATCCGGTCGGAAATAAGTAAAAGCCGTCCCGGCAAAAATTATAATGAAGGACCTGATTAATAATTCTGAAAATTGTCCTTTGGTAATTAATTTATTTTTATTGAAAACGACTGAAACAATAGTTATCAGGCCGGCACCAATTAAAAAGCCGGCAATGAGTCGGCTAGCTTTTCTGATGGCTTCTTTTCCGATTAAATTTTTAATTTTCAAAAACAACAAGGCGGGTTGTTGCAGGGGCAACGCGCTTTCTTTTATTTGATTTTCTAAGCCGGCAATTTCTTTTTGTTCGCTTTCGTCCTCAAGAGGGTTTGTTTCATTTAATGATAATTCATCAGGATTCGTTTTTGGCAAATCTTCCTGTTTTTTTGGGATAGTGGTGTCGGGTAATTGGTTGAGGTTGCTGAGAAAAGAATTTTTCGCTGTTTCTGTTAAAGAAAGGTTTTTTGAACCAAACATTTGGACGACGATAGCTTTATTTTGTCCTTCATTAGTTATATCGCCGTAAGCTACCGCCACTCCGGTATCTTTATAATTTTTATTCAAGATATTTTCCCGGTGAGAAGAAGAATTAAGCCAAGCCTCAACAACGTCTTTTCCATCAAAAAAATTCATAGCTAAATTTTCTCCGGCATAATAATAATGGTAGCCATTTTTTTCTATCCAGTTCCACGGAGCAATGCCATAAGGGTTATTGTGGCTGAAATATTTATTTCTAATCATATCCTCTGCCTTTTCTTGAGCAGCTTTGGTCAGTAATTCATTTTCTTTTAATGGCGGCAAACCAAATTCCTCTCTTTTTTCGTTAGTCAATTCAATAATTTTCTGGGCATTAATATCGGCAAATAAAGCTGATTTTTTAGCCACAAAAACAAAATCAAGTTCAAAAATCGCTTTGAAGATTAAAAATAAAAGAAGAGAGATGGTAATAAACCGATTGCTTAAAAAAACAGGGCAATAATTATTATTTTCCGAAGGAGAAAAAAGTTTTATTATTTTTTGAAGCATAAAATTAGAGATTCATAAGACAAAAATTATTATAACAAAGATTTTTCTATTTGACAAATCGGGGAGAATGTTGTTAAAATAAAACCCGCTTTATTTAATTTTAAGCGGGTTTTTAAAGAATTAAGTAGAATTTTTAGAATCACCAAAAGGAGAAGACAAGTTTATTTTCTCCGTAAGACGTAACTATGTATTCTGTGTGGCTCATTATTCCCCATTCGTCTATTAAAAAAACTGAAATTGTCTGGTTGCATGGCACATCAGGAATAAAAACCGTTTGCCAGCAGTCTAAATAAATATCGCTGGAGATTCCGTTAATATAGACATAACCGTAAACTGCGCCGGAATTAGATTGAACTGTTAAGTTGCATATTTTTGGAATGTTTGGGCTTGATGTTTCTGGACAACAATGGGGAACAGGCGGCGAAATGCTAATAGACATACAGCCGGTTGTTACGGCAATTATTAAAATAGAAATTGCCAAGAAAATAATAAAAATTCGCTTGTTAGAAATCATTTCTACTCCTCCTCTTCCATAGATTTTAAAGAGCTACCTTTAGTATATATCTATTTTATAATTTTGTCAAGAGAAAAGGGAAATTTGACAATTTAAAATATTTATGCTATATTTTAAATATTATTTGCTCATTCAATAAAAAACTTAATTTTAATAAAATAAAAAATGAATAAAAAATTAATTGCTAAATTGTTTCTGTCAGGAGTTTTGATTATAGGCTTTAATAATATTTCTCAAACCTTAGCTGTTTCTAACAGCCCTGTGCTTGATGAACGATTACCTCATACATCCTACGCCTCCAACAATTCAACTAATCAACCAGTTGTTTTGACAAACACGGCTAGTTCTTCAACCCGTTATTACTGCGATTCTGTAAGCAGAAGTTGCGTTGCCAATAAATACGGGAATTATTCTTCTCTTAGTGAATGTCAGGCAAATTGCAGAACTAATAATACCCAGCCATCAACGACAAGGTATTCCTGCGATTTTACCAATGGCAGATGTTTTGCTGATAATAATGGCGGATATGGTTCTTTAAGTTCTTGCCGGTCTTATTGCGTAGCGCCTAGTCCTTATGATCCTGGTCATCCTTCTTGCAGTGGAACCAATTGCCAGCTTCCTTCTTCAAACACAAATTGTCAAATTCCTCAAGGCTGTCCTTCCCCTACCACCCTTCCTCCTGCCAGATATGCCTGCAACACTTCTACTTGGCAATGTTATGCCAGCTCGAGTGGTTCTTATACTTCTTTAAGCCGATGTCAAAATGAATGCCAAGCGCCAACTTTTGATTTTTCGCTTTCTAATAGCGGTGATATCGTTGTTTATAAGCCAAATTCAGGAAGCATAAACGTTTCTAATGTTATTTATGCTAATTTAATTAGCGGCAATTCTCAGCTTGTTAATTTTTCGCAAACCGGATTGCCGAACGGCGTAAGCGCTGATTCTCTTTCTTCCTGCTCTCCAAATTGCTCCCGGAATAATAATTTAATAATTTATTCTTCTGCGGCTATAGGCAATTTTCCTGTCATTGTTACTGGTTTTTCCGAAGGTATAAGCCGCACCACTTCCTATAATTTAATTATCAAACCAAATTATCTTAACCCGATTTCTGTTTCTTGCTGGGCTTCTCCCAGTTCCTCCCAAGTTAACCAGTATGTTAATTTTTACAGCAATGTTTCAGGCGGCAGCGGCAATTATTATTATAGTTGGTCCGGAGTAGCTTCAGGCAACTCTTCTACCTATTCAAGGTCCTTTAGTTCCAGCGGTTACTACACAGCTTATTTGACGGTTACTGACTCCCAAAGCAATTCTGCCAGCGCTTCTTGTTCAGTAAATATTGAAGGCGCTACTTCCCCTACTTTGAATTTTTGGGCTGACCGATACTCTTTAAATCAAGGTGAATCAACCTATCTTCGCTGGACTTCGGAAAATACCAATTATTGCACAGCTTCTAATGGCTGGAGCGGAAATAAAAGCACTTATGGCTATGAAATAGTTTATCCTAACGTTAACACCACCTATGATTTGATTTGTTACGGTAACAATGAGCAAGTAAGTCGTTCTTTAACTATTTATGTTTCTTCTTTTTCTGGCAATAATCTTAATCTTACAAAATTAGGAAGGAACTTATCCAGCGGGGAAAGAATTTATAGTAAAACTATCCGTGTAACCAAAGGAGAGGTTATAGAATTCTTTTTGACAGTTGCCAGCGGCAATAAAGATTTGCAAAACGTGGTTGTCAAAGATATTTTGCCATCTTCTTTATCTTATATGGCTGGCACTACCAAAGTTGACGGAGTCCTTCAAGCCGATACCATTACTACTTCCGGTCTTGTTTTGGGCAATTTAGCGCGAGGCACGACAAAAAATATAACTTTTCAGGCTTTAAGCAATGATTCTGGATATTATTTGAACTTTACCAATACTGCCGAAGCTACAGCAACAGGTGAAAATAAAGCTACTGATAGCGTTTCTATCACTTTCAGTTTAGTGGCTGGAGCTTCCACGGTAAAAACAGGAGCAGAAGAAACTTTTATGATTTCTTTTATTGTCAGTTTAATTTCATCTGTTTTTCTTTGGTATTACTTTAAATTTAATTCAAAAGGAAAAATAGTTTTTGCTGGCTTGGAAAATAAAATAAGAGAAAGAAAGTTAAATTCTCTGCGTCGCAAAATGATAAAAAAATAAATCCTCATAAATTCTAGAAAGAGATAAAACAAAAACTGCCTTTGAAAAATCAAGGCAGTTTTTGTTTTAGGGTGACCGACGGGACTCGAACCCGTAACCTCCAGAGCCACAATCTGGAGCTCTGCCAATTGAGCTACGGTCACCATCTATGAATTTATTAAAAAATTTTTTCCCTGTAAATTCTATTATAAAGCAACTTTTCTTTTCTTTCAAGAAAAAAAATGTTAAATTATAAACTAATTTTTTAGAATTGAACGAGTTGTGTTATACTAAAACAATACGGCTCCTCTTTATTTATAAGATAAAACTAAAAAAAATTATAGCAATAAATTTACGGAAATCAGGGTAAAGTTATAGCGAAATACAAAAAATTAAAAGTTTCAAAGGGGATTTTAAGTGGGTGGCTTTGTGATGTTAAATTAAAACCAGAGCAAGAAAAACGGCTTTAGGGAGAAAAGAAACAAAGAAATGCTTATAGGTTGGCAAAATTTAATCAGAAAAAGAATAGAAAGAATTAAACAAATCATAAGCGAAGCCGAGAAAGAGCTTAGATCACTTGCCAAGAATTCTTTATTTTTACCGGGTTTAATGTTATATTGGGCAGAAGGGGATAAATCTGGAAGCAACGAAGTGGTAAAATTTACTAATTCTGATTCAGTAATGGTTAAATTAAAGAAAAAATCAATTATATAACGGACTTGTGCTATCAAAGTAAATAGTGTTTTTCTTTAGAAGAATTAAAGGATGGAAACTAGAATTTTTTAAAAAAATGGGCATAGAAATAAAAGAAAAAAATATGCCCCTGTAGCTCAATTGGAAAGAGCGAGGGGTTTCTAACCCCTAGGTCGCAGGTTCGAGTCCTGCCAGGGGCGCCAGAAGTATATACTATACTGAGCGTCTCAATTTATTTCTACTTATTTTCTTTTATATCTTTCAGTGTTTTTGCATTGGGCTGCAGCGTAGTGGCTTAACGTGCTTGCTTTGGGATATTGAAATATGGGTTCAAAATTGTTCAATGTTTATATGAAAATGAAAACATGTAAATATTGTATAAACGTTATCCAGAATCAAAATTTGGTGTTGTTTTTATAACTAAAAATAAAGTCTAGTGTAACAACTGGTACTCCGAAGGAAGACCTTATCGGGCCTATGGTTTAATGGCAGAATACGACATTCGCATTGTCGAGGTGGCGGTTCGATTCCGCCTAGGTCCACCAAATTTAATTAGTCGCCTCGCTCGGCTGGGATTTACCCAGCCCTCGCGGAGAGGTTTTTGTTCCTGCCGCGCTTCGCGCGGCAATCAAAATTCGCAGTCCGGATTTTCGTCAAAAAAAGTTTGGATTTCGTCCAACAAACACCACCCATTGTGACTTTTTTTGTTTGGCAAAAGAATTGTCTTAAGTTTTTTCAGTCCGGTTTTATGGATTTATAATTTTATTATTTTTTATATTCACCTGACTATTAAAACTGCAGGAACATTAATTATATTTGACAAATTATAAATAGTATGATATGATTAAATTATAAACCTCCCACCGGTTTGCGAAAAGCGCTGATTTTTAAAATCAGCGCTTTTCGTTTAAGTTTAAAGAGTAAATGTTGGCTTAATTTGTTTCACGTGAAACAAATTGAGTTGTAAAATGTTTCACATGAAACATTGTGTGAAACAAAGTGTGAAACATTGATAAATAAAGGGTTTTTAAGTTTTCCATAAAAAAATGGCTTA
>Ga0265297_10010336_pt1 | contig 11755 bp, 11 predicted proteins | sample Munlanlwell13791_FD_192502 | JGI IMG/M metagenome (GOLD analysis project Ga0265297, IMG submission 192502) | Leachate microbial communities from a municipal landfill in Southern Ontario, Canada - Leachate well 137-91 | ecosystem: Engineered > Solid waste > Landfill > Unclassified | place...
AATACCATGTTCATTGCGGAAAATCCGGAATTATGTGGCATCCCTTGCGTACCTGATGTTCCGGGGCATGGTGCAGATCTATGTCCCCGCATTCCGCCATCTTCCGCAACGAACAATCGATTATTGCAAATATCAGTCTGATACAGGAATACTGCCCATTTCGGTCTCCAATGGGTTGCAGCAGATTCCGCCAGGTTGCCGCAACGTGCCGTAATTCCGCACAACTCCCATAAAATGGTGGCACAATGATCCACACGATGCCCGCGGTACACAATGAATACACAGTGTACAAGGAGTCGATCCTAACCTCACGATCCGGGCACGGGATGACTATCACCTCTTTGCCCAAAGTCTAAAATCTGCTATGGATATCTACGAGAAGGTACGCAATGTGACTTCAAACCGTAAAATTTGGAAATGTAAAATTGTAACCAAACGTAGAGTAAAAGGATCTTCAGTTATCAAAAAATCTAAAATTGCGAAAGTCCTGGATCAGATAATTCCCTTGAGGTTTCACTCTTTTCTGGTTGAAGTGGAAAACGTGCATAACCGCTTCAGACCTTTCCGCATTATCCGTTTGCATTTCAGAAGAAAGATCCATTCGCGGATAGCGGCAAGGATCATCATTTCATGAATCACGCTCCTGCGATTGTATCAGCTTCCACTGGAGCCTGAGTGCACGGTGCTTGCCATGAAAAAAGGTGAGAGGGTATGACAGGGAGACATTTCCATGTTCATGTCAACGGAACACCACGTAACCGCTCGTTATGACTTTGCTGCTCACCCGGTCGATGATCATATAGCCGGTCTTTGTCCCGAACTGGATCCCGATCCCGTTGGAAGCACCGCTCGGTTTCCACATCAGGTATTTTCCACCGGTTGCACCCCATCCTGACCCGCTGCTGTCATAGTGATTATCCGAATAGAACATGAATCTGTCACCGGGTGAGATACTCATATCACCAGATGCGGCTCCGACCTTTGCGAAAAACCCTCCGATACCAGAAGGCAGGCAGGTCTTTGAAGGGATTGTATCTGCCGAGGTGAACGTATACTTCGTGCCGCCACCATCGAGTATGATGTCGACCTCGTTAAGCGAGATTGTATCTCCACCCGTGTTCTCGAACATGATGCCGTTTTTAGCAGTAAACCCTGTCGCATAATCGGTTGTAGAACCATCCGTGGTATCCTCATCCGAGAAGCCGGTAATGACCGGCTCCGCGGTGATACTCACCAGCGGCGTTTTCTGCTGGCTCCCGCCCAGACCTCCGGAGAATGCGGAGACGACTGCCGCGATAATAATCGTCACGACGAGCATCAGCATCACGCCAACCACTGGCGATACAGCATCACTGGTCATCCGCTTCATGATACAACAACCTCCTTATTAAAGAGATACCTGCCACTGGGTTTATGGAGGATCTTCACGTCAACCACCTTGCCGGCACTAAAATCTGCCACATCCGAGAATCCGTGGGGCTCCTCGTCATCATTGATGCCGAGAAGGTCTGCCGTTCCCGCGTTGCCGTTTGTGCACATGATATCTCCGGACTTCCAGGTGAAATTGCCAAAGTCTGCATAGAAGTTTTCAGACATGGTACTTGTCCCGTTTGTTGAACTCCCGGCATACCCGAATCTCATGTCATTGAGGAAGGGGACTCTTGCATATGAACGGCAATCGTCATAACCCTCTCCATACCATGAGGAATAATTACTTGGTCCGTAAAGATCCGTGCCCTCGCTCAATACCGTCTGTTCATGACGATAGGTATAACTGGTGCTGTTCGTGTAATAGGTAATAATTGCAAGATCCTTTGTCGGGATAGCATCCCCGCTCAGTAACTTGATGTCAACATTCGCTTCATTGCTATACATACCAGCACCGGTAGTTGAAATTTTTACATCGATCGCTGCCTTCGGCGTCTCCTTCGTGGCGGATCCCATTCCCCCCGCAAATCCGGAGACCACCGCTGCAATAATAATCGTTACAACGAGCATCAGCATCACGCCAACAACGGGAGAGACTGCCTGCTCATAAGCTACTTTTCTGCATTTCCCCATTTTATCATCTCCTGCTAAGAATATACCCTATCAATGAGTTCCTGTGGCTGTTCAGCCATGAACACTTTGATGGTCATCATGCGAGGAATAAAGATCTTCTCCGAAAAGGATCAGTGGTCCTACAGTCCAATCACATGTGACATGATCAAAATATCTTGCGTTAAAACTATTTAAGTTAATCATAATTATTTGTCTTAAAACAAATAAACTTTTGTTCTAGCAGGTACATAATCTTGTGGCAGTACGGTTCTGCAGGTTTAGGAGACCAAAAATGTCCAGAGTTCGATCAGGTAACCACCCGCCGGGATGCAGCAGAAAAAAAACAGGAGATAGTCTTTACCTCCTGGTTCTGGTCTGCCTCCTGGGGTACTTCATCATTCCAGCATCTGCATCCGGGGAATCCTGTACACTATCAGTAGCATCCATTCCCGACAAAGCCATGGTTGTCGTGAACGGAAGCCTCATCGGTACCGCCCCGGTCTCCTCGCTCGAACTGCCCTGCGGCAACAACGCCGTAACGGTCTCATCAAATGGGTATGTCACATATACAGAGAATGTACTATTGGAGAACGGAAAACCCGTGACCATTATCGCCAACCTCCAGCGGCTTTCCGACCGGGGTTTGGTGACTATCAGGTCAGTTCCCCCTGAGGGGAATCTGTTTGTTGATGGTAAAGCCCGGGGGGTGACCCCCCTCACAGTAGACAACCTGTTACCTGGTCGCCATGAAATCCTGATAATGAAGACAGGATATGAAGATTATCATGATGTAATTTCCGTTACCAAAGGTACCACAACCGAATATACAGAATATATGGTCCCGCTACCGGGAACAGGTTTTTTGAGCGTGACTTCTTCACCAGAAGGAGCGGATGTCAGAATAGACGGGATCATGAAGGGAACGACCCCCACAAACCTCCAGCGGATCAGCACCGGAAACCACACAGTTGAGATTTATCAGAACGGATACTGGAATTTTTCTGGCATTGTAACTATCAAGGGTGGTGAAGCCTTGCTGGTAAAAGCTGATCTTACAATCATTCCCACGTCGTGTACCCTGTACCTCGATTCTTCACCTCATGGGCTGGAGATTTATCTGAATGACACATTCAAGGGATTTGCACCCGTAACACTGGAAAATCTTCCTCCGGGAGATTACGTGCTGGAATTCCGACAACAGAATGGCGTATCCGTGAATCGTTCTTTTCGTTTCTTTCCCGGAAGAACGAATGAGATTTTTGCGATACTTGATGATGAGAACGGGAGATCAATAATCAATAAGGAATGGCTGTACCAGAATGACAGTCATATGGCAGAACAACCGGGCTGGGTACAGGTAAACGCAACCCAGGTCATTGAGAGAACATTCACATGGGACACCAATGGACATACAGCAACCATTACGCTTGATATCCCTCATGATTTGTACAATTATTATAAAGCCCAGGCACATCCGACGGTGAAGAACCAGAGTACATTATCGGCATATACAATAAACGAGAAAGACCGTCAGTACCTCCATGCACTCGTGAACCAGCTCAAGGATGCCAGTGAGTTCAAAAGTTACCGTGCCCGAAATGACTATCGTAATGTCATTGCCTTTGTCCAGAGTATTGAATATAAAAACGATATTGATCCGGGAACAAAGAAGGTTACGGAATACTGGAAGTACCCCATCGAGACGCTTGGCGATGGAGGTGGGGATTGTGAGGATACGGCAATCCTTTCTGCCTCACTTCTTAAAGAGATGGGGCATGATGTTGCGGTTGTTTTCTTAACTGGTAAACCCGGGCATGCTGCTGTCGCGGTTGCCTGTGACAACTGTAATGGTTATTATTATCCGCTCAATGGAAAGCGGTATTATTATCTGGAAACAACAGGGACAGGTTTTTCCCTGGGTGTCATCTCAGATAAAAAGCATCAGACATCGACGGCGTTACTCATCCCGCTCTGAACGGAATTATGGTAGGTATTTCACAAAAAAAATGATGATGTGGAGAACAGCAGAATGATACGAAAAATAATCTGTCAGGAATCGATAACTGTGCTGTGCACGGTGGTATTGATACTACTTGCTGCAACGACATTTTCCAGCGGTTGCATTAAGGCATTACAGAAAAGTCCGGAATCTGCACAGTCCGTTGATGCTTCATCCCAAATTACCGCAGGGAATGCGATCACGTCTGCTCTTCCTCGTGCACCCCCGGATTCTGTGCAACAGATTCCCATCGCGGAGATGACCCCGTTAAAATCTGAGGTTGTTACTGAAGTCGCCCCGATCCTGCCGGAAAATCCCTATCCCATCCTTCACGGGGTCCGGGTCAATGCAACCCCGGAGTATTCTTTTCTTAACCGTATCCCGGATTTCAAAAAGACCTATACCCTGCGCGGCAATGCGACCGGACTTCTCGTAAATGTCGTTGAAGGACCGCTCTATATTGTTTTCAAGGTTAAACCGGAATATGACTGTCTTGCAAACCCGGAATCCTGCCGGGGAACCCTGACCGTACCGGTTAACCGTCCCTTCATGACAATCACGGTACGGGACAACCAGACCCATGAAATTGTTGCGAAAGACGGGTACGCGCGAGAGTACAGTTCGGATAATGGTCACTATCAGATAGAGGTCATTTCTAAAAAGGGCACAACCACCTCTACACCCGGACCCCGGTATATCCCAATTTATCAAGAAGGTGCATTCCACATCACGGTCGAGGGAAACTACCTTGACGTTGAAATTTCAATCATCACCGGTGCGTCCCCCGATCCACTCAAAATTACAACAAATGCCGGCACTGCTACATCAACACCAGCACCCATAGAGCCACAACGGATACCTCCGGGGTGGAGATGAGGAGGAGACCATGTTTTGGAATGTTCTGATTATGATATCTTGTGTGTTCATGCTCATCGGACTCAACGGTCTGTTCACGATACTCAAAAATAAAAACCCTTTAACAAAAGACCTGCCCTCGCCCGGATCGGATCCCCAGTCACCCTCCAGTTCCCCGGATAAAGCGTTGCCTGCATCGAATATGCGGACCTTCAGGGCAGTCTTTGAACACCAACGTATGATCCTCACTGAACCTACCTGGAAAGGAATGATATCACTAGCAGCGGTTATTGCAGTGACGCTGATATCAGCGATCATCGTGATGTTTGTCGATCTTCCGATTCCAGTAATGATCTGCCTCAGCATTATAGCCCTCGCCGCAGCTGCACTATCAGTAAAAACAATAATCAGGCGTCATGCTCTTGGAGCCTGGTTCCCCCGTGCCGTGCGTGGGAAAAATGATGATATCGTGCCCTTTACTGGACAGAAACCCGATTGCCCTGCGGTGCAGGAATCCGAAAACCCTCTTCATTCAGGTGCTTTCACGGAAAAGGCATCCCTTGCCACCCTGGAGCAGTACTGGGTCATCAAACCCTATTCCTATGTGAATATCGAGCGGGTCGGAAACGTGGGATTCACGTATATCGTGGTTGAACCCCCCATATCCCAGAAAGAGAGAACGATCCTGATGGAGACCTATGCGCATCTTCGGGACATCATCATTTATGACAACACGGTGAAAGGCAGGGATGAGCGCATCGATCCCATTGCAGTGGCAAGAATCATCCGGCAGTTCGACCCGGACATTACCGATGACCGTGCAGCGATCCTTAATTATTATATTGAGCGCGATCTCTCTGGCTACGGCCCGCTCGAAGTCCTTATGCAGGACCCGGCACTGGAGGATCTCAGCTGCAATGGCAACGATCTTCCCGTCTTCATCTTTCACCGGACCTATGGCAGTCTGCCAACAAGCATCTATTTTACAGAGGGCGAACTGAACCAATTCGTCTTAAAACTCGCCCAGAAAGCCAACAAGCAGATGTCGCTCTCCAATCCGATGGTTGACGCAACCCTGCCGAACGGTGCCCGCATCCAGATCACCTACAGCGAAGTGGTCTCAACAAAAGGCAGCTCGTTCACGATCCGTAAATTCCGTGCCGAGCCCATGACACCCCTTGACCTGATCCGGTTCGGCACATACGATGCACGGACCCTCGCATTTCTCTGGCTTGCCATCGAACACCGCAAAAGCCTCCTTGTAGTCGGGGGCACGGCAAGCGGTAAAACCTCAACCCTGAATGCGGTCTCGCTCTTTATCCCGCAGAATGCGAAGGTGGTCTCGCTTGAAGATACCCGGGAAATCCAGCTGCCGCACCGGAACTGGCTCCCCACCCAGACCCGGGAACTCAATGCAGAAGGAATCAAAGGCGATATCGATCTCTTCTCCCTTTTAAAGGCATGCATGCGGCAGCGCCCGGAATATATCATTGTGGGGGAGGTCCGGGGCGTGGAGGCACAGACCCTCTTCCAGGCAATGAACTCCGGTCACTCCACCCTCTCGACCATCCATGCGGGCAGTGTGCATGAGGCAATCAACCGCCTGACCCACGACCCGATCAATGTCCCGCCCGTAATGTTCCAGGCGCTCGACCTTGTCGTTGTCCAGTCCATCTACACGCTCGGCAAGACAAGAATCCGTCGCTGCCTTTCCATCCACGAGATTGAAGTCACCAGGGACGGGGAGATCAAACCCCTCCCCCTGTTTGAATGGGATATCCAAAACGACACATTCAGGAAGGTTTTCCAGACATCCAAGGTACTCAATGAGATCGCCTTCCACTGCGGGTGGGATGAAAAAGAACTGGAACATCAGATCAAAAAGCGCGAGGAGTTTTTCACCTGGGCTCTTGAAGTGGAGCCACCTACCTTGAGGGACCTTGCAAATGCTATTGATGGTATTGGTGACTAAATCGTGTTCTTGCCGCCCGCATTGAGAAAAGCCGAGAAGAGACTGACCGATTTTGAGATGATGATCCACGGCAGCAACCTGCGCACGGTGCTCCGGTCAGCCCATATGCCCATGACCGCAGAGGAGTATATCAGGTCGGTCCGGGTCAACCTTGCCGTTACTACTGTGATGTTCTTTACGCTCTACGTTTTTTTCTTGTTCAGCGGATTCGAATGGGAGATCTTTGGCTTGAAGACCTCCGGCATTCTTCTCTGGATCCTGTTATTTGTCCTGATCGTTCCCGGACTGTACATGATGCAGATATACTACCCGGGATTTATCGCTCACAGACGGAAAAGCCGGATTGACCTGGACATGCCCTATGCCATCTCCTACATGCAAGCGCTTTCCACCACCATGCCCCCGTACGAGATCATCCGGAAAGTGTACGAAGAACATGATATGTTTGGCGAGATATCAAAAGAGTTCGGTATGATCGTCCGGGACGTAGAGCTCTTTGGTAGTGACCTTGATGCAGCCATGAAAAATCTCCAGCGCACCACCCCCTCCACGAATCTCCGTGATTTCTTAAACGATCTCTCGATCGTCTTCGACAGCGGGGGAAATGTCACCACGTACCTCGGGGCAAAGACCGAATACTACCGGGACCAGGCAAAGCAGGAACTCGAACTGGTACTGAAAACCATTGAGATCATGGCTGAGGTCTATGTAACGGCATTTGTTGCCGGGCCGATTGCACTCATTATCATGATCGTCGCGCAGGGTATGACCAACTTCACGGGAATGGCATGGATCCTGCCGTTGATGTACATCTGTATCCCGGCAGGTTCTATTGTTCTTATCTGGATTCTTTCCCTGATGCTTCCCCCGGAAAACATGGAGATCTCCCGCAAGGAGACTGTTAAATACGATTTTGGATCCACGGTTCGGGGATCCAAGGATAAATCCATTTTAGAAGAAGATCCAACGAACAAGGAGTTCTACAAGAGGATTGAGGCGAACAAACGACGGAATTACTACCTTGGCATGTTGCGTCACCCGTTCAGGATATACATCCGGAGTTACTATTACGGCGTCGGTCTCGGGATATTCTTTGCCGGGATCATTGCCGCATTCTGGATCGCGGGAGGATTCGATATCTTTATTGAACATGATCAGATGGAAGCGGTCATCTGCCTGATCATCATCGCATTTATGGCACCGGTTGCCATTTCCTATGAGGGCAGGCGCTGGTATGTGCAGAACATCGAATCACACCTGCCGGATTTCCTCAGGGAACTCTCGGATATGAAAGACATCGGGATCACCCTGCATGACGCAATTCACCGGATATCCGGGGCGAAACTTGGTGTCCTCAGCTCCGAGCTCTCGGTCGCTTCCCGGGATATCAAATCCGGAGCCTATGTAAATTCCGCGCTGGTGATGATGGAGGAACGGATCGGTCTCGTTTCCGTGAAACGTGCGATCTCGCTCCTCGTACGAGCCAGTGAAATTACAACGAACCTCAGGCAGATATTTATCATCGCAATCACCGATTTCGAGTATTATCTCAGGTTGAAGCGCGAACGGGCAAACACGACGATTGTCTACGTGATGATTATCTACCTCTCGTTCGGCATCTACCTCTATACCGCATACCAGCTGAATGTCCCGTTCCTTGCGGCATTCAAAGGAATGAGCGTGAATGTCGACACGGCGGGCAACCTTACCGATATGTTCAACATCGGCATTATCCTCGCTACGTTCTCTGGCATAATGGCTGGGCAGTTCAGCTCGAACAGCATTCTCGCAGGTTTCAAGCACAGCATCGTTCTCCTCGCAGCCACGATCACCTTATTCGTGTTTATAATGTGATACGGGATTAAGGCAGGGTTGAAGAGTCTTCAACAGGTCTTCTCCACTATAACCTGAACTCGGCAATACATTGGTCGTGTCCAATGATTGGCAAAAAAATATAAGATTCCATGAGGATTAACAATCCAATCTCGGGTAAAGTATCAATCCAGGATGTGGTGGTAAAACCGGCAATCAGCTACGGTTTGACGTCATCAGTTGGGTAGTAATTCTACGGTTTGAGTGCCTTGGGATCTAATCAGATGTTGACAATATCAACCCTGCACTTTCGTCATTACGGGCGGGGCACGGCGATCCCCCCGTCGCCCCTCACGCTCGGAGCGTGCTCCCCCTCACCTCTGCGAAGTGAGGCAGTAAAGATGAGGCATCCGCCTTAAAGCGGCTGGAGGTAAGATGAGCATCGAAGATTTTCGTTCTATCGGGGGTATCCAGAAGTGCATTCATCAACGTTATATCTGAAAAATCGTCATTGAGCCGCCGCGGGGGCGCCCCTTCGGGGGCGGCGGAACCATCTCCCTCTTCGGTATGAAGGAAAAGGATCCGATCTGCAACGTGCTTCTGCATAAAAATTCCTTTCTCTCTTTGCTGAAGTACCGATATCTTCAGATTAACAAAATTGATATAATAACTTGTAGATAATTTTGTCCGGTAGGGACTTTTAGCCAATGTTCTCACACGACCAAAATTTTCATCCGCAAATGTGCCTAAAGCCAGCGGGAATTCAGGGTACATATGAGTACGGGACTACCGGATACAATTCCAGCGCTCCCCACTTTTTTCAAAGGTAGAATTTCCCCATCGATATGGTCTTGCCTGTCTCCCGGTCCACAATGAGCCAGGTGATTGGGGTATTATTCATCAGGACCATACTCCCGAACTGTATCCCTGTACCACTGCCGAAATCCCTCCCCGTTATAAAAAAGGTATCCCCGGTTTTGAGGGTTGTATTAGAACCTCCCCCGCTGTTCCCCACCTCGGTAAAATTGAGAACCTTGCTGCTCCCTGTATCGTGGGCAGAAAGGGAAGTCGTGTTATCGCCGGCGCGCAAAAAAATCTTAATGGAATTAATCATGAACGGGTCCCCGCCATTGTGTTCAAAATAGATGCAATGATCATCAAGGTTGGGCGTTGCCTGTATCGAACTCTGGGGGCTCTTTTCAGCACCGCCGGAAAATCCCCCGGCATAGGTGCTTACGATCGCCGCGATCATGACAGTCACTGCAAGCATGAGTATGACACCCACCACCGGCGAGACCGCATCTGCATGATTTCTGCCCGGTCTCATACAACCACCACATCTTTGTCAAAGATGATCTGCCCGCTCGGCAAGTGGACAATCTTTACCGTGATAACCGCACCCGCCCGGTACCCATTATTCATTTGCCCCGCAGGATCAATAGTCTGAAAATTGAGAATAGTATCCAAAGCGAGATTCTTGTGTGACGTACCATAATATTGGGCAGGAGTTATGAGAACATCCCCTGCCATAAGGACTGCCGATGCATTCCCAAACCAGCTTTTATACCCACTATCTGAGTCTTGAAGCGTTATAGGATCAAACCGGTTCTGGTCATTGATGAACAGGACACCGCTGTACTTACCAGAATCAACTTTAACAGATTCTTCCTCGGCAAGGTACCCCTTAATCACGTGTCCCGTCTCGTTCCTGAAATACGTGGTGATGCTCAGGTCTTTAGTCTGGAGGGTATTTCCGCTGATGTGCTCGATTGTCATCGCATTGGCGGAAAAATCACCATATGTCCGGTTTTCATAGAAATGAACTTCAAGAATTGCAGAAGGGGCTTTTCTCTCCGTACTGGAAAGTCCGCCAGCTGCTGCACTGACGATAGCGGCAATGATAACTGTCACCGCAAGCATTAGCATGACACCAACTACGGGTGAAACACCCACATCAGTATTTCTCATCTTGGTATTTCCTTCACATCGCCTTATCATAATCACCGTAATACCAGATTTCCGTATGAACCCTGTCTGTTATAGGCAAAGTCACACAACACATCGTACGTTAAAATTCTTCAACTGATCATTTTAATTTGTTTTAAAACAAATAAACTTTGTGAGTGCAAGATGCGGACTATACGAAAATTCAGGACATGTGTAATACCAGAATTTGAAATGGGACAAACGATGTGTGAGTGAACGTCAATGAAAAATCTAACGTATATCTGTGACATTTTCTCGGAAATTTCGCGATCCGGTTATTACGGACCGTCCGCTCGATCCAAACTGTGCATCCTGATAAGAATGTCCGAACAACCATTACGCGAAAAATTCCTTGACATTTGATGGAGGAGATGGATGAGCTACAGAAAAGATGTTGAGTGCGGAGTCTCGGAAGTGGTTGGAGAGATGCTCATGATCACTCTGGTCATAGTTTTAATCACGGTATTTTCTGTTATACTCTTCAATTTCCTGCCTACAGATCGTGATCCGAGCATTACGGTAATGATGACCAATGACTCGCAGAATGTCACTCTCTGGCACAAGGGAGGGGACTGGGTGAAAGCGGAAGATCTGACGGTTATAATCGGGAACGAGATCACCCGAACATCTTTTTCCCGGAAGAACGGGAATCTTATCCTTGTCCCAGATAAAACCGTGTTCGATCTCGGGAGTAATATCACGGTACAGATGTCGGCAAATCTAAAGGGGAATGAAACCATCAAACTGGTTACACCACGCACGGTCATCTTTACCGGGAGGGTCAGCCTGTGAACGAGGATGCCGTGGCGCCAGTCGTTGCCGTGATGCTCATCCTTGCAATAGGAGTAACGTTCTTCGCCGCATGGAATGCTTATTACGTGCCCTCCATGAAAGCGCAGTCCGAGATTACCCATCTCAAGGATGTCGAGACCGGATTCCTGAGATTTTCTTCGGATATCGAGACCGCTGCTTCCCTGAAAAAAACCGTCAGACTGTCAGAACCGATCCCGTTGGGAGGGGGGGAATTTACCTTTAATGCGGTAAAATCCGGGGGATTACTCAGGATTCAAAATGAGTCGGAAGGGTATATG
>Ga0265297_10010337_pt1 | contig 11755 bp, 8 predicted proteins | sample Munlanlwell13791_FD_192502 | JGI IMG/M metagenome (GOLD analysis project Ga0265297, IMG submission 192502) | Leachate microbial communities from a municipal landfill in Southern Ontario, Canada - Leachate well 137-91 | ecosystem: Engineered > Solid waste > Landfill > Unclassified | place...
TGAAGAGATAATGTCGCCCAGAACATTGGAATAGGCGATTTTTTCGTTTTCAAAGCTGACCACCAGTATTTTTTTGGAAAAATCTGCCAGAAAAACGGTAAAAATGAAAATGATTATGGCGATAAAGATATTGGGAGAATAGTCAACGACTTTTTGTATTAAAGCGTTCAGCTGGTCCAGGCCCAGGATGTCAAAAGAAATGGTCAGGAAAAGGAGGATGAAGAATATATTGACAAGCTCGCCGAGAAGCCCGGAAACATTGATTTGGGTGTTGTAGCGGCTGAAAAAATCCTCCCAGCCCAAAGATTTCAGCATTTGGTTTAAGCGGAATTTTCTTAAAAGGTCTATTGTCATGGCCTTGAGCCTGTCGGCAACGAAAGCCCCTATAAGCAGAACCAAAATGGCCCAAATTAAGTTCGGCAGGTTAAAAATTACGTTTTCCGTGAGAACATTTAAAATATCTTGCATGATTTTATGCGTTATTCTTACGGATTCATTTTACCCTACCATTTGGCATTGTGCAAGCCCAGATTATACCCAATTCTGTTAAATAAAACATGAATAAAAAATGTCAAGACAAAGAGCCAGAGCCAGAATTTAAGGTCTAGTTGGAGCAGGGGCTGGATAAATACAAAAGCGCCGATTACATAGTTTGTCTGGTCAAAGGGAACGAATTGAGCTCCTGGCTTTAGTTTTAAGCGTCTTTTAATAAAAGCAAAGGCCAAATCCCCGAAAATAATGCCAATTGATAGTAAAAATCCCAATAAAAAGCCATTTATTTGGTTATATGCATAAAAACCAATGGTTTCATAATGGTTAAGGCCGAGAAAGTTGTGTATCCAGATGAATAAAGGCATTAACAGCGTGCAGATGATTTGCTCGGAAACAACACCTCTCCAGGTTTTATGGTCTCCCAAAACAGGCTCATCGTATAGTTTAGCTCCCCTGTCAATTGGTTTGCCCAGGCTTTTAAATATATTTATCTTGTGCGCCAAAGGCGGAGATGCATTGGCAAGATAGGCCGGACCAAAGAAATATATGCAGGATAAGAGATAATAAAGCATATCTATTTTATTATTTTCGGCTCAATGCCCTGGCGCAGCCTTTTAATGTTTTCCCGGTGCGCCCACCATATTAATAATATATAGACAAAAGCGAGCATAACATAAGCATTGGATTTGGTTTGCATCCAGAACAATATGGGCAAGGACAGGATAATGATAAGATTGGTCAGGCTCATTATCTTTAAAGTAAAGAGAGCCAGAATCCAGATAGCCAGGAAAATCAATGAATATTTCAAGCCCAGAATCATGAAAATCGTGGCAGCCACAGTGGCCACGCCTTTTCCTCCCTTAAACTTGAGCCAAACAGGAAATATATGGCCGATTACAGGAGAAATGGAAACCAGGGCCATTTGCCAGTCCTGGGTCAAGTATCGGCCGGCAATATATATGGGAATAATGGCTTTTAAAATATCAAGCACGCCAACCAAGACCCCGTATTTAAAACCAAGGGTCCTGGCAACATTGGTTCCGCCAATATTGCCACTCCCCTGTTTCCTGACGTCAATGTTCTTAAGCTTTCCGATCAAGTAGCCAAAAGGTATTGAACCTGACAAGTATCCTATAACAATAAACAATATCAATAAATTTTGCATGTTTTTATAATTATTTTTATCCAGTGGGCTTGATGAGAGTCGAACTCATATTGCTACTGTGTGAAAGTAGTATTCTGCCGCTGAATTACAAGCCCTGGTGTTTCACGTGAAACTTTTTGTCGGGATGCTGGGAATTGAACCCAGATGACAGACTCCCGAAGCCTGCATAATGCCGTTATATTACATCCCGAAATTGTTTTGGCCGGATTCGTGTCCGGATTGTCCGGATTCTGTCCGCATTCGTGATTCCGGCCAATGCGGACATTTGTGGACCTGACGAGAATCGAACTCATATCTCTACTATGCGAAAGTAGTGTTCTGCCATTAAACTACAGGCCCAAGTGTTTCACGTGAAACACTATGTCACCCAATACCTTTCTTTTGTCATTTGGTCTTGTTTTACCTCGATTTTATCGATTTCCTTTTTTGCTTTCTGGGTTAACTTAATCAATTCCTCGTTGCTTAATTTGTTTAATTCCAATAGTTTGTCAGTCAAATGCTTTTTACTGTTGTTCTTCGGGTCTTTTAGCACTTCTTCAAGCAGTATGTCAAGCAGTTGTCCGATTTTAGGCCCAGGCTCTGTTTTCAATATTTGCATAATGTCATTGCCATTGATTTTAAGCATTTTAACCGATATAGGGTCTTGGGAAACCTTTTCAATCATGTATTTGAGGTGCCTGAGCTTGTATGGTTCTGCTTTCGGGCAGCCTGACCCGATTCTGTCCGCCATTCTCAATTGCAAAAGGTCGTCCATGTTTTCAACGCCTGCTTTTCTTATCAGTCTTCTTACAGAAGATTCTCCTACTTCGTCAACATTGTAATAAAAGAGATGATAACGCACCAGATTAACTATCTTATCAATGTCTTTTTTGGGAAATTTCAAACGGTTGAGTAGTTTTTCAGCCATTTTTGCTCCCACTGCCTCGTGATTGTAAAAAGTGGCGTTTTCGCCTGTTCCTTTCTTGGTTGCCGGCTTTCCAATATCATGAAGCAAAGCAGCTATTCTCACATGCAGATTAAGGCCCTTTTTAGCCGCGTAATTAAGGCATTCCAGATTGTGTTTGTAGCAATCATAGACATGGTGCTTGTTTTGCTTGACCCCGAACCCTTTTTCCAGCTCTGGCATAATGTATTTTAAGAGCCCTGTTTTCCTTAAGGATTCAATGCCCTGGGCCGCATTTTCGCTCATGATTATCTTGACCAGCTCGTCCCGGACCCTTTCTTTTGATGATTTTTCCAGCAAATAGCTGTATTTGATTATGGCTTTTTCAGTGTTTTTCTCTATTTTCCAGCCCCTTCCCAGGGTGTTTTCAAACCTGACGCCCCTCATCATTCTCAGAAAATCTTCTGAAAACCTTTCTTCGGGCTTTCCCACGGTTTTTATGGTTTTGTTTTTAATGTCTTCCAGGCCAGAGAACAAGTCGATTATTTCGAATTTGTCCTTGCTTGTCGGGCTGATGGCAATGGCATTAATGGTAAAATCCCTTCTTTTCAGGTCCTGGTCAATGTGTTGGGACCAGACGACTTTGTCCGGGTGGCGATAGTCGGAATAGGTTGATTCTGAGCGATAAGTGGTTATTTCCACGATATTGTTCTTGGGAAAGACCACGCCCACTGTGCCAAAATCGTTTTCATAAAAGGTTTTAATGTTTTGCTCTTTAAATACATCCTGGGTCTGCTCAGGCAGGGCATTGGTGGCAATGTCCCAATCAGAAGGCTCTTTTCCCATGAACAAATCTCTGGTGCACCCGCCGACGATATAGGCTTCGAATCCTTTTTCCTTCATTTTTTCCAAGGCGAAAAGAGCGTATTCGGGAATATTGAATTTCAGCTTTTTCGTTTGTTTCATTTCTCCTGTATTTTATCTTAAAATCGCTCTCTTGACAACTCCTGCTTTTGGGAATAGAATGGGGGCACAAAGGTATGATTTCAAAAATGTCGGATTGATTCCGGCTTTTTTATAACAAATTTAAACAAAAAAATTTATGGACATGCAAGGATTTTTATCAGCCATCAGCCAATTGGCAGAGGAAAAAGGACTTTCCCAGGAAAAGGTTTTTGAAACTGTGGAGCACGCCTTGGCTTCGGCCTACAAAAAAGAATACGGTAAAAAAGGCCAGATTATCAAGGCCAAAATCAATCCCAAGACAGGGGAGACGGATTTTTGGCGGGAGAAAACAGTGGTTGACGACACCATGGTTTACATTCCCGAAAGCGCGGAAAACGAAGAAAAAGAAGAGTTGAAGGTGAAGGAAAGTTATCGTCCTTTGGAAGATGAATTAAGCACGGAAGAGGGCGCTGAAGAAGAGGAGGCGAGAAGAATAAAGTACAATCCGGAAAGGCATGTTTTAATCGAGGAGCTTGAAAAAACCAATCCTGAATTAAGTCCTGGCCAGGAGTTAATAATTCCCCTGGAGCAAAAAGAAGGCTTTGGCAGGATTGCTGCCCAGACAGCCAAGCAGGTTGTTCTGCAGAAAATCAGGGAAGCGGAAAAAGAAACCATCTTGGAAGAATACAAGTCAAAAGAAGGGGAGATTGTCTCGGGGATAGTCCAGAGAATCGAGGGCGTCAATGTGTATTTTGACATTGGCAAGAGCCTGGGCATATTGCCCAGAGAAGAGCAAATCAGGGGAGAGTTTTACAAAGAAGGCCAAAGGCTGAAACTCTATGTTTTAAAGGTGGATACCACGCCCAAAGGCCCGATTATCATTCTTTCCCGGGCTTATCCCAAGCTCATATCAAAGCTTTTTGAGCTTGAGGTTCCGGAAATCGGTTCTGGCCAGATAGAAATCAAATCAATTGCCAGGGAGCCGGGCTCAAGAACCAAAATAGCCGTTGTTTCCATGGCCGAGGGCGTTGACCCAATCGGAGCCATGGTCGGACAAAGGGGAGTGAGGGTGGCGGCAGTGATTTCCGAGCTGGGCGGGGAGAAAATCGACGTAATCGAATACTCTGAAGACCCGGTAAAATACATTACCAACTCATTGTCTCCGGCCAAGGTGATAGACGTCAAGATAATGCCCAAAAATACGGCCCTGGTCATTGTTCCGGCCGACCAATTGTCTCTGGCCATTGGCAAAGAAGGCCAGAACGTGAGGTTGTCAGCCAAACTGACCGGCTGGAAAATAGACGTCAAGAGCGATGAGCAGTTGAAAGAAGACGAGGAAGAGCTGGACATTGAGGAAGAAGACGATAAAGAATAAAAACGACATGAAAAGCGAAATAAAAGACATTTCTCCGACCAAAAAAAGCATTGAAATAGAAATCAGCGCTGAAGAATTCGACTCTTTCTGCAGTCAGGCCTTAAAGGAACTGATTAAGGAACTGGAACTGCCCGGTTTCAGGAAGGGCATGGTTCCCGAAGCGCTGGCCAAAGAGAAAATAGGCGAAAACTATATCTTGTCTTGTGCTTCTGAAATGGCCATTAAGCAGGGGTGGACTGATTTTTTCAAACAGACCGATTTGGAAATCGTTTCCCAGCCCGTAATAAATATTCTCAAGATGGCCAAGGATAATCCTTTTGTTTTCTCGGCCGAAGTGGATGTTTTAAAAGAAATCAAGCTGCCCGATATTCATGCCATTGCCAGGAGCATTAAGAAAGAAGAAGTGAAAGTGGAAGGAAAAGAAATAGACGAAGCAATTCTCTGGCTCCAGCAGTCAAGAGCCAAACTGGAAGACAAACAAGGCAAGGCCGAAGCAGGGGATTTCGCGGAAATAACCCTGGACGATATCAATAAGGATGGCTTTATCTTGGGCAAAGGGCATCATGTCAAAAATCTGGAGGAGAATTTGCTGGGAATGGAGGATGGCCAGGAAAAGGAATTTGATTCAGAGGGCAAAAAGATCAAGGTTAAGCTTGATTCTCTGAAAAAAATCCAATTGCCCGAGATTAACGACGAATGGGCCAAGACCCTGGGAGACTTCAAGGACCTGGAATCTTTGAAAAAGAACGTGGAAGAGGGGATAAAGCAGGAAAAGGACATTGCTTTGAGGCAAAAGAAAAGAATCGAGTTTCTGGAAAAGGTTTCCGCCAAATCAAAAGTGGAAATGCCGGAAACATTGGTCAAAAGAGAAGCCGAAGGCCTGATGGACAACCTTGAGAACAGGGTGAAAAGGGAATTGGGCATTGGTTTTGATGATTATCTGGTCCAGACAAAGAAAACAAAAGACCAGGTTGAGAAAGAATTTGAGAAAATGGCCCAGGACAGGGTGAGGAACTTCCTTATTATAAGGCAAATCATAAAAGACGAGAAAATAGAGGCCGAGGAAGAGGAAATAAACCAAAGAATAGAGGAAATGCTCAAGAATTATCCCGATTCCGAGCAGGCCAGGAAGGAAATTGACTTAAACAAGGTTAAACTATATATTGAAGATGAGGTTAAAACCGAGAAAGCTTTTAATCTCTTCGGCTTTAATTAATAATTTAAACAAATATGAACCTGATACCAACGGTAATTGAGAGATCGCAGCACGGGGAAAGGGCTTACGACATCTACTCCAGGCTCTTAAAAGAGAGGATTATCCTCTTGGCCGGGGTTTTTGACGACAATATAGCCAATTCCATAGTGGCTCAGCTTTTGTTCCTGGCCTCAAAAGACCCGAAAAAGGACATTCAGTTGTATATCAACAGCCCGGGAGGGTCGGTTACGGCTGGTTTGGCCATTTACGACACCATGCAGTACATAAAACCAGACGTTTCCACTGTTTCCATAGGCATGTCAGCCTCAATGGGAGCCCTGATACTGGCTTCCGGGGCCAAGGGCAAGCGCTATTCCTTGCCCAATTCCGAGATTTTGCTCCATCAGGTGGCCGGAGGGGTCAGGGGGCAGGCCACGGAAATAGAGATTACGGCCAAACAGATACTGAAAATCAAAGAAACTCTTAACAAGATACTGGCCAAGCATACTGGACAGCCCTTGTCCAAGATTTCCAAGGACACGGACAGGGATTTTTATCTCAATGCCCACGAAGCAAAGGAATACGGAATCATCGACGAGGTGATCGGAGGGAAAAAATAGGGGACAGCCCCTGTTTTTTTCTTGACAAGGAATTAAGCTATAGAGTATAATATACTAAAGTTAATCATAAAAGGTGAAGTGTTTATGAAAAAACTTTGGTACCATGCGTTTTTGCATTTGACTTTTAATGCAAACTGGAATGCATTTTCAAATAAAGATGTTGCTTTAGCTTCGGCTAAAGTTTTTTAATTAAAAAATAAAATTAATAATAAAAATAAAGCATGAGTAAAAATATTTTAAAAGCACTGGTTTTCTTCTCGATAGTTTCTATGTTTTTTGTCGGAGGAAATGTTCTGGCGGCAGAAACATGGACAACCAAGACCAGCATGCCCACGGCCAGATCTTATTCTGGAGTTGGGGTTGTTGATGGCAAGATTTACGTGATAGGCGGTGCTAACAGTTCTAGCAGTAAGCTGGCCGCTAATGAAATGTACGACCCTTCGACCAACTCTTGGACAACCAAAGCCGATATGCCAACGGCAAGAATGGGTCTTGTTGTAGGGGTTGTCAATGGCAAGATTTATGCTATCGGAGGCCTAGACACTTCAACTGGTACTCATTTGGCCGCCAACGAAATGTATGACCCAGCTACCAATTCCTGGACGACCAAAGCCGATATGCCAACGGCCAGATCTTATTCTGTTGCCGCGGTCGTTAATAATAAGATTTATGTAATAGGCGGTCATCGTAGTTCCGGAACTACTAATTATGTTGAGGAGTATAATCCGGCTACCAATTCCTGGACGACCAAAGCCACAATGAATTCCGAAAGAGAGGCCGTTTCCGCAGGGGTTGTTGATGACAAAATTTATGTTTTTGGAGGCGTGGATTCCAACACGAATCCGAATTATGCCGTAAACTTGAACGGAATATACGATCCAGCCACTAATTTATGGTCAAGCGGGGTTGTTATGTCTACGGCCAGGGCATATACTGCCGCAGCGGCGCTCAATGGCAAAATTTATGTTTTCGGCGGATGGAATTATATTAACGGTTCTAAATTATCCACTAACGCAGAATATGATGCGGTGGTTAATTCTTGGACAACCAAAGCCGACATGCCCACTGCTAGAGCGTATTCTGTTGCCGCGGTCGTTAATAATAAGATTTATGTAATCGGAGGATATTCTGGAGGATATTTGAGCACTAACGAAGAATACGACATAGGACCAGTCAATGGTGTTTGCGGTTCTTCCAGCGGAGGTTCTTATTCGTCCGCACCATTAGCCAATCTTTGTTCTGTCGGAGAGAGCTCTTCGGTAACGACAAATCCGACGACATATACTTGGTCTTGTGCCGGATTTAACGGTGGAACCACGGCAAACTGTTCGGCAAACAGAATAATCAACGGTGTCTGCGGTTCTTCCAATGGAGGAACATTCCCGACAGCGCCCACGACAAATCTTTGTAGCGCGGGAAACACTTCCAGCGTATCGGGCAGCGGTCCGTGGTCTTGGAGTTGTAATGGCGTTAACGGCGGAACCATAGCCAACTGTTCGGCAAACATAACTCCCACCAACGGCGTCTGCGGAACCGCTCAAGGACATGGTTATCAATCAACCTCGTACATTGACACATCTTCCGAAAGATGCGAGCCGGGAACTTTCACTTCTTTCATCGACAACGGTTCTTCGTGGGGATGGAATTGCAACGGATTTAATGGCGGCACCAATGCTTCTTGTTCTGCCAATAAAGTTGCGACCGGAAGTTCAAGCAATAAAACGTTTAAAAACCAACCCGCCACCAATCTTTGCGTCTATGGAACAGTGGCGGGGCAGACTTTTACAAACGACATCTGGTATTGGTTTTGTACCAACAATCCGGGAGAAAATGCAGCTGGTTATGCTTACAAAACCACTTGCGGTTCATCCAACGGAGGAAGCTTTTCTTCTCCTCCTGAAACAAATCTCTGCAAGTACGGAGGTGCTTCTTTTGTCACAACCAATCCTTCAACATATACCTGGACCTGTACCGGAGACGATTCCCTGGCCGTCAGTTGTTCGGCATCAAGGGCAATTCCCACCAACGGCGTCTGCGGAACCGCTCAAGGACATGGTTATCAATCAACTTCATATATTGACACATCTTCTGAAAGATGCGAGCCGGGAACCTTCACTTCTTTCATCGACAACGGTTCTTCGTGGGGATGGAATTGCACAGGATTAAACGGTGGGACAACAGCATCTTGTAGCGCTAATAAAGTTGCAATTGGTACTTCTCATGATACGACATTAAAAAATCAACCGGCAACTAATCTTTGCGTATACGGAACAGCAACAACATTAAATTTAATTAATAATATCTGGTACTGGTCTTGTACCAATAATCCAGGAGTAGATGCTGTTGGCTATACTTACAAAACAACTTGCGGATCTTCAAATGGAGGGTCATTCTCGTCTGCTCCGACAACAAATCTTTGCATGTACGGAACGCCATCTTCGGTTTCAGGTTCAGGACCATGGACATGGGCTTGTACAGGAAATGATTCTTTAGCAGTTAGTTGTTCAGCGAATATTATTAGTAGCGATTGTGGAACAGCTAGTGGTCACGGATATATATCAACTAGCGACATTGATACATCTTCTGAAAGATGCGCGGCAGGAACCTTCAGTGGCTCATTTATCGACAACGGTTCTTACTGGAGCTGGGGGTGCAATGGAGCTCCTTCCTGGACGTCAAAAGCGAATATGTCTACTGCCAGGAGAGATCCCGACGCGGCAGTTGTCAACGGTAAAATCTATGCTATCGGAGGAAGTAACGGCGGTTCTTATGTCTCCAGCGTTGAAGAATATGACCCGGCCACCAACACCTGGACAACCAAAGCCAGCATACCCACCGTAAGGCAGGGTTTTGCCAAGGCGATAGTTATCGATAATAAAATTTATGTATTAGGGGGTTCTGATGGAACTTATAGTTTAAAAACCAACGAAATGTACGACCCGGCCACCAATACCTGGACGGTTAAGGCCAACATGCCTACAACCACCCTTGAATCATGCATAGTAGCTGTCAATGATAAAATCTACGTAATCGACACATACGGTACGACCAGGCCGAGCTATGAGTATAACCCGGCCACCAACACCTGGACGGCCAAGGCGGCTATTCCCAACCAAAGACAGGGTGAGGTGGGAGTGGCGGTTGCCAATGGCAAAATATATGTTATTGGAGGGTGGTTGTCTGATACTTACCTAGGCACTACTGACGAATTCGACCCGGCTACCAATACATGGACGACCAAAGCCAGTATGGTCCATCCAAGAGGAATTACCGAGGGAAGTAGATTTGATGGAGGAATGGTGGTGGTTATCAACAATAAAATCTACGCCATTGGAGGCAATAAAGATGGAACCGTGCAATTTTGGAACGAGGAATTCGACCCGGCCACCAATACCTGGACAACCAAGGCCAATGTGCCCTTCAGTTGGATGGCGTACAAGCCAGCAGTTGTTAATAATAAACTCTATGTAATGGGTGGCTATACTGGTTATACTACATCCGCTGTTTATGTATATGACCCGTTGACTAATACCTGGACGGCCAAGGCCAGCATGCCTCACGAAAAAGAACAATTTGAAGTGGCCGTTCTTAATAATAGTATTTATACTATTGGAGGATATGCCTCTCTCAGCACTTATCCATACACTTTTTATTTAAACTACAATGAAGTTTACGATTCATCAACTCCTTGTAGCGCCAATAAGGTCGCAGTTGACACTTCTCACGATACAACGCTAAAAGACCCGCCATCTGAAAATCTTTGTGCGTATGGAAACGCATCAACGCCAAGTTTGGTTGACGATATCTGGTACTGGACCTGTTCAAACAACCCTGGAGTAGATGCAGTGGGTTATGCTTACAAAACAACCTGCGGTTCATCCAACGGAGAAAGCTTTTCTTCTCCTCCTGAAACAAATCTCTGCAAGTATGGAGATGCTTCTTCTGTCACAACCAATCCGTCAACATATACCTGGACCTGTACCGGAGACGATTCTCTGCCGATTGATTGTTCGGCGACAAAAACCGAGGGACCTGTTGATGGTTCTTGCGGAACAGCTCAGGGCCAGCTCTATTCTTCTGTCCCGTCATCTCTTTGCAGCGCCGGTGCAGAAGCTTCGTTCACGACCAATGCCACCACTTATACCTGGACTTGCAACGGTTCCGGAGGAGGAAGCAATGCCAATTGTTCGTCCAACAGGATATCGTTCAAGAATCCTTACGACATCAACAGCGACGAGTCCTGCTGGTTCTGCGAACACTACTATGACGTGAGCGGAATTTTAAGAAACGGAAAATTAAGCAATGGCATAGCGAGCCTGGAATTCAGGTTTACCACCAATGCTTCCGACTACAATTCTTACAAGCTGGCCATCGGAACAGTTAATGACGTAAACCAGGCGATGAAAACAGACGACTGGCTTCCTGTTTCTTCTTCTGAAACATTGTTCGGCGGAGCAAGAGTGAGAAGGTCGGGAGCAGACCAGAAAGAGGGAAGCAACGGTTTCTTGCTCACTTACGGAAACGGAACCTCTGCCAAGACATATTATTGGTGGGTGAAGTTGAGAAAGCCGTCTTTAACAGAAACAGAATGGATGTATGGAGGCACCCTTGCCACTCCAGAAAAAGCTTTCCCGTTGGTGAGAGTAGCGGCCGATAAAACAACCGTAACCCTGGGAACAGATATTCAATATTGTACTACTCTGGCCAGCTTAACCAACACAGCCGACCCTTGTTATCCAATATGCTGGACCGGTACGGGCGATCCGGTGGTTGATCCTGATAATGCCAACTGGAAATGCAGCGTTTGCTACAATTCCAGCAATCAGCCCGTTCCTTGCACCACTGCCAACAACAACGCGTTCTCGTGGGTTTTGCCGGAGCAGAGCGGCAGCTACATGAACACGACAAGCGCTTCAAGCACCAACCCGATATTCAGATTCAGCGCAACGGTTCAGAATCTGAAGCCGGGATTGGCCATAATGGGTTCTGAGTGCGCTGGCGAGGGAGAGACGGGCACAACGGCACCGTTGCCCAAATGGAGAGAAGTTTCGCCGTTTTGATGATAATAAAATAATAAATA
>Ga0265297_10010339_pt1 | contig 11753 bp, 10 predicted proteins | sample Munlanlwell13791_FD_192502 | JGI IMG/M metagenome (GOLD analysis project Ga0265297, IMG submission 192502) | Leachate microbial communities from a municipal landfill in Southern Ontario, Canada - Leachate well 137-91 | ecosystem: Engineered > Solid waste > Landfill > Unclassified | place...
TTTGTTATGGCCTCACTCGTCACTTGGTTTTTATGGCTCAAAAAAACAAAGGGCGGCGATGTTTGGCTTTTGACGACCGGTGTTTTAGCGGCAACGGCACTTCTGGTGAAACCCGTAGCGATCTTTTTTGTGCCAGCTTTTGTGGGCATGTTATGGCAGTATCCTGACCAAATTTTGAGTTTTCAAAAAAAGTGGCAAGTCTCTTGGCTGAATCTCATTAAGGTGATTGTTGTTGTTGGTTTGGCATTTGTACCTGTACTGTGGTGGCGACAGTGGATTCTGCATTTTCCCACCGGAATTCCGGTTTCCAACTGGCTGCTCAATGGGAATGGAATTCGATTGAAACCCGCCTGGTGGCGTTGGCTTTTCGCTGACCGAGTTGGTCGTTTGATGTTTGGCTACTGGGGAGCGCCGCTGGTTTTATTTGGCCTGGTTTTTTCTTTCCCAGACAACGTCAATGCGAAAGTGAAGGGGAGTTACAAAATAGTAAAACAGTTGGTCCAACCTATCCTCGTTTGGCTATCAACCAGCGGGACTCTTTTAGGTTTAGCTGCTGGTATGCTGGCGTATCTTATTGTTTTTGCGAGTGGCAATGTTCAGCATGATTATTATCAAATTTTGTTATTGCCATTGTTGGTTTGGTTGTGGGCGAAAGGCGCGACCGCTCTGGTTGTTCACCTATCAAACACCTTTCAAAAGGTTCTCATGATAGGAGTTGTTATTGCTATCGGCTTTTTCTCGTTGTTTTTCTCCTGGTATTTTGTGAAAGATTGGTACCACATTAACAACTGGCCCATTGTGAGAGCTGGGGCGGCGGTCGATCGATTGCTTCCGGCCGACGCTTTAGTCATTGCTCCCTACATGGGAGATACGGCTTTCCTTTTTCAAACGAATCGTCGCGGCTGGCCCATTGGTTTTGAGATTGATAAAAAACGATCCATGGGTGCACAATTCTATGTTTCGACCAGTAAAGATGATGAAGTCGGTGAACTGCGTCAAGATTATGCCGTGATGGAAGAAACCGAAGATTACATCATTTTTGATTTACGAGAGAAAAAATAAGTATGCGTATTTTCATGCTGACACCGTACTTGCCGTATCCACTCCTCAGTGGTGGCCAAGTTCGGACCTACAATCTGCTTAAGCAGATCAGCAAAGAACATCAAGTAACGCTTTTTTCTTTGATTAAGAATGAGAGCGAGCGGCAGTACATCAAAGAACTTGAGCCCTATTGTCATACCATTCAGGTTTTTAAACGCACCCAAAAACCCTGGCACCCCAAGAATATTTTGCTGGCTGGGTTTACCCTCTATCCATTTGTAGTTACTCGCAACTTAGTAACTTCTTTAAAACAGGCGATTGCCGATGAACTCAGTAAAGAGAAATACGATCTCATTCATGTCGAAACGTTTTACATGATGCCGAGTATTCCTAAGACCAAGCTGCCTATTATTCTGGTGGAACAAACCATTGAGTACCTGGGCTACGAAGATTTCGCCGAAAAGATCTGTCGTCGCATGCCGTTTTTACGTTTTTTCCTAAACATTGATATCGCCAAAATTCGTTTTTGGGAAAAACACTACTGGCGCACCTGTGACCGATTAGTGACGGTGTCGGCTGATGATCGTGATTTTATTCGCAAGGTTGAGCCGCATATTAGCCGTATTGATGTGGTGAGTAACGGCGTTGATCTTCGCTTCTTTAATGAGGTTAAAAAGAAAATTTCTCAGAATCCGATTCTTTTATTTGTGGGTACGTTTAACTGGCTTCCGAATGTTGAGGCTGTCGAGTTTTTGGTTGAAAAAGTTTGGCCGAAAATTTCTAAGCAGTATCCCGATGCCAAACTGCGCATCGTGGGTTCTTCGCCAACGGACAAAATTTTAAAGTACGGTCGAGCGGATGCTCAGATTCAAGTGACTGGTCGGGTAGCCGATATTCGCGATGAGTATGCCCAAGCCAATGCTCTTCTTGCTCCCGTGTTTAGCGGTAAAGGAACACGCTATAAGGTCCTTGAAGCTATGGCTTCCGAAACACCTGTGGTTGGTACTAAAATCGCTCTTGAAGGCATTGGCGCGAGCCCAGATGTTCATTTCTTGCTTGGTGACGATGCTGAGAGTATGGCGCAACAGACCATAACTTTGTTGCAAGATGCCGAACTTCAAAAATCGCTTGGCAAGGCCAGTAAAAAATTTATTTCGCAGCATTTTAGTTGGGATCAAATAGCCAAAGATTTACTCCGTGTGTATGAAGAAACCACTCACCAACACTAAACCTCAGCTTTCGATCATCATCCTTACTTTTAACGGCTGGAACTGGGTGGAAAAATGTTTACACAGTTTTCACAATCTGGAAGAGTGGCAATCCGATCATTTAGAAGGTATCGAGGTTATCCTCGTCGATAATGCTTCTACAGAAGATAGAACGCCCCAGCTGGTACAACAGTTTCCTTGGTTGCGCGTAAAACGTTTGAATCACAACGGTGGGTTTGCAGCTGGCAATAATGTTGGAATTCAAATGGCCAAAGCACCATTTGTAATGCTACTCAATCCTGATACCGAATTTTTACCCCAGACTCAACTGCTGTCCTTACTCGCCAATTTTTATGATGAAACGGTAGCGGTTGTGACTCCTAAAATCGTTTTAAGTGACGACCAGCTTGATCATGCGTGTCACCGCGGTTTTCCAACACCTTGGAATGCAGCTTGTTACTACTCAGGCATCGCTCGTCTTTTTCCTCGGTGGAAATTGGTTGCCGGCTACCTGCAGAGTTGGAAATCACTAGATGAAGTCCACGAAATTGAAGCCTGTTCTGGTGCGGCGATGATAGTTCGTCAGTCGGCAATAGAGGAAGTCGGACTCTTGGATGAAGACTTTTTTATGTATGCGGAAGACATTGATTGGTGTTACCGATTTGCTCTAGCAGGTTGGAAAACCATCTTCGACCCCCAAGTTGCTGTTCGCCATCACAAGTATAAGTCTGGCCAAGGGCAAGCTGATTGGTCCATAAAGTCGCGAACGATAGCTGCTTTTTATGACACCATGAAACAGTTTATGAACAAGCATTACCAAAACAAATATCCGAGAGTGGTGTTATTTGTATCATTTGTTATGATTGAGATACTGAAAAAATGGAAACTGCACAACGAAAGGAACAAATATGCAACTCAATAATCTTCAGTTCGAAATTCAACAAGAACAGAGCAATCGTTTGGTAACGGCTGTGGAGGCTTTTCTTATTAGCTTCTTCTCCATTATCACCGCTTTGCTTTTGCCTCAGTTGCTTTTCCAATACTTAATGAAGAACGAATCTTTTAACCCAAATCAATCAGCTTTACTCCAAAATATTCCTTCGATTGCTTATGGTGTTGCTACTTTCTTCTTCCTCTACGCCATCGTAGTGAATCTTTTACGCGCTCGTCGTATTCGACAGCTTAAACAAGACTTAGAGCTTATGCAGTATGCTTTCAGTGAAGATGATCTCAATGAGAGTTCTCTTTTAGCTGAGGCTTTGAGTGAAGTCGAAAAAAAAGAACCAGTGAAGGAAACCAAGACTTCAGTTAAGAAAAGTGCTCCTGCCAAAGCCGTGAAGAAGGCTGCCGCTCCTAAAAAAGCAACCAAGAGTCGTTCTTCGAAAAAGTAAATACAAATATATGGCCAAGCAGATTATCCGGATCGGATTTGATGCTCGCTTGGCAGGCGCTGCCCACGCCGGTATCGGTAGATATAGTGAGGAGCTCCTGCGGGAGCTCCTTGCGTTATCGCCGAAAAATGTGTTTTGGGTTGTTTTTATGAGTGTGGGCGATCAACTTCCTTGGCTCAAGAATCGAGACAACGTTGAAATTCGCCTCAGTCAAGTTCGCCACTACAGCTGGCAAGAGCAAATTATTTGGCTCCAGCAGCTCTACCAAGCTAAACTTGATTTGCTTTATGTTCCTCACTTCAATGTCCCGCTCGGCTACGTTCGACCCTTCGCGATTACCATTCATGATTTGCTGTGGCATACACAACGTGATGCCCGAGCGACAACGCTTTCTCCTTTGGTATATCGAATGAAGTATTGGGGGTATCGTTTAGTGAGTTGGTCAGCAATAAAAAGAGCGCGAACCATTTTTGCCCCGACTCAATTCGTGGCCGATCAAATTCAAAAACTCATTGGTAAAACTGCTCCTATTATTGTCACCAGCGAAGGATTAGCAGCTGAGTTTCAGACAGTTGACGCAGTTGAAAAAACGAAACGTGCCAGCAAAAAGAAAGAGCGGGCACCTTATGTGGTGTACACCGGCAGTCTCTATCCTCATAAAAATGTGGAGGTGATTTTGCGCGCTCTGCAGAAAATGCCAGAAGTACGCTTGAAAGTGATTACTTCGCGTTCTGTTTTTGTCGATGCCTTTCGCCAAACAATCAGCGATTTTAAAATGGAAAAACAGGTGGAAATTTTCCATCAACTCACTGATGATGAGGTAATTGATTGGTACCAGTCAGCCGTCGCCCTCATTCAGCCTTCGCTGTCCGAAGGATTTGGTCTTACCGGAATTGAGGCGTTAGCCACAGGCTGCCCAATTATTGTGTCCAATATTCCGGTTTTTCGTGAGGTGTATCATGGTGAGGCTCAGTATTTTGATCCGGCTGATGCTCAAGAGCTTCAGATCCTGATTGAGAAGTTACACAAACAACGACCATCGCTCGATCGCCGCCAACAGTGGCAACAATTTGCCCGCTTATTTTCTTGGAAAAAGGCGGCTCAAAAAACCTGGCTGGGTTTTGCATCGGTTCTCAAATCGTAGGTATGGAACACCCAAAACCAAAAGTGGCGCTCGTGTATGACCGAGTTAACAGCTGGGGCGGCGCGGAGCGAGTGTTAATTCAACTCCATCAAATATTCCCGGATGCTCCTCTTTTTACCTCTGTCTATGATTCTAGAGCTGCCGCCTGGGCCCAAGGGTGGGATATTCGAACGAGTTGGTTGCAAAAAATTCCGTGGTTACGTCAACGACACCGTTATTTTGGTTGGCTCATGCCAGCTCTCTTTGAATCTTTTTCATTTTCAGAATTCGATATGGTTATTTCCGTAAGTTCGGAAGCGGCTAAAGGGGTAATGACTCAACCACACCAACTTCATGTTTGCTATTTACTCACTCCCACTCGTTATTTATGGTCTCACCAGAGAGAATACCTTGATCAAATTCCCACTTTCCTTCGCCAAAGTGCCAAAAAAGTGATGTCGTTATTACAAAAATGGGATCTGCTTTTAGCCTCACGACCTGATGTCATTATTCCCATCTCCAATCGGGTGAAACAGCGAGCGGAAAAATTTTACAATCGAAAAATTGAGTTGCCACTTTATCCCGCAATTACCGAATTACCACCTGCTAAAAAACCAATGTTTGTTTTGAACAATCCTTATTTTTTTGCTTGGGGACGACACGTGGCGTATAAACAATTTGAGATTATTATTCAAGCAGCTTGTAAACAAAACGTTCCTCTTATTTTGGCGGGAGCGGGTCCTCAGACAGCACAACTTAAGAAAATCGCTCAGCACCTCGATCCGGCAAGAGAAAATATTCACTTTGTTGGCCAGATCCCTGACGCCGAAATTGCTTGGTATTTGCAACATGCTCAGGCAGCCATTATTCCTCAGGAAGAAGACTTCGGTTTAACCATTTTGGAAGCAACTTCCCAAGGTTGTCCGGTGATTATTCACGCCAAAAGTGGGGCAGCTGAGTGTCTTCGTCCAGATAAAGATGGTTTCTTTCTGGTGTCGCCTGACGTCTCAACTTTGCAAACAGCCATGCAACGAGCACTGACTCATCCCTGGAATAATCTTGACATTCGCCGACAAGCACGCCAATATGCAGAGGTTGTTTGGCAAACCTCTTTTTTGAATACGATTCAGGATTTTTGGCAACAACACAAAAATAGTATGAAGGGAATGCATGAGTAACAGTCTTGAGCATGCCTATGCAGTGATTTTGGCTGGAGGCAGTGGTACCCGTTTATGGCCGATGTCTCGCGACAACAAGCCAAAACAATTTCTGAAACTCGGTGGTGATCAGACACTCCTGCAGCAAGCAGCGACACGCATTTCTCAACTTATTGATTGGAATAAAATTATTGTCGTTACCAATGAAGAATATCTTGAAGAAGTACAACGACAGCTCCCTCAAATTCCGTCTGTCAACATTATTGCTGAGCCCATGAAGCGTGACACTGCTTTGGCAATGGCCGTTGGTGCACTCGTTGCCAAGCACTTTGACCCCCAAGCGGTTGTCACCAACATTGCCAGTGATCATGTTTTACAAGACGAAGCGGAATACAAACGAGTCATTACCCGGGCTCTAGAAATGGCCGCCTCTGGCGATTCGATTCTGACCGTTGGCATCACTCCATCTGAACCAAACGTGAATTTTGGTTATATTCAAGTCAATTCCGAAAAACAACAAGACGGAGCCGATCTCCTGTGCACCGTGGCCAGTTTCAAGGAAAAGCCTGATCGCGCAACGGCTCAGTCATTTTTGGATGCCGGCGATTACTACTGGAATGCCAACATGTATACCTGGAATGTGAATGCCATCATTGAGGCTTTTCACCGTTACATGCCTCAATTGACGGAGAGCTTGGATAAAATTGCTCAAGCCATCGGCACCGAAAACCTCGCCCAAGTTTTGCGAGAAGAGTATGAGAAAGCCGATAAAATTTCTATCGACGTCGCTATTTCCGAAAAGGCCGATAATCTCTTACTTATCCCTGGTGATTTTGGCTGGGAAGACGTTGGCTTGTGGAGTACGGTCTATCAACTTGGTCTGAAAGATGAAAATGGGACCGTTGTGGTTCGGAAATCGGAAGATACGGCTCCAGTCGTTTCCGTAGATGCTCACAATAATCTCGTCAGTACCAACGGACGTCTTGTGACTCTCGTGGGTGTGCAAGATCTCGTTATTGTCGATAGTGAAGATGTCATAATGGTTATGCCCCGCAGTATGGCTGCTGATGTGAAGACATTGGTTGGCAAACTCAAAGAAGAGGGCTTTGAAAAGTACTTATGACCTATGAGATAGAAAAAAGGATTCTGGATATTGTCGTGGCGCTGTTGCTTTTAGTGGCGTTCCTCCCATTCTGGCTGATTGTGCCTCTGCTGATCTTTTTTGATTCCGGTTGGCCCGTTTTCTTTACGCACACTCGTGTCGGCCAAGGCGGAAAACCCATTAAGCTCTACAAATTCCGTTCCATGGTTAAAGATGCCGACGAGCTTCTCCACAAAAAGGACAACAAGCTCTTAAAGGAGTTCAAGAAGGGTGATTGGAAATTGGAAAATGATCCCCGCATTACTCGCCTGGGTAAAGTGCTCCGTGCTTTGACGATTGACGAATTCCCCCAACTCATCAATGTTTTGGAGGGCGAGATGAGTATGATTGGTCCGCGCGCTTACGTAGAAAGAGAATTAAAAGAGCAAAGTCTTCGTTATCCAGAAACCAAGGCCTATATTCGTGATATTTTGACTGTCAAACCTGGTATTACCGGTCCTTGGCAAGTTTCTGGTCGTAACGATATCCCTTTTGTGAAGAGAGCCCAAATGGACGCTCAGTATGCTCGCCAACGCGACATCTGGGCAGATATTTCTATTCTCGTGAGAACACCAAAGGCAATGATCAGCCGTTGGTAAGTAGCTTCACTGAGCTGCTACAATGATTATCTATCATTATGTCGAACGATCCTTTTGCCCCAGCTTGGAAAAAACAGGTTTCTACCGAAACCGAGGGAGTTAATCCTCAGCCAGAACCTGAAATCAGGTCTGAGCAACCAGTGAAACCCGCCCAGAAATTTATATCTTGGGAAGAATCGAGTGCTCCAATGACCAATAAACCTCAAAGTAAACAAAAAACAAACTGGTGGAGAAAACTTTCACCCAAAAAGAGAAAAATCATACTCGGTTTGTCAGTCTTTTTGCTGGTCATCTTGGGAATTTTGGCTGTGGGTGGCTTAATTGGCTACGGCGCGTACGTTCAAGCTCAAGAGGTGAAGGCTGAGCTCCAACAAGCTGCCACCGAAGGTAAGGCTGCTTACGCTTCCTTTAAAACTCAGAATTTACCCGAAACCAAAGTCCATCTTCAAAATGCGAAGCAACGCATCGAGAGTGGTCAGTCAGCTTTGTCAGCCATGAAATGGACCAAGGGCTTGCCAGTGGTTGGCAAGTACTACACCGATGGTGAAGCCGGTCTTAAAGCCGGTGTATCTGGTGTTGAAGCCGGCATCCTGGTGATCGAGGCCATTGAGCCGCACGCTGATGTTCTTGGTTTTACCGGTGAGGGTACCTTTACGGGTGGCACCACTGAAGACCGCATCGGTTTGATGTTGGAAACTTTGCAACAAATTACCCCTCAGCTTGACGCCATCACGGTCAAGGTTGAAGAGATGAATGGTTACATCGCCGAAATTGATGAAAATGATTATCCCGAAGAATTATCTGGCTATCCTGTAAAGTCATACATCAAGCAACTGCACGGAGCCGGTGAGACCGCGAAGGTGGCTCTGACCGATGCTCGACCAGTCATTGAGCAATTGCCGGCGATTGCTGGTGCCGATGGACGCAAAAAATATCTCGTTATTTTCCAAAATGATAATGAACTTCGTCCGACCGGTGGTTTTATGACCGCCTATGCCGTTGTTTTTATTGAAAATGGTAAGGTTACGCCTGAAAAATCGGACGATATTTATGAGTTGGATAAGAAATTCAAGAAAAAGCCAGCTATCCCTGAAATCTTGGGTAAGTACCTCACAACCGAGAGCAAGTGGAATCTGCGCGACATGAACATCGATCCCAACTTTGCCAGTTCCATGGAAAACTTCTATGAGTACTATCAACAAGTGCCGGGAGAGCCCAACAATATCGACGGCATCATTGCGGTCGATACGAATCTGCTTTCCAAGATTGTGGAAATTCTCGGACCGATCGAGATTCCTGGATACGGTACTTTTAGTTCCGAGATTGATCCTAAGTGTGACTGTCCCCAAATCATTCTCGCGCTCAGTGAGATTATCGACCGTCCCACACCATATCACCGCGTTGATCGTAAAGGTATCTTAGCCCCTATGATGCAGTCGATTATTCAAAAAACCTACGCCACTTCCCGCGATAAATGGCCACTCTTGGCCGATCTTCTCTGGAAGAGCATCGAAGGTCGCCATGCTCAGTTCTACTTCCTTGATCAGGATATGCAGAATGCGGCGCTCTCGATCAATGCCGCCGGTATTATTCCGCAGGTGCAACCCGATCAGGATTACCTGACCATCATTGATGCTAACTTGGGTGGAGCCAAATCCAACCTTTTTGTGGACATCAGTGGTGTCCAGACGGTGGAAAGTATCGCCGATGGCAAAGTCACCAAACAGGTGGAAATGACCTACCGTAACACGCACGCTGCCTCAAACTGTAATCTCGAAGCTGGTCTGCTCTGTCTGAATGCCAACCTCAACAACTGGACCCGCTGGTATGTGCCTAAGGGTGTGGAAGTCAAGGATCTGGTCGGCTTCGAAAATGGGTACACCATCGACGATTCTCATGAGGGTTATGACGTGATTGAAGGTTTCTTCAAACTCGCCCCTATGGGACAGGCCAAGGTTCGTGCGACCTACACCGTGCCTTTCACCGGAACGGAGTATGCCCTGCGCATGCAGAAGCAGGCTGGTACCGATCCTATTTCGTTTGAGCTCATTACCCCAGACGGTCAAACCGAGTTTGTGCTGGATAAAGACATCACGGTCAAGCTCCCCTAAACGAGATTTGTGCCAAGATCCGTCACTGCCATCGGCATTGTGTTACGAACGCGAAATTATCGTGAGCAGGACCGCTGGGTTGATATCCTGACTCCAGATAACGGTAAGGTCTCGGTGCTTGCCAAGGGCGTGCGTAAAATTTCTTCCCGTCGCGCGAGTGCTCTCCAACCTGGATCACTCATCACCTTCCACTGGCTGAGTTTAGGAGAGACTAAACTCTTAACCGAAGTTCGTCTGGAAGAAACCTTTATGCCCCAAAAGGCTGATTTGTCTCTCCTGCGTGATCTTTCGGCCATTTTTGAGATCGTTTTTCATATTAGTCTGGAAGATATTGAGCAAGCTGATTTATTCGTTCGCACGCAAGAAATCTTGCGCTATCTCCATAAAAATCCCGAGGAGTACCAACGCGGTCAAGTTCGGGAAGCGTTGTTTGCTCTATTAGCCCAGCAAGGCATCGAAGCTCCAGCCGAGTTGGAAGTTGTTTCGGTCACCGACCTGATGGAGCGCATCGTTGGCCAGCCCATTCGCAGTTTCGCCTATTTGCAGGTGTAACCGGTATAATTGGCGAAGTAGGGACGAAAAGAGTCTTTTCGTCAGAAGGAGGCAAGATGGTGAATTTTCGTTGTGAGCTCAAAAAGGATGGAAGTACGGTTAAGTCGGATAGTGTCTCCGCACCCAATCGGCTTGAAGCTCTCAAAAAATGGATTCGCGATCAAGAGTACTATTTTGAATCCCGTGACTGGAATGAAATGAAGATTACGGTTGAGAATTAATCTTTCGTTTTTCCTGCTACAATAGTCATTACTCACGTTGAACAAGAAAGTAACTTCTCAACGACCAAACAGAGAGTTGATTCACCGGCTGAAAGATCAACGGTCCAAAAGAAGCGAATGGCACTTGGGAGTGAGTAAACAATAGGAAAAGAGGATTGGCCATTGGCCAGTCAAAAAGGGTGGAACCGCGGTGAGAGCCGTCCCTTTAGAACACAAAGCCGTGTTCTAAAGAGACGGCTTTTTTAGGAAAGGAGGTCCGTATGGACCAAGATAAGATGAACGCCGTTGTGGCACTATGCAAACGCCGAGGATTTATTTTTCCCTCGAGTGAGATTTATGGCGGACTGGCTAACGCCTACGAGTATGGTCCGATGGGTGTCGAACTCAAACGCAACCTTACTAACATTTGGTGGAAGCGTTTTATACACCAGCGTCCTGACATGGTGGGACTCGATTCCTCGATTATTCTTCATCCCAAAACTTGGGTGGCTTCTGGTCACGTTGGCGGATTCTCTGACCCCATGATCGACTGTAAAGCCTGTCAGCGCCGTAAACGCGCCGATCACCTCATTGAGGAATATTTTGAATCCAAAGGTGAAGAGAAAAAGGTGGAAGGTCTCAGTAATGATGTCTTGAACACCATCGTGCAGGAAAATAAGATTCCTTGTCCCTACTGTGGCAAGTTCAACTGGACGGCTGTTCGTCAGTTTAATCTGTTATTCGAAACCTCGATCGGAATTGTGCCGGAAAGCGAATCAAAGGCTTATCTTCGCGGTGAGACCGCTCAAGGAATTTTCGTGACTTTTAAAAATATCCTTGATAGCACTCGCGTCAAACTACCTTTTGGCGTCGGACAGACCGGAAAAAGTTTCCGAAACGAAATTACCCTCGGGAATTTCATCTTCCGTACCCTGGAATTTGAGCAAGCGGAAATCGAGTATTTCTTTGATCCTGATAATTCTAACTGGGAAGAGTTGTTTGCCAATTGGCAGGCCGCCATGTGGAAGTTTATTACGCAGGATCTGGGGATCGCTGAAGCCAACTTGCGTTGGCGCGAGCATCCAGATGAGGAGCGTTCTTTTTACAGTAAACGCACCATGGATCTGGAATATAAGTTTCCCTTTGGTTACAAAGAACTATGGGGTTTGGCTTACCGGACCGATTATGACTTACAGCAACACATGAAATTTTCGGGTGTCGATCTGCAGG
>Ga0265297_10010340_pt1 | contig 11753 bp, 7 predicted proteins | sample Munlanlwell13791_FD_192502 | JGI IMG/M metagenome (GOLD analysis project Ga0265297, IMG submission 192502) | Leachate microbial communities from a municipal landfill in Southern Ontario, Canada - Leachate well 137-91 | ecosystem: Engineered > Solid waste > Landfill > Unclassified | place...
CACGGTTTGGGTGGGAGCCTGCGAGAAGCCCGAGAGAACGGCTCTGGGTGACCCAAACCTCGGCAAGGCGGGGCATGTCGGAGCCCCGCATACGCTTACAGCGGGGCGAGACTTGAGCGGCCCCTGCGGAGGGGACCGCGTCCCCGCCGGCCCGGGGTTGGGTCAGGACCTAGAGTGCCTATTCACGGCTTATCGGAGGATTTGGGCTGCGCCCGCGGCTATTAAGCGGAGGGGAGCAGCTCGGCGACGGTCTGGAGGAGCCCCATGATGTCAAGGGGCTTATGCATGATCCGGACCTTTTCCGTTTCCTGCACGACCTTCTGCGCCTGGTCCGGGGTCACCGCGGTGAGGAAGATGACGGGGATGTCCTTGGTGAAGGGGTCTTCCTGTAGGGCCTTGTAGGCCGATGAGCCGTAGGCGCCGGGCATCATGATGTCCGAGATGATGAGCTTGGGGCGCAGGCTCTTGGCCCGCTCGACCATCTGCACCCCGTCGGCGGCCGTGGCCACCTGATGACCGCGGGACTCCAGGATGTCCTTCACCATCTGGAGGATCTCCACGGTGTCGTCGGCAACGAGGATGAGCGCCATACGGGTCAAAATCATATCAGCGCTGGGGAGGTCCGTCAAGGATGGCGCCGGAGGACGCGACTCTAGCGGTATCTTACGGCGGGGGCTATAATGAGCGCGTGGGATTCTCGCGCCTCGGCGCACGGATGCTCATCGCGGCCTTCGCGGGGCTATGCGCGCCGGGGCCCGCGCTTGCCCTATCCGCCTCCGACAGGTTCGCCCAGCAGACGCGCGAGACTTGCGAGTCGGCGTACCTTGCATCATATGAGAAGGACTGGGCGGTGGGCCGCGAGCGGTGGCGCGCCGGTTGTCGCGAGGAGCCCTCGGCGCCGAACGTCCTCCGGAAGGCGCAGCAGGCCTCCATGAGCGCGTGTCGGGCGAGGTTCGCCGCGGCGGCCAAGGTCCGCAAGCTCGAGATCCAGGTGGATACCCTCTGCTCGCAGGGCGAGCGGGGCAGGACTCGGCTCGCGGCGATCCTTGATATGCCCGCGGAGGCTCCACCGCCCAAGAAACACCCGGAGAAGGCCTTCGCGCTCCTGGACGCGCCCATGGGTCCGGTCGCGGAGGCCCTGAAGATCGTTCGGGCGCGCTGGAAGGAGGACGCCTGTCTGGCGAGCATCCTCTATAGCTACGAGCTGGTCGCCGTGCAAAGCGAAGAGGAGCTCCAGCGTTTATGCGCCCAGGGAGGCCGGGGCGGCGGGAGCATGCAGTATGAGGCCTCGGACAGATATACCTATCTGTTCCATTCGGAGGAAGACCCACGGGGGACTTTCGACGTGGGCTATTCCGAGGGGGACCATGACGTCTGCCAGCCCCACAAAGGCAAGGAGCTCAAGCCCTCGGAGGTAGCCGGAAAGAAGGAATCCGTGGCGGGGTCCTGCCTCGCCGGGGTCAAGGTGGAGCTGAGCCAGGCGCTGCGCGCGGCGAACAATGCGGGCATCATCATCTTGCCGACGCCCCTGAAAGTCACGGCGCGGCTGACGGTATTCTCGAAAGGATATCTGACTCAGCGGTATGGCGAGGACGCGAGTTGGGGCCGGGCCGCCCTGAGGCGCGCGGAGGGGCGGCCAGTCTGGTGCGTAACGGACGCCGACAGGACGGCCATCATGGACGCCGTCACGGGGAAAGTCCTGGCGGTCGGCGACGGAGACCTCGCCCTCCATCCCTGAGCGACCCCCGGTCGGGGACCTATTTCTTGACGGATAGGGTGCCGGACGAGAAGCCGAGGAAGGAGGCCGCGAGCGCCGTGACGAAGGAGCTGAGCGCGGCGAAGGCGGCGAAGGTGGGCTGCAGCCCGCCTGCGGCGGCGGCAGACCATGCGTCGAACATCCAGCCCATCGGAAGGAAGCTGAGCGCGATGGCGAGGAAGCTCAGCGCGGAAACGAGTCCGAGGATCGTTCCCCGCAGCTCCTCGGGCGCCTCGGTCTTGATCAGTGTCTCGCTCTGGACCTGAGTCCCTCCGAAGGCGACGCCTAGCGGCAGCATCGCGAGGCAGGCCGGCAGGGTGCCCGGCAGCAGCATCGCCCACAGGCCGAGAAGGCTCAGGCCCGCGGCCACCGCCCAGATCCTCGTCGATCGGATGAACGCTGTCCGGTCCCCGGACAGGCGGCGGCCCAGACGCTCGCACAGCCAGGTCCCAACGAGGCCTCCGACGCAGAATAGGCCCGTGAGCCAGCCCATCACGCCGGCGGCCGCCTCTGGAGAGGCGGCCGCGTACAGGCTGAAGGCCTGGCCGACCAGGAGGTAGAGCCAGTACGTCACGGCCAAGGACAGGCCGAAGGCGGCCGCGGCCCAGCGGAGCGTGGGGTTGCGGCGCAGCTCCCGGAAGGCCGCCTGATAGCGGCCGGAGGTCGTCACGCGGGCAACCGGAGGAGGGCGGACGGTCCACGCCGCGATGAGAGCGGCCAGGGCCAGGACCCCGCCGAAGACCGCCAGGGCGGACCCGAAGCCCGCCGCCGAGATCATCTGTCCGATCAGGACGGGACCGGCGATCCCGACCACCTCGATAGCCCGCTGCTTCCAGGCGCCGAAGCGGTTGACCATCTTGAGGTCGCCGCCGTAGAGCAGGGTCGGAGCGCTCGCCTCGGCCACGCGGTTGGCGCCCGTGAACAGATAGTCCGTCGCGAACAGAATCGCCAGGAGGGGCGGGGTCAAGCTGCCCCCGATGAAGAGAGCGAACAGCGCGGTCGCGGCCGCTGCGCGCAGGATCAGGCCGGTCACGTAGACCGGCCGGATGCCGAAGCGGTCGATAGCGGGCCCTCCCACGACGCTGCCGAGGGCCAGGGCGGCGACCGACGCCGCCGAGACCGCGGCCATCGAGAGGAAACTGCCCGTCAGCGATTGGGCGACGAAGGGGATGATGAACGCTCCGGTCTCGAGCCACAGCTCGGCGCCGAACACGCTCGCGACGATCCCCCGGGCGGAGCGGGCCGCCGAGGGCGTCGGCGCGGGCGGCTCGGTCTCCCGCGTCCCGGATGACGCGGGAGGCGTCTCCAAAGACCGTGGGGAGGGGATGGCGGGGCGTCCCCGTATCTCGGCCGAGGTCCCGGCGACGCGCGCGAAGCCCCTGGACACGGCGTGGCGCCATACCCCGTCCACCATCTCCGCTGCGGATCGGCGGCCGTCGGGTCTCGCGGGCGGCAGGACCGCGTGCGACGCGACGGGCTGGGAGGCCGCGACCTCGGGAGCCCTCGAGCCCCGCCTCAGGATGCTCCGAGGCAGGGCGGCGGTCGGGGGAAGACGTACGGGCAACGCACCCTCGGCCGGGGCGCGCTCGGGCGCGGCGCGCAGGGGCGCCCGTGGGGCCGCGAGGGATGCCGGGGTCCCGGGAGAGGCCTCGACGCGGACGGAGGGAGCCAGCCCCGGGGCCGGAAGCGCGCCGAGGCTCGGAGGAAGCATAAGGCTCGGGCCCGTTCCGGGCGCCTGGACGGACGGGCCGAAGCCGACGGAGAGAGGGGCGACGGGAGAGAAGGCTCGGGGGATCCGCGCGGCGGAGACGGCGACTGCCGCCGACAGCGGCAAGCCCTGTAGGACCAAGGCGGCGCTCAGGAGGCACGCCACGGCTCGGCGAAGAGGAACGCGCGGCATGTGAACGATGAATACTATTAACTGGGCGAGCGGAACGTGAGAGCCCTTAGGCCTATCGAGGGTCCCGCAATGGGCCTACCGGAATAGGGTAGAATCCGGTATCCAGGAGCGGCCATGCAGAACACGCTGAAGGTGCTCTTCATTGATGTGGGTACCGGCTACTACAAGATGAAGCGCTATCGGATCGGCGACTTCTTCGGCCCCATCGACCTCGGCTTCCACCTCGCCGCCAACCACGACACCTTCAACATCGGGACCGGCCTTCTGGCCGGGTCCATACTGCCGGGCTCCAACCGCCTCTTCTTCGTGGCCTACTCCGCCTGTTGGCACAACCTCTACGTCTCCTCCATGGGCGGGGCCGGCATGGTCTTCGACAACCTCGGCGTGGACATGATCGCGCTGACGGGCCGGGCGCCCCGCCCGTCCGCGCTGGTCCTGAACCGCAGCCACGGCGAGGAGATCGAGGTCGGGATCGACCCGGTCGACCTCGAGCGGGTCTGGGCGCGGGGGCGTACGGGCGTGTTCGCCCTGCTCGAGCATACGCTGGAGCGCTACGGCGGCCTCTACCAGAAGGACCCCCGGGTCCTCGCGGTCGGGCCGGCGGCAGCCCAGACCGACTTCGGGGCCATCGCCTCGGCGCCCGTGCGGTCCGGCAAGCTGACCGACGTGGACACCTGGGCCGGCCGTGGGGGGCTCGGCTCCTCGCTGCTGCAGCGTCACGGCGTCGCCTCCATCATCTACGGCGGCACCGTGGTCGGCGAGGATTTCCGTGACCGCAAGGTGGCCGACGACTGGTTCCAGAAACGCTATCAGATGACGCTGGCCGCCAAGGACCTTGCGGCTACGGCCAAGTACCGCTTCAAGGACGACATCAAGACCGGCGGGACCTTCGGAGTGAACTTCACCACGCTGAAGGGGCGGATGATGTCCTTCAACTATCGCAGCATCTACTGGGACGAGGCGCGGCGCGCGGAGCTCCATGAGAAGTTCGTCCTGGGCCACTACCTCAAGCAGTTCAACGAGGAGACCATCGCTGGAAAACAGCAGGCCACCTGCGGCGAGCCCTGCGTGGCGCTCTGCAAGAAGCTGAACAAGGGCTTCAAGAAGGACTACGAGCCCTATCAGACCCTCGGGCCCCTGTCGGGAGTCTTCGACCAGCGCGCCGCCGAGAAGCTCAACGAGAAGGCGGCGGCCCTGGGCTTCGACGCCATCAGCGCGGGCTGCGTGGTCGCCTGGCTCATGGAGTGTCTCGCCGAGGGCTGGCTAAGCCCGGCCGACCTGGGAGTCTCCAAGACGCCGGTCTTCTCCCCCGACGGCTTCCGCGTGGAGACCGACTCCATGCACAACGCGGACCTCGGGGTGGAGCTTCTCGACGCGATGATCGAGCGCAAGGGACTGCTGGACCTCCGGCAGGGTGCGCGCAAGCTCGCCCGCGGGCTTGCCCGGAACAAGGACAAGAGGATCCTCGACGCCTTCGTCTACAACGCCAACGCCCGCAGCGGCTGGATGACGCCCAACCAGTACTGGGTGCCGGGGGCCCTGGCGCCCATGGCCATGATGGGGAAGTACTACTTCTTCTACGACGGCGACTTCCTTCCCCCGCGCGAGCTGGGACGAAAATGCGCCGAGCGCATGAAGAAAGAGCTCCTGTGCGACAACGTGGGCATGTGCCGGTTCCACCGCGGCTGGGCCGAGGACATGATGCCTGATATCGTGGGGTCCCTACTGGGCCAGAAGGAGGAGTACCTCCGGCGCATCGGCATGACCGCCACGCGCATCCACAGCCGCAACGCGGCCGTGTTCTGGGAGAGCGGCCGCAACGTCGACTTCGTGGCCGGCGCGCTCAAGCGCCTGCGCGACGTCGAGGGAAACAAGGACCCCGAGCTGCTGAAGTGGATCGACCTCTTCGACAAGGACCGCGGTGAGGCGGCCCTGTCGTACTGGTACGAGCTGCGCCGCGGCTCCGACGAGAGCCTGAGAGAGTCCTAGTCCCATGCTCCGGAGGGCGCTCTTCATCCTTCTCGTACTGACCCAGGGACCTCTCCTGCGAGCCGAGCCGGTCGACATGAGCGTCCGTCCTCCCCTGAAGAAGCCTTCCGAGAGACCGCTCGGGTGCTCCAAGCTCGACCTGCCCCTTCCTTGGACGGGGAGCCTGCGGTTCTTCACGTTCAGCTTCGGAGCGGCCTCGGCGGACGGCCTATCCTGGAGAGGCGGCCCGCGTTCCGGCGAGAACCTGACGCGGCTCGAGGCCGTCCTGGGGACGGCGCTCCCCGCGACGCTTTTCTCTCTCGCCGCGGTCAGCGCCTTCATGCCGGGCTGGCTTCCCGGCGGAATGGCCGACCGCCTGGGCTTTCGGGGCCGGGGCCGGCCGCCGCCGCTGACCGGCATCGGTCCGGACCTCGGAGGCCGCCCATGAGCATATCCGCCCGCTGCGCACCCTTCTGCGCCGCCCTCGCCCTGCTCCCCATGCCCGGCCTTGGGCAGACCTACTCGGGCCACGGCGCTTCCAGCGTCTCCAAGGAGGTCCTCGAGAAGTTCGCGCCCAAGCCACTGTCGGAGGCCCTCATCCGCGGGATCCAGGCGATGCTGGACGTGCGCTCACCGAACGGCGGCATGCTTTCCCCGGACGGCAAGGCGCTGTACTTCGGCTGGCGCGTGACCGGCGTGCCGCAAGTTTGGCGCATCGACGGCCCCGGGCGCTTCCCGGTCCAGCTGACCGGCGGCCAGGACCCGACGCACCTTGAAGCGGTGACCCCCAATGGGGCCGCGCTCGTCGTCTCCCGCGACCGCAAGGGCGAGGAGAACCCCGGGCTCTACCTGCAGGACCCCAGGGGCGGGCCCCTGAAGGTCATCCAGCACAAGCCGCAGGTGCAGACGAGCTTCCAGCTCGTCAGCGACGATGGCCGTTGGGTATACTATCGCTCCAACGACAAGAAGCCCGATGCCTACGCCCTCTACCGCTACGACCGCAAGGCGGGCCGCGCGGAAGACGTCTTCTCCCAGGACGGGCTCTGGCACATCGCCGACCGCAAAGGAGGACGTCTCCTTCTGGGTAAGGAGACGGGCTCCAACATGGTCGAGCTCTACGAGTGGGACGAGGGGGCCAAGACGTTGAGCCCCCTCTTCGGTCAGGGCGAGCGCGAGGATTATGTCGCGGTCTACGGTCCCGGAGACGGCGAGGTGCTGGTCAACACTTCCCGTTTCGGCGAGTTCCGGCGGCTGTACTCCTGGAGCAAGGGGGACTTCACCCCGGTCTCCCCCGAGATGAGGCACGATGTCTCCGGCTTCTCCATCGACCGGCCCCGGCGGCGCGCGCTCTACACAGTCAACGAAAACGGCTACACGCGCTTGCGCGCGATGGACGCCCGGACCCATAAGGAACTTAAGCTGCCGGCCCTGCCCGCGGACGCCGACCACGTCTATCCCGTCTCGACCACGCGCGACGGCAGGTATTCCGTCATCGGGGTGGACTCGGGCATCAGCCCCCATCAGAGCTACGTCCTGGACTGGACGAAGGGGACCCTAAGCGCCTGGCATAAAGGAAGCGCGCCCGAGATCGACCTTTCGCGCTTCGGGCGCGCCAAGCTCGAGAGCTATACGGCCCGGGACGGCACGCCCATCCCGGTCTTCGTGCGCGAGCCCAAGACCTGCGCCGAGCCATGTCCCGTCATCATCGAGTTCCACGGCGGTCCCGAGCTGCAGGCCCAGCCCGGCTTCTCCCCCTACGCGCAGTTGCTCCTGGACGCCGGTTTCGTCTACGCGGAGCCCAACGTGCGCGGCTCGGACGGCTACGGGAAGGCCTGGATCCACGCCGACGACGGCCCCAAGCGGCTGGACATCATCACCGATATCGAGGACGCGGCGGCTTGGGCCCGCAAGCGCTTCGCCTCGGAAGGTGCCGCTCCCAAGGTGGGAATCACCGGGGGCAGCTACGGCGGCTACTCCACGCTGGTGGGGATGACGATGTTCGCCGGGGCCTACGATGCGGGCGCGGAGGAGGTCGGGATGTCGAACCTCGTCACCTTCCTCCAGAACACCGCGCCCTACCGCCGTTCGCTCAGGACCAGCGAGTACGGCGACCTCGAAAAGGACAGAGAGGCGCTTCTTAAGCTGTCTCCGGTCAGCTACCTGGACCGGCTCAAGGGGCCGATGCTCATCATCCAGGGGGCCGGCGACCCGCGCGTGCCCGTGGGAGAGGCCCTGCAGTTCCACGACGCCTTGGCGTCGAGAGGCGTGGACTCGGAGATGGTCATCTTCGCGGATGAGGGGCACGGGGCCCAGAAGCGCGACAATCAGGCCGCCGCGATAGGCTACACTCTGCGCTTCTTCCAAAAGCACCTGCAGGGCAAGCGGGCGGATTAGGAGCCCGGCGGGTTCAGCTGTAGGCCTGCGGGAGGACGCGGCCGTGCGCCCCGGAGTGGTCGTCCGAGCCCTTGGCCAGGAACAGGGTTTGGGCCGGCGGGGGTAGAGCGATGCATTCCTCGGAGAGCCGCGAGAGGAGGCCGTGGAGGATCTTCTCGTGGACGTCCATGTAGAGGTCGAAGTCCCCGGACAGCACGTGATAGACGAGCTCGAACTCGATGCCCGCGGGCCCGAATCCCTTCAGGTGCGAGCGGCCGAAGCGGACTTTGTCCACGGATGAGACGATCTCCCTCGCGATGGCCTTCACTTCTCTCGCCCTGTCGAGCGGCGTGTTCAGCGCCACGTTGAAGATGAGGACCACCCGCCGCTCACGCATCTCCTCGTAGTTGCGGATGCGCGAGCCCGTCAGGTCCGAGTTCGAGAATACCAGCATCTCCCCGGAGATGCTCCGCACGCGCGTGGTCTTGATGCCGACAAGGTCCACCGTACCAGAGAAGTCGCCGACCGTGATGAAGTCGCCCACCTTGAAGGGCTTGTCGATGAAGATGACGAAGGAGCTGAACAGGTCGCCCAGGATCTGCTGGGCCGCCAGAGCGACGGCCACGCCGCCGATGCCCAGGCCGGCCACCGCGGCCGTGATGTTGATGCCGAGGTTGTCGAGGACGAACAGCGCGGCGCCCGTCCAGACGACCCCGGTAAGCAGCAGGTTGATGTTCTTCGCGGCCGAGGTCGCGTTGCCGTCCGTTATCCCAGCCCGCTCGCAGGCCCGGCGGGTGGCGTAGGCCAGCGCGGACTGGAGCATCACGGCGGCGCGCCAGCTTAGGGCCAGCACCAAGGCGACCCCGAGCACTTTGCGGACCGGGGCGCTCAGCTTCAGCGACTGGGTCGACAGGACCAGCGCCAGCAGCGTGAACTCGGGCAGGCTGATCTTCTCGAGTAGGCCCACCAAGAAATCGTCGAAGTCCGTCTCGGTCCGGGCCGCCAGCCGCTTCAGGCGGTCGATCAAGAAGCGCCGCAGGAAAAGGACGCCCGCCAGGATGAGGCCGAACAAGAGCAGGGACAGCGCGTAGGCTCGGACGCTGTTGCCTAGCAGATGATAGGCGAAGAAGGCGTGTAGTTTTGCGCTCATGGGCATATGATAGGAAATTGGGGTCAGGTCTCAATTGATTCAATTGAGACCTGACCCCTTACTTCCCCTTACTTCTTTTCGAGCAGGGCGTCCGGGATGCCGGGCAGGGCCTTGGGCGCGCGCCAGAAGGCGAGGCCCGCCAGCAGGAAGAAGACTCCCATGGCCGCCAGCAGACCCGGGTAGGCCGGATTCACCAGGCTGGCCGCCAGGGCCAGGATGCCGTAGCCTCCGGACACGGCCGCGTTGAAGAGCGAGCCCGAGACGCCGCCCATGGTCCCGCTCTTCTCCTTGGAAGCGTTGCCGTAGAAGTAGCCCTGGAGATAGGCATAGGCCGGGCCAAAGGCCATCCCGATGGCCAGCAGGCTGAGCACCATGGCCAGCTGGACCGGCAGGAAGGGCAGGAGCTTGGTGCCCCATGCCAGGTACGGCAGCCAGATTGCCGAGAAGCCGACGCCTACGAACTTGACGAAGGCCCGGTTGCTCAGCTTGGAGGCTGCGTAGATGAGACCGGGGATGACGAGCGCGGCGGCGGCCGCCGCCAGGATGCTGCCCGGGAAGAGCCCGGTAGCGACCCAGGCTACGCCCAGGCCAGTCACCCCGAGCTGGATGAGGCGCTCGGCCGGCACTCGGCCGAGCAGCGGTAGACGCATCTCGGGGAGCGTGGTCTTCGCGGAGTTCGCGATGAGGTTGCCGAAGAACAGCGCGCCGAGCAGCTGCCCGGTCACCAGCGCTTTGGCCTGCTCGCCCACGAGCAGAGTCGCGATCTTGGGGATGGCCAGGTACTGGAGCGGGTACATCATGATGGCGATCAAGGCCAGCAGCAGCATGGCCTGGGGCAGGCGGTTCTTCCAGGTCTTGAGCTCCGTCTTGGCCGCCGCGTCCACGGGCCGGCCCGCCTGCTTGTCGGCCTCCATCTTCTCGGCGAGCTGCTTCTCGCGCGGGGAGACCTCGCTGCCCTTGCCGTGCCACAGGACCTTGAAAGAGTCGGTGGTCGTGATCCAGAAGGCCAGGGCGCCGATCATGGGAAGCGTCGTGTCGGTCAGGAAGTAGAGGCCGATGCCCGCGCCGAACAGCGCGGCCGAGAGCCAGTTGTTCTTAAGGAAGGTCATGGCACCGGCCAAGCGGTGCTTGAGGGTGGGGACGAACCGCGCAAGCTCCTTCTCGGCGTCCGCCACGGCCTTGGCGCGGATACCGTTGTCGGCCTTGAGCGAGGCCATCTCGGCGCGCCGCTCGAACCGGGCCCGCAGGCCCGAGGGAGTCTCGGCCGCGAGCCGTGCCAGGGAAGCCTCGTTGTCGGCGATGGCGGCGTTGCTCTTCTCGATGGCGGCTTTGAGCTCGCCCTCGCGGGCCGGCAGGGCCTTCTTGAGGTCGGCGATCTGCTTCTCGACGGCCGCCGCGTCCTTGGCCGAGGCGAGCGAGGCCTCGAGCGCCTTGAGGCGGGTCTCCATCGAGACCAGCGTTTTGGGCGCCGGCGAGAGAGTCGGCATCGTGAACCAGATGATGGGCAGGACGATGAGCGCATTCACGCCTGCGTTGATCGTGAAGGCGAGCATCGGGTTCCACTTGTCCACGATGGAGCCCACCCCGAGCAGCAGGCCGAGGATGACTTGGATGGCGAGGTAGTTCATCCACGCGAGGTTGTTCACGGCGTAGACGTTCTTGGAGCCGGCCAGGCGCTTGGTATAGGCGCCCTCCGTGACCATGATGGAGGAGAGCAGCCAGCCGTTGGCGAAGGAGGCGATGAGCAGGGTGGTGAAGTTGAGCACGCCGAAGGCGGCCATGACCGGCAGGAACAGGCTCATGACCACGCGCACGGCCGTGTTGAGCGCCATGGCGTCGCGCGCGGAGAGGCGGTCGGCGATGAGGCCGCTCAAGGGGCCGGTGGCGATGCCGGCCAGGGGCCCGAAGGACATCAGGATGCCGTAGCCGGACCAGCCCACGGCCGGCACGGCCAGGAAGGGATAGGCGATGGAGACCAGGATGTAGGCCGCGATGGAGGCCGTGCGCTGGGCGAAGAGGCCGGTCACGGCCCTCTTGTCCATCTCGCTGGGCGCCTGCTTGCCGATGGCGCCCAGGATCTCGAGCGAGGCCGCGTGCCCTTCGGAGGGCCAGACCACCACGTCGTCGAGCCGGGGGTCGGCCTTGCCGCCCACGGAGATGGCCGTGGCGCCGGGAGCGCCCTTGGCCAGGCCCACGTCCGAGATCTTGGTGTCGTAGAACTGGTCGCCCACCACCAGCGTCTTCTTCCCCGCCACCGGGCGGGCCGGCAGAAGGCGGTTGGCCAGGCTGAAGGCCATGCGCGCGTACCTCGCGGGAAGGCCCCACCTCAGCAGGTCCCGCATCGTCTCGAAGACCCTGCGGTTGCGGCGCAGGGGGATCATTCCCACCGACTTGTCGAGGTGCGAGACGGTGAGATAGGGGAGGTTCGGGCTCTTGACGGTGCGGCCGGCCACCGGGATGTCAATGCCGCGCCTGGCCAGCTCGGCCTTGAAGAATTCCGCGGCTTCCTTGACCTTGGCGGCCGGCGTGTCCGCGGGCAGGAGCATGGAGTAGCTGTAGGCGCTCCAGAACTCCTTGCGCCCGTCGCTTTCGCCTTGGCTGAAGAC
>Ga0265297_10010341_pt1 | contig 11752 bp, 14 predicted proteins | sample Munlanlwell13791_FD_192502 | JGI IMG/M metagenome (GOLD analysis project Ga0265297, IMG submission 192502) | Leachate microbial communities from a municipal landfill in Southern Ontario, Canada - Leachate well 137-91 | ecosystem: Engineered > Solid waste > Landfill > Unclassified | place...
AACCCACCCCGGCGTTCAATCACATAGCGGGTCTTGTGATCCTTCTTCAGCAGTTCGTCTGCCAGTTGACAAGCCCGTTCAAACCGTCTGCGCTGCCGGCGGATGGCCTGTAATCCTTTTTGCTGGTTCCACCAGTCGATCAGTTGTTGATAGAGGTCGTTCATCAGTCAAATTGTATGTTGTTATCTCCCAGTTTCTCGCGGATCATATCACGGATTTCTTCGTCCGTCCAGGTATATTTATCGGACCACTTGGCTTTATTGCGGATCTCCTGGTCCAGTTCCTCCATTGCTGCCTGCCACCGCCAGCCGTCCAGCGCGATCCGGAGTTGCCGGAGCACTTCACTCAGTCCATCACCCTCGGAATCTTGGCCGGATGGATAACTCACCGAGAGCCGGATCCTCACCCGGTCCTGGTAGCCGAACAATCCCTTAACCCATTTGAGTAGCTGTCTCATTTTTCTTTTCCTCCATCAGTTTCTGAACCTTGAACGCCGTCTCCATGATCTTAACCACCTGCGGAATCCCGTTAACCTGGCAGGGCACCCGTTTTTCAACGTGCTTGCAGAAATAAATCAGCTCATCCCTGAGTAAATTTGGCCGGTTCCAGTTGTCCGGGCAGATGGACAGTTTTTCACCTGTGCTTTTGATAAATGAGGTGTGACGCATCCGGACCTTGCTGACGGAAACAGCGTAGAGTTCCACCTGATAATCTTCATAGGCAAGCGTGGCCCGGAGTTCATGTTTGTTACCTTCCACGTCCAGACAGTTCAGTTCGGGCACATTCCTGACATGGAACGCCAGCGCAATATCGTGGACCATCAGACTGAACAGCGCGCCTTCTTCCCTTGGAATAGCCCCGTTGCGCATGGAGTTCATATAGACCACATGACCGGAGGTTTGCAGGTTCCAGAGTTCAATCTCTTCCATGAATACCAGTTGGTGCCCGGCCATGTAGATCAGGTCTGAATTTTCCTGATATAATCTCTTCAGGGTTTCCAGTTGGTTTTCTTTCAGCAGGACAGGCTTTTCACAGAATACCGGTATTCCGAAATGAATACATAAGTTGGCAATGGGCCAATGATTGACCGATGAAGTGGTGATAATAACCGCATCAGGTTTGTATTGATGGATCGGAATATCAGGCATGTAACCTTCCTCAATATCAACAGTGGTAACTTCGTGCCCCAGGTCTTTGAGGATTCTTTTGTGGTTCTGTCCGAACCGGCCGTCTCCGAATTGCAGTATATTCATGTTAGAATATGTTAAATCTCGTGTCGTTTTTAACCTATTTTTCCTTTTCTTCCGGTGGGTTGAAGTTCAGGGGGACCTCTTTGAAGAGGTTGGGAACAATGAGGGATTCTTCCTCACACTCATACCTGGCTGATTGAAAAGAAAGGAGAGTAATCAGTTTGTTTATGGCATCCTGAATGGTTTTACCGTCCCCTGTTATTCCCGACATTCCACCTGACCTGACCGCCTTACCATCAACCATATGCCAACTGTCATTAATCAGATTCCCTTTTACAGGATTGGCGGTAAACTTAGCCCAATAGCCACCTTCAATGCCGTGGTGTACTTCAATCTCAATCCCCTGTTCTTTCTCAAAGTCTTCCACCTTTTTGTAATCGACGTCAAGTAGTTTCATATCATTTTACACTTTATCAAGTTTCTACTTTACATTCTTTCTCCCTTTGCTCCATGCGTAGATCAGGACCGCCAGGATTCCGACAAGCAGGTAAGCGAGGATGATATAGCCGAAGAGGATGGGGGTCATGGTTGAAATATTCTTAATTGAGCCTTATGGGTTTCAAACCGTTTCTTTGCTGCCTCGAAATATTCTTTATCCAGTTCGCACCAATCCAGATCAAAACCATAATTGTGACAGGCAATACAGATTGAGCCAGAGCCTCCGTGGGTGTCGAGTATCTTGTCGCCGGGTTTGGCGTAGTTCATCAGGAGCCATTCGTAAAGTTTGACGGGTTTTTCGGTGGGATGTATTCTTTTGGTTTCATTTTTTGCATTCGCTCCGACCCAACTTTTTGTTATTTTCCGCAATGCTCCACCAAAACTTGTCCATGCCAGTTCTCCATCTGCAAAATCATTACTCCCCGTTCCTTTATCCCAAAACAACCAACTTGGCATAGGTTTTAAATATTCTGTAAAATAATTTCCCCCCCCCATATTATCTGATTTTTAGAAACCCTAAAAAGTTCATCCCAATATTTTTGGCTGGGTATCGTTTCGTCCCAATTTTCAGAACCTCTATAAATCCTACTTTTACCATTACCAAGTGTCATTTTATTTACACCTATTCCATACGGCGGGTCAACAATAGCCAGATCATAGTATTTATCCGGCTTGTCAGCCATGAACTCCATGCAGTCGATATGGTAGAGGTTTATCATAGCATTGCCTCCGTCCGTTTTACCCGCCGTTTCACCTTCTCGCGCTCCTTGATCTCTTCCACCGGGTCAAGAGCCGAATAACAGGCCCATACCCCGATCGCTGTCGGCATGAGTAAATCGTCATGCGCTCCGTCCACAGCACCCATTTTCCCGGAGGGCTTGTGCTCAAACTGATCGGCTTCGTCAATCACCCGGCTATCCCGTTCGATGTAAGCCCGGTCCCTCCAGGCTGCAATCAGGGCGTTAACCACCATCGGCTTGGTCTGCCGGTTGGTGTGAAAACCGTACTGAGCTGGGATACCTTCGCGGATCTTGTCGGGATGGGTCCGGGTGTAGAGGTTCGGGTAGAAGTCGGCAATCTCATCGAGGATGGTCATATAGTTGTCTCCTTCGGTCCCCTCAACTTCTTCCGTGTCGAGTGAGTTACTCTCGATAATCAGTTCAGCCTCACAGTACCAGTAGGCCAGTTGAGCCACTACCCAGGCAAACAGGTCCTGATCCATGTGTCCTTTCCAGGTAGCCACGGCCTCCGGCGCGCCTCCATCCATCATCCAGTATCGGTCAATCACGCGCGCCGTTGACCAGTCAGCCTCTTTATTCTTTCCTCCAATATCACAGATTACCGCATACCGGTTCTTTCCCTTCCAGTCCGGATCCGGTTCGGCCCAGATCCAGAGTTCCCCGTTCACTAATGACTGAAAATGAAGGTTGGAAAACGCTTCTTTTCCTTTGGTTGCATCCCCGAAGAGTTGTCCGACCAGGATCGGTTCGGTGCAGGATTTCCGGGCGTCTTGCGTATACAGTGGTGAGAACACCCGCCGGCCGGATACCGTGAAAGATTCCTGCCAGGTGGATGGAAACTCCTGAAACATCTGGAGGTCGGAGTAATTTTCTCCCTCTTTAAACAGAATGTACCAGTTGATCGATTCCAGTGGAGCACCCAGTTCCCACAGGGATAATAGGTATTCCCGGTTAACGTGGTTGTGTATCTTCTCCCAAAATACGCTGTAATCCCCAATCGGTTTCCAGTACATTTCAATAGCGAACCACGGGATAAAGACCGGATGATACGAGCTTCGTCCTTCAATAGCAGCCATCCATTCTTTATGAAAGAGATTCCCTGTACCCATTGCCGTACTTTCGAGCACAATCATCGAATAGGGTACATTGGGAACGGTGGACCGGAGGCTTTGGATCAGCTTATTAGCGTTCTTCTTTGTGGTCTGACTGTACAGGGCTACCTCGCTCATGTGGATCATGGCGTAGTTGTACGAACGAAACTGATCCGGATTTTCTACTGATCCGACTCCGATGATACTACCTCGCTCTTTACAGATCTGGTTCTTGGTTGATTTTTCGTAAGGTGACAGGGTGATTGTGCCAAAATCCTCCGGGTATCGTGAGGCAGCATGAGAATACATACCCCGGATATTCTTTGCGGCATCGTCCAGGTGGGCGCAGACAGCCGAGTGCCAGTTGAGTTTATGGCGCTGCTGAATCCACATCATATATATCTGGGTGGCCGTCGAACCACCCCATTGGCGGGCCTTATCTACAATGACCCGGATCGGCCGACTGTTTAACCGGTCGTCTTCAAAGATTTTAATCAATTCACGTTGGGCCGGTCGGAGAATAAATGGTTTTTCCTCAAGGGTTTCTTTGTCCTGAATCTCGATACAGGTTGCGCACCAGTATTCAAAATCGTGATCCAGTCGTTTTTGATTGATCTCTTCGAGGATATACAATATGTTCTGCAGCAGGTTCTCGTCTTTTTTTCCCACCGCTTTTTCAACACTTCCCATCACCAGGATCGAAGCAATCAGTTCATCATCTTTCATTGATTTAGGAAGATAGAGCGTCATACTGTCCGTTACCGGAAGCGGGAATCGCTCAATAGGCGAGCCGATACCCAACTCCGGATCATACGGAGAGAATAAAAGAGCATTTCTTTTCTCGTTCTCGATCAGTATATTTCCGGGTACAACCATCAACCTACCTCTTTTGTATTATCATGTTTCCGTTTCTCAACGCTCTCCCGGGCTAACCTTTCGTGCACTATTTTACCCACGTAGGCCGCTGCGTAACCGGTTCGATCACTCACCTCGTTATACACGGTAACCTTGCGTACTTCATTGGCGATCTCACCGTGCCGTTCAATCATCTCTTTTAGTACCTCCTGGTAAACCATCCAGACTTTTTCTTTCCGCTCATTGGCGTTCTGGGTTCTTCCTGAATCGGCCATCTGTCCCTCCTATGTCTTCTATTTTGGGTTTTACTTGACCTAAAAGTAAGTTAGTCTATCCTATTTCTCCAAACCCTAAGACTATTAGAATGAGTTATCAACAGGCACATAGATAGTTTTACCTCATGTTTCACTTGAAATCAGTGTAAGACAGGAGGACGAAAGAGTTATGGACAAAGAAGTGTTAACTACACAGACCGATCAGGAAGCTGCCGCACAGGAGGCCGAGCAGGAAGAAACTGACGTTCAGCAGACCGATCAGGAGCAGGAGACGGCTGAAACCGAAACGGAAGAAACCCGGGCTGAAGAGACTACGGAAGAAGCCGAAGTGCCGGAGACCACAGAAGAAGAAATCCCGGAGGCCCGCGTTCGCTTTACCGAGCGAATCAAACAGAGCCTGCCGGATCAGGAGCTCGAGGGTGACGACGCCTATCTTGAAGCCGCCATCACCCATATCGACACACTGGAAACCTACCAGAAAGAGAATGATGAGGCCAACCGGAAGGTGGTCGAGGTGTTGGAACAGCAGCCCGAGATAGGTTCCATCCTTTCAGATATGGTGCAGGGTGCCTCTTTCGAGGAAGCCCTGGCACGCAATATAGATATAGAGTCCATTCAGCCCGCAAAGGGTGATCCGGACTATGAAAAATGGACTAAGGCTAAAGCCGACCGGATCAAGCGGATGGAAGAGGCCCGGGGTTTTGAAAAGAAACTGGTTGAAAGCCGGAAAGTATCACTGGAAAATGTCGCGACCTTTCAGAAAGAGAAAGGACTGTCCGACACCGAGCGCACCCAGTTCACCACCAAGATCAACACGATCCTGACGGACGTTCTGGAGGATGGTAAGATCACGCCGGAATTTCTGGATGTGATGTATAAGGGTCTGGCCTTTCAGGAGGCTATTGATACCGCCCGTAAGCAGGGCGAAATCCGGGGTAAGAACGAGGCCATTGACCTGAAGAAGGCCAAAAAAGCCACTCCGGACGACGGACTACCTACGCTCACCAGCCAGGGACCCGTGAAACCACGCAAAGCCGATCCGATCACGACCGGATTGGAGAACTACAATAAGAATTACAGACGATTTGGAAATTAAAATAATCACTTTAATCAAGATAACCATGAAAAGAAAAACCGCTTTTTACATCTCACTGGCCTCAACTCTTATTATCGGAGTTGTCGCTATGCTTGGGGCGTTCGGGGTCATTGACCTCGGCTCTCTTACAGGTGGCGAGGGTGTGATATGGGCCGTGGCCGGTGCTGCGACCATCGTTACCGCTGAACCCGTCACCACTACGAACGCCGCTACTGCCTCTACGGATCTGGATATACCCAAACTCGACAAGGCTATTACCATCATGCGCCCGGACCTCTACCCGCTCGATACGCTACTGAGAAGCGTTGGCGGGGCTGAACGGATCAATGCGTGGAAATACGAATGGTATGCCACCGATTACCGGGGCTATGCCGATACCCTGAGAACCGAGTTTGACAAGGATGCCAGCTCAACGGGTGTTCATACCCTGTATGTGACCAACATTCATTTCTGGACCATCCATGATACGGGTCTGATCCCGGATTACACGGACGATGATGGCGGCCCGATCATGTTCCTGGTTATTGCCAAGAGCACATCAGCCAGTTCCCTGACTGTGATCCCGGCTGGTATTACTACCGGCACGATCCCGGATATGGCAGCCGGCACTACGCTGGTTCGTATGGGTGTGGCTAAAAACGAACTGGACGCACAGACCAGCCAGTATGCCGTGTTCCCCCAGAAGTCATACAACTACTGCCAGTACCAGATGAAGCAGGTCGAAGAATCATTCTTCCAGAAAGCCCACAATAAAGAGGTGGAATGGAATATTGACGACTTCAAAGCTGCCGCCCTCGAGGATCTTCGCCGGGGCATGGAACTGACCGCCTGGTTCGGAAAGAAAGGTGTTTTAACCGATACCGAAGCTGACAACGAGAAGTACACCACCGACGGGGTGATCCGTAACATTACCAAGAGTATTGATTACGACCTGACTCCTGCCAATGCTAATAAAGAATGGCTGAGTATTACCAACCAGATATTTAAAGGCAACGCCGGAAGCAAGACCCGTTATCTGTTCGGAGGTTCCGACTTTATGGAATGGGTGGGTACGATTGAAACCGTTTACAAACAGCGTGACGCCGGATCCGTTAAGGAAGAGTACGGCCTGTTGTTTGACCGCGTTCGGACCAACTACGGGACCCTGCAACTGATGTATCACCAACTGTTTGATGATGCCGGTTACTCGGATAAGGGTGTTGTGCTGGATATGAACAATATCTACCGGAAAGTATGGAACCCGCTTGATGTACGGAAAATTGAACTGAAAAAATCAGGGATTAAGAATGCCGATGCGTATGCGATTGACGAAACCTCAATGGTGATCGTGAAATATCCGCTTACCCATGCCATTCTGCAGCCCAGTAATTCATAAGCCTCCTTTCTTCGATTAACCCAAGATCAGGTTTGGGGCGGACTTCGGTTCGCCCCCGGCCTTTTCGATTTAACACAAAAGACTATGCCAATCAAGCAGTATGAAAGTTTACGGTTTTCGCAAGAGTCGATCATCCTAAACGTGAAGGGAAAAACAAGGCGAGTCAACTTTACCGGAGGCGTATCAGGACCCAAAGGAAAGGGAGGCACGTTAACGACCGAAGATGTGGCCGTTCAGAAAGCATTGGAAGGGAAGAGCGATTTTGCCCGTAGGTTCAAGATCGTTTCTTCGCATGATACAGACCACGAGAGGGAAGTTAAAGCCCTGAAGGATCTGGATGAACTCAAGAAACTGGCGACGCCGGAAGTCCATATCCTGCCCGTTGAGGAACCGGGGAAGGAACTGGCGCCCTCCAGTATCCCAGTACCGGACACTCCGGATGCTCCGGCTGCTACCGGTGACAGCGAACTGGAAGCAGTTATCAACGCACAACAGGCCAAAGAGTACCTGATTAAAAAGATTGAGGGAACCACATTCCGCCAGGTGGCCAATAAGACCATGATTCTGGCACTGGCCGCCAAGTACGGGATCAAGTTTCCCAACTGGAAAGCCGATTAATACGTAAAACTGAAGGGTAACCGATGGATCGACAGGAGATTATTGACAAGGTAAAACTCCGGATTGATGAGTTCGGACCGTTTGAAGAAGGTGAGGTATTCGGATCCGCCCAGGTGGAAAGCCTGCTGGATGATGCCGTAAATCAGTTTCTGCTCTACATCCCACCCTACCTGCCTACCCCGACCAGTTTTGCCGACGAGAGTTCCTCGACCGGCGGGGCCGTGCCGATTGATAATTATATCGGGTATGTGCCTCTTCCAACTGGTTATTTACGACTGGTCAGTTTTCAGATGGATTGCTGGAAACGGGCCGTAACGGAAGCGATCAGTGAGAATGACCCAAGGTATTCAATCCAGATGAGTACCCATGTCCGGGGTGGAGTATCGCGGCCGGCCGTTGTCTACCGTTATGAGAGCGGGATCGGTAAGATACTGGAATACTACTCGGTTTCCGACAATAACCATGACGTTAAAAAGGCTCTCTGTCTGGTCACTATCGTGGCCGAGGACCTGGATGAGTTTCTGGTGGATCCCTTTACCTGGTTCGCGGCCTATTTGCTACTCGACAGCCGGGGAGAAACGACCGGTGCTCAGGCTTGCCTGAAAAAAACGACCGACTGGATCACCTTTAAAACCGCCGGACTATGATAGATATTATCAAAGGAGCAAGCGTCGCATTGGCCCTTACCCTGAAAGACAATAACGGGGATGTGATTGACCCGGCTACGGCGTACAATGTGATCGTGGAACTCTACCCGGAATCCACCCATGAGGTTAAGGCTAAATATTCTGTGCTGGACAAGACGGCTGACGGGTATGAGTTGGCTGTTATCTCCGGGAATTATGTCATGGTCTATGTGGATGAAACTACCACGGCGGATCTCCCGATTGGGAAGGTGGTCGGAAAGTTTACTGTCAGTTATACCAATGCCGATTTCCCGAGCGGGTATGAGGTCATTATTTCACGAGGTGCCGTACTGAACGTCTTACCATAATCAGGGAGGGCGCGAATGATACAACGGATTATCGTCGAGAATGTGACTAACGCCGGGGAAATTCTTGTTGAACGCTCAGGCGTTTCCTCATTGGTGTTCGTTGAAAAATCCGAAGAAAGTTATCTGGAGGTCACACCCGATAATAGCAATCAGGTTCAGGTGATTATTGCCGAGAGCGAGTCTGAACATAATACATCTGTTGTACTGACCGGCATGAGCGATCAGGCCCAGGTGCAGGTGATCGTGGAAGGACAGAGCGACAACCCGACCAATATTACTGTTATGACCAGGGCCGTTCAGGTCACGAGTGTCAGCCTGGAAGATATTCAGGATATGCTCGATCTATATGAACTCGATCTGAACGCACCGACCGAGAACCTGCAGGTGCTGGCCTCAACGACCGATAAAACGCGCTCCTGGGTATCGCATAACTCCATCCACGGGAAAGACGGAGGTAAGACCGGGGAATACTATCACTTGACCAAGGCTGAGTATGACGCCTTAAAGAATGGTTATTACCGATGTGACGAGGTTACGATTACCGGAGGCATCAATAACCAGGTTTTGTTTAATACACCCTTTGCCGACGGGACCATTTGGAAACTGGCCTCAGTCCGGTTTGTATCGCTTGACAGGACCACGGTCCTATGGGGTCAGGATTCAGCACCGACGGTCAATGGGTTTTATTGGTATGCGGATGATAGCGGATATTTAACCTATGACGCCAAGATTGTAAAATGAAAAGAACCCTGTATATATTTCTCTTTCTTCTGATTCCGCTCGTTTCGATGGGCCAGTCATCTATTAAATACCGGCAGGCAACGCTTGATACCTTGCGCCTGAAAACCCTCACGGTTCAGCCGGACAGTATTGCCGGATACGGGACTTTGTTTGTCAAAAATGACAGTATTTGGTTCTTAACCGATGGGGACACGGCTTACAACTTACTGGACTTTAATACGGCTGACCTGCAAGGGATACGCGACACACTGACTTTACATAGCGATTCTCTGACAGTGGTGTATGATTCTCTGGCTTATTACTACCTCAAAACCCAAACGGATTCCATCGGCAACAAGATCATGGACACCGTTTGGGGTAATTTTTCGGGCGACCTGCAACGATTGTTAGGCTCTGCCGCTTATGCTGATCTATCCTTATTACCACAACTCAAACAATCCAATACGTTCACCGATTCCCTGTTGGTTCCGATCCGGGCGTACAATTCGACAACATGGAATAACTCAAAGCGGGCGGTATCCGAAGATGCAGTACGGGACAAGATTGAAGCCTTAATCACGGTTGACGGTCAGATCATGGATACGGTCAATCTCTATGCCGATTCATTGAATTATGTCCGGGATACGCTGTATCTGTATATAGATTCCATTGGCTTATTGCAGACGTATGCCGACTATGATGTTCGTAACGCTACCCTGTGGGGATCGGCTGAACATTATGACGTGAACGATATTGTCAGTTACCTGAACGCTTCGTTTGACAATTTCTATTATATCTGCAAAACGGCCCACAACTCAACAGGGACATACCCGACAGAGAATGACGGGGCATATTGGCGAGAGCTGTTCTATTTTCCGGGCAGGGTGAAGTTTTTGCAGGACTCCTTGACGGCAGGGACTTCCGGATGGTATGATCGGGACACGGTGGGGGCAACCCAAAAAGCGATACACGCCTATCTCACGGCTAATCATTACAGCAAGACCGAGGCAGACGGACTATTGGATGCCAAACTTGATACCACGCTTGCCACGTATGCACTCCGTAATAGTTGGATCGGTGCGGCTGCACACAAGACAACAGAAGATGCACTGAACGGATTGGTTAAGGTTAGTTCAGGCAATTATTCAGCCGTGACAGATAATTCGTCTCTTTGGAATACCGCCTTGCAAAGTGAAACCGATCCTGTCTGGGCTGCATGGTTGCTGCTTGACCCCGTGCCGGATTATACCCGGTTATTAGGGTCGGCAGCGTATGCCCGGTTAGATCAGCTTTCGGACGTTAATCATCTTCATACAGCAACGTATGAACCGCTAATTTCCAAGTCAACAGGCTATCTACGTTACACAGGTTCGGCATGGGAGTTCAAGAACGAAGCCTATTCTCTGACTTCGCACAACCATACAGGAACCTATCTGACGGCTGTAACGGGTGCAGCCCCGATTGTTTCAAGCGGGGGAATGACCCCGGAAATATCTGTTAGTGCCGTCACGCCTGTATCAGATGGGGTCATGACGGCCGTTGATAAGCAAAAATTAGATGGCATCGCAGAGGGGGCAACCTTGAACAATGTTGAAGACATGACCCGTAATTTTGGGTCAGCTGCTTATGCCAACCTGAAACAGTTTGTCCCGGTTCTTCCATCGGGGAAAACCACGCTGAACAAGATAGATTACACTTGGCCATCAGCAGACGGCACTTCCGGGTATGTTCTTTCAACCAACGGGGCAGGTGTTTTGACATGGGCATCAAAAACAGGGGGTATTGCAGGGACGATCAAAAGCATTAATGGGAGTGAAAAAAGCAATCAGACCCTTGTTGGAAGTCCCTGGAATTTTGTCGAATCCGGGGACAGCTCATCTATTCATACCCTGACCATTCCAGCAGCCACAAATGCTTCTGACGGGTATGCTACGGCTGCTCAAATTGCCGCTATCGAAGCGAACACGGCCAAAGTAACCAATGCAACCCATACGGGGGACGTTACTGGGGCAACTGAATTAACCATCGGGGCGAATAAGGTTACATTAGGCATGATGGCTACGCTTGCTGCCAATAGCATTATCGGGAACAATACCGAGAGCGCGATAACCCCTAAGGCCTTAACCGCAGCAGAGGTCAGGACGCTATTAAATGTGGCGGACGGTGCAACGGCCAACGTGGGGACGGTCATTTCGGTAGATATGTCTGTCCCTACCGGGTTAGAGATAGCCGGTAATCCAATAACCACAACAGGAACGCTGGCACTTACCCTTCATGAGGACTATTCCATACCCACTATA
>Ga0265297_10010342_pt1 | contig 11751 bp, 12 predicted proteins | sample Munlanlwell13791_FD_192502 | JGI IMG/M metagenome (GOLD analysis project Ga0265297, IMG submission 192502) | Leachate microbial communities from a municipal landfill in Southern Ontario, Canada - Leachate well 137-91 | ecosystem: Engineered > Solid waste > Landfill > Unclassified | place...
AAGCGATAACAATAGTGAAAATAGTAGTGATAATAATGAAATCAATAACGAAAATGATGAAAATAAAGGTGAGCAAAAAAGTGATATTATTAATAACGAAACTAATAACGAAAGTAAAACTAATAATGACAATAAAACAAATGAAACACAAAATGAAGATTGGGGTAAAATTATTAGGAAAAATGATAAATGGAAAAGTATTAAGAAAAAGAAAAAAGAAAATTATTATCAAAGGAAAATAACAAGTTACGGTTTATTATGTTTCAAAATTGATAATGGTCAAATTAAAATATTATTAATAAGAAGAAAACATAGTATGGAATTCGTAATTTTTATGTTGGGAGATTATGATCCAAACAATTTTTCAGAAATTGAATATTTATTCAGAGAAATGTCAACAGATGAAAAAAAAATGTTAACAAATGAAACATTCGAAAATATATGGGATTCGATATGGTTCAAAACAAAAGCGAATTGCTATCGCAAAAGTATCAATAAAAAAGAATCAAAAGCAAAAAAAATATTCGAACATGTTAAAACTGGTTATAATAACTCAGAAAATATTTATATTAAATTAAGTATTTTAATAGAGGAAAATAAATCATTGTTCGACGCACCAGAATGGACATTACCCAAAGGTAAAAAAAATAATGTTAATGAAAGCTGTTTAGATTGTGCAATAAGAGAAACAACAGAAGAAACAAATTTACATAGTTACCAATATGATCATTTAAGTCAAATAAAACCATTAACAGAGCAATATTATGGTGATAATGGGATTATATATAAATATGTTTATCATGTGTGTAGAATTAAAACAACAGAACAAGCATATATAGACCCAAATAATTTATGGCAACAAAGAGAAGTAGGCGATATCGGTTATTTTAGCATTGATGAATGTTTAAGAAAAATGAGAACAAATTTAACAGATAAAATTAAAATTTTCAGCAAATTGAAATGTTATTTAAGAAAGTATTATAATGATATTATAAATGGTGCTATTTTCTAATACTGTGAATAATGTATATATTTATTTATATTGTGGAAGATTTTCCATTTTTTTTATTAACATTTTTGTTTTCAATTTTTTTTACTATTTATTTGTGTACAAAAAATTATCAGTGCGCGGTAAAAAATATTAGCGTGCATTATATATTTTAATGTGTATTTTAGTATTTTTTTTATTATTGATTAGATGAACAAATAATATTATTTATTTATTTTGTTTGTTAATTATTTATTTTGTTTATTATTTATTTTGTTTATTATTTATTTTATTAATTATTAAAGTTGATAATAACAACTATTCAGCTTACTATTTATTTTATTTTATTTTATTTGTTAATTATTTATTCTATTAATTGTTAATTATTAAAGTTGATAATAACAATTATTCATTTTACTATTTTATTTATTTTCTAGTTTACCATTTGATTTATTATTTTTCATTTATCATTTTTGTTTACTATTTTTCATTTATTATTTTGTATTATTTCTAAAATTTAAAAATATTATAGTTTTATATATATGTTACCTAATATTTATAATTACATATCAACAATATTAATTACTTGTTAATTATACTTATTGTTTACTGATAATTTTAATTTGTGCAAAAACAAATGTCGTCAATGTATGAATATCATATGCATCCTATGCAGTCTACATTGCATAATGTTAACTTGAAAAATGCACATGATAAAAAGGAATTCGCAAAATTAACCAAAATTTCTAATTATATTAATACTATTGAACATATTGTTAATGTTTGTAAATCGAAAAGTGACTTTCCTTGTGAGGCTTATGGTATCGAATTATTAGAAAAACTTAAATATATTTTAGAATTACGATTGGGTTCAGATAAAATTATTATGAATAATGCATCTATTTTAATAGGCGAATCTATAGATCATATTTTAGCATTATCACATGAATATATTAAAACTGGAAAATATGCGTTGGGAGAAACATATATGAGCAATAAATATAATAAAGATGATTTCGATAAATTGGATGATTATTCAAAAAATGAATTATTAAGATATGGTCTAGAACCAAAACCAATCCCAACGTCTGAGGTTGTTGGCTCATTAACACTTAAGGCAAATCTTCCACCAACAGTAACTGGTAATTTAAGTATTCCAGCAGTGATTTCACAATAAATAATAAAATTGAATGGGTAAACAAATAATAAAATCGAATGAATAAACAAATAATAATATTGAATGACTAAATAATTAAATGATTAATTGAATGGTGAATGAAATACATTAATATTTTTTTAAAAATGATTTAAAAAAATGATGGTATAATTGATTATCATAAGTTATAAAAAATAATTATAAGTGTGCTGATTTAATTATTATTATTATTATTATTTGTTAACAAATATTGATAAATTTCAAATGGATAATTCAAATTGTGGGAATGGATGCGTTAAACTTATAATTGGATGTATGTTTAGTGGGAAAACTACTGAATTATTAAAACAATATAAAAAATATATTAAACTAAATAAAAAATGCAAGATTATTAAATATTTAAATGATACGCGATACAGTAAAACAGGAATTGCAACACATGATTTGTTAATTCAAGAAAAAGATGTTATTTGTTGTGGTAAAAAATTAAAAGATATTGAAGAAAAATTAATAGAAAATACTGACGTAATTTTAATAGATGAAGGCCAATTTTACGAAGATATTGTTGATTTTGCTGATAATTTGGCAAATAAAGGTAAAATTATTATTGTGGTTGCTTTAGATGGTACTTTTGAACGTAAACCATTTGGTAAAATTCATGAGTTAATACCTAAATCAGAAAGTGTTAAAAAAATATATAGTATTTGCGGAATATGTCATAAACAAAAAGCGCACTTCTCTAAACTTAGGAGTAGTGTGAATAATATTGCAAATAATAATAGCACAAATAATAATAGTGCAAATAATAATATTATAATCGGCGGAGACGAAAAATATGTTGCGACTTGTAGAAAGTGTTATAATTTGTCAAATTAATTCACAATGATAAAATTAGAAAAACAAAATTAGAAAAATAAAATTAAAAAAAAATAAAATTAAAAAATAAAGTTATAAAAATAAAATTAAAAAAATAAAATAATAAAAAATAAAATTAGAAAATATAAAATTAATAAAGTTATAAATTCTTTTTCCTTTTTATTTTTTTGTGAATAATTGAATATATGATAATATTTAATTTCTCAGTTGTAATAAATTATTAGTAAGCCAATTAATAATACCACAATAATACCACAATAATCGAAAATGTCTATTGCTTATATTTGCGTTAAAAAATGCATGTCATTTTTAAGTAATAATGCCCACAATAGTGAAAATGTATCAGTTATGACACGTTATGAAGGCGGTCATAAAAAATTGCACATTGCATTACATATTGTCGCAGGAATTATTGCGAGTTATATTGCCTGGATGAGAAATAAAGGATCTTCACAAATTGTACGAATTTTAATTTCAGTTTTGGCGTTCATATTAGGTATTCTATATATTCTTTATTATATTGTTTTTGTCCAATTTTTTAATATTCATGGTGAAAAAAAGGAAGACTTAAAGGATTTATTAGCTAATAATTTGATGGCGTTCAGTTAAATGATCAAATGAATGTTATAAATAATTGAATGGATGTAATAGAATGAAAATAATAGAATGGAAAAGTAATTAACAAAAATAAACAAAATAATTAATAAAAAAATGACTTTTTTTTTTAAGATATTTCTACAAATAAATTATTATTGTAATTTTGTTCTTAGTCAACTATCACAAGAAATATAAAATATGGACAAAAGGATTGAAATGGACGAAAAAGAATATAAATTACGAATTCTTGCTCTGGAAAACAAAAATAAAAAATATCGCGAAATGATTGAAAAACATCATCACCACAAACATAATCACCACAAACATAATTACCATAAATATAGTGACAATGACCAAAATAGTAGGGACGATAGTAGTGACGATGAACGAAGTAATCGCCACAACCGCTATGATAGTAGTGACGATGAAGAACAATATTATAAACGAGATTATAAACAACCAAATAATAATCATAGCAAAGTTAATAATTACGATAGTTATAAACCAGATGATTACAATCAAAAATATGACGAAATTGATGACAAACTAGACAAACTAGACAGACACCTAGGTATAGGTAGATATGATCAACGAGACCAACAAAATGAAAAAATGGACAATTCTAGTACTTATGTTAAATATATTGTCGATGTATGTTCTATTTGCGGACGAGAAAACCATAAAAATTATGAATGTTATTATAAATGTTTATTTTGTGCAAAACATGGAATTTATAAAAGTTCTAGGGAATGTTTGGTTCATCAATCACAAAATAAACAAAATAGAAAAAATAATGGAACTGATCAAAAGAAAACACGGCGGCAACCACAAGAAAAGAAACAATACGATAGTCCATTAGATAGATATAATTTATTGGATATGCCATTGGATGAATATAAAAAATATGTTCCTCCATCACCACCCAAAAAGTTTAAACAGATTAATCGCGCAAATAGATTTGGTCCTGTGGTGTATGATGATAACAAAAATAATATTGGGTGGGGAGATGTACAAATGAAAGATAGTCAGCAAAGTACCAGCGCTGGCAATAATTTACCTACTGTTAATAATCCATTATTAGTTAATAATCCATTATTAGTTAATAATCCGTTGTTAGTTAATAATCCATTGTTAGTTAATAATCCATTGTTAGTTAACAATCAAAATGAAATTAAATCTCCAAAAATCGTCGATGTAAATCAAACTACTAATAATTTACCTACGACTAATGTTCACCCAATTGAAAATGGAGAAATTAGAACCAATGAACAAAACAATAATAATTTACTAGTTGTTAACGATCAACAAACTATTAATGATAAAATTGAAAGTGGTAAAATTGAAAGTGATAAAATTGAAAGTGATAAAATTGAAAGTGGTAAAATTGAAAGTGATAAAATTGAAAGTGATAAAATTGAAAGTAATAAAATTGAAAGTAATAAAATTGAAAGTAATAAAATTGAAAATAATAAAATTGAAAGTATTGGACAAAATAATAATATTGGTAAATTGCCAATTATTGACAATCAGTCAATAATTAATGATCAACCAACTATCGACAATAAACCAATTATTAATGATAAATTAGGATTCTGATAATTAATTAATTATTAATAAAAAAAATAATTTTGGTAACAATTATGAAAATTTCATTTTTTTGATAAATTAACAAACAAAATTTAAAATTTAATAATTTAAAGTGTAAATTTTTTAGTATTAAAACTATAATTTATAAATTATTTTTTTATTATTGTTATGGGTGATTGGTCTTAATATAATACGCAAAATGGTTAAATTATATTCTAAACAAAATATCATTTGATTAATTGATTTCATAATAATATATTTAGATCTTATTAAAAATGATATTAATAAAAAAAATATTGTATTTAGATATTTATTTTTTGAATTTTGTATGCAAAATATTATTTATGGTGAATATTATTAACAAATGATGATTACTAATAAAAATTATTCTATTTGTTTATTCTGTTCTATTTGTTTATTTTGTTCGATTTGTTTATTCTGTTCTATTTGTTTGTTTTGTTCGATTTTCTCAATTTGTTTATTTTGGCCTACTTGTTCGCATTTTACACTAATAAATTCATTTTTGCATTCATCTTTAACATGTTCACTATTTATAAATTGTAAACATTTATTCAAAATACGATTATTATTTTCTGTGAACAAATCAGATTGTTTACTATTTTTTTTATGGAAATCTTCAATATCATACCAATAACAACCAACACAACCATTAATATTATTAGAATCTCCAAAATTATTCGTTCCGGTTGTATATGATACTTGATATCCTAAAATTGACGCATCAAATCTTAAGCCTGTTTTTATACATGCGCCACAGTGTTTTTTTTTTGCATCATTCGCATATTTTGATAATGCTTGAAAATCTTCAACTTTTTGGGTTTGCAAATTCATAACTGATGGATTATTATATCTTCCATTTTTATGATTAATTTCAATACAATTATTTATTCCTAACACTGGGCATTTTTTATTTATTAGTTGTTCTACTATATCTTTTCTAATTATTTCAGTATCACATCCTTGAAAACCGCACAACTTATATAATATTATTTGATTTCCATTGTTATTTCTTCCTTTTACGTATGTTATATTTTTTTCTTTAAAAAATTGTTCCATTTCATTTTTTATTTTATCAAATTCTCTTTTTGAACATTTCCAAGATAATCTAATTTCCTTATTTCTTTTAACAATACATAACTTACGTTCTCTGGCAGCAAATTTATTATCGAATCTATACCAACAGACATTATTTGTATGATTCAATTCAACATATTCATTTATAAATTCGTTCCTTTCGACAAATCTTGAAATTCCTTTTTCATTTGGTTTTGCTAATTTTAAAAATAATTCTTGTTTTTTAACGATATCCATTATAAATATAAATTGTAATAATTTGATTGATTTGATTGATTTGATTGATTTGATTGATTTGATTGATTTGATTGATTTGATTGATTTGATTAATTTGATTAACTTAATTAACTTGTTGTTATGCATTAATTTAATTTGCACTGAACATTTAAAAATCAATTTTTTATTTAATCAAAAATACAAATTGATATTGCATTACATTCTTATTGTTCAATTTTTAAATTATCGATTAAGTATGTATTATTTTTTTGTTTACTAGCTAAAGAATAAAGATTTTTTTGAAATTCTTGATCATTTATAACTTCATCACATTCATCATTAGTTTTGTTTTTATTATCCATTAAAATTTATTGATGAACTTAAATAATAATCGATGTGTAAATCGATGTGTAAATCGATGTGTAAATCGATGTGTAAATCGATGTGTGAATCGATGTGTAAATCGATGTGTAACGTAAATCGATGTGTAAATTAATATATAAATCGGTGTGTAAATTAATATGTAAATCTATATGTTAATTAATATGTGGGTAAATTAACAAATCATTTTTAATTATGTCCAATAATTTAAATTATGTAGTTTCTCTCTAAAATTTTTTTTATTTTTAACATATTTATAATAATGGAAATCTAAATATTCCATAAATATTTGTGTAATCCGTTTATTATTATTTATTAATTTTTTAAGGCATTCTTGACGTATTTCCCCATCATCGTAATAAATTTTTCCTATTTTTTCCATAAAATAATCGATATATTTTAATTTATTATATTTTAATTTATTATATTTAATTTTTAAATGAATATATTTAATAATTTTTGAAACACAATATTCAAAATTATATACTTGTAAATTATCGATATCAATTATAGAACAAAACAAATCAATAAATCGATATTTTGTGTAGGTATTAATATTTCTATTGCAAACAATAAAATTTATAGATTTAATATTCCTTATTTTTCCGTATTTTGGCTCATTTTTAATAATATTATATAATATCCGAAATAATTCACCATAATCACAATCATAATTTTTGTTTGTCGATACTTCAGTAATATAATCCCAAATATAATCATTCATTGATCTACTTTTAAATTCGTATGGTCTTCTAGTTGAAAAATTTCGATTATAATCTCTCCATTTTTTAATATAATCAATCCAAGGATTAATTTGTTCACCTTTGCTATTCAAATAATTATTAATCATTTTATCTGCCAAACAACGTTGCATAATATTACAATATCTATAATTATTATCCATATTGTTATTCATTTTATGTGCATATCAAATAAACAATTAGTACTAAAATATTAGTTGTATTACATCGACATTTAAATAATCATTTTTTAAAAAAAATTATTAGTGATTTGAATATAAATTAATTGTAAAAAAATGATTATTTTTTTGTATGATAGCACATTATTAATACTTACATTATTAATACTTACATTATCAACACCTATATTATTAATACTTACATTATCAATACTTACATCATTAATACTTACATTAAATATAAATAATGGACGAATTTGATCCATTCGTGATAAATAAATATGGGGAAACATTATTACACATTGTCGTAAAAAAAGTAACTGACACAACACCACTTATTGTTGAAGAATTGCTTAAAATTGGCTTAGATCCTAATGCCCAGGGATTAAATAATAATTTTACTCCGTTACATTATTTAATTAACTATTCTTTTGTTCCTCATCCGCACTGTAAAAGTAAAGATTGCATACATTGTAAAGAATATATAGATATTATTAAACAAATTATTGATCTTTTGTTACTATATGGAGCGGATATTAATGCCCATTCTACAAATAAAAAATTGCGAGTAAATAAATGTACAGATATCGTAAGTTATGGAATGACAGCATATATGTGTGGTATTATGTCACAAAAGGATAATAGAATTTTAGATTATCTTAAAGAAAAAGGTTCCACGTTCGATCATATTAAAAAAGAATATCATTAAATATTTACTATTTTATAAATTAATCGAATAAATATTTTTTTATTGTTCATATTTCTTTATTTATATTATTCCGATTATTTAATTTTTAAATTATTGGTTAAGTATGAATTATTTTTTTTGCTTATCAGCCAAAGAATAAAAATTTTTCTCCGCTTTTTTAAATCCTTCTCCGTCTGGTGAATATTTATTTTCTATGTATTCATCATAAAATATTTTTAATGTCAACATAAATGCAATAGAAATATTTTTCTTCGTGTCTAATAATTCCTTAACAAAAATTCTGCGATCTTTTTTCTTTTTGCTGTGTCCATAATATAAACGTCCCATATATTCCATAAAATGTTTTATATTTTTTAAATTATTATGTTTGGAAGTTGCCAGAATAATGTAATTGATTACACATTTTACACAAAATATAAAATTGTTTAGACGTAATTTATCATTATCAATTATAAAGCAAAATGAATCAACAATTAAATTATCTAAAATATTATGTTTGTCAAGACCGTTATCAGCCGGATCATAAAATTGCCCAATATAATTAAATAATGACATAAATGAAAATTCCTGAGCACAATCGGAATTAATGATTGTAAGTAAAAATTCGCGAAATTTATTTTCTGTTGGTGGCCTTAGAAGATAAAGGTTATATAAGTACTCATTAGTATCTGGATTTCCTTCGCTGGTTGCCATAATATAATATTTTTCTGCCAATTCATAATTATGCTCTACCTGTTCATAATAACTACCTAAATTATTCATGGCTGTAGTATTTCCTTTATCTATTGCCTGAAGATAATATTTTTTCATTAAGTCATAATTTTTCTCTGCCTGTTCATAATAACTACCTAAATTATTCATGGCTGTAGTAATTCCTTTATCTATTGCCTGAAGATAATATTTTTTCATTAAGTCATAATTTTTCTCTACCTGTTCATAATAACTACCTAAATTATTCATGGCTGTAGTATTTCCTTTATCTATTGCCTGAAGATAATATTTTTTCGTTAAGTCATAATTTTTCTCCACGAATTGATAATAATAACCTAAATTATTCATTGCGTTAGTATTTCCTTTATCTATCGCCATAAGATAATATTTTTTCATTAGATCATATTTTTTTTCTACCGAATATTTATAACCTAAACAAACCATTGCATTTAAATTTCCTTTATCAATTGCCATCAAAAAATATTTATTAGCAATATCATTATTTACTTCTATGGACATATAATGTAAACCTAAACCAGTCATTGATACAGAATTACCCTTATCAATTGCCTGGAGGTAATATTTTTTCATTAATTCATAATTTTTATTAATGTATTGATAATACATACCCAAAAAGTATAAATCGTTGGTGTTGTTTGGTTCAAATATTACATCTTTAATAAATAAATTATAATATTCTCTCGAATAAATATAATTATGATCAACAATAAAAAGGTTCTTACATTTATTTTTCAAAATTTTATTTAATTCATTAATTTCTGTTTTATTCAATTTATCTTCATCAGTAGTATCGTTTGGATCATTTAATTTATTATTAATGTCATTCAGGTTATTCATTTTTTGCTCGCAAATATAAAAGCAATACTAAAATAATTATTTGATCGTACCAAATTAAAAAATCATTTTTTATAATAATTGCAATTGTAATCATCATTATAGTAATTTTGGATTATTGTAATGATGATTACAATAGTCAATTTTTATCGTCAATTTTATTAATCAATAATCAATTTTTTGTTTGTTAGCTAAAGAATAAAAATTTTTCTCCGCTTTTTTAAATCCTTCTCCGTCTGGTGAATATTTATCCTCAACATATTTTTCATAAAACATTTTTAGTGATATTTTAAATATTGTCGAAACATACCCGCGTGTTTTAAACAAATCTTCAAGACATTCTTTATATTCTTTTTTCTTCTTGCTGTGACCATAATATAAATGTCCTATATATTTCATAAAGTGTTCTATATGTTTTAATTTAATATCAAACATGGTTGAATTAATTTGCAAAATAACTCTAGATACACAAAATTTAAAATTGTCTATATGTAATTTATCATTGTCTATTATAGAACAAAATGAATCAATCATACATGCGTATTTTCCGTCATCCCCATCCCATGCTAACCTACCAGAAATGTTATAAAAATACATAACATCTTCAATTTTTAATGTAGGATTACCATTAATAATTACCAATAAAAAATTTACCAAATCTTCTTCATTCGGTGTTATTAAATCATATAAATTACTCAAGAAACGGCACGCCGATGTACAACCATTGTTAATTGCCATTAGAAAATATTTTTTTGCCAGATCATATTTCTTTATATTTGCATAATGCGTACCAAATTTGATCATCGCATCAAAAATTCCATTTTCTACAGCCATTAAATAATATTTTTCGGCAAAATCGTAGTTGTGCATAATAGATTCATAATAATAGCCTATACTATACATTGCTTCTCCGTTTCCTTTATTTGCGGCCATGATGTAATATTTTATCGCAAGATCATAATTATATTCAGCGCGCTCATAATAATAACCCAAATTATACATTGCACAGTCATCCCCTTTGTCTATTGCCATAAAATAATAATTTTTCATTTGGTCATAATTGTTTTTTTTGTAATAATAACAGCCTAAATTATTCATTGCCAATACATTTCCTTTTTCAATTGCTGCCAAAAAATATTTTTCCATTAAATCATATTTTTCTATTTCTTCATAATATAAACCTAAATATGTCATAGCATCAGAATTTCCTTTTTCAATAGCCATAAGATAATATTTTTTCATTAGATCATTATTTATTTCTGTATTTTGATAATACCAACCTAACATATTCATCGCACGTACGTTATCATTAATAATTGCTAATAGATAATTTTTTTTCATAAGTTCATAATTCACAGAAATAAATTGATAATATATTCCCAAATAATAAGAATCGTTTTCAGTTTCTGTATGTTCAAATATTACATCTTTAATAAACAAATTGTAATTTCTTCTAGAAAATAATTGATTAACAAAAGAATTATAACATCTGCATTTAAATATTTTCTTTAATTCGTTAATTTCATTTTCATTTAATTCGCATTCATTTAATTCGCTTTCATTTAGTTCACCATTATTTAATTCGTTTTTATTTAATCTGTTTTCATTTAATTCATCTTTACTTAATTCGTTTTTATTTAATTCATCTTTATTTAGTTTGT
>Ga0265297_10010343_pt1 | contig 11751 bp, 4 predicted proteins | sample Munlanlwell13791_FD_192502 | JGI IMG/M metagenome (GOLD analysis project Ga0265297, IMG submission 192502) | Leachate microbial communities from a municipal landfill in Southern Ontario, Canada - Leachate well 137-91 | ecosystem: Engineered > Solid waste > Landfill > Unclassified | place...
GACATAGGCTATTCATCTACGATGAAAGGCATTTATGTCATCAAAGTGGAATCTACTGATAAAAAATATCTTAGTGATGTGCAACTGGTTTCTGTTTCGGATTTAGGAATGATCGTAAAAAAAGGTCTTGATAAAACTTACATCATCGTTAATTCCATATTGAGTGCAAAACCAATAGATGGAGTTGATATCCAAGCGATAAGCAGCAACAACCAGGTAATTTTACAGGCGAAGACAAACGACAAGGGGGTAGCTGTCTTTGACAATGATGATCCTGCTTTCGAAGGATTTCAGGTAGTCATGTTTATGGCTCGGAAAGGAAATGATTTCAATTTTATTCATTTAACCCAAACCATGCTTGAAATGTCACGTTTTGATGTCGGAGGAAAGCGAACTGCCGGTCTGGATTATGATGTCTTTCTTTATGGCGACCGAAATCTTTACCGACCGGGTGATTCCGTTTACATCAATGCCGTGGTAAGAGATTTAAAATGGCAAAATCAACCGAACATTCCGCTGAAATTCTATATTGCCATGCCTAATGGCAGGAAACTGCATATGTTCAAAAAGGAAACAAATGCGCAAGGGGCTGCATCTGTTGCTTTTTCCGTTCCATCAGAGAATATGACAGGAACTTATATCGCAGAGGTTTATTCAGGGAATGATGTCCTTCTAAACACATACCGCTTTGCTGTAGAGGAATTTATGCCTGACAGAATAAAAGTAGATACAAAATTGGATAAAGAGGATTATTTGGCAGGCGATAAAGTAAACGTGACCATCACTGCTACAAACTTTTTTGGACCACCAGCTACCAATCGCAATACCGAGGTCGAACTTTCCATGAAAAGGAAATTATTTATTCCAAAAGGTCTTGAAGAGTATTACTTTGGCATCAAGACAGATCATTACGTTTCGTTTGATGTAATGGTGAATGAAAACAAAACTGGTGAAGACGGAAAAGTCACCGAAGAATTCCAACTCCCTGAAAACAAAGGAATAGGAATAATTGAAGGAAAAATATACACATCAGTTTTTGACGAAACAGGGAGAGCCATAAACAGGGTAAACGTGTTTAACATTTATACACAGCAGGCTTTCTTTGGCATTCATGACATCGAAACCTGGGTCAGCACCCGAAAAGCCCTACCTCTAAATTTCATTGCTGTCAATAAAAAGGGGCAGCGTTTAAACAATGTTGCTGCAAAAGTTGAAATAAGGCGATACAATTGGGAAACGGTTATGGAGAACAGAAACGGACGATTATACTACAACTCTCAAAGGAGGGAGCAAATCGTTGTATCAAAAAATATTTCTATAAGTTCAAAAGGAAATACAATATCTTATACACCTTCCATCAGCGGAGAATATGAAGTACGAATTTATTCAGGTAACAGCGAAGGATATGTCAGCCGGATATTTTATGCCTATGGCTGGTCTGATACAGAATACACCTCCTTCAAAACAGATAAGGAAGGTCATATAAACATTACCTCTGATAAAGAAAGCTATGAGAGTGGCGAGAGTGCAGATTTATTGTTTAAAACCCCATTTGAAGGACGAATCATTGTGACAGTGGAATGTGGTGGTGTATTCAATTTTCATTTCCTGGAAACCAAGGATAAAGCTGCCAGTTTACGATTAAGTCTTAATGATGAGCATTTGCCCAATGTTTATATCACTGCAACTGCAATCAAAGGAATAGGAAAAGATCAAAATTTTCTCACTGTTGCCCATGGTGTGATCAATTTGAATGTCACGAAAAGCAACACAAAAATGAAAGTGACTATTAATGCTCCGGAACAAATCAGATCAAAACAGAAACAAGCGATAAAAGTCTATGCGGTTCCCGGTGCTGAAGTTACGCTTGCTATTGTTGATGAAGGAATATTGCAATTGAGCAATTATAAATCGCCTGATCCGCATGCCTATTTTTACCAGAAAAGAGCCCTTGAGGTTGAGACCTACGATATTTACAAATACCTTTACCCTGAAATTGGTTACCGTTCGAGCCCTGCCGGTGATATCAGCCTGGATATGTCGAAAAGAGTGAATCCATTGACCAACAAAAGGGTGAAACTATTATCCCTTTGGAGCGGACAAATGAAAGCAAATAATAAAGGAGAATGTACTTTCGTTGCCCATATTCCTCAATTTTCAGGTTCAGTGCGGATAATGGCAGTTGCATGCATGTCATGCTTTCAAATACATCAAAAAAAGGAATGAACCTGAAAGTCAGTCTGAAAGTAACAGGCCCGATTAAAATAAATGGTGAAAAACAGTTTGCAGCCGAAATAAAGGCTGGAAATGAATCCAGATTAACATTTGAAATTGAAGCCATCAAGTCTATTGGTGAAGCAAAAGTGACCGTAATAGCCCAAACCGAGCAGGAAACTTTTTCGGAAGAAACGGATATAAATGTCAGGCCACCATCAGGACTTAGCAGAATTTATGGATCAGGAAGTGTGAATGCCGGGAAAGTGAAAAATATTGAGGTGGACAACGACTTCCTTGATAAAAACCTCAAAACAACACTATTTCTCAGTAAATCTCCCATGGTTGAATTTGGTGAAGATTTGAACTACCTGATACGATACCCTTATGGTTGCCTTGAACAAACCATTTCGACTGCATTCCCGCAATTGTGCCTTAAGGAACTTATCCTGTTCCTTAATAAGAAAAAAGGATACAACGAAAAAGAGATAGACTATAATGTTCAGCAAGCCGTAAACAAAATTCAAGCTATGCAAAGTTATGAAGGAAGCTTTTCGTATTGGCCGGGAGGTTATTATTACAATTCCTGGTCAAGTGTATACGCAGCACATTTTTTGACCGAGGCGAAAAAAGCCGGTTATGAAGTCAGTCCCCAAAAACTGGAAGAGGCTTACACATATTTAAAGTATATCGTAAAAAACAAAGCGGAAGACACGTGGCATTACTATACTTCGCAGAACTATTTGCAGTATAAAACCATTGCTTCCAGAGAGACTTTTTATGCAAACTTTGTGTTATCCCTGGTTGGTAAAGAAAACAGGTCGGTAATGAACCATTACAAAGCCAATCTGGATCTTCTTTCCACGGACAGCCGCTTTTTGCTTGCTGCTGCATATGCCCTAACTGGCGACAAAAACAGTTACAGAGTGATTGTCCCTAAAGCATGGGATGAATACAGGTCGGTCAGAGCCCAGGGAGGATCTTTCTATTCCTGGATGCGTGACAAAGGAATTGCCTTGTATGTGCTTTGCGAAACGGATCCAACGAATCCCCTGATTCCCTTTTTAAGTACAGAATTGTCAAAAGAGTTAAGATCAAACTACTGGTACTCTACACAGGAAAGGATTTTTGCATTGCTCGCCTTGGGTAAATTGGAAAAACAAGGAAAAATATCAAATATTGTTGCTACGATAAATATTGGGAATTCCATCACACGCAATTATAACAATAACGACCTGATTATCACAGATCCCTTCAATAATAAAACGGTCAGTATATCCAACAAAGGAAACGGCATATTGTATTACACTTATGAGATTGAGGGCATCAGCGCCAGCGGTGATGTTGATGAAAAGGATGAAAATATCATGGTTAGAAAAAAGTTTTATGACCGGAAAGGAAATCCTGTTTATTTAAAGGAATTCAAACAAAATGACCTCATCGTTGTTGAAATTACACTTCGGTCAATTTGTGGCAAATATGTTGAAAACGTGGCCATCACAGACCTGCTTCCTGCCTGCTTTGAAATTGAAAATCCGAGGCTTATTACCGAAAGAGATATGGAATGGATCAAATTCAGATCTACACCCGATTATATGGACATCCGTGATGACCGTATCAATTTTTTCACTACAGCATCCACCATGGATAAAAAGTTTTATTATACGGTAAGAGCTGTCACTCCGGGTACTTTCGTCATGGGGCCGGTGTCAGCTGATGCCATGTATGACGGAAATTATACTTCTGTCAGCGGCTCAATGACGTTAACTGTAAAATGAACTTGATGCAAATCAAGGGCTTATATCACTAAAGCAGGCAGTAATTGTTGTTATATGCATTTTTACCGGGATAAGGCCATATTTATTATCATAAAGATAAAGAAGGCTCCTAAGTGGCTTAAAAGTTCTTTAAGCATCATAATCATCCTTTTTGTTCTTTTCTTCCTCTATGATCTTATTTTTCCATTCCATCCAGAGATAAAGTATTCGCAAGTGATTCTTTCTTCAGATGAGAAGATTCTCTCTGCCTATCTGAATGAAGATGATAAATGGAGGATAAAAACAGAATTGCATGAAGTATCCCCTGATTTAAAGAAGGCAATCATTTATAAGGAAGACAAGTACTTCCATTACCATCCGGGGGTGAATCCTGTCGCCCTTTTCCGTGCATTGATAAAGAATCTTTTGCGAAGAGAGATTACATCCGGGGCAAGTACCATCACCATGCAGGTTGCCCGTATGCTGGATCCGGCAAACCGTACCTATTTCAATAAATGTAAAGAAATTATCAGAGCTTTTCAGTTGGAATTACATTATGCTAAAGAAGACATCTTTTTAATGTATTTAAACCTTATTCCCTACGGTGGAAATATTGAAGGAATCAAAACTGCTGCACTACTCTATCTGGATCAAAATCCAAAAGCATTGAGTCTTTCTCAAATTACAGTGCTTTCAATCATTCCCAACGATCCAAAGCATTTGGATCCCACAAAAAATACTGCACTTTTATTAAAAATGAGAGACTATTGGCTCGAATATTTTCGCAGAAAAAAACTATTCAATGATGAAACCATTGATGATGCTTTGTCTGAAGACTGCAACTTTCAACGCACTGTTTTCCCACGCATTGCTCCTCACCTTTCCTTTTTTCTTAAAAATAAGTACAGCAACGATATTTACATTCATTCCCATATTAATAGCGGCAAGCAGATCAAAACCGAACAACTGGTTTTCAATTACATACAACCTCTGAAAAGAATGGGGATTACCAATGCATCCGTGCTTGTTTTAAATAATAAGACCAAGAAAATTGAGGTTTATGTTGGGTCGGCTGATTATAATGATAAAAATCATCAGGGGCAGGTTGACGGAATAAGGGCAGTACGTTCACCGGGAAGTGCCTTGAAGCCTCTGTTATATGCCATGGCCTTCGACAGAGGTATCGCCACTCCAAAACGGATTATATCCGACATCCCCGTCAATTATGGAGGATATATGCCTGAAAACTATAACGGCTGTTATATGGGACCTGTCACCGTTGAAAAAGCCCTGGCTCAATCACTGAATATCCCTGCTGTACAAATTCTTGATCAGGTGGGTGTTGAAAATTTTGTCAATAAACTTTCGGATGGCGGTTTTCAGACCATTAAAAAGAAAAGCAAAGAACTTGGCTATTCCATTATTTTAGGAGGCTGCGGGATTACACTTATGGAACTCACCCAGACCTTTTCCGCATTTGCCAATAATGGATTTATTTACAATTATTGCCTGTGTAAAAATGACAAAGTCTGTTTTTTGGATACCTTTTGCAGCAAAGCTGCTGTTTTTATGATCACCGAAATATTAAGCTCCCCTAAGCGTGCAGATATGCCTGTCAACTTTGAGAACTCCGTTTATTTACCGCGAATTGCATGGAAAACAGGCACTTCTTATGGAAGAAGGGATGCCTGGGCTGTAGGCTACAATCCAGAATATACGATTGGTGTATGGATGGGTAACTTCCCCGGGACAGGTGTTCCTGAGCTTAACGGGACTGACTTTGCTGTGCCGCTTTTATTCAGTGTATTCAATGCCTTACAGATCAATGCCTCTGAAAATTGGTTTTCTATACCTCCTGATGTGGATTTTCGTCTTGTCTGTTCTGAAACAGGCCTTGTTCCCAGTGAATTCTGCACAAATCTGATTATGGATGCCTATATTCCCGGTGTTTCGAACAATAGTTCCTGCAAACACATGATGGAGGTTGCAGTTGATAAAAATGAAACATATTCCTTCTGTAAAAGTTGCCTGCCCGAAGCCGGATATAAAAAAATACTTTATCGAAATTACGCTCCTGAACTCATAGCATTTTTTGAAGACGAGCATATCCCCTATCAGAAAATTCCTCCGCATAATCCAAATTGCAAGCGAATACATGACGAAAATGCACCTAAGATCATTTCCCTTGTTAACGATATGGAATACGTTTTTTTTAAGAATGAAAGCCATAAACTAATGCTGCGTTGTGCGGTCGAAAATGGCGTTGACCACGTTTTCTGGTATCTTGACAATAAACTTATTGGCCGTATTCAGGCTAATGATAAATTATTTTTTACTCCTGACGGTGGTGAACACAAGATTTCGTGTACCGATGATAAAGGCAGAAACACTGATATTTATATTCGTGTAAGTTTTCTTTGACCTGATTTGGATCCCTTGGTAATAGAACAAAATAAAAGTTAACAGGAAGAATTGAAAAGCTCTTTATCCCTTACAATAAATAGGTTTCTATCTACTTTATATCTCCAACCACATTAACCGCTTCGTAAATATAGGCATCTTTTGTAATTTCCTCGTGCCAAAACTTGATACGTGCCATTGCTGAAGTGTCGGCTTTGGTTGTTTTAACATCCTCTGACAGCTGAAATACTTTAATTGATTCGATCACCTTTTCGATGTTTTCATATTTTTTTGATTCTTCCTTATACTTTTCCATTTCTGCTAAGTAATCGTCAATTTTTAGAGTGATCAAACTTTTAGATTCATCCTCTCCCAAGCGTTTTGAATTTGCTTCGATCAGATTGAAAACATCGTTTCCAGCTACTCTTTTATCACTGTTTTTTCTTATGGTTTCCAGCGAATAAGAAGATGACCATGTTGTATAAGATGCAGGTTGTATTTCGTTCCAAGGCATTGGAAAATCAAGCTCTACCTCACCGATTTTTGAGTAATTATATATATAAGGTAATAAGACATCAGGTATCACGCCTTTTAGTTGTGTAGTTGCACCATTTATTCTGTAAAACTTCTGTATAGTAAGCTTGAGCGAACCGAAGGACTCGTTATTGGGATTTCTATTGTAGGCGAAATCATCGAGATTATAAAAGCGTTGTACAGTTCCTTTCCCGTAAGTTGTATTGCTACCGATGATGATGGCTCTTTTATAATCCTGCATGGCAGCAGCAAAAATCTCAGAAGCAGAGGCACTCAGTGTGTTGACCATAACGACCAAAGGCCCGCCATAAATGACGGAAGGGTCAGTATCTTCAAGTACCAGTGGACTTCCATAGCGTGACCTGACCTGTACAATTGGTCCTCTTGGGATAAAAAAACCGGCTATATCCACCGCATCCTGCAAACTGCCACCTCCATTATCGCGCAAATCGAAGACAATACCCTTTACATTTTCGCTTTTAAGCTTAAGAAGTTCCTGCTTTACATCCTCTGCACATCCCTTACCTCCCGTTTTAGTAAAATCTGTATAAAACTGGGGTAATTTGATGTATCCAATTCTGAGACCACTTTTCGTATCTTCAATGATGGCAGATTTCACAAGGCTTTCTTCAATAATAACCACATCTCTGGTAATAGCAATGACTTTGACTGTGCCATCCATTTTCTTGATGGTCAGTTTTACCACGCTTCCTTTTTTACCCCGAATAAGTTGTACGGCATCATCAAGACGCATACCTACAATATCCACAGGATCTTCATCACCTTGTGCTACTTTTAAAATAACATCTCCTGCCTTCAATTCTCCTTGCTTCCAGGAGGCACTGCCCGGCACAATACGAACCACCTTAATATAATCATCCTTTTCCTGCAAGGTGGCACCAATGCCTTCGAGTCTGCCAGAAATCTGTATATCAAAATTTTCCTTATCCTTTGGCGGATAATATTCTGTATGCGGATCAAAAGCTCCGGCAATTGAATTCAGGTAAAGCGAAAACCAGTCGTCTTCAACCAGCCTGTCCATTCGCTTGAAATAATCATCATAGGATTTCAAAGTTCTTTCACGGGCTGTTTTTTCCATTTCAGTAAAAGTTTTCTCTTTGTATGCGGTATCTTTTTTTTCCAGTGCTTTTTCCTGTTCCTCCATCATGGCACTCAAACGTGTCATGGTTTCATATTTAAAGAGTTTATACCATTTTTGGCGTATTTCTGCCTCATTTAAAGCATATTCCACTTTATCTTCATCCGTTTCTATGGTTTCCGAAGTTGAAAAATCAAAAGAGGAGCCTAAAATATCCTTATAAAAAGACTTTACCAAAGTCAATCGTGATTTCAATATACCCATAGCTTCATCATAGAATACAAATGACGAATTATTAATCTCGTCATCAATTTTTGTCGTATATTTTTGCAATTGTTGAATATCGCTTTTGGTAAAGTATCTTTTTCCGAAATCAAGTCTCTTTACATAAAGTTCATAAACTTTTTCAGAATAATCGTCATTGATAGTCACGGCATCATAATGCTGCGACTTAAGCGTTTGCATCATTAATTGCAGAATTAATTCCCTGTTGTCGGTTAATGTGCGCGGAGCAGCGAAAGAGGTTAAAAGTATAAAAATAACGAGTGCAGCACTTATAAATCTAAAATATCCCTTCATGGTTATTAAATTTTATGCAAGACTTTTACACAAAAGCCAAGCCAATTGAAGGTCAAAAATAATAAAAACAAGGCTATTGCACTGAATCAAATAAAATTGTAACTTTGATGTTGATTAAATGATTGTTTTTCTTAAAAATCAGCAGATGAAAAAGTTATTATTATTGATAAGCGGATTGGTATTATTCATAACCTCTATGGCACAGGATCCTGAATTCACTCAGTTTTATGCGAATCCGCTGTATTTGAATCCTGCTTTTGCGGGGACCGCACAAGGCCCCCGTTTTGCACTCAATTACAGGAATCAATGGACTGGACTTCCCGCCTCCTTTGTGACCTATGCCGTGTCTTACGACCAGCATTTCGACAAATTAGCCGGAGGGATAGGTGCTCAGGTTTTATACGATGTAGCCGGTGAAGGATCACTCAGCACTTCAATGGGCAGCCTGATGTACAGCTACCATTTGAATGTCACTCCCAAATTCACCATCAAGGCAGCCTTGCAAACTTCTATCCAGCAAAAAAGAGTGGATTTCAGCAAACTTGTTTTCGGTGATCAATTGCACCCTCGTTTGGGCATAGTCAAAGAAACTGCAGAAACCTTTGCCCAGGAAGGCGTTTACCTGATGGATCCTTTCCTGGATTTTTCCGCAGGGATCATGGGTTTTACCAAAACATTCTATGGGGGATATGCTGTAAATCATATCAATCAACCCAAGCAAACATTTATTAACGACCCCGACAGCCGTCTGCCGCTGAAGCATACGTTCCATGCCGGCATGCAAATTCCGTTGGAGAACACCCGTTTCCCCACCCGTTTCATTTCCCCGAATCTACTGGTGCAAATGCAGGCCAATTTCCTGCAGATTAATTTAGGAACCTATTATAACCGGGATAATTTCGTCATCGGGGCATGGTGGAGACAAACTTCCTACAATACGGATGCATTTATGGTACTGATCGGAATCAAAAGAGACCCGTTCAAAATCGGCTACAGTTATGATGTGACATTTTCCGACATTCGCGTGGGTGGTCATGGCAGCCATGAATTATCCATCAGTCTGGAGTTTCCTCCGGGCAACAGGGTAAGTACCGGCAGTAAATGGCGCAAACTGGACTGCCCGAGTTTTTAGTAATTTACTGAATTTAGTAATTTACTGAATTAACAAATCTTTCAGGCTACCTTCATCTTAATGAAATTAATGCGTTTTCAATTTGCTAACTTTGCGAGGCAATAAAATCGCAGTCATTGAAAAGAACGGGTTGTGAATAGCTTTCAATTTGCTAACTTTGCGAGGTCAAAGGATAGGCACCTCAGTAATGAAGCCGTTGTGAATAGCTTTCAATTTGCTAACTTTGCGAGGATTGTCTGCATACTTAATATCAGACTTAGCGTTGTGAATAGCTTTCAATTTGCTAACTTTGCGAGGAAATCCAATTTGATAAGACTTTTAACCATAGTTGTGAATAGCTTTCAATTTGCTAACTTTGCGAGGCTGGATACGGATTCACAGGAACGTATATACGTTGTGAATAGCTTTCAATTTGCTAACTTTGCGAGGCGATTATGACACCGTTGGCAAAGTGCTTTAGTTGTGAATAGCTTTCAATTTGCTAACTTTGCGAGGTATTAAAAGGATTACCAATATGATCAATCCGTTGTGAATAGCTTTCAATTTGCTAACTTTGCGAGGACAAATTACAGAAAGCGCATTTATCACAAAGTTGTGAATAGCTTTCAATTTGCTAACTTTGCGAGGAAAATGTTTATGGTCCAAGGATAATAGACAGTTGTGAATAGCTTTCAATTTGCTAACTTTGCGAGGCAGTCGCAGGAATAATTATTATACAGAATAGTTGTGAATAGCTTTCAATTTGCTAACTTTGCGAGGGGGGGATTTTGGAATGATGGCAAAGGATATGTTGTGAATAGCTTTCAATTTGCTAACTTTGCGAGGTCAAATATAAGTAATCTTTTAAAGAAAGCGTTGTGAATAGCTTTCAATTTGCTAACTTTGCGAGGTGCCATCTTTTTGTCGTTGACCTATATTCCGTTGTGAATAGCTTTCAATTTGCTAACTTTGCGAGGAATCTTATCGGTATTAACAACGCTTATAACGTTGTGAATAGCTTTCAATTTGCTAACTTTGCGAGGAGGAATTTTGGGAAGTATTTTAAAGAACATGTTGTGAATAGCTTTCAATTTGCTAACTTTGCGAGGTTTAGGGAAACAAGGAAAGGATTTAATTACGTTGTGAATAGCTTTCAATTTGCTAACTTTGCGAGGCCGTTATATGGATGTACTGACAAGGGACATGTTGTGAATAGCTTTCAATTTGCTAACTTTGCGAGGAAACCATGCGACAGGGCGGAGTTTAACGACGTTGTGAATAGCTTTCAATTTGCTAACTTTGCGAGGAAGCCTTATTTCGTGTCCGACACTTCAACAGTTGTGAATAGCTTTCAATTTGCTAACTTTGCGAGGTATGGCATTTCAGGGCTGCAAAGCGAATACGGTTGTGAATAGCTTTCAATTTGCTAACTTTGCGAGGTTTGTAAAGGGCAAAATTGAATCGTTATTGTTGTGAATAGCTTTCAATTTGCTAACTTTGCGAGGAATCGCCATCAGTTATCACATCAGTTCCTAGTTGTGAATAGCTTTCAATTTGCTAACTTTGCGAGGACAAGTTAACACACAGGCAACTTCATTCGAGTTGTGAATAGCTTTCAATTTGCTAACTTTGCGAGGCATGTAAAACACATTCCCAACCGTAACAAGTTGTGAATAGCTTTCAATTTGCTAACTTTGCGAGGTGCAAATCGATGATTTATGACTGCTTCTGCGTTGTGAATAGCTTTCAATTTGCTAACTTTGCGAGGAAGCAGTACTAATTGGAAAAAGATATGATAGTTGTGAATAGCTTTCAATTTGCTAACTTTGCGAGGATTTTTACTAATTGTATCTTTCTCTATTTTGTTGTGAATAGCTTTCAATTTGCTAACTTTGCGAGGTATTTCTTATTTCTATTGCGTTTTCTCTTTGTTGTGAATAGCTTTCAATTTGCTAACTTTGCGAGGTGCGGCTCGAAAACCTCAGGCACACTACATGTTGTGAATAGCTTTCAATTTGCTAACTTTGCGAGGATGTAGCCGCAACAAAAGAAGAGCA
>Ga0265297_10010344_pt1 | contig 11750 bp, 13 predicted proteins | sample Munlanlwell13791_FD_192502 | JGI IMG/M metagenome (GOLD analysis project Ga0265297, IMG submission 192502) | Leachate microbial communities from a municipal landfill in Southern Ontario, Canada - Leachate well 137-91 | ecosystem: Engineered > Solid waste > Landfill > Unclassified | place...
CAGAATATCGAGTTTCAACTGATTCGGCCACCAGTCACGGTTCGACGTGCCTTTACCGGTTACTTGCTTGTTTGTCCCGCCCGTTACCGGGCACTTACTGTCTTCATTCATAATGTTTCCTCCTTTCCTTTTGATTAAGTTAAATTATGTTTGTTTTTTTACTTTAAATAATAGCTGTCTCTCTCTGCTCCCTTTTTCCCTCGTTTCCCTTTTTCAGGAATGATTCCAGATTTAATAACAAAACAAATTAAAACATAATATTCTTTTACAAAGGCTTGTGCGAGGTTTGTGACCGGTTATTGATCACCTTTTACTTTTAGTACATTCTCCGCAGTATCCGTAATATTCCAGCCTGTTATTGGTAATCATAAAGCCTGTTTTTTGGGCAACCTCTCTCTGATTCAAATAAACAGGAATTTCGAAATCAGTAATTTTCCCGCAATATTGACAGATAAGATTGACATGGTCTCCAAGGTTACTCTCACAGCGGTTTTCCTTCCCGTCAAACTCAAGCGATTTGATAATTCCATACCGGGACAGTTCATTAATGTTTGCATATACGGATGAGAGGCTAAGACCAGGACATTTCTTTTTCGCTTCTTTGTATATGAAGCGCGCCCCAGGATGAAGATGACCTTTCCTGAGCAACACATCAATGATGGCAAGCCTTTGAATCGTAAGTCTAAGGCCCTTATCTTGAAGCTTTTGTATGATTGATTCTTTCGTCAACATATATTATCCGGATTCATTCCGGTTAATTTTCTATAGGCTACTTTAGTAATTGTCAAGCAATATTTTGAATGGGATAAAGTAATTATTTTACAAATCAGCACTTGTAATGTTTTCCAGATTGCAAAAATCAAAGTGAAAATACTTCAGCAGATAAGAGATATTTATACAATTATTCAGTTAGCCGAAATCAATCGATTTATTGAAGATTTAATTCGTTGAATATGGCAATATTATATCTTCACCATTAATAATTCCATTTTTAATTCAAAGATGGTAATACCATTTCATGTATGTAGACGTTGCCCTAAACATTCCATCTGATAAAACCTTCACTTACGAAGTACCCGCTGAATTGCGCGATGAAATTGAAACAGGCAAACGGGTTTTTGTCCCTTTTGGTAATAAGAAACGCACCGGTTTTATTGTCGGGATAAAACAATCCTGTGATCTGAAAAACATAAAATCTATTAATGAAATACTCGACGATGAACCTCTATTCAGCAAAAGCGATCTTGATTTTTATCAATGGATTGCCAATTATTTTATGTATCCGCTGGGTAAAACGCTGGCCGAACTCATTCCTTCCGGAGTCGAAAAGAAAGATTTCTTTTGGGTAACTCCTGTGCCGATAAAAGCGGACATTAACCTTCCCCCCGTGCAGAAAAAACTTCTGCAATTTTTACAGCAGTACCCTCAGGGCATCGCGCTAAAAAGCATCTGTAAAATAAGTGGGCTGAAAAATGTTTCCTCTATAGCCGGGAAATTACAATCGGCCGGACTGCTCCTGATAGAAAAAAAACAAAGTAAACAACTATCTCCTCTAAGTGAAAAAATTGTAAGCTTGGAAGAAGGCAGAATTACCGACATAAAACTAACAGACAAGCAGAAAAAGCTAGTCGAATTTATTAAAAAGACAGGTGATATATCTCTGAATAACCTGATTGACCGATCCAATATCTCCGGCGCTGTTATTAAAAGATTACAGGGAAAAGGAATCATTAATTTAACTGATAAAGAAAAAACACGTAAAGCTTCTTTTGATTCCAGGATTGGCCAAAACAAAAATCGTATTATTCTCAATAATCAGCAGGAACAATTATTGAAAGAAATTTACTCTTATCTGGAGAAAAATGCTTTTGTTCCGATTTTGCTTCACGGAGTTACGGGAAGCGGAAAAACAGAAATATACTTAAAAGCCATTGAAAAAGTTTTTAGAAACAACGGTTCCGCGATTTATCTTGTCCCGGAAATAGCTCTTACACCGCAGTTGATATCGCGTATTGCCGGACGATTTGACAAAAGTAAAATCGCTGTTCTGCACAGTGGTATTGCCGAATCCGTCCGTTACGACCAGTGGCGGCAAATCAAACGCGGCCTGATTAATCTGGTCATCGGTACACGCTCCGCTCTTTTCGCTCCAATGCATAACCTTAAGTTAATCATCGTGGATGAAGAACATGATTCGTCTTATAAGCAGGACGAAAGGCTCTGTTATAATGCCCGCGATATGGCAATTCTGAAAGCAAAGATGTCCCATGCTGTTGCAATCACAGGTTCCGCCACGCCCGGCGTACACACCTATTTCAACGCGCAAACAAAAAAATATCAGTATCTGGAATTACCCGAACGGGTGGATGAAAAGCCAATGCCGATGGTTGACATTGTTGATATGAAAGAACAAAAGGAGAAATCAGGAAAAGTGCCCATACTTTCCGATGCTCTAATTGACGCAATAAAAGAAACTCTCGGAAATAAAGAACAGGCATTACTTTTTCTAAATAAACGCGGTTTTGATACCTTTTTAGTTTGCGCCGATTGTGGCTATAATTTCCGCTGTCCCAATTGCGCTGTTTCTTTAAAAAATCATCCCGCGGAAGGCGTAATTAAATGTCATTACTGCGATTATTCGATAAAATCTCTACCTCTCTGTCCGTCCTGTAAAAACAGCCGCATTTTAAGTTACGGAACCGGAACACAAAAACTGGAGAAAGAAATCGAAAATATTTTTCCTCAGGCGAGAGTCCAGAGAATGGACTCAGACACTACTTCCAAAAAGGGAACTCAGGAAATAATTCTTCAGGCTTTGGAAGCAAGGGAAATCGATATTCTTATCGGCACACAAATGATCACCAAGGGACATGATTTCCCTTTTATTACACTGGTGGGCGTTATCTCCGCCGATACATCCCTGAACATGCCGGATTTCCGGGCTGCAGAAAAAACTTTTCAACTGATTACACAGGTGGCCGGACGAGGCGGACGCGGAGATGCTCCGGGCAAAGTAATAATTCAAACATTTAATCCGCAGCATTACGCTTTAAAACACGCGCAAAACCATGACTACAAATCGTTTTATGAAGAAGAAATTGAATCCCGTAAGGCGCTGCGTTATCCGCCATTTGGCAGAATTATAAATTTACGCATTTCTTCCATAAAAAAAGATTTAGTCGTTGAAGAAGCACATAAATTAGGGAAACTGGCTAACAAACTCAACGTGAAGTATGGAAATGCCGCGGAAATTATCGGCCCGGCGGAATCGCCGCTGACCAAAATCAGAGGACGTTTTCGCTGGCAGATGCTGATTAAAGGCACGGACATCAGCGCGCTGCATAAAATTGCCGCGGATATTATCAAGGCAAATAAAAACAGTCAGATGAAGATAACCGCGGATGTGGACCCGGAAAATTTCATGTAGCTCCGATTTTATATCAAAGCGCTATCTTTGTTGGCATCGTCGTCGGCTTCCTCAACGTATGTAAAATACGCCTCGTCGCCTCCTCCTTGCTGCCTCGATATCATCTTTGATTTAAAACCGGAGTAATCTTCTCAATACGTTTGCAAACATTACCGCTCAACGTAACTCAATGTACGTCTCGCGGTTCGGTTTTTTGCGCGCCTCGCATCTGAACATCCCGTATCAAGCACGGGACAAGCTTTTGAACAGTCATATTTTTCTTCTCGATATCATCTTTGATTTAAAATCGGACTGTCTTTTTCAATATCTTCGTAGGCATCATGTGTATAACGTGGTGTGCATACAGCAAGGAAAATCAAATTATCGTTGCCGATATTGGTAATGCGCTGGCGGCACATCTGAGGTATCAGTACAACATCACCGGCAATTACTTCCTGCGGCGGCTGTTCTCCGACTTCCACAAGTCCTTTTCCGCTGAGAATGAAATATCGTTCAGAAATCCCTTTCAGACGATGCCAACGGGTAGTTACGCCCGGCTCCACTCTCGCCCGGGCAATAGACACATCCGGATCATCCGGTGAATTGGATAATTCAGTAATGTAGCATTTCTCAGATATGTATTTCTCCTTTTTTAAGTTTTGTTTTTCAATTTTTTTCTTCATAGTTGTATCTAAACATCTTGTCTTTCGTCATTTTTGTCTTTCTCCACTATCTTCTCTTTATCATTTTCATCTAACGAACAGGCCATCATTCCGGATTTCTTTATGAGGTAATATGCAACGGCCAGAGCCAATACAATAAAGGCTAATCCAATGATTTGCACCCCGTCGATATCCTCAATTTTGATTACTACAACCTTTCTTGCAACAGCGATAATGGCAACCAGAATAACCACTTCCACGTGTATGATATTATCCTTCAGGTAAACCTTTATGGTGTCCAGCAGCTCAATACCGATAAGAACCAGCATGAAGACGCCGAAGAGTTCCATCAGCTGATTAAGGTTGATGACGGCATAATCAGACTCAAGCACATATTTGAAAATATAATACCCGAGTTCGATGGTAGCCAGTATCAGCACAGCGGTCATCAGTACAATAAGAGAATAAATGATGACTTTTTGAATTATCCTTCCTGTGTTTTTCATAAAATACCCCTATCATTATAAGATTTGCCAACCATTTAATCTTTAATATGCGACTTTAAAATTATACTTAGACTTGAGTTTCTGGTCAAAATGTTTTTTTATAAATTGTATAATCTGCATTTAAATATTTTTTTTTGACTTGGTCATAGTTTATGCCACAATTTAGGCCACCAGGATAAACGACTCCAGCTTTTCCATAAAATATTATCAGGAAAAGCAGCAACGATTTTGTCTGCGGAAACACCGGGAATATATGCCACCTTGCGTTCTTGTATATCAAAAATCATTACCCCCTGAAACACCCTTAACTGCCCGGATGAAGAAAAGCCTGGTCTAAGGAAATAAGTGCTAACTAGACAGAAATGATTCTCAATCCACTGAATGTCTCTTCCGTGATCGTAGGTGACAAAGCAGGTAAGCCCCCTGGGGCGTATCAAAAGCCGCGGTGAATCCTTCGGTCCTTCTAACAAAGCAAAATGGCCGACATCTTTATGTATATCTATCTCGCCGCATGAATAAAGAACCGCAAGATATTTACCGTTAGGACTTTCCTGAAGAATATCCCGCAAACCCTTCCATTTCTTTCTGTCGGGTCCCGGCCATTTATCAATGTCTAAGCACCATTCATTCATAACGCACAAACTGAAAAAGTGTATAATTAAAATCAACCCGAAGGAATATTTACCGGCTCCGGCGCGGTTTTCGCGCCCTTGACAAAACCATATACAGCAATATTAAAAGCATCGTTTGGATCGAGGAACTTGGCTGCATGCAGAATCATGAGAGCGGTTCCCACAGCCACGGAATAGGCCGCTTCCTGATAAGAAAAACTATAGCGTTCTTTAATCGGCTTATATATCGATTCCAGTTTTTTCTGCGTTTCCAAAAATTCCAGCATAGGCTTGTCTTTGGGATGCACTTCCTTACCTGCCTGAGCATTGTCAATTTTAATTCCGATCCTGACAAGACAATCACCGGTGATTTGAGTGAGTAATGGCCATTGTTCATTTGCTTCATTGGATAGAACGGGCTGCCCCGGTTGAACCCCCGGCAACTCCAAACCGAAGGAACGAAAGAGATATGTGCCTGCCATACGTGCCGTCGCGGCGACCACCGTTCCGGGATGTACTCCATTGGGCAATTTAAATGTTTCTATCGTCGCAGTAGCGAATTCCTGAGCTGCATCGGTTTGTTGTTTGCTGAGATTTATCATTTAGTATCCGCAAATTAGTTTCTACTGAAGTAAGAATATCATTATAATCAGAAGCAACCAACATAATTTTTTACAATTACAACATTTCGCCATCTGTTTTAATATCCGCCATCGAGCCGGACGGAAAATTTCAGCCATTCGATTTTCGGGCAGCCATCTTTGCCGGGTGTGAGCTTGAATTTTTTGATATCCATCTCTCCCTTGCCGAACTTCCGTACTGCTTTTACATCTTCTTCAGTCACTGCTATACGCGAATCAGGTCCGGCGATTTTTTTACCTACTTCTGGTGAGAATATAAATTGGCGTGGATTAGCCGGACCGGCATCGGCATCATAAGGACGATTGATACACTCAGCCGGTTTTTCTAGAAAATGCCAGCCTTCAATTTCGCAGGGATTTGGTACAAGGTGGTAAGGAGGCGTCAATCTCGACAGATTTTCATCCCGGCCATATTCTTTGACAACAATCTGCCATCCTTCCGTCATCGGCTCGAGAATAAATTCAAAGCGAGAACCAAAGGGACGATGATATTGTTTCCCCATCTCAACCTTTCCTGAGAATTTTTCACTGAATTTCGGATACAAGAATCTGTTCTTAAACTCGCGCAGCGGCATTCTTTTTAGCTGCTTTATATCTCCATCAATGCTGCCGATAATATAATCATCTTCCACTTTAAGCCAGTATTCGCCGCAATGCGATATGGCGAGTCCATTTCCCGGTTTGGCGCCCTGCCCGTTTATTGCCAGAATCCATTTTGTTCCAGGAGGAAAAACACTCAGCTCCGGCCGGCAGTGCATTCCGTCTCCCATCTGCAAAACCATTCCCGAGTCCAGAATACCTCCTTTGAGTGTTTCCAATACATGTACATCCATAGTCGGGTATTTGCCCGGATGATGTCTGATTATTCTGCCGATGACTACTAAAGGTGCATCTTTCGATGCAGTCAAAAAAGGACCCTTCCAAATGCAGGAACAGGCGTTAGCAGAAGAAGGGGTTAAGAAGCTTAACGTGACAAAGAAAATTAACGTAGCGATTGTTTTTTTATCTCGGGCGTCCATAGCCTTCAAGATATACATAAGATTGAACCTCCAGACTTCTTCCAATACAAAGAATAAGAGGATTACCAGAACCCATGATTTTGTTCAGAGTCTCTTTATATTTGACTGCCAGAACAGGCCAGAGATCTTTCTCATAACAGGCTCTTGCCGCTTCATACCCGGCCCGCAGCCGGTGCGCTTTGAAGAGATACAGAAACGGGGCGATGGATGAATCGGGACGTTTCTGCAACCAGTTGTCCACAAAATTTGCTTCATCCAGAGGGCCTTCGCTCATGCCTTCCCATTCTATGCAAAGCGGCACAGACTGAGAGAAAGATCTGGCTTCTTCTCTCGTCTTTTCTCCCATTATAACGACTATCTGTTCTTCCAGATTACGACGTCTGTAGTTCAAAGCATCTTTTAAACCTGACGGACCACCAACCGAAAATAAATGAGACTCGGGCGGTATTGCTTTTAAATATTTCTGGAAACATTTATCCGATTTCATATTTTTATTTTTTTTTATTTCTTTTACCGGCGGCATTCCGAACAACACTATTGATGAAAGATATGGTTTGGTTGCATCAGCCATAATTTTTTCAACAAAAATATAATTAAGCATTAACAAGAACAGCATAAAGCATAAAATACTTTTACTGAATTTTTTGTTCATGGTTTCTTTCTCTCTCATATTCTATTGCTTTTCGTTCCAGATAATTTCCTTCATACATTCCGTTGCCTCTGATTAGCGCCCAAATCCCTGCCGCTATATACACCGGAATGAATGCAGGGCCCAGCATTTCATATTGCCTCACATGCGCGTGTTCGTGCAATCGATACGCAGATAAAGATTCTCTATTATATCCCAAAATTACATGCCCTATGGTTAATGCACCTACGTAGCCACGAACAGGCATACAACTTTTAAGAATCCATGACACGATCCCGCCGTGAATTTCCAGAACGCCATTAACTATATCAATTCGGCCTTTTGTAAACAACGCCAGCGGTACAAAGAGAAGCCCCAGAAGAGTGTTGGGCAAAGCCCAGATATAGCGCAGAAGTTTCATATACAGAAAAATCTCCGGGATGAAAAACTATCGTCGTAAATTCTATGCTTTTAAATTTCCTGTTTTGTCGCTGCCGGTATTTATCTTTTTCGTCTTTATGAATTGAATCAAGCCTATTATCAATAAAGCAATGCTCGCGCCCAGAAAGAAAACGGTTAAAATGGCGTATTGCAACTTTTCGGTCTTCACTTTGTGCCAGTTATTGAGACGGACGTTGACGTCGCCAGCTTTCACTTTTACCGATTTTCCGTTGTCACCAACAATTAGGAGTGCCCCTTTTTCTATATGCTTCTGAAGTATCTCGTTCTTGATGAAAAGCTCAAATTCCGTTCTGGATTGATCCAGTGGAAGCGCCATGGACATAGGTGTCCACCATATATCTTTATCGCCTCTGGTGATTTGCAGATATTCGCCGGTGAAAAATGAACCGAAAAATATCGTTGCTGTAAGCCCGATAACAAGCAATCCATTAATTTTTCTTTTCATATCTTTCCCCCGTATCAAATTTTTAACATAATTAAATTTTTTAGAAAATCTACGAAACAACCGGAACGTATTAGAGCATTATGCATTTATCGTTACTAAAATGTTAATTCCAGGAACGATAAACTATAGATACCGGAAAACTTATTAAACATATTTTATGAAATGAATAATTTTCTCTAGTAAATAAAAATTAGCCAATTAAAGATTATTTTTTTCAAGAAGCCATTTCCCGGCTTCCTCAATATTCTTAAATTCTTTGCAATTGACTCCCCGATTTTTTTGAACTGTTGTGGTGAACCATACATCCGAAGCTGATTTATTTTCTTTTGGCAAAACATAGGCAATCTGAACGTACGGTAATTTATCTGCAAATGACGTCCCGAAAGAGAAACAATCCATTGTAGAGCTGTATTCTGTATCCAGATTACTCAGGTCTACCATAAGTTTTGAACAATTTTTTTCTTTGCAGATTCGAGAAGCTTCATCACGGGCAGCTAAGTGCTCCTCATGCGTGGCTTTGCCTGACATTACTACTTTGGCAACCCCGTCATTTTCGTCAAAAGAAACTTTGAACAGACTGGACATATTCATTTCCTCTCAAACGAAGAAATTAATCAGAAATATTTATGGTCCGCATTCAGTCTCAATAAACTATGATAAGGTTCATATAAAAACACAGCCTTCAATAACAAGTCAATCTTTTTCTAAATTCGATTTTTCGATACCAATTCTGTAAAATATTCAAATGATCTGTTATATGTTTTTTCCGCTTCTTTCGGGAAACAGCACGCGGGAAGCTGCCTTTGCTTTAAATGATAGGACAGACAGTCACAGCATATGCCCTTCCTGCCGCATGGATCATAGGTGCAATTGCATTTATCCAGATTCTTTTCTTTTTTACATTCCATTGTATTCATCCTTTAATACTTATAAAGATTAACAATTATCTTTTTCCAGTCTGTCGATACAAATATCTATGGGTCGTTTAAATGTTATTAATACTAAAAAAATCAAAAACAATATTTGAAGTTGATAAAAAAATCTCTTTCATATATATAATTTCGTAATTATTTTGTCTATATAATTTAGAAGAAGTTCTTTATTGTTTACTCTCAAATAGCTGATTTATAATAATTTACATTTGCTGATAATTTAGATGTACGTTGCTTTCACTACTGTAAAAAAGTTTCTTATTCCTTTGCAAAAATGAAATATCAGAAAAAGTACTTGACAAAAATGACCATTGGTTACTATTCTAACCACCGGTAATATGTAACAAAGTATCAGGAGGTCGATATGTCATTTAGTGACTTTCTTCTAAGCGCCGAAGCTCTGGCTGTTGCCGAAGAAGCACGATTGATGGTCAGGGATGAAATCGATCCCGAATATCTTCGGGCTATGGATCGCGATGAAATAAAATTCCCCCGGAAAATCTATGAGACGTTTGCCAGTCACAATCTATTGGGAATAAGATTTCCGAAAAAATATGGAGGCCGGGGACTGAACTGGGTAGCGGCAGTGGCAGCCATGGCTGAAATAGGATCACTGGGAACTGCCTGCGGGTGCGCGTATGTCATGCCGGATATCGTTGGTGAAGGTCTTATCAGATTCGGCACAGAAGAACAAAAGATGAAATATCTTAAACCGATGCTGGAAGGAAAACTTGTAGCCGCTGAAGCGCTTACAGAACCACGTGGTGGATCTGATTTCTTTGGTGCTACAAGCAGAGCTATTGACAACGGCGATCACTTTCTGGTTACCGGCCAGAAACGTTTTGTCGTGGGAGCTGAGGGTGCCGATTTTTTTTTAGTATATGTTCGCACGAATCTGGATCCCAAAGCGAGTCCCTATGAAAGAATCAGCACTCTGATCATAGATCGTTCACCCGAAGTTGAAGTAAAGTATTTGTATGGTTTAATGGGAACACGCGGCGGCGGAACGGGAAGACTGACCTTTCGTAATGTCAAAGTGCCGAAAGAAAATTTACTGGGACCGCTTAATGGCGGTGCTCTTGTTTTCAATCGAATGATGATACCGGAGCGTATTACCAGCGCAGCACCTTGTATCGGAGGTATGAGAGCCGGGTTGGAACTGGCAGCTCGTTATACAGACCGCCGGATGGCCTTCGGAAAGAAGATACGAAAATTCCAACTCGTCAGCGCTATGCTCGCCAAGGGCATTACACTGATGGATGCCAGCGCCGGTATTGTTTATCAGGCAGCACTTGCTGCCGACCGCGATGATCCGCGTATTCGCCGGCTGGCAAGTGAAGCCAAACGTTTTGTTACAGACAATTCCTGGGAAATATCCAACCTGGTCATGCAAATGATGGGCGGCATCGGCTACACCAACGTCTATCCCGTCGAAAGGGCATTGAGGGATGCCAGGTTATGCCAGATATGGACTGGAACAAATCAGATAATGGATCTTATGATTCAGCACGACTACTATGACGAGTTGTTGAAACAGGCCGGACAATACCGTCAGAGTGAACTGGACGCGGAAAACGCCGCGGCTGAAGAAGAAAAAATATACGACGATGACGATATGTGGCGCGTGATTGAAAAAGAGAATCCCTGAAGTATAATCTTAGTTCATTAAAAAAATTAAAAGAGAGGTTACCATGTCACTGCCAGACAGAAACAATCCATATACATTCAACCCTTATCTCGAATGGAGAAAGAATGTTGACTATTATATGGAAGATCCGTTTTTCCAAAAATTAATAAAAATCTACACCGGTAATGAAGCGGAAAAATTGGATAAGGAAGCACGACTTTTTTCAAAAAAAGTATCTTTTCGATGGCGGGATTTTTCTGAACGAATTGCTGTACCGGAAAGCAGGCCGTACATGATGCATTATGACGGCCACAAAAACCGCATTGACCGCATTGTCCGTCCCTACGAAATAGAAGTCATGGAAAAGGAGATCTTCGCGGAAGCCTGGTTCGCTGATACTACCTCCGACTGGGCCCGTTTTATAAAGCTTTATCTCTTAAGTGAGAATTCAGAGACAGGAATTGTCTGTCCTCTGATCTGCACATGGGGCATGGTTGCCCTGCTTGAAAAATACGCTGACACGCCGGAAACAAAGGCTATCCTTGAGCATGCAAAAAACGGTATTGACGGAATATATGCCATCGGTGCCCAGTTTGTATCCGAGATTCAAGGCGGATCCGACGTGCCCGCTAATCTGCTGGAGGCAGTCGAAGAGAATGGCTTCTGGCGTCTTTATGGTACCAAATTCTTCTGCTCTGCGGCCCATGCCGATTATTCAGTGATTACCGCCAAACCTAAAGGATCTGAAAAAGTTGCTCTCTTCGTAGTGCCCATGTGGCTACCGGGCAATAAAGAAAAAGAAATCCGAAAC